>Ga0209051_1001979_pt1 | contig 15745 bp, 15 predicted proteins | sample AraplaCvi_mMS_r2_2_FD_184286 | JGI IMG/M metagenome (GOLD analysis project Ga0209051, IMG submission 184286) | Arabidopsis root microbial communities from North Carolina, USA - plate scrape MF_Cvi_mMS_r2 (SPAdes) (version 2) | ecosystem: Host-associated > Plants > Roots > Endosphere | place...
TTCGATGAAACTGTTGGCCGGCAATTCGAACGCGCCGCTCGCCAAGGCGATCGCGGAGTATCTCGAGATTCCGCTGACCCAGGCGAATGTCCGCCGCTTCGCCGACGAGGAGATCTTCGTCGAGATCCTCGAGAATGTCCGCGGCGAGGACGTCTTCGTGATGCAGTCGACCAGCTATCCAGCGAACGACAATCTCATGGAGATGCTGATCATGATCGATGCGCTGAAGCGCGCGTCGGCCAAGCGGATCACCGCGGTGCTCCCCTATTTCGGCTATGCCCGCCAGGACCGGAAGCCCGGCCCGCGCACCCCGATCTCGGCCAAGCTGGTCGCCAATCTGGTGACCACCGCCGGTGCCGACCGCGTGCTCTCGGTCGACCTGCACGCCGGGCAGATCCAGGGCTTCTTCGACATCCCGACCGACAATCTCTTCGCCGCACCGGTGATGAGCGCCGACATCCACAGCCGCTTCCCCGACAAGAAGTGGATGGTGGTTTCGCCCGACGTGGGTGGCGTGGTCCGCGCCCGCGCGCTGGCCAAGCGGCTCGAGAACGCGCCGCTCGCTATCGTCGACAAGCGCCGCGAGCGCCCGGGCGAATCGGAAGTGATGAACATCATCGGCAATGTCGAAGGACGCTTCTGCATCCTGATCGATGACATCGTCGATTCGGCCGGTACCCTGTGCAACGCCGCCGCGGCGCTGAAGGCGGCGGGTGCCGAGGACGTGGTCGCATACTGCACCCACGGCGTGCTTTCGGGCGGCGCCGTCGCCCGGGTCGATGGTTCGGCGCTGGCCGAGCTGGTGATCACCGACTCGATCGGCAACCATGCGGTGATCGCCGAGAGCAGCAAGATCCGCCACCTGACGATTGCGCCGCTGCTCGCCGAGGCGATCAAGCGGATCGCCGATGAAAGCTCGGTTTCGTCGCTGTTCGACTGATTTTCCTGCCGGCAAAGTGAAGGGAGTCGATCGACATTCTTTCACTTTGCCGCTTTCGCCGCGCCGCCGTGCGAAACGGAGGCAAGGCGCGGCGCTGGTCATGTGAAAGACCAGAGCACGCGAAATCCTACATTGGAAGCCCTAGCGGATCGCCTCGGCCACAAGGGCGATGCCGACCAGGATCATCAGCACATAGATGGCGGTGTAGAAGCGTGCCGCGTCTACCTTGCGTACCAGCCAGACGCCGGCGACGGTGGAGACCAGGGCGAGCGGCAGCATCGCGGCCGAGGTCATGAGGTTGGCCGGGGTGAACTGGCCGAGCGCGAGATAGGCCGGGACCTTGATCCAGTTGGTCGCGGCGAAGAAGATCGCAGTGGTGCCGACGAGGATGTCGCGCGGCAGGTTGCGCGGCAGCACCCAGAGCTGGAAGGGTGGCTGGCCGGCATGGGCGATCTGGCTGGTGAAGCCCGAGGCAATGCCGAACAGCGAACCGATCCAGTCGGGCCAGCGGGCGGTGTCCCTGGGCGCTGCGTTGCGTGCCGCCCAGAGCCGATAGGCACCGAACAGGATCGAGATCGCGCCGACCATCGCCATCACCGCTGCCGAGGCGACGCTCGCCGCGAACCAGTAGCCGAGCGCGATGCCGAGCACCGAGCCGGGCAGCATCCAGCCGAGCAGCTTCCAGTCGACCGTGCGGCGGAACGCCCAGACGCCGACCACGTCCTGCGCGATCAGGATCGGCAGGGTGATCGCGGCGGCGCGGACCGGATCGATCGCGAAGGCGAGCAGCGGGAGCGAGAGCGCGCCCATGCCGGCGAACCCGCCCTTGCTCAGGCCGAGCAGGATCACCGCTGGGACGGCGAGCACGTAGAAATGCCAATCGGTGATCATGACGGATGCCTTAGCCGTACCCGTCATCCCGACGGAAGTCGGGATCTCGGGCCACCGGCGTGCGCTTGCCGCATGAGATCCCGGCTTTCGCCGGGATGACGGGATTGGGGCGGGTTGCGTAACCTCGCAAAGCGCCTAATCCCGTCGTCCATGGCAGAGGATCGCACCGGGCAAACCGCCGTCCTGTTCATTTCCGGGCGTACGGGGGAAGACGCCGAAGGCTATGCCGTCGCCGCCGCGGCGATGGATGCGCTGGCCGCCGAACAGCCCGGCTATCGCGGCGTCGACCATGTCGGCAGTGCCGGGGGCCAGGCGATCACGATCAGCTACTGGGCGGACGAGGCCAGTGCCATCGCCTGGCGCAAGCATCCCGAACATGCCGAGACTCGTGAGGCCGGGCGCGGGCGCTGGTACAAATGGTACATGCTCCACGTCGCCGAGATCGGGCGCAGCTACAGCTGGGCGCGACCGTGAAGTTCCGGCGGGTCGATGGCACCTTCGCGTTGCTGTTCACCGTCATGCTCGTCATCGCGGCGGGCAATACCGCGCTGCAATCGGTGCTGCCGGCGCTCGGGCGTTCATTGCATGCCCCGGACAGCGCCGTCGCCGCGGTCTTCTCCGTCTCGGCGCTGCTCTGGGTGATCGCCGCGCCGTTCTGGGCCAACCGATCCGACCGGCATGGCCGCCGCGCGATGGTGCTGGTCGGCATCGCCGGCTTCACCGTGTCGCTGGGGCTGTGCGGGCTGTGCCTGGCACTGGGAATCAATGGCTGGCTGGGGCCGGTGGCGACCTTCGTCGCATTCGTCGCCGGGCGGGTGATCTACGGGACCTTCGGATCGGCCGCGCCGCCGGCGGTGCAGGCGATCGTCGCCGGGCGGACCAGCCGCGAGGAGCGGACCCAGGCGCTGACCCTGCTTGCCTCGGCCTTCGGGCTGGGCACGATCCTGGGGCCGGCGATCGCACCCTATCTGGTGATGGGGCATCTCTGGCCGGGCGGGCCGCTGATCGGTCTTGCCGGCCCCGCCTTTGCCGCGAGCGCGATCGGGGCGGTGATCTGGATCGCCGCTGCCCGCGGGCTGCCCAAGGACGAGGGCCACGCCCATGGTGCGGCGATCTCCTATCCCTCGATCGGCGGACAGGGCACCGGCGCGACGGTGACCGCCGCGACCGCCGACGAGACCAGCGAGAATATCCGCTATTTCGATCCGCGCATCCGCGCCTGGATCGTCGCCGGGCTGATCATTGGCCATGCCCAGGCGATGACCGGCCAGGCAATCGGCTTCCTGATCATCGACCGGATGCATCTGCCGCCGGTCGAGGCGCTGCAGCCGACCGGCCTGGTGCTGATGATCGGCGCCGGCGCCTCGCTGCTCGCCCAATGGGGGCTGATCCCGATGCTCGACCTGCGCCCGCGCGCGCTCGTGCTGGCCGGGGCGGGGCTCGGGGCGGTGGGCTGTATCGCGACCGGCACCGCGACAACGCTCTACGGCATCGCGCTCGGCTATGCGCTGACCGCGCTCGGCATGGGCTTCGCCCGGCCGGGATTCACTGCCGGGGCTTCGCTGGGGGTGGGAGCGGAAGCGCAGGGATCGGTGGCGGGCAAGGTCACGTCGGTGAACGGCGCGGCGTTCGTGCTGGGGCCATCGATCGGAGTGGGGCTGTACGAGCTGTGGCGGCCGCTGCCGTACTTGACCGCAGCGGGGGCGCTGGGGTGTCTGCTGGCGTATGCCTGGGTGGCGACGCGGGAAAGGCAATAGATCCTCCCCCGGAGGGGGAGGGGGACCAGCCGCAGGCTGGTGGAGGGGTATTCTCCACGAGCGACAATGCCCGTGGCCCGCTACCCCTCCACCACCAGCTTCGCTGGCGGTCCCCCTCCCCTTGCAGGGGAGGATCTACAAGGATCAGTCCGAGCCCTTCGGCCCGCGTCCCTGCAGCATGCCGGGCGCGATGAACCCGAGCGGCTGGATCGCGGAAGCCTGCTGCTTCAGCCGGCCCGACATCGCCTGATACTCATTCTCCATCTCGGGCGTGACCGTGGCGCGCGAATCGGCGAGGGCCTCTTCGAAATGCGCCTGGGTCACTTCCCTGGTCTGGAGCGACTGGCGCAGCGCGACCAGGCCAGCGCGGCGGACCACGTCCTCCAGGTCGGCGCCGGTATAGCGCTCGGTCTGCTCGGCGACCGACTTGAGATCGACGTCGGGCGCCAGCGGCATCTTCGCGGTCTGGATCCGCAGGATCCGCTCGCGGCCGGCCGCATCGGGCACGCCGACATAGACCAGCTCGTCGAACCTTCCGGGACGCAGCAGCGCCGGATCGATCAGGTTCGGGCGATTGGTCGCGCCGATCACCACCACCGATTGCAGCTCCTCGAGCCCGTCCATTTCGGACAGGATCGTGTTGACCACGCGCTCGGTCGCCTGGGGTTCGCCCAGGCCGCCGCCACGCGCCGGCACCAGCGAATCGAGCTCGTCGATGAAGATCACGCAGGGCGCGACCTGGCGGGCGCGGGCGAACAGCCGGGCGATCTGCTGCTCGCTCTCGCCATACCATTTGCTGAGCAGGTCGCTCGACTTGGTGGCGATGAAGTTCGCCTCCGCCTCGCGCGCGACGGCCTTGGCGAGCAAGGTCTTGCCGGTGCCCGGGGGGCCATAGAGCAGGAAGCCCTTGGCCGGGCGGATGCCGAGGCGACGGAACGCGTCGGGATCCTTCAGCGGCAGCTCGACGCCTTCCTTCAGGCGCATCTGGGCATCGTCGAGCCCGCCGACATCTTCCCAGCGGACGCGCGGCGCCTCGACCATCACTTCGCGCATCGCCGAAGGCTGGACGCGCTTGAGCGCTTCCAGGAAGTCTTCACGCGTGACGGCCAGGGTGTCGAGCACCTCGGGCGGGATCGTGCCCTTCTCCAGGTCGAGCTTCGGCATGATCCGGCGCACCGCCTCGATCGCCGCCTCGCGGGCGAGCGCAGAGAGATCGGCGCCGACAAAGCCATAGGTGGTGCTGGCCAGCTCGCCGAGATCGACCTTGTCGCCGAGCGGCATGCCGCGGGTGTGGATGCCGAGAATCTCGCGGCGGCCGCGCTCGTCCGGCACGCCGACGACGATCTCGCGGTCGAACCGGCCGGGGCGGCGCAGCGCCTCGTCGATCGCATCGGGGCGATTGGTCGCGGCGATGACGACGATGTTGGCGCGGGCCTCCAGCCCGTCCATCAGGGTCAGCAGCTGCGCGACGAGGCGCTTCTCGGCCTCGCCGGAGACCTGGCCGCGCTTGGGCGCGATCGAATCGATCTCGTCGATGAAGACGATCGACGGCGCGGCCTTGGCCGCTTCCTCGAAGATCTGGCGCAGGCGCCCTTCCGATTCGCCATAGGCCGAGCCCATGATCTCGGGCCCGTTGATCAGGAAGAATTGCGCGTCCGATTCATTGGCGACGGCGCGGGCGAGCCGCGTCTTGCCGGTGCCGGGCGGGCCATGGAGCAGCACGCCCTTGGGCGGATCCACGCCGAGGCGCTGGAACAGCTCGGGATAGCGCAGCGGCAGCTCGACCATCTCGCGGAGCTGGTCGATCGTGCCGGCCATGCCGCCGATATCGTCATAAGTGACGTCGGCGCGGCGCGCGTCGCCCGAAGCCTCTTCATATTCGGGGCGCAGCTCGACCTCGGTATTCTCGTCGATATGGACGATGCCCTTGGGGCTGGCCGAGACCACGGTGAGGCGGATTTCCTGCAGCGCATAGGCCGGCGCGCGGAGGAACTGGGCGACCTGGGGCGGAATGTCCGCGCGCTGCTGGCCGGCCGTGGCGACGACGTCGCCCTGGGCGAGCGGGCGCTGGAAGAAGACGCGCTTCAGCGCCTCGCCGCTGCCCTGGAGGCGCAGATTCTGCTGGGCGGGCGCGAACACCACGCGAGTTGCGGGCTTGGACGCGGCCTTGCGCACCTCGACGAAATCGCCCGAGCCGACGCCGGCATTGGCGCGCTGGAGGCCGTCGATACGCAGGATCTCGAGGCCCTCGTCCTCGGCATAGGGCAGCACGGCGAGCGCCGGGGTGGCGCGCTTGCCGACGATCTCGATCACATCGCCCTCGGTGAGGCCGAGCCGCGCCATCAGGGCGCGCGGCAGATGCGCGAGGCCACGGCCGCTGTCCTCGGGCCGGGCATTGGCAACTTGCAGCTTGATCGGCTGCGCTTCTTCGTCCGCCATGTTTCTGTTCTCCGCAGGCGTTGTGGCGGGAACATGGGGTGCGGATTTCCTCGCCGCAACGGCGCGTTCGGCCCGGAGCCTGACGCTTGGGCATGGCGGGGCGATTCGCGCGGGCAAAAAAAAAGGCCGATCGCGAGGACCGGCCGGGAAAGTTTTAGGAGAGGATGCCTGAAAGGCACGGGCTTTGTGCAGTGCAGCCGGTTTTTGTGCAAGTGCGAAAAGAAACATTAACGCGTGCACAACTTGCAATCGCGAATAACAAGAGCGATATATGGCCAACACCCAAAAGGGCATTGGCGTGGGGCGAAACCCGCGCCAAGGATAATGACGCAGCGCAACAAAAAGAGAGCGGAATGCGACGACTTCCTCCCCTGACGGCAATCGAGGCATTCGTGCAGGTGGCCCGGCTGGGCTCGATCAAGGCCGCGGCGGAGGAGCTCGCGCTCTCCTCGCCGGCACTGAGCCGCCGCGTCCAGGCGCTCGAGCGGTTCATCGGCAAGCCGCTGTTCGAGCGGCGCCATCAGGCGCTCAAGCTCAACGACGATGGCGACCGGCTGCTCGGCATGATCGCCCCGGCGCTCGACACCATGGCGGACGCGGTCGAGACGATGACCAGCGGTACCGAGCTGCTGCGCCTGCGCCTCGGCCTGTTGCCGCTGTTCGCGACGCAGCGGCTGATGCCGCACATGGGCGACCTGAAGCGCCGGCATCCAGAGCTGCATCTCGACGTCGATACCGGCGGCCATGCGGTGGCGCGGCTGGGCGACGGGCTCGATGCGGCGATCGTCGTTGCGCGTGACATCGATCCGACACTCTACGCCAAGCGGCTCGACCGGAACCGGGTCTATGTGATCGGCGCGCGCTCGCTGCTCGAAGGATCGGACCCGATCACTCGGCCGGAGCAATTGTCGAAGCTGACGGCGCTGGTGCACCGTGACATGGCGGACACCTTCACGGCCTGGCGTGCGGCGGCGGGGCTTTCCGAGCAGGAGATCGAGCCCGCGGCGATCGATCATTTCGATTCGGGCACGCTGATGCTCGAGGCGGCCGCGCAGGGCCTGGGCGTCGCTTTCATGCTCGAATCGCATTTCGAGGCGGCGCGCGACGAGCGGCTGGTCCAGCTCTTCGACCTGACCGTGGACAGCGACTACAGCTACTGGTTCGTCTGCCGCCCGCGCGCGCTGACCACGCGGCCGGTCAAGCTGTTCCATGACTGGCTGATCGACGTGCTCGAAGCCGATCGGGTCGCGTAAAGAATAGTCGTCATCCCGGCGAAAGCCGGGATCTCAGGCAATGGCGCTGGAATAGAGCCGCACGAGACCCCGGCTTTCGCCGGGGTGACGGTTGGTGGTTACGCCTCGGTGCGGGCCTTGACGATCTTGCCCGGGGTGCGCGGCGGCTCGCCCTTCGGCAGCGCGTCGACATGCTCCATGCCCTCGGTGACCACGCCCCAGACAGTGTACTGGCCGTCGAGGAAGGTCGCGTCGTCGAGGCAGATGAAGAACTGCGAGTTGGCGCTGTTCGGATCCATCGTGCGCGCCATCGAGCAGACGCCGCGGACATGCGGCTCGCGGCTGAACTCGGCCGGCAGGTTGGGCAGGCTCGAGCCGCTCATGCCGGTGCCGGTGGGGTCGCCGCCCTGGGCCATGAAGCCGTCGATCACGCGGTGGAATACGACGCCGTCATAGAAGCCCTCGTCGGCGAGGGTGGCGATGCGCTCGACATGCTGGGGAGCGAGATCGGGGCGCAGCTGGATGTGCACGTCGCCGGTGTCGAGGGTCATGACGAGCTTGGTGGGTTCGGACACGAAGATTACTCCTGAGAAGGCTTTCCACCGCACCTAGTGGCGCGCGGGGCGACTTGCAAATCACGGCCGGCAATGGCAGCGGCGGAAGCGGGGCCAAACAGGGAGGTCGAACCTTGAGCGAGACCGAACTTCAAGCAGATAGCATGGTCCCCGAGCCCCAGCTCGACGAGGACGACCGGTTGCGGCCGCAGTTCGTGGACGCGGTGCTGGACGCGGTGCACGAGGGCGACTCCGCCCGGGCGCACGCGCTGGCCGAGCCGCTCCACCCCGCCGACATCGCCGACCTGGTCGAGCTCGCGTCGAGCTCGCGCCGTCCGAGGACCGCGCCGCGCTGGTCAGTGCGATCGCCGACCTGATCGACGGCGACGTGCTCGCCGAGATGAACGACTGGGTGCGCGAGGCCCTGGTCGAATCGCTCACCGCCACCCAGGTGGCGGACATCGCCGCCGAGCTCGATACCGACGACGCCGTCGCGATCATCGAGGACATGGACGTCGAGGACCAGCGCGAGGTGCTGCGCGCGCTCGATCCCGACGACCGTGCCGCGATCGAGGAAGCGCTTTCCTATCCCGAGGAATCCGCCGGCCGTCTGATGCAGCGCGAGCTGATCGCGGTGCCCGAGCATTGGAGCGTCGGCGACGTCCTCGACTATCTCCGCAAGAACGAGGATCTCGCCACCGATTTCTGGGAAATCTTCGTCGTCGATCCGTCGCACAAGCCGGTGGGCACCTGTGCGCTCTCCTGGATCCTGCGCACGCCCCGCGTCGTCTCGATGGGCGATGTGATGAAGCGCGAGCAGACGCTGATCCCGGTCGACATGGACCAGGAGGAAGTGGCGCTCCGGTTCCAGAAATACGCGCTGATCTCCGCCGCGGTGATCGATCCCAATGGCCGGCTGGTCGGCATGATCACGGTGGACGACATCGTCCACATCATCTCCGAGGAAGCGGGCGAGGACGCGCTGCTGCTCTCGGGCGCCGGCGAAGGCGACATCAACGAGCCGGTGATCGATTCGTACAAGGGCCGGGTGCGCTGGCTGCTGACCAACCTGCTCACCGCGCTGGTCGCGGCGACGATCATCAGCCTGTTCGAAGGCACGATCCAGAAGATGGTGGCACTGGCCGCGCTGATGCCCATCGTCGCCGGCGTGGGCGGCAATGCCGGTACCCAGACCATGGCGGTGACGGTGCGCGCGCTCGCCACCAACCAGCTGACCCAGTCCAACACGCTGCGTGCGATCCAGCGCGAAATCTCGATCGCCCTGCTCAACGGTGTGACCGTGGCGATCGTGATCGGCACCGCGGTGGGGCTGTTCTATCACCATGCCGCCTTGGGCGGGGTGATCGCGGCGGCGATGATGACCAACATCTTCATCGCGGGACTGGCCGGCGTGGTCGTGCCGGTCACGCTCGACCGGTTGAAGGCGGATCCGGCGGTGGCCAGCTCGATCTTCGTGACGATGACCACCGATTCGATGGGCTTCCTGGCGTTCCTGGGGCTCGCCAGTGCGAGCGGGCTGGTCGGTTGATTGCGCTTTGAGGGAACCGCTCCAGCCCGCTCCCCCACCCGGCCACCCAACGGCAGTATCATATGGGTGGCCGGGTGGGGGAGCGGGCCGGCACCGTACTTGCCGACGCAAAACGCACGCACCAGATTAGCGCCGTGCCACTACATCTGACCAAGGTCGCCTTTGGCTGCGACTCCGTAGAGTATCTCGCCCAGCGCCTCGCATCCCGCGGGGAAATATGGGGGCTGACCACCCGCTATCTGCCCAAGCGGCACGAGGAGATCGGCGGCGAGGGTTCGCTGTTCTGGATCCTCAAGCACCAGCTGGTCGGCCGCACCCCGATCGTCGGCTTCGGCGAGGCCGAGGGCGGGCGCACCGCGATCCTGATGGAGCCGCGGCTGATCCTGGTCGCCAATCGGCCGAAGCGCGCGCATCAGGGCTGGCGCTATCTGGAGGGCGCGGACGCGCCGGCCGATCTTGGCGAGGCCGGAGCCGGGCTGGACGAGCTGCCGCCCGCTCTGATGGGCGAGCTGGCCGGGTTGGGACTGATCTGACGTAGAACGTCATCCCGGCGAAAGCCGGGATCTCGTGCCACAGGCCGTTCGCTCGCCGCCTGAGATCCCGGCTTTCGCCGGGATGACGGTTATTATCAATTCACCAGCAGCGGATAGGCGTTCCGGAACGCCGCGACCTTCGGTTTGTCGTAGCGCACGATGTAGGGATAGGTCGGGTTCCGCCAGAAGAAGTCCTGGTGAAAGGCTTCCGCCGGATAGAAATTGCCGGTCTCCAGCTTGGTCACGATCGGCTTGGTGAAGGCCTTCGCCTTGGTCAGCTGGTCGATATAGGCGGCCGCCACCTGACGCTGCTCCGCATTCTGCGGGAAGATCGCCGAGCGGTAGCTGGGGCCGGTATCGGGATATTGGCGGTTGAGCTGCGTCGGATCGTGCGCGACCGAGAAATAGACGCGCAGCAGCGTGCCGTAGCTGACCTTCCTGGGGTCATAGGCGATGCGCACCGCCTCGGCATGGCCGGTCTTCTCGGTGGAGACCTGGGCATAGGTCGCGGTCTGCGCGGTGCCCCCGGCATAGCCATTCGTCACCGAATGGACGCCCTTCACCGACTGGAAGACCGCTTCCATGCCCCAGAAGCAGCCGCCGGCGAGAACGGCCACCTGCTCGCCTTTGCTCGGTTTCACGTCGAGCGTGGGGACGGGCACCGGCACGGCGCGCTCCGCCGCGCTTCCCTGCACGGTCAGCAGCAGCAGGCCGCCCGCGAGCGCGGCAGCAGTCAGGACGTATTTCGACATCGCGAATCCTCAACAGGAGGGGGCACTCTCTCCCCCTATACGTCGTCAATCCGCGGCGCGTTACAAGTCAGCGCAGGGCCGCGCAGGCTTCCTGAATGCGCGTGCATGCTTCGGTAAGCAGCGCGTCCGAGGTCGCGTAGCTGATGCGCAGCGCCGGCGAGAAGCCGAAGGCCGCGCCGTGCACCGCAGCGACCCGCGCCTCGGTGAGCAGATAGCCGACCATTTCCTCGTCGGTGGTGATCACCGCGCCCTTGGGCGTGGCCTTGCCGATCAGCTGGCTGAACTCGGGATAGACGTAGAAGGCGCCTTCCGGACGCGGGCAGTTCATGCCGTTGATCTGGTTGAGCATCGACACGACGAGATCGCGGCGGCCCTGGAAGGCATCGACACGCTCCTTGAGGAAGCTCTGGTCGCCGTTCAGCGCGGCGACAGAGGCCGCCTGCGAGATGCTCGACGGATTGGAGGTCGACTGCGACTGGAGCTTGCCCATCGCCTTGATCAGCCAGGCCGGGCCGCCCGCATAGCCGATGCGCCAGCCGGTCATCGCATAGGCCTTGGAAACGCCGTTGGCGGTCAGCGTGCGATCGTAGAGCGACGGGCAGACCTGCGCGATCGTGGCGAATTCGAAGCCGTCGTAGAGGATGTGCTCGTACATGTCGTCGGCATAGATCAGCACGTGCGGGTGCCGCTCGAGCACTTCGCCAAGCGCCTTCAATTCGGCGGCGCTGTACGCGGCGCCGGTCGGGTTGGACGGCGAGTTGAGCACGACCCACTTGGTCTTGGCGGTGATCGCCGCCTCGAGCTGCTCGGGCTTGATCTTGTAGCCGGCATCCGCGCCTGCCGAGATGAAGACCGGCTTGCCGCCGGCGAACTCGACCACGTCCGGATAGCTGACCCAATAGGGCGCCGGGATCACGACTTCGTCACCGGCATCGATCGTCGCGCAGAAGGCGTTGAACAGGGTGTGCTTGCCGCCCGAGTTCACGCTGATCTGGTTCTCGGCATAGGTGAGGCCGTTGTCGCGTGCGTACTTGGCGATGACCGCCTGCTTCAGCTCGGGCGTGCCGTCGACATTGGTGTACTTGGTCTTGCCCGCGCGGATCGCCTCGATCGCGGCTTCCTTGACGAAGTCCGGCGTGTCGAAATCGGGCTCGCCGGCGCCGAGGCCAATCACGTCGATCCCCTGGCGCTTCAGCTCGAACACCTTGCTCGTCATCGCGAGCGTGGCGGAGGGCTGGATACGATTGAGCGCGGCCGAGGTCTGCATGAATGGCGCCTTTTCCGGAGGGGAGACGCCGGGCCTATAGGACTGCGTTCTAGGCTTTCGCAACCGTTACGGCTGAAACAAGTCCGCGAAGGGCATTGCCGACATAGAAGCCGCCCGCGAGATCCTCGGGCCGCAGGTCGCCCTCCACCGCGCGGCCCGTCTCGATCAGCTCGGCGCGCAGCACGCCGGGAAGCAGGCCGCGGGCGAGCGGCGGGGTGACCAGCGTGCCGTCGCGCTCGACGAAGATCGAAGTGAAGCTGCCCTCGGTGAGATAGCCCTGTTCGTCGGTGAACAGCACTTCCCACGCACCGGCGTCGCGCCGGGCCTCGTCGTAGAAGGCGCGACGGCTGGTCTTGTGCGCGAGGCGGAAATCCTCCCGTGCGAGCGTGCGCGGGGTGATCGCGACCTGGACCGGACCGGCCGGCGCGTCGGGCAGCGGAGCGATGCCGATCGCGATCGCGCCCGACGGGGCGAGCAGCAGGCGCACGCGTGCGGGCGCGCGAAGGCGGAAGGTCGCGGCCTGCAGCTCGTTGCGCGCTTCGTGGCGATCGAACTCGAAGGCGAAGGTGCGGGCACTCGCCTTCATCCGCGCCAGATGCCGTTCGAGCAGGGGCAGGCCGGCGAGCGGATCGAAGCGCATCGTCTCGATCAGGTCGAAGGGCGTTTCACCGGACGTGACGAAGGCGCCCTTGGCCAGGCACTCGTCCCATTCCTCGACGGCGTTCGAATCGGCGACCACGCCCGATCCTAACCCGAGCAGCGCGCGTGTCGCCCCCTCTTCTATGGTCAAGGTGCGGATAGCCACGTTGAAGTGCGCGTCACCGTCCGAAGCGATCGCGCCGATCGCCCCGGTATAGATGCCGCGCGGGCCATGCTCGACTTCGGCGATCACTTCCATCGCGCGCAGCTTGGGCGCGCCGGTGACCGAGCCGCACGGGAAGAGTCCTTCCAGCGCCTCGACCGCGCTGATGCCCTCGGCGGGATCGGCGGTGACGGTGGAGACCATCTGGTGGACGGTCGGATAGCGTTCGACCTCGAACAGCGAGGGCACCTTCACCGTGCCGGGCCAGCCGATGCGGGTGAGATCGTTGCGCATCAGATCGACGATCATCAGATTCTCGGCGCGCTGCTTGGGGTCGGCCGCCAGCGCGGCGGCGATCGCATCGTCTTCCGCGGCAGTGGCGCCGCGCCGCGCGGTGCCCTTCATCGGGCGCACCGTCATCCCGTCTTCGTCATAGGTGAAGAACAGCTCGGGCGAGAAGGACAGGATCCAGTGGCTGCCGGTGAACACCAGCGCGCCGTGTCCTGCGGCAGCGCGGCGGCGGATCAGCGCGTAGAGCGCGGCGGGGTGGCCGGCGAACGGCACATCGGCACGGAAGGTGAGGTTGGCCTGATAGAGGTCGCCGGCTTTTATATAGTCGGCGACGCGATCGAACTGGGCGCGATAGCCGGCAGCATCGATCTGTGGCACCGGCGCGCCGGCCCAGGCGCCTGCCGGATCGGGAAGCAGGGCCTCCGCATCGACCTGCTCGACATGCGGAAAGATGCCGAACCACATGCAGGGCCCGTCGCCACGCAGGGTCACGGCACGCGGTTCGATTCCCGGCGATGCCTCATAGGAACAGAAGCCGGCGAGATGGAAACCGTGATCGTGCCACAGGCGCATCGCCCTGAACCCGCGCTCGACCTCTTCCGGCGACGCGGCCCGCACCGCACCCTGCGGCGTATGGAACAGCCGCGCGCTGCCGCCGGGGCGGGCATCGTCGAGCAGGACAAAGGGAGTGTCGGGCAGGGTCATGCCGAGCCCCGCATGCAACCGCTTGGCCGCGACGGCAAGCCCATGTTGCCGCGCGCGGGCGCGCCGCCTATCTCGGGGGCATGTCCAATCCCCCGATGCGCGCCGCCGTGATCCCGGTCACGCCGCTCCAGCAGAATTGCACGCTCCTGTGGTGCACCGAGACGATGAAGGGCGCGTTCGTCGATCCCGGCGGCGACCTCGACAAGCTGCGCGCCGCCGCGAAGCAGGCGGGAGTGACGATCGAGAAGATCCTGGTGACGCACGGCCATATCGATCACTGCGGTGCCGCCGGCGAGTTCGCCAAGGAGCTGGGCGTGCCGCTGGAAGGGCCGCACGAGGCGGATCGTTTCTGGATTTCGCGGCTCGACGAGGACGGGCGGAAATACGGCATCCGCGGCACGGTGTTCGAGCCGGACCGCTGGCTGGAGCAGGGCGACCAGGTGACCGTCGGCAACCTCATCCTGGACGTCTATCATTGCCCCGGCCACACGCCGGGCCATGTCGTCTTCCACCATCCCGAATCGAAGTTCGCGACCGTCGGCGACGTGCTGTTCCAGGGATCGATCGGCCGCACCGACTTCCCGCTGGGCAATCATCAGGACCTGCTGGACGCGATCGTCGAGCGGCTCTGGCCGTTGGGGGACGATACGACCTTCGTCCCCGGCCATGGTCCGCTCAGCAATTTCGGCCATGAACGGAAGACGAATCCGTTCGTGGCCGATTCGGTACTGGCCAGGGCCTAGTTCTTCGGGCCGATCTTGAAGACGGTGGTCGGCGCCGTCTTCTGGTACTGGCTGCCGATATAGATGCCGTAGGCGGCGAGGCCGAGCATCGTCAGCATGGTGAGCGCGATGCCGATTCGGCGGCCCAGGCCCCAGCCGTCCATGCCGAAGGCGTGGAGGATGCGGCCGAGGACCAGCGCGAAGCCGACGCCCCACAGCCAGATGCTGGTGCCGGCGGCGAGCTCGACCAGGGCGAGCAGCACGAGAATCAGCGGGACATATTCGGCGAAGTTCAGCTGGGCGCGCATGCGGCGGACGAGTCGGTCGTCGCCGCCATCGCCGACGAAGATCTTCTCGGTGAGTCGCAGTCGACTGATTCGCAGGCCGAGCCAGAAGTTGATCACGGCGGCGGCGCCGGCGGTGCAGAGCGTAACGGGCAAGATCAGCATTATAAGGGTCCCCTCTAGCGTTGCATCCCTACACTCCCTTGCGTCGCCCGCAAGAATCGCTATAGGCGCGCACTCGCTTTCGTGACCGTCCGCTGGTCCGGCGAGCGCCGGTATCTCCGTCGCTTGCCCGCTGGGCCGTGCGGTCGTATCGCGATTTTGACTTTGGTTTCGTTAGAAGGTGCCGAAATGGCCGTTCCCAAGAGAAAGACTACGCCGTCGCGGCGTGGCATGCGTCGCTCTCATGACGCACTGGCGCCCCAGGCGTTCCAGGAGTGCCCGAATTGTGGCGAGCTGAAGCGTCCGCACGTGCTGTGCGGTTCGTGCGGCCACTATAACGGCCGCGAGATCGTTTCGGCCGAAGACTGATTCGGTAACGATTGGGCCGAATCGCGCGGGGGCATGCGAGTATGACGAATTCCTCTCGAATCGCCGTCGATGCGATGGGCGGTGACGAGGGAATTGCGGTCATGCTCGCCGGTGTCGCGCGTGCGCGCCGTCGATTCGAGGGCATGGAGTTCATCCTCGTCGGTGACGAGGCACAGATCCGCGAGGGTCTGAAGAACCACCCGAACCTGACGGCCGCCTCCGAAATCGTCCACGCACCGGACGTCGTCGCCTCGGAAGAGAAGCCGAGCGCGGCGATTCGGCGTGCCAAGACCACGTCGATGGGAATCGCCATCGACCTGGTGAAGCAGGGCAAGGCCGGCGCCGCTGTCTCGTCGGGTAATACCGGCGCGCTGATGGCGATGGCCAAGCTGTCGCTGCGCACCATGCCGGGGATCGATCGTCCTGCGCTCGCCGCGCTGATGCCGACCCTGGGCGAGAACGACACGGTGATGCTCGATCTGGGCGCCAACACCGA
>Ga0209051_1001981_pt1 | contig 15736 bp, 21 predicted proteins | sample AraplaCvi_mMS_r2_2_FD_184286 | JGI IMG/M metagenome (GOLD analysis project Ga0209051, IMG submission 184286) | Arabidopsis root microbial communities from North Carolina, USA - plate scrape MF_Cvi_mMS_r2 (SPAdes) (version 2) | ecosystem: Host-associated > Plants > Roots > Endosphere | place...
TGGTGCCCAGAAGAGGACTCGAACCTCCACACCCTTTCGGGTACCAGCACCTGAAGCTGGCGCGTCTACCAATTCCGCCATCTGGGCGACGGAGAGCGATGTAAGGGGGCGGCTCCTGACTGTCAACCGGGTTTTTGAAGTTTTTCTGACAGTTGGCGAAAAACAGTTGATCACATGCGAGGGAGTGGCCGGAGGGCAGGCATAGCGCTTCACTTGGTACGCCCTATATAGAGAAAATATCGAAAGGAATGCCTCATGCCCGTTGCCCGCACGCTTCTGTTCGCCGGTCTTCTTGCTGTTTTCGCGCCAGCCGTGGCCGGCGCTGATTCGCTGAAGCTGGGCAAGCCGGGGGTCGGGCCGCTCAACACCGGATCGACGCTGTGCGATTTTCGCGGCTGTTTCGGTTTCGGGCCGCAGCAATGGCATCGCCCCGCTTATATCCAGCCGAATTACCGGCCGCGTGGCGCGACGGGGCCGACCTATTATCAGCCGGGTGCTGCCGGGCGGCCGCAGCTGACCTATGACCCGCCGCCGGTGCGCCGGGTGCAGCCGAACGCTCCGAACAAGCATATCGCCTGGTGCACCAATGAATACCGCTCCTACAATCCGAGGACGGATCATTTTCTCACCTATGAAGGCGTCTACAGGGTCTGCCGCTCGCCCTATCGCTGAGGCTGCTGCGGTCAGCTTTCCAGCGAGGCGCGGTCGACATGGCCGAGATCGCGGCCGGGCTCGATAATGTCGCGGACCCGCTGCTTCAGCTCCTTCGGCCCGGGAAAGCCGCCGTCGCGCTTGCGCTCCCAGATCAAATCGCCATTGACGCGGATCTCGAAATTGCCGCCGGTGCCGGGGATCAGCGCCACCTCGCCAAGGCTGTCGGAAAAGGTGTGCAGCAGCTCCTGCGCCATCCAGGCGGCGCGCAGCAGCCAGTTGCACTGGGTGCAGTAGAGGATCGAGACGCGGGCTTTTTCGGTCATGGTGTTTCCTTTCATTCGCGTGGATTTAAGCCCTTGCGGCGTGCTCACGCAATGGCGCGCAAGCATCTTGCGCGTCGTTCGCCGGCATGGTCTCTTCCGTCGTCGGTCACACCGGGGAGAGCCCATGCGAGTCGCAGTCGTCGAAAATATGCGCAATACCGGTCTTGGCGCGCTTGCCACGGCACTCGACGAGGCGGGAGCTCATATCGAGTGGTTCCGCGTGTGGCAGGACGGCATCCTGCCGCGGGATATAGTCGGGCATGACGCGCTGGTCGTTCTCGGCGGCGAGCAGAGCGCGCTGGATGATGAGACGCATCCTTACCTGCCGGAGCTCGTGCGGCTCTCGCGTGCCTTCGGTGATGCCGGCAAGGCCGTGCTCGGCATCTGCCTCGGCAGCCAGATCCTCGCCCGCGCCTATGGCGCCGACAATCATCTCGGCACCGCCCGCGAATTCGGCTGGCACAAGATCGGCGTCACCGCCGAGGGCCGGGCCGATCCGCTACTGTCGGCGCTTGGCAGCGAATTCACCATCTTCGAATGGCATGCCGACACGTTTTCCCTTCCCGAAAGTGCGGTGCGTCTGGCGACGAGCCTGGTCGCCGATAACCAGGCCTTCCGCATCGGTCGCGCCGTCTACGGCACCCAGTTCCATTTCGAGGCCGGCCGAGCAGTCGTTGAGCAATGGAAGGCGGAATTCCCCGATACGATCGAGCGCATCGCTCCCGGCTGGCTAGAGAACCATGCCGAACTGGCGGCAAGACATGGCGGTGCCGCCGATGCCGCAGGCCTTGCCATCGCGCGTGCCTGGGTCAGCCTGATCGAACCGGCAGAGATCGGAATATTGTCCGAGGCCTCGGTTTGAGAGGCGACGCGATGCCGGCGAGCGAATATGAAAAGATGGCGGCGGGTGAATGGTATTGCTGCCTCGACGACGAACTCGATGGCCTACGCCAGCAGGCGCGCCGTGCCGTTCACGCCCATAACACGCTGCCGCCGGATGAGCGCGGGGCTGTCGCCCCGGCGCTCAGAGCGCTATTCGCTGGGGCGGCGCCCGATATCTTCATCGAAGCGCCGTTTCACTGCTCCTACGGCATCAATATTACCCTTGGCAAGCGCGTCTATTTCAATGCCGGCTGTACTATCCTCGATTCCGGCCGCGTGGCGGTCGGCGACCGCACGATGTTCGGCCCCGGCGTGCAGATCTATTGCGCCGAACATCACAAGGATGCCGCCCTTCGCAGCGCCGGTATCGAGATCGCCCGGCCGGTTGCGATCGGCAGCGATGTCTGGATCGGCGGTGGCGCCATCATCCTCGGGGGAGTGATGATCGGCGATCGTGCGATCGTCGGCGCTGGCGCCGTTGTGACCAAAGACGTGCCGACGGGCGCAACCGTGGTCGGCAATCCGGCGCGTCGGATAAACGCCGTCTGAAACTCGGGCTGCCGCGTCTCCCTCGACAATGGCGCCGGCTCCGCTAGATCAGGTGGCGAAAGGGGAGAACTATCATGACAGCACAGAACCTACCCATGGAAGGCGGCTGCCGCTGCGGCCGGGTGCGGTTGAAGATCAGCGCGCCGCCGCTGCTGACCATGGCTTGCCATTGCACGGGCTGCCAGAGGATGACAGCAAGCGCCTATTCGCTGAGTGCCGCCATCCCCAGCGAAGGTTTCGAAGTGGCGAAGGGCGAGCCTGTCATCGGTGGCTTGCACGGCACGACGAAACATTATTTCTGCCCGCATTGCATGAGCTGGATGTTCACCCGCCCGGAAGGCATGGACTGGTTCGTCAACCTGCGCGTGACCATGCTCGATGACCCCAGCTGGTTCACCCCCTTCATCGAGACATGGACGAGCGAGAAACTGGCCTTTGCCGAGACCGGCGCGGTGCACAGCTACACGGCACTGCCGGAAATGGCGGCCTATGAGGGGTTGGTCAAGGAGTATATGGCGCGAGGTTGATCTCAGAAGCCTTGGAAGAGGAAGTCCAGGGCGCTGATGATACGATCGCTGTCGGCCGTGAGATCGGCGGCTGCGACGCCTATCTCTTTAACGGAAATCGCACCGATAAATTGGGTCGCCATAACGTATGGCACGCCGTTGATCACGAATTGCGGGTTGAGCTGACGCATGATTTTGGGAAGAGCTTCCAGCGGAAGCATTGGCGCCATGATCCGCGTCGTGAGGTCGCCATGCAGGTCTGACTGCAGATCAAGCGCAAGCGCATTCGTATGGATCAAATTGTAGACATGAAACCGAGCCATCAGAACTGTCGATATTTCTGAAACGGCAGGCCGTGCTTTTCGACATAGGCATTGGAGGCGGCAATTGCCTCCGCGTTCTCGATACGCCACAGCCGTTCGCGTTCCGCCTTTATGGCCTTCGCGATCCCATCTTCCGCTGCCCGGGATATGTTGATCTTGAGGTCGCGCGCCTGCGACACCAGACCCTCATCGAGAGAAAGGTTCGCTGCTTTCCTCGGCCGCTGCGCCATGACGATCTCCTTGGTCTGATGCGCACACTATATGCGCATCAGATGCCATTGAGAAGCGTTACTCGTCGCCCATCTTCAGCGCGGCAATGAAGGCTTCCTGCGGAATCTCGACCTTGCCGAACTGGCGCATGCGCTTTTTGCCGGCCTTCTGCTTGTCGAGCAGCTTGCGCTTGCGGGTGGCGTCGCCGCCGTAACATTTCGCCGTCACGTCCTTGCGCAGCGCCGAGATCGTCTCGCGGGCAATGACGTTGCCGCCGATCGCCGCCTGGATCGGGATCTTGAACATGTGCTTCGGGATCAGCTCCTTGAGCTTCTCGCACATGTCGCGGCCGCGCTTTTCGGCGGCGGTGCGGTGCACCATCATCGACAGCGCGTCGACCGGCTCGCCATTGACGAGGATCGACATCTTCACGAGGTTGCCCTCGCGGTGATCGGTCAGCGTATAGTCGAAGGAGGCATAGCCCTTGGAGATCGACTTCAGCCGGTCGTAGAAATCGAAGACGACTTCGTTGAGCGGCAGGTCGTAGGTCAGCATCGCGCGCGTGCCGACATAGGTCAGTTCGATCTGGATGCCGCGACGATCCTGGCAGAGCTTCAGGATACCGCCGAGATAATCGTCCGGCGTCAGGATCGTCGCGCGAATCCACGGCTCGTGGATTTCCGAGATCTTCACGACATCGGGCATGTCGGCCGGATTGTGCAGCTCGCGTTCCGTGCCGTCCGTCATGAACATCTTGTATACCACCGACGGGGCGGTGGCGATCAGGTCGAGGTCGAACTCGCGCTCCAGCCGTTCCTGGATGATCTCGAGATGCAGCAGGCCGAGGAAGCCGCAGCGGAAGCCGAAGCCGAGAGCGGCCGAGGATTCCATCTCGAAGGAGAAGGAGGCGTCGTTGAGGCGAAGCTTGCCCATGGCGGCGCGCAGATCCTCGAAATCGGCGGCATCGACCGGGAACAGGCCGCAGAACACCACCGGCTGCGCCGGCTTGAAGCCCGGCAGCGCCTGTGCCGTCGGCCGCTTGTCCTCGGTGATCGTATCGCCGACGCGGGTATCGGCCACTTCCTTGATCGAGGCGGTGATGAAGCCGATCTCGCCGGGGCCGAGGCTGTCGACGGTGACCATCTTCGGCGTCAGCACGCCGACGCGCTCCACCTGATATTTCGCATCCGTGCCCATCATGCGAATGGTCTGACCCTTGGTCAGCACGCCGTCGATGATGCGCACGAGAACCATGACGCCGAGATAGGTGTCGTACCAGCTGTCGACGAGCAGCGCCTTCAGCGGCGCCTTGTCGCCGCCCGGGCTCTTCGGCGCCGGCAGCTTGTGGACGATCGCCTCAAGAACATCGGGAATGCCGAGGCCGGTTTTCGCCGAAATCAGCACGGCCTCCGAAGCGTCGATGCCGATCACTTCCTCGATCTGTTCCTTGATACGGTCGGGTTCGGCGGCCGGCAGGTCGATCTTGTTGAGGACGGTGACGATCTCGTGGTTGTTGTCGATCGCCTGATAGACATTGGCGAGCGTCTGCGCTTCCACGCCCTGGCTGGCGTCGACGACGAGCAGCGAGCCCTCGCAGGCCGACAGCGAACGCGAGACTTCATAGGCGAAGTCGACGTGACCGGGCGTGTCGATCAGGTTGAGAATGTATTTCTCGCCATTGTCTGCCTGGTAATGCAGGCGCACGGTCTGGGCCTTGATGGTGATGCCGCGCTCGCGCTCGATATCCATATTGTCGAGCACCTGCTCGGACATTTCGCGCTCGGCAAGGCCGCCCGTCGTCTGGATCAGGCGGTCGGCCAGCGTCGATTTGCCGTGGTCGATGTGGGCCACGATCGAAAAGTTGCGGATATGGGATAGCGGAGTGGTCGAATTGGTGCTCATGCGCGCCATATAGCAGCGCCGCCCCCTGCCGCAAAGCGGTAATTATCCCGCTGTTTACGCTATTTTGCGGGCCGGTCGGCGGCGTGTCAGACCGGCCAGGTCTCCAGCCGCCAGGCCGAATCCCAGAACATCCATTCATATTGCGAGGCGCGAACGAAGACATCCATCATTTCGGCGCGCTCCACCGGCGATGCAGCGCGGGCGGCGATATCGGTCAGCGCGATCACTTCGCGGGCGCCGGCGGCAAATTGCGGATCGCCATAGGTGTTGATCCAGGCCTGGAATGCATTGCCCTCGATCGCCGGCCGGCTCTTGATCGCCTCGCCGACATGCCAGTAGATCCAGAAGCAGGGAAGGATGGCGGAAAGTGCGACTGCATAAGAGTTGTGATAGGCCGTGGCGAGCAGGAAATTCGTGTAGGCGAAACAGGCAGGCGACGGTTCGGCCGTTGTCACGTCTTCAGAAGTGATGCCGAACTGGGTGAGGAAGCCGGCATGCAGGCCCTGCTCGACGGTAATCGCCTTCTGCGCCGAACCGAGAAAACGCAGCACCTGCGCATTGTCGGGCGCCTTGGCCGCGACGATCGCCAGGCAGCGTGCATAGTGCTTGAGGTAAAGCGCATCCTGGAGAATGTAGTGCCGGAAAACCTCAGGCGGCAGCGTGCCGTCCGAAAGACGCGTGATAAGCGGCAGCACCTCGATCTCGGCCATGACGGGCGCGATCCTGTCCCAGGCGGCGGCCGTGAAGCTTCCCGTCAGTTCCATGCTCTGCGTGCTGGCGTCCATCACTATCTCCCATCTCAATTGCGCTGCCATATATCTGCGAGGCTGTGGCGAAAGCAAGGTTGGTTTGCCCCCTGCGAGGCTTGATTCCATCATCAGATCATTTATTTCTCTTATAGTAGAATCAGGGATCGGATATGGAAGAGCAACTGGAACAGGCAATCGGCATCCGTATCCGCAAGCTGCGGCTGGACAAAGGATTGACCCTTGACGATCTCGCCACGGCTTCCGGCGTCAGCCGGGCGATGATTTCGCGCATCGAGCGGGCGGAGGCGAGCCCCACCGCCTCGCTGCTGGCGAGGATTTGCGCCGCTCTCGGCCTGTCATTGTCTGCCTTCTTCGCGGAGGAGGGGGAGCAGGCCTCGCCGCTTGCCCGTCGGCAGGAGCAGCAGGTCTGGCGCGATCCGGAGACCGGTTATCTCAGGCGGTCGGTCTCGGCACCCGGCACCGCCTCCGACGTCGATATCGTCGAAGTCGAATTCCCCTCTGGTGCCCGCGTCAGCTTCCCCCCGCATGCCGCCTCCCATGGCATGACCCAGCATATCTGGCTGTTCGACGGCGAGTTGGAGATGACGGCGGGTGAGGTGGCCTACCGGCTGCGCCCAGGCGATTGCCTCTTCATGCCGGTCGGCGAAGGCCATGTCTTCCACAATCCCGGCAACACGCCGGCACGCTATTGCGTCGTGCTCGATCGCGGCGGCCGCTAACAGCTTCAGTTCAGGAGAAGACCATGCCCGATATCTGTATCCTTTCCGCCGAGGAGGCGTGCGCCGCCATTCCGGGGCTTGCGCAAGTGCTTGCAGATTGCGTCGCCGGCGGCGCCTCCGTCGGCTTCATGCAGCCCTATGGGCCAGACGATGCCGAACCCTATTGGCGCGATGTCGCCGATGCCGTCGCCACCGGCGGCAATCTGTTGCTGGTCGCCAAACTGGAAGGCCGGATCGTCGGCACGGTGCAGGTGGGGGCCGCGCAGATGCCGAATCAGCCGCACCGCGGCGATCTGAAGAAGCTGCTGGTGCATCGCTCCGCCCGCGGGCGCGGCCTCGCCCGGTTGCTGATGGAGGCCGCCGAACGCGAGGCGGCACGGCGGGGCAAGACCCTGCTGGTGCTCGACACGGCGACTGGCAGCGATGCCGAGGCGATCTATCCGCGCCTGGGCTGGCAGCGGGTCGGCGTCATCCCGGATTATGCGCTGTGGCCGGAAGGCGGCTTCTGCGACACCACGCTGTTCTACAAGCGGCTCGCCTGAATGCGCCGGCCGGCTCATCTCAGATGGCTCATTCCGGATGGCTGAAGGCGGAAAGCGTCTCGTGGAGCCTGGCCCCAGCTGTCCATTGCGCCGCGTTCCAGCCGAACTGCCGTGCCGCTTCGATATTTTCCTCAATATCGTCGATGAAGCCGATTTCGCCGGGCTGGACGCCGGCACGCCCGGTCGCCAGCCTGAAAAAATCCGGTGACGGTTTGCGGTGTCCGAGTGCTGCGGAATAGAGGATGTCATCGAAATGAGCGTTAAGACCCAACTGCTGCATCAGGTGGCGCGCCCGTCTGTGCTCCTGATTTGTCGCCAGAAAAAGCGTGACGCCGCTTTGCCGGAGAGCAGCGAGGTCCTCCAGGAGAGTGAGATCAAGTCGGGAATCGTTCTCGAACCAGTAATCGATCATCGTCGCGGCGCTGAGATGCGGCGCGATCTTTTCCAGTACTTTGGCGAGGCTGGGCTCCAACGGCTCACGGCCAACGATGATGTCGGCCCAGCACGTCTGGAAGAATTCCCGCTGCAGCAGGTCGAGGCGAAGCCCGAGATCGCGCTCAAGATAGGTGAAGAGCGGCAGGCCGTCAGCCGGCCGGCCATGAATGAGCACACCGTCGACATCGACCATCAGCACTTTCATGCGGAGAATTTCCTCGTTCTCAAAACAGCGAAGGTGGCGCTATTGCTCTGGATGATCAAGAGCTCGCTTCGCCGCTTTTTTGTCGCGGCAACCCCGTGTAAATCTCGATCGTCAATCAACGGCAGGATCTGAAATGCGCGTCATTTATTCCGAAGACCACAAGCTGCGCGATGCCAAAACCGAACTCTATGCCGGCCAGCTGGTGACGCCGTTCGAGGCGCCGTTCCGGGCCGAATGGATCCTGGCGGCGGTCAAGGAGGCGGGTTTTGCCGATGTCGTGGCGCCCGAGGCGCAAGGGTTGGAAACGGCCAAAAAGGTGCATGATCCCGCCTATCTCGATTTTCTCGCCACGGTCTGGGACCGCTGGGTGGCAGCTGGTTTCACCGGCGAGGCGATTGCCAATTCCTTTCCGGTGCGCCGCACCAGCCAGCGAGTGCCTGACAATATCGTCGGCGCGATCGGCCATTACGCCAATGCCGCCGACACCTCGATCACCAAGGGTTCCTACGAGGCGGCGATCGCCTCGATGCGCTGCGCGGTGACGGGCGCCGACTGGCTGGGTGAGGGCAATCGTTTCGCCTTCGCGCTTTGCCGCCCGCCCGGCCATCATGCCGGCATCGATCTTTTCGGCGGTTATTGCTTCATCAACAATGCGGCTGTGGCGGCGCAGCGGCTGCTCGATCGCGGCGCGAAAAAGGTCGCCGTGCTCGATGTCGATTTCCACCATGGCAACGGCACGCAGGATATCTTCTATCATAGAGGCGATGTCTTCACCGCCTCGCTGCACGGCGATCCGATGCAGGCCTTTCCCTATTTCCTCGGCCATGCCGACGAGGAGGGCGAGGGGGCGGGCACCGGCGCCAACCGCAACTATCCGATGCCGCCGGGCACGCCCTGGAATGTCTGGTCTTCGGCGCTTGCCGACGCGCTCGCCCGCATCAGGGCCTTTGGCGCCGAGGCGATCGTCGTCGCGCTCGGGGTCGATACTTTCGAGCGCGACCCGATCTCCTTCTTCAGCCTGACCTCCGACGATTTCACCCGCATGGGTGCGCTGATCGCTTCAGCCGGCCTGCCGGTGCTCGTCTGCATGGAGGGCGGCTACGGCGTGCCGGAAATCGGCCTCAACGTCGCCAATGTTCTCAAGGGTCTTGAAGCCTGATCGCTTGATATGAACGACGAGACTGGTCCATCCGATATCCCGACACCGCGCATGCTGAGCTGGGCGCGCAACTCCGCCATCTATCGCCTTGAGCGGCGGATGATGACGGAAAAGCAGCTCTTCGACGCCATCACCCGCAAGGCCAAGGAGAAGTTCGAGGATATCAGTGCCGCACAGCTCAAGGCGGTTGCCGATTTCGCCGTCAAATTTGCCTATGACAACAAGGTGCTCGACGATAGCGCCTATGCCGAGATCAGCACGCGCTCGGCCGTTCGCGGCGGCAAATCGAAACGCGCGATTGCCCAGAAGCTGACAGCCAAGGGCGTCTCCGGCGACAGGGTCGAGGCGGCACTTGCGGACGCGGACGATCTTTATGCCGCAGCGATATTCGCTCGCAAGCGCGCCTTCGGCCCCTTCCGCCGGGTCGAGCTCGACGACAAGCGAAAGGCGAAGGAGCTCTCCGCTTTTGCCCGCAATGGCTTCAGCTTCGAGATAGGCAAGAAGGTCTTCGATATGAGCTTCGAAGATGCCGAAGAGGTCATCCTCTCCGGCCGCCTTTGATGCATCAGGTCTTTTGCTGCCTGCATCAGAAGTTTGAATTTGCCGGTTTCAAGTCGCCTCCGTATGAACAGCGCTGAAGCGGAGATGCACATGGAAGACAGAACGAGTGACGGTTCCGGCGTGCTGGCAATGAAAGCGCCCGCAGCATCCGGCGGCCTGGCGGCTGGCGCGCTGATGTGCCTGATGTCCATGTCCTCGATCCAGTTCGGCGCGGCACTTTCCTCCTCCGCCATCGCCGCCTATGGACCTGCCGGCGCCAGCTGGCTGCGCCTTGCCTTTGCCGCTCTCATTCTAGCCGTCGCCGTGCGTCCGCGCATATTCAGCTATACGAGAGAGCAATGGACAAGTGCTCTGGTTCTCGGCACGACGACGGCGCTGATGACGATGAGTTTTTTCGCGGCGATCGAGCGCATACCGCTCGGTCTTGCCGTAGCGATCGATTTTCTCGGCCCGCTTTCGGTCGCGACCATCGGCTATGGCCTCAGCCGGCGCCTCGTCTGGCCGTTCATTGCCGCGCTCGGCGTTCTGGCTCTTGCCCATGATGGTGAAGGCTGGGTTGGGAATATCCAGGGCATTCTCTTTGCCTGCGGCGCGGGAACGGGTTGGGCGATCTACATCGTGCTCACCAAGAAGATCGGCGCAAGCTTCAAGGGGCTGGAAGGGCTTTCCATGTCGCTGATGGTCGCCGCTGTCGTCGCCACGCCCTTCGGCTTCGCAGGCGCCGTGCCGGCGCTCGATAGCTATGGCCTAATCGAAATGGCGGGCCTTGCCGTTCTCGTGCCGCTGCTGCCCTACACGCTGGAGCTGATTGCCCTGCGGCGCATGCCGACAACTTCGTTCGGCATCCTCATGAGCCTCGAGCCGGCCATTGCGGCTCTTGCGGGCTTCGCCATTCTGACACAGCCCATGACCCTTCTGCAGATGGCGGGAACGGCGCTGGTCGTCGCAGCAAGCGCCGGCGCCACCTTCTCCGCAAAGCAGTAAGGGATCAGCCCATCTTTCTGGCGGGATCGTCGAGGGCGGGATTGTAGAACAGCGAGAGCGTCAGGCTTTTGGCGATCCGCTCGGCCGTCGCCATGAACCAGGCCTTTGCCTCCGGTGTTGGCGCGATATCGTCGAGGGTTGCGGCAAACAGCGACAGCCATTTCGGAAAGAGATCTGGCGTCAGGTTCTGGACGCCGGTATGCGCCTGTACCGGCTTGCCGCCATAGGCGCCGCTGCGGAAAGCGACCGCCGACCAGAAGCTTTTCATCTTCTCCATATGCGCCGGCCAGCGGCCGGAGAGCCGGGCGTCGAACACCGGGCCGAGATCGGGATGAGCAAGCACGCGGGCGTAAAAAGTCTCGACCAGCCTGCCGATGAAGGCCTCGTTGACACCCATTTCCAGCATCTCGGCCTCCGCCCTTTCGCGGATCGCCGCGACATGGGCAGGGCGCCCTTGAATCTCATTGTCCATCATAAACCCCGGCGCCGCGTGATGCGGCAGCACTCATATAGGTGTTTACGACAGCGAGCCAAAGGCGTTCGTGCCCGCTTGCGGCAATCTGTCAGCCGGCCTTCGCACGCTCTTGACCCTCATCCCCTCCTTCTTTAGATTTAGAATAATTCTAAATTTGGAGAAAGTCATGTTGGCGCGGTTTTTCAGATCCTCGAAACGATCGTTCGAATCGCTGTCCGAGCAGGAGATTCTCGCTCTCGCGATCGCCTCCGAGGAAGACGATGCCCGCATCTATCTCGCCTATGCCGACAGGCTACGCGGCGAATTTCCGGCCTCGGCCAAAGTCTTCGAAGATATGGCCGAGGTCGAGGACACGCATCGCAAGTCGCTGTTCGAAATCCATCGCCAGCGTTTCGGCGAGCGCATTCCGCTGATCCGGCGCGAGCATGTAGAGGGCTTCTACGAGCGCAAGCCAGACTGGCTCAGGGCAAATCTTACCCTGGAGGCGATGCGCCGCGAAACCGAGGCGATGGAAGAGCAGGCTTATCGTTTCTACGTCGAGGCGGCAAAACGCACCTCGGATGCCTCGACGCGCGAGCTTCTCGGCGATCTCGCTCTTGCCGAGCAGGGGCACGAGGACATCGCCCGCATGCTGGGCGACAAACACACGCCTGAAGATGTCAAGCATGACGAGGACGCGACGGTGCATCGGCAATTCGTGCTGACCTATGTGCAGCCGGGCCTTGCCGGGCTGATGGACGGCTCGGTCTCGACGCTGGCGCCGATTTTCGCCGCCGCCTTCGCCACGCAGGATACCTGGCAGACCTTCCTCGTCGGCCTTTCAGCTTCCGTTGGCGCCGGCATTTCGATGGGCTTCACCGAAGCCGCACATGACGACGGCAAGATCTCCGGCAGAGGCTCGCCGGTCAAGCGCGGCCTTGCCTGCGGCATCATGACGGCGCTCGGCGGTCTCGGCCACGCACTGCCCTATCTGATCCCGCATTTCTGGACGGCGACGATCACCGCTGCCGTCGTTGTCTTCTTCGAACTCTGGGCCATCGCCTTCATCCAGAACCGCTACATGGAAACGCCATTCCTGCGCGCCGCCTTCCAGGTGGTCCTCGGTGGCGGCCTGGTGCTCGGCGCGGGGATCCTGATTGGGAATGGGTGAGCTGCGGTCGGGCGCAGCCCGAGCAATCGATCCGTGAATCGATTGCAGCAGCGAACGCCCGGAGCCATTCGGAGGGCCGGGAGACGGTGCGGCAAACGCAACCCATTTACAGTGCCGCAAACCCCACGACGATTTTATATCACCGCCGCAGGCACAACAATCGGCCCTTATCGTGAGGCGCCCCGCGCCGGGCTGGAGAGAGGGCCCGCCAGCATCCTTGCCCTTCGCTTGCGCTCCGTGCATTCGCGGCTTTGCCGCTCCCCCCCTCATCTGCCTGCCGGCATCTTCTCCCCGCTGGGGAGAAGGGACTCGCGGCACCGTCTCGATCCTCTTGAGACCTTTGATGCAGGAATGATGCCCGTCAGGGCAGATGAGGGGGTGAGGAGCGCAAGCGACGAACGCCTTGAGCGTAGCGAAAGGCAGGTAGCGGCAAACACCACAGTTCTCCGGCATAGAAAAAGACACCGTCCACCCAAAAAGCAAAAGGCCGGCTTTCGCCGGCCTTTTCCCACGCCCCCCAAAACTCTTAACGCAGTGCGCCGACCAGAACGTCGCGGCCGTTCTCGATGGTGACCCAGCGGCCGGAATTGTAGCTCGACTGGCGCTTGACGAAGGAATAGGGCGTCCCAAACCACGGCTTAACGTCGGAAGCGAGGTTGTCGAGCACGAAGTCGCCCTCGGCGGTGCGCAGCGTCAGCACGGCATGGCCTTCACCGTCGGGCTTGCGCACGACGGTCATCAGCAGATCGGCGGCCGAAAAGCCGCGCTGGATCAGCATGCGGCGCTTCAGCAGCGCGAAATCCTCGCAGTCGCCGGCAGTGGTCGGATAGGCCCAGACTTCATCCTTGCCGTATATTTCCTTGTCGGTCATCGGTGTGATCGTGCGGTTGACCGTGGCGTTGACCGAACGCACCAGCGACCACTTTGCCGGGGTCATCTCGACCGGGCCGGAATTGCGGTTTGCCCCGCATTCGCTGCGGTGAATCTGACAGAAATCATAGTGTCCGATCGGCTGGGATGTGGCATTGCCCGTGACCATTGAAGCATTTCTGCTGGGGGCCGGTATGGCGGCCGTCGCCATCGCAAACATGGCCATCATGGCCACAAAAATACCCTTCATCCGCACGCCCGCTCTTCCTCGCATCGCCCCTTATTTATTAACAAAGTGTTAATGGAGAGGGCCAAGAAGAGTCAATCGTTACTTCTTAAGAGCACCTTGCGACTCGCCGACATGGTTAAAATGCAACGGGTTGGGCACTTGCGTCGGGGGAGTTTCTTGGCCGGTGCCGTCTAAACGGGCATCTGCCTGCTCGTCGATGAACGGATGATGCCTTTCACGGCGCTGAGCAGAAGCGCGATATCGCTGGGGCGGGAAAGGCGGTGGTCGCCGTCGCGGATGAAGGTCAGCACCACGTCGTCGGCGGGAAGATGTTCGACGAGCTTCATCGCATGCGCATGCGGCACGTCGGCGTCTTTCATACCCTGGAGGATATGCACCGGGCAGCCCGTTTCGATGATGCCGTCGAGCACCCGGTTTTGGCGGCCGTCCTCGATCAGCGCCCTAGTATAGATGTTCGGCTCGGGACTATATTGCGACCGTTCTTCGAAATAGCCGCGCTCGGCAAGCGATTTGCGCTCCTTGGCCTTGAGGTTCGGCTCGATCAGCTCAGAGGTGAAATCGGGTGCGGGCGCAATCAGCACCATCCCCTCGAGTTTTGGGCCTTCGAGTTTTGGACCTTCGAACTTCGGGCCGCCCTGCCGCGCAAGCTCCTGCGCCAGGCGGAGCGCGATCCAGCCGCCCATCGAGGAGCCGACGAGGATTACCCGTTCCGGGGCGACATGACGGATGACGGCCAGCGCCTCCTCAAGCCAGCGTGAGATCGTGCCGTCGCTGAAGCTGCCGCCGGAAAGTCCGTGGCCGGAATAGTCGAGGCGGATGCACGCAAGCCCGAGTTCGGCCGCCAGCCCGTCGAGTTCCACCGCCTTGGTGCCGCTCATGTCGGAACGGTAGCCGGACAGCCAGACGAGCGCCGGGGCGCTGTTGCCGGCCCGCGCCCGGCGCACCAGCATGGCGATCTCACGCGCCGCCTCGCCCTCGCCGACCGTCAGGAACTGCGGCTGGGCATTGGGCATCTGATCGAACATCGGCGAAACTCCTGTTATTTTGGTCTATAAAACAGATTCTTGGCAGGCTGACAGCGGGTGATTTTTCCGCTAAAGGATGATATTGACTCCGTTGCAGCGATGACGCGACACGTTTGTGCACCCCGATATGGGAGCGCGAGGCTGCAACGTTCCGAAACAACGCGAGGAGAATACGACCATTCGCAGACCTTTTAAAACCGACGCGCCCGTGAAGGACGGACCGCGCTCGAACCGTGAAATCCGCATTCCCAAAGTTCAGCTGATCGGGGCTGACGGCGAGAATATGGGCGTCGTGCCTACCGACCAGGCCTTGAGAATGGCTGAGGAAGCCGGCCTCGATCTCGTCGAAATTTCCCCCAATGTCGAACCGCCTGTGTGCAAGATCCTCGATCTGGGCAAGCTGAAATATGCCAACCAGAAGAAGGCTGCCGAGGCGCGCAAGAAACAGAAGATCGTCGAAGTCAAAGAAATCAAGATGCGCCCCAATATCGACACCCATGATTATGAGGTGAAGATGAAGGCGATGGGTCGCTTCTTCGACGAAGGCGACAAGGTCAAGGTGACGCTGAAGTTCCGCGGCCGCGAAATGGCCCACCAGGAGCTTGGCATGAAGCTGCTGCAGCAGGTCAAGGCCGATACGACCGAGTTCGCCAAGGTCGAAGCCGAGCCCAAGCTCGAAGGCCGCCAGATGATGATGGTGCTGGCGCCGAAGTAAGCGCCAGGCACTTTTTCGCCCCAAGGCCGTCCGCAAGGGCGGCTTTTGTGCTTTCTAACACTGGTGCTTACGAGCGTGCGAAGATTCCTCCGCAGCCCCGTTGCACTTTCAGGACGCTGCGGTTATAAGCGCGCGTCCGAACTGACCGGCAGGGCATGCCGTGGCAGTTTCGAATGCTTGCGGAACGGTTCGTCGCCGAAGCCGCAGATCAACAACAAACGCTCCCGCACCTTGTTGCGACGGCCGGAGAACCGGACTTCGCGAGAAGGGCTTTTTTGATGAAGCGCGCAGGGAGGACAGAAGGAGTAGCAAAATGCCCAAGATGAAGACGAAGTCCTCTGCCAAGAAGCGGTTCAAGATCACCGCAACCGGCAAGGTCAAGGCTGCCGCTGCCGGCAAACGCCATGGCATGATCAAGCGTACCAACAAGTTCATTCGCGATGCACGTGGCACCATGGTTCTCGCAGAACCGGATGGCCGCAAGGTTATCAAGAATTACCTGCCGAACGGTCTCTGAGACTCGTCCG
>Ga0209051_1001983_pt1 | contig 15717 bp, 16 predicted proteins | sample AraplaCvi_mMS_r2_2_FD_184286 | JGI IMG/M metagenome (GOLD analysis project Ga0209051, IMG submission 184286) | Arabidopsis root microbial communities from North Carolina, USA - plate scrape MF_Cvi_mMS_r2 (SPAdes) (version 2) | ecosystem: Host-associated > Plants > Roots > Endosphere | place...
TCAGGCAACCCGGCGCTTAGCGCTATTCCATCCTAAACCGGACATGGCAGGTCGTGCAGGTCTGCAACATCAAATGGAACGCGTGCTCGGCGGGCATCGTCGAAAGCGCGGTTTCGCTCTGGACAGGAGTGCCGAGCGGACCGCCGCCCATCGGCTCACCGGGTTTCATGCGCATGCTCTCAGTCATTGTCGACGGGTTTTTCTCGGCTGCGAGAGCAAGCCTCGATGCAAAGATCTTGAGATCGTTCGCGAGACGGTCGAAGCGCTCGCGCTCGTCGATGATATTTGGCTTTGCCTTCGAGGCTGCAGACGCCGCTTCCGCCGAGAACTGGTTGATCAATGTCTGGCCAGCCTTGTCGCGGATAAGTTCAGCGGCCCATTTGAACTCCGCTGAGGAGTATGTAGACGGCTCCTTGAACATCCCCGCGATGGACTTGGTGGCTGCTGCAATCGCCTTCATATCGGTCTGCCGCGTTGTTACGACGCCCGCGGCGAAAACCGTCGCCGAGGCGATGCCGACCGTCATCACTGAGAAGAGGATACCTCCGATTTTCATGACATCCTTTCACCAGACGCTTTCTACCGAGCGGCCTTGGTAGCACCTATCTTCATCGAGCCTAACTTGATCAAGATCAATGTCTAACTTGCCAGGCCGCGATCTCAGGACATTGGCGAGATTCAGTCCGTTTCGTGCCGGCTGCTTGCCTAACCGGGACGCGCATGATGCTCTTCGCGAGATGGCGACTGCATCACCACGTACTCCACCACGTTTCCTTACAGGTGGACAACAGCAACCTCCCAAAATTAGGCAGTGTAATTGTCGGCGCGCCAGGTCCATGATTGCAGTCCGTTCTTCTGGCGTAGTTCCGGTCGCAGAAAGCAGGCGTTTTCACACCCAACAATGTCACCTATCGCGATCACGGCGCCGCCTTCGCCACTGCGTTCATGTATCAGTCAGCTTGGCCTGATCTATTGGTTCGGCTCAGGACTGCAGCAGTAGCTGGAAGCGCCGCCTGGGGAGGTTGGGAAGCTGCCGGGGACGAACATCATGACGTACGTACCCGGATAGTCAGTTCATGGGGACAGGTCAGTATCTGCGTCATTTCCTCGATGGCACCTCTCGCTCCCAAGCCCCAACGTCAGGAGCGAGACGAGGCTGCGGCCCAAGTGCATACTGGGTCGCAGCCTCACCTTCGCATTCCGTCCTTAGCCTTGCCCGAGGATGTTCCAAATATAATTTTGCAGCAGGTGCTTCACGTATTCGCGCCGGATGGATCGGCTGGAGGCCCGCTCGTTTACGGGCCCCTCGCCACTGCCGCAAAGGGGGCTACAACTGCGGTCGCGATAGATTGGGCAAGCTCCGTCTCCACGCCCAGTATGCTCCGCCCTTCGATGTCGGCATCATAGCCATTCGTCCAGACGACGGCACCGTCCGCCTGTCGAACCAGCCGAGCAATCGACCGGATGTCGTTACCCTCCATGACACTTCCCTGCAGAACATAGGTTGACGGCTGTAACTTCTTCGCGCCAGATGTGTCGACCAAGTCTATGACAACGAGCTCCGTCCGCTTGGCTAGGTTGACTATGATCTCGTCGGTCAGGCCGTGCAGGACATCGTGCGATACGATTGTGCGCCCAGTACTCGCGAAGCGTTCGACTGCAATCGTGGGCCGGCCATCCGGCGCCGAGACCATCGTTGCCGCGTTATATCCCGTGGCGAGTGATGCCACCACGACTGCAGCGAAAACCATCATCAAGCCACCAGCTACGATCCAACGGACCGGCCAGCTTTCGCGTCGCGGAGGCTCACCTCTCGGCCTTTGTGTGGGAGACCTTGCAACCTCAACCCCCCAGGGTTGGTCGACCAGGGACCGTTGATCACGCTCGGTCTGTCGGGCCGCGAAGGCTGGGGCGTAGCCGCCAGTCGGACTGGTGATCAGCACAAGGTCTGTTGCACCTGATGTAAGATAGTAACGCTCGAGCGGCCGCCGGAGATGGCTGGCGGCGATGCGAACGCATGGGTCGTATCGGGCATTAAAGAACTCGTCCCGGCCAAAGACGGATAGAGCGACGGTGAACGCTTTGAGATACTCCGCCCGGCCCGCGAGGCTTTCGTCGATGACAAACTTCAAAAACCGACGCTCGCGGTCAGGAACAACGAAATCCGCGCTTGCGAAAATGCAGTTTAATTGCCCCCGCAGGCTATCAGACGACGGAACCGGTAGATTCCCGCTGGCCGTCAGACTTCTCATCGGCCCATCTCCGACAAGCACGTTACCATGGCGCGCATCGAAGCTACCCGGCCATTGGTTCTTCAGCAATACGTTCATTGGACGCACCTGATAATGGCCAATCTCCGCACTCTTTGCTCACAGACGAACAGAGCATACCGTATTTTACTTCACTACCAATGGGCGATCGCTATCCTTCCTCCAGCCCGGAGATTCCCAATGAGCGACAACCATGAGGATATTGAAGGCGGCCGCGGAACGGCCAGATCGGGGTTGCGCCGGTTGATGTTGAAGCTGCCAGCCCACAGGCAGCAGCTGCAATCCCTGACCGGTTTGCCTCCTTCGCCGCTTTTGGGCGAGCTTTTTGAAGCCTATGACGAGGCTTGCATGGCGCTCGAACGTTTCCGCCAGTCCAACGATCCGCTCGTTCAGGAATATGAGACCGTTTGCGGTGAGCTGGAAGCAGAGATCATTCTCGAGCTTAAGGGGAATTCGGCCTCCTGACACACTGTCGTCGGCAGCCCGCCTGAACCCTCGCAAATATGTGTCTGACAAGGAACGTTTCGCACTTTGTTCGCGACCGCCGATGACCGGATGTAGTATGCTCATATGGGTGGTCAGCGCGAAGGAGCCGACCACGATCGGCGCGGAGGGACCCCGTTGCAGCGAAGGCTGGCCGCCATCCTTGTCGCCGACGTCGTCGGCTATTCAAGCCTCGTCGAAACCGACGAAAGGAAAACGCTTGCAGCCCTCCTGATCTCCGGGAGGAGCGCGACATCGAGCGGCTGCGGGCGGGCTTGCGGATTGCCGGACTGCCCGCATGAGACATCGCCCATCGACGCCACCTCAAGCGGCATCGAGTTCCATTGCGCGAGCGCCCTGCTCGACTTCTCCAAACTGAAGGGAGGCCAGGCGCGCGTAGATCCCACCTTCTCTCAAGAGGGCGGCATGGGACCCTTGCTCGACCACTCTGCCCTCGTCGACAACGAGGATGCGATCTGCCTTCAATACGGTCGCCAGGCGATGCGCGATCACGATCGTTGTCTTGTCCTGCATCAGCGTATCAAACGCACGCTGGACCGACGCCTCGCTTTCTGCGTCGAGAGCAGACGTAGCCTCATCGAGAAGGAGAATCTTCGCGTCCTTCAAGATCGCTCTTGCGATCGCTATCCGCTGCCTTTGACCGCCTGAGAGCGTCATTCCCCGCTCCCCAACAACTGTCTCATAGCCTGCTTCAAGCTTCGAGATGAAATCATGCGCTTGAGCCCTCATTGCAGCGGCCACGACCTCTTCTCGCGTCGCATTCGGTCGGCCGAACGCAATGTTGTCGAAGATCGATGCCGCGAAGATCGTCACATCCTGCGGCACGACCGCGATCTCCCGTCTGAGGTCGTGCGGAGCCAGCCGGGAGACGTCATGGCCATCAAACAGGATGGAGCCCTTGTCCGTTTCATAGAACTTCAGCAAAAGCGAGAAGATCGTGCTTTTTCCACCTCCGGACGGGCCGACGATCGCGACGGTCTCGCCAGCATACACGTGCAGCGAAAGTCCTGAGAGGACAGGAACGTCAGGAGCCCCTGGATAGGCAAAACCGACGTCCCGCATCGTCACCTCGCCCTTTGCGGGACCTGAAAGCGAAATAGGCGCTTTCGCATGCGCAAATGCGGTCGGCTCATCCAGTATTTCGAACAAACGCTCCGCCGCTCCCGCTGCCTGCGCAAGCTCGCCCCAGACCTCGGAGAGCGAACCAAGCGATCCGGCTGCAATCACGGAATAAAGGAGAAACTGGCTGAGCGCTCCAGGCGTCAACGCGCCTGACAGCACGGCACGCGCTCCGATCCAGAGGACGGCAACGATACCGCCGAAGATCAGCGTGATCGCAACCCCTGTCAGCAAGGCACGCGCCCGTATAGCGGAGAGTGCGCTCATGTAGGCGCGCTCGACGTCGGCTGAGTACGCGCTCTCCGCAGCGAGCTCCGCATTGAAGGCCTGCATGGTTCGATTTCCTGCGATCATCTCGCTGGCGAATGCCGACGCCCTACCGAGACTGTCCTGCGCCGCACGCGACCGGGCGCGGACGGAGCGCCCAAAAATGACCATCGGCATCACTACGAGGGGAATTGCTGCAAGCGCCATTGCGGAGAGCCCGGGCGCTGTAGCGAACATCATTGCGACAGATCCGAGACAGAGCATCGAATTTCGCAACGCCACGGAGGCTGTTAGGCTGACTGCAGACTTTACCTGCGTCGTATCCGCCGTCAGTCTTGAACTGATTTCACCGGAACGATTGGCGTCGAAAAAGCTGGCCGGCAACTTCGCTATATGGCGAAAGACATCCTGGCGCAAATCGGCCACGACGCGCTCGCCAAGCCCAATGACGAACATGTATCGCAATGCGCTGGCAACAGCCAATGCGACAGCCATGACCATAAGCATGACGAAATAGCGGTTGATGAAGCCACCGTCGGCCTGTGCAAAGCCGTGATCGATCATCCGTCGAACGGCCATTGGAAGACCGAGGGAAATCGAAGCAGCAGCGGTGAGCGATACCAGCGCCCCGGCACATGACCGCTTATGACGTCCAAGAATGGGGCCCAGTCGCCGGAGCGGTGCGATCGATCGTTTGCGGGGCCTATCTCGAGCAGCTTGCCTATTCGCAACATCGGGGCGCACGTCAGAGTGCCGATCATTTTGGGATATCATCAAGGCAGTAGCTCCTGGATCAACAGTTGCGCTCCTTTTGCCGGTCTTCGGTTGGCTGATCTTTGATCGCGATCAAGAAGTGTTGGATTTTCGTTGTCTCAAGAGAGAGGTTAACCACGCGAAGGGGGTGACCGCGCAATAAGCGTGCGTTGCAACCCTTGCCGTCAAAGATACGGCCAATCGTCATTCGCTACGGTGAGTGCCAGGTGGATACCGTCGCAATTTTGTTTGACCGAGATCAATTTCACGGAGGTCGTTCGCGGATAAGGGTCGTGGCATGAGCACAATCCTCCACATCATTCATCTTGTCTCGGAGACCGCCAAGCCCTCTCGTTTCGTCGAGATATCAGAGCGGGTCATCCCGGTGCTAGCATCATGCTGCGTCCTGGCCTTCGGCATCGGGCTGTTCTTCAGTTTCGCGTCGGATGTCGATTACCAGCAGGGTTCCACGGTGCGTATCATGTACGTCCATGTTCCTGCCGCCTGGCTGGCGTTGATGTGCTACACGGTGATGACGATCAATGCGGTCGGATCTCTTGTCTTCAGACATCCTCTGGCGGATGTTGCCGCAAGGGTCGCTGCCCCACTCGGAGCATGGTTTTGCCTAATTGCGCTGGTGACTGGCGCTGTCTGGGGCAAGCCCATGTGGGGAACATGGTGGGTCTGGGACGCCCGACTGACGTCGATGTTCGTCCTGTTCATCATGTACCTCGGCATCATTGCCGTTAATCGTTCGCTCGACGAGCCGACACGTGCGGCGCGACTGACCGCAATCCTGATCATTGTCGGCTTCGTTAATATCCCGATCATCAAGTTCTCGGTGAATTGGTGGAACACGCTCCACCAGCCCGCCAGCGTAATCCGGCTGGACGGCCCCGCGGTGGACATGGAATTTCTGGTCCCGCTCATGGCAATGGCTTTCGCCTTCACAGCCCTTTTCTTCACCCTTTACCTGGCCGCGATCAGAAACGAGATCTGGCGGCGCCGAATAAACTCGCAACAGCGACTCGCCGCGCGTGTCGCCGCCAACAGGAATGCCTGAGCGATGGACCACCAACAGTACGTTCTGATAGCATACGCATTCACGGCTTTTGTCACGATCGCCATCGCAATCCAGGTCTGGTTGACAGGGCGGACCCGTCGCAATGAGGTTCGCGTTCTTTCGGGCAGCCGCAGGTCGGCGACAAAAGCCCAGGATTGACAGGAAGCCCCCTCTCCAGAAGTTCGGTGACGCGCCCGCTCGCCGTTTCGCGTGTCGCGCTGCGGCTTACCTTCGAAGGCTGCGCAGCCAGCTCGAAACCGGGGTCGTAAACCCTGATCACCGTCTCGAATGCGGATTTCTGAGCTTCGAGGACGCCGATCGCCCGCCGTAGCTCTTCCATCTTGGCATCCATCTCGGCCAATTTCGCTTTCAACTCGTCTACGATTTCCACCATACGCAAACACTCCTGAGGCACCCTCAGGAGATAGCATCAGCGTTCATTGGAATCTTGTGGCAACTGCTCCATAATGCCGGAAAAAGCTGGCACGGTGATGGGAACAAATCAATTCGAAGCTGCAGTCGGTCGCGGTCTGGTATGGTAGCGACCAGAAGAGGAACGTCCGGGCGCGGGACCAGGACCAAAGGCGAACTCCACGAAACCGATATCTAATGCGAGCTGGCAGAGCCTCAGTGAACGACACCGACCATGAATATGCCAGCTTCCTTCGACGCACGGATGAGCGCGGCGCGCGCTTCGTTAGCATGAAGATGACCGTTCAGAGCGTCAACACACGCTTGACGGCGATCACGTATTCCTCGCCGTCATCTGAGGGCCAAGCGAGTATCAGCACCTTGGCCATATCATGCAGTGATTTGACGAGTCTGTTCCTATTTGGCCCGAAGTCTTCACTTCTGTGCTGTATCACATCGACCATCAATTTATTGCCCTTGCAAGTCCGCTCCCGAAACGAACAGCCTACTTCGTGCGATGCCGAGGTGGCGGCTTGCTTTCGTCCTGCGGTGAAATGGCAGGAGGCCACAAGGGGGTTTCCGCGACACCTTGCAGCCTCCTAGATCCTCTCCAGCAGAAGGAGGATACAAAGACATTAGCTCTCCTCCCGTGACAGGAAATCGGACCAAAGTCCCAGGACATGCTTGCGTACGATTTCGGACAAAATTGCCTTCGGGCCAAGGAGAGCCACTGTTCGAAGAGAGCATGCGTCGGATGGCAGGGTGACGCCGGGCCGCTTGTTCGGAGCGTCGAAGCAACAGGCTTGATTGCACGCCCCCGTTGTTTCCCATGAGTGTGATCCCCTCGTTCTCAGGCAAGCGGGGTCTTCTCGGACTTCAGTCCGACTGGAAGCGACACCCACACGGCCTATCTCGCTGATGTCGTTGGGTAGGCTCAACCACCACGGCAGGAAGAGGTGTCTCCCCCCATCCCCGGGAAAAGACTGGGAGCCCTCTTCCCTCCATTCGCAGCGATCCCGGTATGATTTTGCGACCGGGCGACGAGGAACCCTGGAGACGGCGGCGCAAGATAGCTGATGGTAATATTACGACCGCTGGACCACGCGGCAACGACCCGCTTATTATCAAGCCATGTCTGCAACGGATATTGCGGCTGCAAACTGGTCCAGTCCGATATTGCAGCCAAAGCCTGGGAAGGCCAGGCATCGGCGTTTTGTTTGATCTGCCTCAATGATCTGTCCGGCTCGATCGCTATCTTAAGCGTCGGGGGATCGGGGGACCCCTGCGTCAAGCGGGACTTGGCGGGCGACTTACCTGTCTACGGGGTGGCAGAACGGGTAGGTCGCCCAAAGAGGCAGGACCCCAGAAATCCCCTTTCCCAGAAGCGTCAGAAAGCGTCTCGTCCTCGACGACTAAAATGTCGATGCCTGTGCCTTGTCGCGGCGGGGGAGCGGGTCGGGCAAGGCCCCCCCGACCGACGGCAGGGTTCGAACATGTGTTGCGCTGTGCGTCCTGCGATCAGCAATCAGAGACGCATCACTCAGCAGGCTCGGGCAATGAAGCGGCCAACTTTGCCCCAGCCCTGCGGTTCGGCGCTCCAACGCGCAGGCGTCGGTCGCTAAGCGAGACAAATCCACCGATCGCCATCACTATGGCTCCGCCCCAGATACAAAGAATAAGAGGCTTCCACCAGACGCGAACGACGATGCCCCCGCCCTCAATTTGATCGCCAAGCGACACGTATAGCTGGCTCAGTCCGAAGGTCGTGATGCCCGCCTCGGTCGTCGGCATTTGGCGAGCGGCGTAAATGCGCTTCGCAGACCATAGTTCGGAGACGTCCTCTCCCGCCTTTCCGACCATGAAATGGGCGCGATGCTCGGTGTAGTTCGGACCTTTGGCCGGCTGCAGGTTTTCAAAACGCAAGGTGTAGCCGCCGACATCCTCCGACTGCCCCGCTTTCATCTCGACAATGCGCTCGATGGAGAACGTCGAAACGGCGACGACCCCGAGCACGGATATACCAAGACCTGCATGAGCCAGTGCCGTTCCGAACGTGGAACGCGGAAGGCCTTTCAGCCGGCTCCAGCCGGTCCTCAACCCGACCTTGGTAAAGTTTGCCCGATACCAGAGGTCCGCGAAGGCACCGAGGATCAGATAGAGGCCAGCCGCGAGTCCCAGAACCGAAAGAACCGGACCACCATGCTCGATGTAAGAGAGCGCGAGCGCCGCAACGAATGATGCGATCGCAACGACATAGAGCCGTTGCATCGCACCAAGGAGGTCGCCCCTCTTCCAAGCAAGGAAAGGACCGAAAGGAACGATCGCAAGCAATGGCACCATCAGCAGGCCGAATGTCATGTTGAAGAACGGCGCGCCGACCGAGATCTTCTCCCCCGTCAGCGTCTCAAGCAACAAGGGGTAAAGAGTACCAACCAGGACCGTGCCACAGGCAACGGTCAGGATCAGGTTGTTCAGGACAAGTGCCCCCTCGCGGGATATTGGGGCAAATAGCCCTCCTGCTGATAACGCTGGCGCGCGGAAGGCAAAGAGCGAGAGCGCGCCACCGATGAATACCAACAGAATGCACAGAATGAAGACGCCCCGGCTTGGATCGCTGGCGAAGGCGTGAACTGACGTCAGGACACCGGAGCGAACGAGAAAGGTTCCCATCAGTGACAGCGAGAACGTCAAGATCGCAAGCAGCACAGTCCAGATTTTCAGGGCTTCGCGCTTTTCCATGACAAGCGCTGAATGCAGGAGCGCAGTGCCGGCAAGCCATGGCATGAAGGAGGCGTTCTCAACAGGATCCCAGAACCAATAGCCGCCCCAGCCCAATTCATAGTACGCCCAGTATGATCCCATCGCGATGCCGAGCGTCAGGAACGTCCAGGCAGCCAGAGTCCAGGGTCGAACCCAGCGTGCCCAGGCTGCATCTATGCGCCCCTCCAGCAGGGCAGCGATCGCAAACGAGAAGCACACCGAAAAGCCGACATATCCGAGGTAGAGCAGCGGCGGATGGATAGCGAGACCAATATCCTGCAGGACGGGATTGAGATCCCTTCCTTCGGCGGGCGCCGGGTCCGACCTGACGAAGGGATTGGATGTGAGCAGGACGAAGAGAATGAAGGCGACCGAGACCCATGCCTGCACGGAAAGGACATTTGCACGAAGGGTCGAAGGAAGATTGCGGCCAAAGACCGTAACGACGGCACTGAACAATGTTAGGATCAGCAGCCACAGCATCATCGACCCTTCGTGGTTTCCCCAGACGCCGGAGATCCTGTAGATCAGAGGGACGAGAGAATGGGAGTTTTCCCAGACGTTCCTGACTGAAAAGTCTGAAGCAACGTGGGCGTAGGTCAGGACGCCAAACGAGAAAGAGACCAGGGAGAAGAGCGCGATGGTGCCGACTTGCGCAACATCCATCATTGCCACATCACGGCGGCGAGCGCCGAGGACAGGCACCACAGACACGACCATGGCAGTGGCGAGCGCCAGAACGAGCGCATAATGTCCGAGTTCGATAATCATTGTGTAGCCTTCGCCTGTGGCCCCTGCCCCTCCTGCCAGAGGCCCTGAGACTTCAGTTTGTCGGCAACGTCCCTTGGCATGTATTTTTCGTCGTGCTTGGCCAGGACACTATCGGCGATGAATTCTTGACTGTTGGCGTCGAACTTTCCTTCGGTCACAACGCCCTGTCCCTCTCGGAACAGATCTGGAAGAATGCCCGTATATTTGACGGTGACCGGATGATCGCCGCCGTCGGTCACAGCGAACTCAACCGTCGAGCCCTCGCCGCGTACGACACTCCCCTCGCCGACAAGTCCACCGAGCCTTATCCGCGTCTCCGGCCGGACCGGTGATTTAGCGAGGTCAGACGGCATGTAAAAATACGCGACGGACTGGCTGAACGCGAACATTACAAGCAGCACGGCAACCAAAATGAAACTCATTCCGCCGGCGATCACCGCCAGGCGTTTCTGCTTGCGTGTCATTTCGTCATTCCTTCAGTGGAGATTCCGAGATCCCCGGCCAGTTCCAGCATGCGCCTGCCCTGTTCTCCCGAAGAAGGAAAGACGGCAAGCGCACGCTTCACTGCGGTGGCGGCCCTGTCGAGATCGTTCAACACCGCATAGGATCGCACGAGGCGCACCCAGCCCTCGAGATCGTCCGGATGCTCGGCAAGCTTCGCATCGAGACCCTCGACCATGCTGCGAACGAGCTGCAGCTGGTCCGCACCGGGCATGGCTTGGAGAGGCGATATCTCGCCAATTGAGGGATCTGGCTCTGGCTTTGCCGCGAGTGCAAGCGGAGCGCCACCGTTGCTGGCAATATGCGCCTTAACGAGGGGCAACCACGGCGCCTCGGCCGGAGAATCCGCGGCAATCGCCTGGAAGGCTGCTCTCGCTGCGTCAGTCTTTCCAACCTGTTCCATACTGAGTGCAACGTAGAATCGCGCGCGGGGATTGTTCGGTTCGATCGCAAGCGAGCCTTTCAATGCCTCGAGCGCATCTTTGGTAACGGTCCCGTCGGCTGCAGCCATGAGTGCGCCTGCCAATCCATCGAGACGCGTGGAACTCGGTCCAAGAAGACGGATGGCATTGCGATAGGCCCGCTCCGCATCTTCGACCCGCATCGCGTTTAGATAAATGGGTGCCAGGACGTCCCAACCTTTGCCATCATCGGGGTTCGCCACAAGATGACGCTCAGCCTTCACAATCAGGATTGCGGTGTCGCGGCCCGGATTTTCCAGACGGGCAGCAAGGGGCTGCGACGGCAAGTCCGGCGTGCCCAGAAATACGTAGATGCATATCGAGAAGATCGGGATTGCGATGACAACCGTGGCCCTGAGAAGTCGGAATGAGGATGGCGCGACGCCGCGTTCCGTCGGGCTGGCTTCAACAGAATGGAAGAGGCGACGGGCGGTTTCCGCGCGCGCGTACTCGTATTGGTCTTGATCGATGTGGCCCGAACGACGGTCTCGATCGAGTTCCTTCAATTGATCTCGATAGACATCAGAGATTTGCACGGAACGTGTGCTAAATCCTCGTCGGGTGGAAGCGAGCGGATGCAGGAGAACCGCCGTGATGGCGGTTGTCATGATAGCAAATAGAATCCAGATAATCATAGTGACCGTGTCTCAGAAGCTGAGCGGACCATACTGGCTTTGATCACGCAAACATTGACGACGATCAAATTCGCGAACGATTTTGGCGATCAGGAAGGACCTGACCAAGACTCGGATCGATCGTCTCGGGAAGGCACGTAGAGGTAGAAGCTCGGGAATGAGCCGGCACTATGTCGCGCGCATCGCACCAGTCGCCCATCCGCAAGATGCTGTCGAACGCCAACCCCCAGTGTCGCAGCATTCGGCATGTTCTCGTCGTCGTTGAACACGGCCTTGCCTTTCGGCTCGAATCCCACCGTCCGTTCTTCGGCGTCAGGTGACGTGAACGACCAGCGTTCGATTGTGCCGCTGGAAATGAACCGGAAAAAGAGAAAATTGTGCCGCTGCAGGGCAATCGAACGGTCCACGGCGTACGGACTTGAGCGGAGCCGACCCCGGGCCTACCAATAGCGTCGGCGGGAAATTAAGAGCGGTCAGTGATTGTTCGGCTCCAGCATCCATTGCGGTATGTCTCGCTTGGCATACAGCACGCGCCACACATCGACATAATCTGGCTGGTCGCGATAGAAAACGAGATAGGGATATCGTTTCACAGAGACATTCCGTAGGTCAGGCAATCCCAATTCGTATGCATACCGCAACGATCCGGCCTCCGGATGGCGTGCGATCAAAGCGTACGCCGCTTGAAGGGCGTCGATAAATCCGAGGGCGACCTCGGTTCCTGCTTCGCGTACATAATGGTCAATGGCCGCCTCGACGTCGCTGCGCGCCAACTGCCGTGGGATAATAGTCTTATTATTCACTTCCTGCGCTGACCACGAAGTCGATCGCGCAGACTGTTGAAATATTCCGCGTCGACCGGCTCAGTTGATGCGGACGATGCTCCGTCAAGCAAAAGCCTTCGTAACGCCAGGCGATCCTGATCTCGACGTATCAACTCCCGAATATACTCACTACTTGTCCCATAACCCCGTCCGGCGACTTGCTCATCGACGAAGCTCTTAAGATGGTCCGGCAGTGAAATGTTCATTGTGGTCATGCACGTTACTATACGGGCTTTGGCAAAAATTGGCAAGGGCGCCCTTCCACCACTAGACCCGTACGCCCAGACCGAATCCGCAACAGCAATCCCGCTTGACTTCTGGCGCGCGTCATTCCAGACGACAAACAACGCTTGCAAAAACACCATTTTTGTACACGTTCCTTGCCCGTGCACGCGTATCGACGCCGATGTCTAGGAGCCCTACGACAGCCGTTGGAATCGATCGGGCGATAGCCGTGACTTGACCTACATTGTCAGGCTGCAAAAGCCGATCGCTCTGCGTGATGTCGAGACGGCGGGCGGACTTTAGGCGGCACGGTCAGCGACGGCGCATCCGCTAGCGGTAGCTCTGCATATTCTAGTAATCTAAATCTAGGAAAAGCACCTCGGTGCCGAATGTTGTCAGCGGATCCTGCAGCTTTTGAATATGTCGCATGCGGATATTTCAACTGAGTGGCTCCGAGTTTGACAAGCGTCAAAGATCGCCATCCGCACATGCCCTATTCCGATTGCCGAGGTCGATACGATCTCGATCAAAAGGAGATAGGAAAATGCGTTTGAAAGTCGGTCTGATCGCTGCAACGGCAGCCCTGATTGTTTCGGCAGCGCCGTTGATGGCGGCGGACCACCAGGTTCAGATGCTCAACAAGGGCGCCGATGGCGTAATGGTATTCGAACCTGGCTTCATCAAGGTTGCTCCCGGCGATACCGTCACGTTTGTCCCCACCGACAAGAGCCACAATGTCGAGACGTTCAAGGGTCTGATCCCGGATGGCGCCGCTGAATTCAAGTCGAAAGCAAGCGAGCAATATCAGGCAAAGTTCGACGTGCCCGGCGCTTATGTCATCAAGTGCACACCTCATGCCGGCATGGGCATGGTTGCCCTGATCCAGGTTGGCGATACTCCGGCGAATCTCGATGCGATCAAGTCGGCAAAGGTGCCGAACATGGTCCGCAAGCGTCTGGACGCTGAACTGGCACAGGCAAGCAACTAAGCCCGCAACGGGTGTGGATGGCAGCGCGAAGGCGCGCCATCCCGCGTCACGGAGACAAGTCATGATCAAGCAAACTGCAATAGCGCTCGCCGCAACCGTATGCGTGGCGGGCGCCGCGAGTGCACATATCACTCTCGAACAGGCCCAGGCACAAACCGGAAAGGCATACAAGGCCGTGCTGCGTGTCGGACACGGCTGCGAAGGAAAGTCTACGATCAGGGTCCGCGTGAAAATCCCCGAAGGCTTGCTATCCGCAAAGCCGATGCCCAAACCGGGCTGGGTCACTGAAAAAACAACAGATCACTACGAAAAGAGCTATGACCTCTACGGAAAGTCCGTGACCGAAGGCGTTTCCGAGATTTCCTGGAGTGGCGGATCGCTTGGTGACGATGAGTACGACGAATTCGTATTTCGCGCGACAGTGGCCAAGGAGATTCCGTCCGGAACCCGGATCTACGTCCCCGTCGTACAGGAATGCACCGACGGCGCCGTCGAGCGCTGGATCGAGGTTCCGGCGGCTGGCAAGACACCCGACGATTACGAGACGCCAGCGCCCTACTTCGATATCATCGAACAACCTCGCACCTGAAGACGGAATAGAGTAGTCGCTCATGTGGCCCTTCAAGGTTAGGACTTGGGCGAGAGTACTCCTCAGGGCATTTGCCCTCTGGCTCATGCTGGCTTGCGGTTTTGTGCCTACCAATGCGATCGCCCACGCGGTCCTTTCCAGTACCTCGCCGTACAACAACGAGGTACTGGTCAGCCTTCCGGATGCGGTCGAGCTCAATTTCAACGAGCCTGTACGGGCAATCAGCGTTACCGCAAATTTCCCTGATGGCTCGCGGCAGGAGCTTGAGACTCGAGCCGCAGGGCGTCGCGTCACTGCAAGACTTGACGATCGAGCCGTCCGCGGAACGATGATCGTAAGCTACAGAGTGGTATCCGAGGACGAACATCCCGTAGGCGGCTCGCTCGTCTTTCACATTGGAGTTCCATCGAGGGGTGCTGCATCCGAGCCCCAGGGAAACGTTGCGATACCCTTGTCGCTTGCTGTCTGGCTCGTCCACACTGCGTCTATCCTCTACCTGGCAGTCGCTGTCGGTGGTTCATTCTTTGTCCGCTGGTCCGCGGCGAAGACGTCGTCGGGCAGCTCTGGAATTTCATTGGTGCTACCAGGTGCCGCTCTCATTGTTGCTCGCCTGTATCTCGCAGGACTGGACGAGCTCGGGCTTGGTCTCAGGTTTTCCGCTTCGCGACCGATCCTTGCCGCCATGCAGGGAAGTGCCGGAATATCCGCTGCTTTGATGCTCCTTGCACTCATCCTGGTCGGATTTCGCTCTTCCTGGAAACCTGCAGTTCAAAGGCTCGTTGCCGCTGCTGCTCTGCTCGTTGCCTCCGCCGCGTTAGCACTTGGCGGACACACCAACCTTGCCCATCCCTTCTGGTTGGCCAAGCTTGCGATCTTTTTACACAGCGTCACCTTGCTGTTCTGGATTGGCAGCCTTCCGCCACTCTGGCGGATTAGCCGAGACCATACCGACAAACGACAACTAGCGAAGTTCTCGAGAGCAATTCCACTTCCGTTCGTCGCAATGATCCTCGCTGGCGTAGCACTGGTGGTTATCGAGGTACCGGTCTTGTCAGAAATTCTCTGGTCGCTCTGGGGGCGGATACTGACCCTCAAGATCGCGCTCGTCATCCTTGTGTGTATGATCGCGGTCTATAACAGGGCCTGGCTGACGAGACCTGTGCTGGCTGGTGACGTCGCTGCGACCCGCAAGTTGCGACGGAGCATTGCCTTCGAAATCCTCTTGGCGGTTGCGATCGTCGGATCAGCGTCGCTGTGGCACTTTTCCGGTCCCGGGCAGCAGCAATTTGCGCCGGCTCCGACGATCGTCTCCCTGCATCTTCACAGTGATCAGGCCATGGCGCAAATCGAGGTCGGGACCGAGTCAAACGGCACAAAGAAGATGAATGTCGTTATCATTGGTCCGGATTTCGGCCCGTTGGAGCCCAAGGAGGTGGTCCTTCGCCTGAGCAATCCTGAGCTTGGCATCGAACGACTGAAATTCGAATTGGCGGGTGTGTCGGGCATTGGCTTTGTCGCGAACCAGCTACCGATTAACGACCTTGGAGGCTGGGTTGTTGATCTTGAAGTCCTTGTG
>Ga0209051_1001990_pt1 | contig 15665 bp, 14 predicted proteins | sample AraplaCvi_mMS_r2_2_FD_184286 | JGI IMG/M metagenome (GOLD analysis project Ga0209051, IMG submission 184286) | Arabidopsis root microbial communities from North Carolina, USA - plate scrape MF_Cvi_mMS_r2 (SPAdes) (version 2) | ecosystem: Host-associated > Plants > Roots > Endosphere | place...
GACGTGGCGCGACGAGGGCGTCGACGAGGTGATCGTCCCCGACTTCGGCATGCCCCGCGGTCCGCAGCGGCTGGACTCCTACCGGGCGCTGGCCGAGGCGTTCGCACCGCTGGCCTGACGGCGTCCCCCGCTCCCGGAGGTGCTAGCCTTCGTGGTCACCAGCACTGCTGGTCAGGCCGATGTAGTTCAATGGCAGAACATCAGCTTCCCAAGCTGAATACGCGGGTTCGATTCCCGTCATCGGCTCTCACCTTGACTCAGCTCATCCTGAGGGCGTCATCCAGTTCGCTGACTCTCGCGTTGCCAAGATGTAGGGCAGCCAGTTCCGAGAGCGCGTCCTCCCCGATCAGCGCTTCGGCATCCGTGCGCACGATCAGCGTGGCGTGGTCGGTGCCGCCCAGCAGCCCCTTCGGCTCGTCGAGCTCACGAATGCGGTAGCGATGGTGCAGCCACTGCGGCTGCCACAGCGGGATCACCACCCATTTCCCGTGCGCGACGGCGTCGACGAAGCGGCCGAAGCACTGTTGCTCTGTGCCGGTGCGGAATTCGTATCCCGCCTTGCTCAGGCCGTACTGGTCGACGATCGCCTCGGAGAACCGGCTGATGCCGGCGCCCGGGTTGATGCCCTGAATCACCCGCTCCATCCGGGACAGCGCCGGTTCGGCCAGCAGGTCGGCGACTCCGCGAACGACGCCCTCTGGGACGTAGTCCGGCACACCCCACAGGCAGTACGGCTCGTAGAGCACGGTGACCTTGCGGACCTGGTCGGCGAACGGAGCCAGATAGGCGCCGTGGCTGCTCGGCAGCCACGCCGACACGAGCACGTCGACGTCGCCTACGGCCATGCGGCGAAACATCTCCTCGTGCGGTGCCGCCGAACGCTCGACGGCGTGGCCGTGGGCGCTCAGGATGCGTTCCACTTCCCGCGCGGCGGCGTCGTGAAAGCTCAGGTCGACGTGCCCGACGCGGACGGGCCGTGTCACCTCGTCTCCGACGACGCCACGTCGACGAGGATCTTGCCGACCACCCCGGCTTCGGATGCGCGGTGAGCATCGGCGGTGCGCTCGAGGGGGTAACGGTGTAGTGGCAGCCCCGCTTGCTCGCCTACCTCCATGGCGCCGTCGGCGATCGCCGCGTCGACCGCCTGGACGGAGGCCATCTTGGCGTCGTGGTCGGTCAGGTAGGTCAGGATGTACTGCAGCCGAGCATTTCTCATCATGCTCGCCCTGGTCGGCACGGTGACGGCGTCGAGCTCGTCGGAGGCGTACACGGCGATGACACCCTCGTTGGCCAGCACGGCGAGGTCGTGCTCCACGTTGGCCCGCAGGTTGACCTCGACGACGACGTCGACTCCGCCGGGATGATCTCGCAGCACCTCGGCCGCGACGTCCTGCGAGCGGTAGTCGACGATCTGATGCGCTCCCGCCGCCCTGCACGATTCCGCCTTCTGCGCGCCGCTCACGGTGGCCACCACGGTGGCGCCGGCCCATACCGCGAGTTGAATGGCGGCGTGGCCGACGACTCCGGCCCCGCCCGCCACCAGGACGGTCGACCCGCTCAGTGCGCCGGGCCGTAACCGGATCGGCGCGCGGTGATGGGCGGTGAGTGCGCGGTGAGCGGTCAGCGCCGGGATCCCCATCGAGGCACCGACGTCGAAGCTCGCGCGGTCCGGCAACGGCACCACTTGCGCGGCGGGCAGCACCACGTACTCCTGGGCGGTCCCCTCCGATCGCTTCCACGCCGCATCCCACACCCACACCCTGTCGCCGCATCTGAGGTCGGTCACCCCGTCACCCACCGCATCGACGACACCGGCGCCGTCCTGATGCGGTACCTGACCACCGGCCGGGACGGTGCCGTTCGGGTCCTGGCGCGCCTTCCAGTCCGTCGGGTTGACCCCCGAGACCACGATCCGCACGCGAACCTCGCCGGCACCGACCGTGGGCAGCGGTCTTTCGACGAGCGTCAGCACCGACGGATCGCCGGGGCGGGTGTAGACGATCGACTTCATCGCGGGCCCTCTCTCCTTGTCAGCCACGGAATTCGACGATGTCCAGGCCACCGTTGTAGTCGGTGGTGAAGGCGATCCCGTCGCCGCGGACGTAGACGTCGGCGGTCTGAATCACCCGACGGCCGCCGGCCCGCGGGTCGACGAGTCTCTCGGGCGGCCCCGGCACGAACGCACCGATCTGCCGGGGGACGAACGGGTCGGTGATGTCGAACGCGCGCAGTCCGGCGTTTTGGTACGTCGCGAAGATCGTCGTATCGGAAACCAGGCTGCCCGGACGGTTCTCGTGCAGGTTGTGCGGGCCGAAGTGCCTGCCCTTGCGGGCATAGTCGTCGTCGTTCGGGGTCGGGAACGTCGCGATGCTGATCGGGTTCGACGGCACCCGGATGTCGAAGACCCACACGTGTTTCAGGCCGTCAGCAAGCTCGTCGGCCGTCGCCTCGTCCGCGACGACGAGCAGGTCGCGGCCCGGCAGCGGTAGCGAGGTATGCGTGCCGCCACCGAACGGGGGCGACCAGTTGCGGTGCACGATCGGCCGCGGGTTGGTCCTGTCACTGATGTCCAGCAGTGCCAGCCCGCCGTCTCGCCACGACGAGTAGGCGACGTCGCCCGCGATGATCGCGTGGTGCAGCGCGTAGCGCCAGCGCGTCGTGTCCCATGTCGGTTCCTCGCCCGCGGCCGTGTTCATGCCGGGCAGCCAGTACTGACCGACGATGCTCGGCCGCGTGGGATCAGCGAGGTCGATCACCGCGAAGACGTAGTCGCTGAACCCATGTGGCAGTACCGACGCGTACGCGTAACGCCCGCCGGCATACCACAACCGGTGCGCACCGACGCCGTCGACGGGAAGGAAGCCGATGCGCCGCGGGGTGGACGGCACCGAGATGTCGTAGATCGCGACACCTGCCGACCAATTCCGTTCGCTCCCGGCGAGCCGAGTTCCCAGCGAGCCGCTGTAATAGGTGGCCTCCTGGTCGAACTGCTTCCACAAGTCCTTCGCGTGGATGACGAGGAGGAGGTCGTCGGCCGCCTGGAGGTGAATGTTCCACGTGTTGGCGGGCGCAGGCTCGAAGGACACCACGTTCGGCGACCGCAGGTCGGTGACGTCGATGGTCGAGAAGCCACCGTTGAAGAGGTGGCCCACGTAGACGTGCCCGTTCCAATACTGCAGTTGCATGGCATCCGGTCGCCCACCTTGATCGCTGTGCGCAATCGCGGTGAACCCCTTGGCCAATGCCGGTGCCGGGCCGCTCACGAGGTCAGCCGAATCGGTTGTGCGGCAACGGCGACCCTGACGATCAGATACGGCGGTATCCGATCGTCAATGCCGCCGTTGAACAACGGGGTGCGTGGCAGCTGGTTGACGCTGACGTACAGGTGTCCGTCCGCGGCGATCGCCAACGTGTCTGGCCACAGCAGGTTCCCGGCCTGAACCACGGTCGTCCACTGCCCCGTCGGACTCCGCCGCACCACCGCACCGTGCTCGTAGGCGGTGGCATACAGGTTTCCCGCGGTGTCCGATTCGAGACCGTCCGAGGCGCACTTGTCGCCGTGATCCAGAACGGTCTCGGCGACGAGGTCGTCGGAGACGCTACGGTCCCGCAGTGCAGCCGCGTCGACGCTGTAGAGCCGCCGCGAGGAGAGCGGACAGTAGAACAGGCGCGCGCCGTCGGCGCTGATGGCGATGCCGTCGGCGCCGACGCGGTACTGATCGCGCACCAGACCCTCCACGATGGCGCGAAATTGGTCCTCCGCCTGGGTGCTTCGATGGCCGCGGAGTCGATCCCAGCATTCACCGGTGTCGAGGTCGACCACGATGAGCGCACCGGTGGGTTGTGAGTCGGTGACGTACGCGTAGCGGCCGTGGCTGAAGTCGAACCGCACGTCGTTGAGATACGTCGTCGGCGTCATCGCCGAGTCGTCGACGGGCAGCACGCGGTCGATCTCGTTGCGGGCCAGGTCTACCCGGACCAGCTTGGGACCGCCGTCGCCCACGTACGGCGAGAAGGAGGGGGCGCCGGTGTCCAGCAACCACAGGTAGCCGTCCGGGTCGACGACCACGCTCTGCACCGAGATGAGTCGATCGCGGGCTCCCGTCCCCGTCCACGTGTTGACCTGGGTGCTGGGATAGGCGATCGCCGCGCCGTCGACGATCTCGGCCACGGTGTAGGGGACGTCGTCACCCCACCGCGGGAACGACACGAAGATGCGCCCGTCGTCGCTGACCGTGACGCCGGTGGGCATCAGGTCGGAGAACTGGGCCACGACGTCGTAGTCGGGTTGGGCTGCGCTGCCGAGCGGCCGTGCGGACGTGCTGGCCATGGCTACTTCCTTCCTGTCGGTTCGTTCGAACTGGAGGCGATTCGAACGACGACCTTCCCGGTGGCCGTGCGAGTTTCGACGGCCGCATAAGCCTCGTCGAGGTTCGCGAACGTGTACGTCCCGCCGTCGAGTCGCGGAGCCAGCACGCCGCCGTCGGCCATCGTCGTGGCCAGTTCGAGGGCGCGGCCGTGGCGTTCGCGGTGCTGCCCGGTCAGCAGGGGTAGCAGGGTGAACACCCCCGAGTACGTCGCCGCCCGGAACGACAGCGGCGCCAGACTGTGGGTGCCCCATCCGAGTGCGCTCACCACGCGGCCGGTGTACGGCGTGACGGCCACGAAGGAATCGTCGAGGGTGGTCCCGCCGACGGTGTCGAAGACGACGTCGAATCCGGCACCGCGGGCATGCTCGGCGACGTATTCGGCCACCGGGGTGGTGGTGTAGTCGATGGGCACCGCCCCCGCCGCGGCGATGACCGCTTGACTGGCCGGTCCGCCGGTGGCGAACACCCGGGCGCCACGATGGCGGGCGAGCGCGATCGCCAGGTATCCAACGCCTCCCGCACCTCCGTGCACGAGCACCGATTCCCCGACGTCGACGTGAGCGTGATCGAGGAGTGCCTCGCTGGCGGTGATGAAGGCCAACGGAACCGCGGCCGCCTCCACCATCGACAACGCGCGGGGCTTGCGTGCGAGCAGTCCGACGTCGACGGCGGCGAACTCCGCCAACGTGCCTGGCACGCCTCCCACGCCGCCGGTCATCCCGTATACCTCGTCACCCGAGCGGAATTCGTCGACACCGGCGCCGACCGCCTCGACGACGCCGGCCATGTCGATTCCGAGGATGGCCGGAACTGCGGTCCGAGCATGTGCTGCCTGCCCGCGCCAAATCTTCACGTCGAGTGGGTTGACTCCGCTCGCCATCACGCGAACCAGCACCTGTCCCGGGCCGGGCGACGGCACGTCCATCTCGAGGACTTCCAGCGGAGCACCGAATTCGGTGAGGACTGCCGCACGCATGGACACCTAGATCAACTCCGGAACGGTGGCGTCGACCAGGACTTCGACCAGATGCGTTCGGTCCATGTCGATTCCGCGCTTGATCACCTCGGCGAGGCTGTCCGGTGAGGTCACCCGTTCACTGGTACACCCGTACCCCTGGGCCAACCCGAGGAAGTCCAGACCGGGCAGGTCGAGGCCGGGAACGCCGGGGGTGTCGAGGAGTTCGGCGAACGACTTCAGGATGTTGTAGGCGCCGTTGCGCACCACGACGAACAGGATGGCGAGGTCGTGTCGCACTGCGGTCCAGAGGCTTTGGATGACGTAGTTCGCCGCACCGTCACCGACGATGCAGATGACCTTCCGATTGGTGCCCTCGTCGCGTTCGGCCATCGCCACGCCGACGGCTGCGGGCAGACCGTAGCCGAGGACGCCACTGGACATGGAGAAGAACGACTTCGGCTGATCGGTCGGTATCTGCTGGCGCAGCTGGCGCAACGTGGACAGCGATTCCTGGACGATGACGCTGTCGGGCGGCCGGATGGTGTGAATCGTGTGGTAGAGCCATTCCGGGGTGATGCGGCCATCGGTCTGCACCGGCACCGGGGTCGGCCGCACGGCAGGCAGCGTGCGCTTCGCCTGTGGCACGGCCTCGGCGAGGACCGCACACGCGCGGCCCGGGTCGGCGAGAACGGCGGTCCCGACCGGTGCCCGTGCCGCCTCGGACGGGTCGTCGGTGATGTGGAACAACTCAGCGCCGTCGGGCAGATACTCCCCCGCCACGTACGGGTAGTACCGAAACACCGGCGCGCCGATCACCACGATCACGTCGTGACCCCTGAGCGCCTCCGCCAACGGCCCGATCGCGGGTGGCAGCGTCCCTCGGTACTGCGGGTGGGTCTCCGGGAAACCGGGCCTGCCTTCCTCAGGTGCGGCCCACACGTCGCACCGCAGCCTCTCCGCCAGCGCCACGGCGTCGTCCCAGCCGCTGACCTGGTCGACGGCACCGCCGATCACCAGAACCGGGGAGCGCGCCGCGGTCAGCGCCGTGACCACTTCCGAGAGCGATTCCGCGTCCGCGGACAGCCGGTGACTCACCCTGCGCAGCTGGGGAAGCCGGGCACACGGCTGGTCTCCGTCGTCCATCGGAATCGACAGGAAGACCGGGCCCGCGGGCGGCAACACCGCCGCCGCGTAGGCCCGCATCAGCGCGGCGGGGACGTCTTCTGCGCGGGCGGGTTGATAGGCCCACTTGACGTACGGCTGCGGCACCAACTCCGGTTTCACGTTGGTCAAATACGGTTCCAGCAGCAGCATTTCGCGGGTCTGCTGCCCGGCGGTGATGATCAACGGCGCACGGTTGTACCAGGCGCTCTCGATGTTGCCGACGGCATTCCCCAGGCCGGCCGCGGTGTGCAGGTTCACCAGCGCGGGCCGCCCGGTGCGCTGTGCGTAGGCGTCGGCCATCGCCACCGCCGGCGCCTCCTGCAGGGCCAGCACGTACCGGAAGTCCGTGGGAAAGTCCCGCAGGAACGGCTCCTCGGTCGAACCGGGGTTGCCGAACATGGTCGTCAGCCCCAGCTGGCGCGCGACCTCGAAGAATGCTTCTCGTACTGTCGACATGGCTACCTCTCGATCAGATGTGGACGGCGTACTTCTCAACGGCTCGTTCGTCCCAGACCAGTCCCGCACCGGGCTGATCAGGGGCCGTCACCATGCCGCGCTCGGGGTGCAGCGGGGTGGCCAGGATCGGGCATGCCCAGTCCACCCACTCCAACCAATGAGCGCTCGGTGTGACGCGCAACAGGTGCGCGGCGAACTCCGGATAGAGGTGGTTGGAGAATTGAATGCCTGCGGCGGCCGCGACCGCAGCGGTCTGCATCCAGCCGGTCACTCCACCGATCCGCATGAGGTCGCCCATCGCGTAGTGAACGCCGCCGCTGTCGAGGACCTTCAGCAGATCCCGAGCGCCGTAGTAGTTTTCACCGGCTTGCAGCGGGGTCCGGACCTTCTGGGCCAGTTGGGCATAACCGCGCACGTCGTCATACGCGATGGGTTCCTCGAACCAATACAGGTCCAGCTCGTCGAGTTCGTGGCATCGCCGCAACGCATCACCAAGGCCCAGGGCCTGATTGAAGTCCACCATGAGGTCGACGTCGTCGCCGATTCCCTGCCGGACGGCGTCGACGGCGGCCAGGTCGTCGCGCAGATGCACGTTGCCGAGACGCATCTTCAGCGCGGTGAACCCGCCTTCGCCGGCCAGTGCCGCGGCTTCTCTTGCCAGTGTCGAGACCTCGTGTCGCCACAGGCCGTTGCTGTTGTAGGCCCGCACGGGTCCGATAGAACCACCCAGCAGCCGGGACAGCGGAAGTCCGGCGACCTTCGCGAGGGCATCCCACGCCGCCATGTCGACCGCGGATGCGGCGATGGTGGAAATGCCGGACACCCCAATGACGTTGAGCGACTTCATGGTCGACGCGAAGGCGTCACCGGGGGCGATGTCGCGACCGGTGAGCCCGCCGAACAGGTCACGCAGCTCGGCGACGACCACCGGCAGCGACTTCGCTCGATACGGCGCAATGTAACTCGAGCCGATCACTCCGTCGGACATTTCGAGGTCGACGAGGACCAAGGGCCAATGGTCGAACCGACCGATCGCCGCGATGATCGGATGCCGCAGTGGAACCACGACAGCGCGGACGTCCGCTCGGCACAACGTCATTGGTGTTCCAGTCATGGGTGAAACCTCGCTTCGCAATTCAGTGCGCACCGACCCGATAACGTTTGCGATCCGGTGGAATCCCGGCCCGTGTCGCTCGTTGTCCCCAAACTAGGAGTGGCCCCACTCGTCCGCCAACCAGTGTCCGATGAGCGGACAAACGACCGTTCGGCATGGGACGGGGAAGGACACCACGCGCACGCGGTCGACTGACGACACGGTTACTCCTCGATGACGGCGACGAACGCGCAGAGGCTAACCAACGAAGGTCGGTGTCACACAAGGGCTATTGCTCACCCCGCGGGAAGCATTGCCGGTCAGGACGGTGACGCGGCACCGCATCTGCTGACGCGCAGTGGGCTCAGTGCATCGAGAGCGAGATGCGTTCGGCCATCCGTCGAGTGGCTTCCAGCATCGTCCTCGACGGCTGGGACGACGGCAGCAAGGTGGACAGAACCGCGACGCCCGACGTCGAGCCGTACGGTATGGCCATCGCAACGCAGCTGTAGTCCGCGACGAGCTCACCGGCGTCGACGACCGGGCGGGCAACCGAGACATGTGCGCGACCCTGCGCGGTCTCGGCGGGAACCGAGTCACCGGCCTTGGCGACGAATCGCACCGGCATCCGCGCCGCGAGCCCGTCGAGATAGACGGGGCCGTCACCGAGATCGGCGGACAGACTCACCGCGGCCCCGGTGATGGAGGCGAGTTCGACCATCGGGCGCCGGCACGCGATGCGTAGCCGAGCGGCGGGCGTGACCGTTGCGCCGAGACGAAGCAGGCTCGCCCCGAGGGCGTAGCGGGATCTCTCGCGCCGCACCGCTCCGACGGCGATCAGTTGCTGGAGAAGCCGGTGCACCGTGGGGTGGGGGATTCCCGCGGCGGCGCTGAGGTCGGTGAGCCGCACCGGCTGTAGCTCGGCGACGAGGTCGAGCAGGCTGAACGCGGTTTCGATGACACTGCGAGAGCCTGCCCACGTCCCCAGGCGGTCATTGGTGGCGGTCATGGGTTCACCGTGCCCTTCGAAGCAAGAACGGCCCTGAATGCCTCCGAGGTCACACCCTCGGATCAGGTCAGCCTCACTGGTACGGACGGTCGTCGACGAATCGTTGCCGCTGCTCCTTGATCATTCGCAACCTCAGGCCGATGTGAATCTTGCAATCGCATCCACCCGTTTCGCTGAAGGTTTCATGACAGTCGACTGAGGGTCGATCCGATCCGGACCCACCGCAGGGGGCGACGTGATCGTGGCTGCGGCGACCGACCGGCCTTGACCCTCCCCGAGGGGGAGCCTTCACGCTGTGGCCGTGACGCCCGACGACGTGCAATATGCAATATATTGCACGTACTCGTCGTTACAAGCTGGCATGACGCACCTGATCGGACGCGAGATCGAACTCGGTCGCATCGCCGCCTTCCTCGACCGGGCCCGGCACGACGGCGACGTGCGGCTGGTCCGCGGTGAGCCCGGCGCCGGCAAGTCCGCCCTCCTCGACGTCGCCGCCGACTGGGCGCACGCCGCCGGTATGCACGTGCTGCGCGCCTCGGGCTCGGAGTTCGACGTCGACGTCGCCTACGCCGGACTCAACCAGCTCCTGCTGCCCCTGCGCGACGAGCTGATCCACCTCGACCCCCAGGCTCGAGAGGCTCTCTCGGTGGCATTGGGATTCAGCTCGGGACCGCCACCGGGTGCGCTGCGGGTCTGCAACGCCGCGCTGTCCCTCGTGGTTGCGGTCGCGCGCACACGGCCCGCGCTGCTGCTCGTCGACGACGTCCCCTGCGTCGACCGGGCCAGTGCGACCGTGTTCGGCTTCATCGCTCGGCGCGTACGGGGTCACGCGATCGGGATGGTCCTGTCCTACCGCACCGGTGAGGACTGTCCCTTCGACCGGATGGGGCTCACCGAGCAAGTGCTGGCGCCGCTCGACGACGAGGCGTCCGGCCAGGTACTGGACACCACCTGGCCGAATCTGCCACCCCGCGTCCGCAGGCAGGTGCTCGACCTCGCCAGGGGGAACCCCCTCGCATTGGTCGAGCTGCCAACCGTGCTGAGCGAACGCACGTTGCCCACCGACGACCAACCCGTCGTCACGGCGTTGAGCGACCGACTGCGGAGCCTGTTCCAGTCCCGCGTCGCGGACCTGCCGGAGGCCACCCGGCGCCTGCTTCTCGTCGCCGCCTTCGAAGGCGACGGCGACCTCCGCGTGCTCCGAGACGTGACCGGAGAGCACCATGGGTTGATCGACCTCGCTCCCGCCGAGCGGGCGATGCTGGTCCACGTCGACGACATCGCGGGCCGAATGACGTTTCTCCACCCTCTCATTCGATACACGGTGGTGTCGACGTCGACGCCAGAGGATCGACGCCAGGCCCACCTGGCGCTGACGGCGTCGCGGCAGGGCGACGGGCTTCGGGCGGCGCCACCCGACGTCGTCAGGGCCACCAGCGGCTTGACGTCTCAGGAGCTTCACGTCGCCTATCTGGCGGCCAGCGGCCTCACGAATCGCCAGATCGGTGAGCGGCTGTACCTGTCGCACCGAACCGTGGGTGCGCATCTGTACCGCGCCTTCCCGAAGCTCGGGGTCTCCTCCCGGGCGGGGCTCCGGGACGCCCTGTCCGCCCCGAATCTAGGTCGAATGACTGATTCGCATCGGCGGCACTGACGCCATAGTGACTGTGCGTCCTTTCTGCGCTCACATCAACGATCAAGGAAGACAATGCGATTCACGATCTCCGCGGTGACGACAGTCGTCGCCGCCGTCATACTGGCGGTGTTGGCCGGCTGCGGTGGCGCACTCGCCGCGCCGAACCCTTCCGATCAACCAGCGCCGCCCGCCAAGCCCACCGTGGTGCTCGTCCACGGCGCCTTCGCCGATTCCTCGAGCTGGAACGGCGTGGTCGAGCGCTTGCAACGTGACGGCTATCCCGTTCTCGCCGTGGCAAATCCGTTGCGCGGGTTGCAGCAGGATGCCCGGTACGTCGCCAGCGTCCTGGACAGCGTGCCCGGCCCGGTCGTGTTGGCGGGACATTCCTACGGCGGATCGGTGATCAGCGAGGCCGCCGTCGGGGCCGCCAACGTCAAGGCTCTGGTGTACGTCGCCAGCTTCATCCTCGAGCCGGGCGAGAGCACGTCGGCGCTGGCAGGCAAGTTCCCCGGCGGCCAACTGGGCCCGGCCTTGCGCAGTGTCCCCGTGACACCGGCCACCGGCGGCGAGGACACCGATCTGTACATCCAGCAAGACCAGTTCGCCAAGGTGTTCGCCGCCGATGTGGCACCGGAGGTCGCCGCGTCGATGGCCGCCACGCAGCGACCGATCACCACGTCGGCGCTCGACGAGCCGGCCACCCGGGCGGCCTGGCACGACATCGCGTCGTGGAATCTGGTGACCACCGAAGACCTTGCCATTCCGGCTGATTCGATGCGATTCATGGGGAAGCGGGCCACGTCGACGACGGTGGAAGTCGCGGCCTCGCACGCGGTGACCGTGTCTCGACCCGACGTCGTCGCCGACCTCGTCGACCAAGCCGCCCGTGCGACCGCGTCGTGAATGCCGATGACCTCACCACCGTCGCGGCGGCACGCTGGGCCACGGCCCCCGACGAGCGGCTGTCGGAGATCATGCCGTCCCTGGTGCGCCATCTACACGCGTTCGTGCGCGACGTGCGGCTCACCGAGCCCGAGTGGATGGCCGCGATGTCGTGGCTGACCCGCACCGGCCAAATCAGCGACGCCACGCGGGCCGAATTCATCCTGGCCTCCGACGTCCTCGGCGCGTCGACGCTCGTCGTGGAGATGAACCACCGCCACGAACCCGGGGCGACGCCGGCGACGGTCCTGGGGCCCTTCCACGTCGAGGGCTCCCCGGAGTTGGCCTACGGGGCGAACATGGCCGACGGCGTCGAGGGGACACCCCTCTACGTCACCGGAGCGGTCCGCGACGCCACCGGTCGGCCGGTCGACGCGGCGGTGCTCGACGTGTGGCAGGCAGACGCGGACGGACTCTACGAGAGTCAGCACGACGGGGACGAGGTCCGGCTGCGCGCGAAGTACACCACACGGGCCGACGGCACGTACTGCGTGCAGACGATCGCACCGCTCGGCTACTCCATCCCGATGGACGGCCCGGTCGGCGAACTAATCTCGCGCACCGACATCAGTCCCCACCGCCCGGCGCACGTGCACTTCCGCGTCACGGCCGCGGGTCGTCGTCCGCTGATCACCCATCTCTTCGCAAGGGGTGCAGCCTATCTCGACTCCGACGTGGTGTTCGGCACGAAGGCCGACCTGGTGGTCGAGTTCAACCGTCACCCACCGGGCCCCACCCCCGACGGGGGCACCTCCGCCGTGCCCTGGTTGTCAGCGCATTACGACTTCGTGCTGCAGCCCGGATCCGACCGACCACATCCGAGCAGTGAAGGACGATGACGATGGCCAGACTGAGCGAGTACGACTACGTGGTGATCGGCGCCGGATCGGCAGGCAGCGTCATCGCGGCGCGACTGTCGGAGGATCCACGCGTGCAGGTGCTGTTACTCGAGTCGGGTCGGGCCGACACCCGGCCGGAGATCTCCGCCCCGCCGGTGTGGCCGACGTTGTGGGGTACCGAAGTCGACTATTCCTACGACACCGTCCCGCAACGAGGTACCGGCGAGCTGACCCACAACTGGCCGCGCGGACACACCCTCGGCGGCAGCAGCAGCATCAACGCGATGGTGCACGTGCGTGGGCATCGCAGCGACTTCGATCGGTGGCTGGAATTCGGTTGCGCCGGTTGGGACTACGATTCGGTGCTGCCCTACTTCAAGCGCATGGAGACAGTTCCGTTGGGAGATCCGCGCTACCGCGGCACCGACGGTCCCATGTCCCCCGCACCCGCTGCGCCCGAGGTGTCCAACCCGTTGTCGCAGGTGTTCCTCGACGCCGCCGTCGCGACCGGGTTCCCGCTGACCGACGACTTCAACGCAGCCCAGGCCGAAGGTGCCGGCTGGCATGATCTCGCGATCTCGAAGGGAAGGCGGCAAAGCACCGCCGCCGCCTACCTGCGCCCCGTGGCCGACAGAGCGAACCTGACCGTCATGACCAACTCCCGGGCGCACGCAGTGCGATTCGTGGGAACGCATTGCGTCGGTGTGGACTTCGTCCGGGACGGGCGCGCCGGGACGGTCTACGCCGAAGCCGAGGTGGTGGTCAGTGCCGGCGCCGTCGACTCGCCACGCCTGCTCCTGCTGTCGGGCATCGGCCCCGGCGCCGAACTCCGTGCCGCACGCGTCGGTGTCGTCCACGACCTACCCGGCGTAGGTCGCAACCTCCACGACCACCCACTGTGCGGTGTCGCCTACGAGTCCGCGGCGCCGATTCCGGCCGGGCAGACCAATCTCGCCGAAGCATCCCTGATGTGGCGCAGTGACGGTGCGCTGCCGGGCCCCGACATGCAGTTGATGTTCATCCACGTGCCCTTTCACCCGCCGCACCTCTCCGCGCCGCCCAACGGCTACACGCTGGCGGTGACGACGGCGCCCGACGCGCGCGGGTCCGTTCGGCTGGCGGGGCCGGATCCGGCGACGCCACCGCTGATCGATCCGAACTACCTGGGTGCGGAATCCGACGTCCGGCGAATGCTGCACGGCCTCAGGGTCGCTCGCGAGATCGGTGCCACCGAGCCATTCTCGCCGTGGCGGGCACGTGAGGTGTTCCCCGGGCCCGACGTCACCGACGAGGCAGCTGCGCGGGCGTTCCTGGCGCGCGCAACGAGCACGTACTACCACCCGGTCGGCACGTGCGCGATGGGCACCGGACCCGATGCCGTCGTGGGACCGGACCTTCGGCCGCACGGGCTGAGCGGCCTGCGGGTCGCCGACGCGTCGGTCATCCCCCGCCTGGGGCCGGTGAACACCAACGCCACCGCCATCATGATCGGCGAGAAGGCTGCCGATGTGATCCGGGCCGCCTCCTAGGAGCCGTCCGAGACGCCTCCCCCGCTACTGCTGCCACCACCGTCGCCGCCGCCGCCGTCCGACGGCGAGAGCGGTGGAAGCCCGCCGCCGTTCTCCCCGGGCATCGGCGGGAAGTTGGGATTGATTCCGCCGCCGTTCTCACCGGGCATCGGGGTGTAATTGGGGTCGATGCCGCCGCCGTTCTCGCCGGGCGACGGGCCCGGCGGCACGGTGATTGTCTGGGTGCTGGTGGACGGAATCACATACGTCGTCACCGTCGTCGTGGTCGTCGGATTCACCGTCGTCGGATTCATCGTCGTCGGGATCGGCGCGGAGGTGCTGGTGACCGTCTGGGTGGCCCCGGTCGGCGCGGGGGCAACCGATGCCGACTGCGCGGTCGTCGGCGTCGTCGCGGTCGGCAAGGTGCTCGCGGTCGTCGACGAGGATGACGTGCTCGACGCGCCGGTGGTCCCGGCCGTGGTCGACGGTGAGCCGTCGTCGCCGGTAAGTGAGACGATCGCGTAGGCAAGGACTGCCACGACGATGACGCCGCCGGCGCCGAGGCCGACGAGAGCCGCCGTCTTGCGATACCAGGGCGTGGGCGGCTCCTGCGCGTACCCCGTGTGCTCCACGTAATCGTCAGTCGACCCGTAGCCGGCACCAGAGGAGGATGCCTCGCTCCACGCGGTGGGTTCGCTGGGCGGATACGAGGCCGCCTGAGTGGGCTCGCTCTCGGAGTGACCCGCATCTTCTGATGTGTCGTCGGGCTCCTCGGTGCGCGCCATGCGCTCAATGTATGGCAAAGCGTCGGTACGCGACGCCGAATGGTGGGCGTGGCACGGTGAGAGGTCGGACCAGGCGCTCAATTCACAGACGGAGCACAAGAAGACGGTCGTCGCTGGCGCGTCCCGCATCATGGTGGCACCGCGCGAAAGATGGCGTCCGGTCCACGATTGGCAAATCACGGCGCCATTGCGGTTGAATCCACCCCGCAACGGCTACCCCCACGCCGTGGTCGACTATGCGCAGCACACCGTGGACATCGCTCGCCGTAACGTAGCCGAGGGCGGGCGGCCATTCGCGACGGTCATCGTCCGTGACGGCGAGATCCTCGCCGAGAGCCCGAACTTGGTCGCCCAAACCCACGACCCGACCGCGCACGCCGAGATCCTGGCGATCCGGGAGGCCTGCACACGACTGGGCACCGAGCATCTCGTCGGTGCCACGATCTACGTCCTCGCCCACCCGTGTCCGATGTGCCTGGGAGCGTTGTACTACTGCTCTCCCGACGAGGTCGTCTTCCTGACCACGCGCGAGGCCTACGAACCGCACTACGTCGACGACCGCCGTTACTTCGAGCTGAGCACCTTCTACGACGAGATGTCCAGGCCGTGGCAGGAACGCCGGCTGCCGATGAGCCACGACCCGCGCGAGGACGCCGTCGACGTGTACCGGTTCTGGCAGGAGCGCAACGGCGGGGAGCGACGCGTCGTGGACGCGCCGTGGTCCGAGGGCTGACGCGTCGATGGACGGACTCCCCGTCGGGATGCATGATGTGGCCATGCCCGACGACGTGTCCTCCCTTGCCGAGGAGAAGTTCGTGTCGCTGACCACGTTCAAGAAGAGCGGCGAACCCGTCGCCGGCGCAATGTGGTTGGCGCGCGACGGGGACGCCCTGGTGATGTGG
>Ga0209051_1001991_pt1 | contig 15655 bp, 16 predicted proteins | sample AraplaCvi_mMS_r2_2_FD_184286 | JGI IMG/M metagenome (GOLD analysis project Ga0209051, IMG submission 184286) | Arabidopsis root microbial communities from North Carolina, USA - plate scrape MF_Cvi_mMS_r2 (SPAdes) (version 2) | ecosystem: Host-associated > Plants > Roots > Endosphere | place...
CGGTGCTGACGGTAATCAGCTACTCGGTGGCCAACGGCCGGCGGGCCGGGCTGCCCATCGTGGCCGGCGTGGCGCTCGGCGACGCCACCTCGCTGGCCGTCTCGCTGCTGGGACTGGGCGCGCTGCTCTCGGCGTCGGCCTTCTGGTTCACGGTCGTCAAGTGGATCGGCGGCCTGTACCTGATCTGGCTGGGGGTGCGCCTGCTGCGCGCGGGCGCGTCCGCGCAAGCCGCGGCCGCCGCGCTGAATCCGCCGGCGCGCTCGCGCATGAACCTGTTCCTCAGCACCTGGCTGGTCGCCGCGCTCAATCCGAAGGCCGCGGTCTTCTACGTGGCCTTCCTGCCGCAGTTCGTCGACCCGCACGGCGACGCGGTGCGCCAGCTGTGGATCCTGGCGGCGACCTTCGTCACCCTGGCCTCGCTGAACACGCTCCTCTTCTCGGTCTTCGCCACCTCGGCGCGAACGCTCCTGGGCTCGGCACGCGCGCAGCGGCGCTTCCACGCCGCCGGCGGCTCGATGATGTGCGCGGCCGGCATCTGGGCGCTGTTCGCGCGCCGGCCTGCCTGAACCGGCAGGGGCGAACGCCCCGGGCCGGGTCTCAGTAGATCTCGGGTACCACCATGTCGTCCGGCACGGCCTGGCGCGAGTAGTGCTCGCTGCGGATGCGCTCCGGCAGCACGACCTCGGGATGCTCGACCTCGCTGTATTCGAACTGGCTGAGGAAGTGGTGGATGCAGTTGAGCCGGGCGGTCTTCTTGTCGACGGCCTGCACGACCCACCACGGGGAGTCCTTGGTGTGCGTGCGCTCCAGCATGACTTCCTTGGCCTTGGTGTACTCCTCCCAGCGGCGGCGCGACTCCAGATCCATCGGGCTCAGCTTCCATTGCTTGAGCGGGTCGTGGATGCGGCTCAGGAAGCGCAGGTGCTGCTCGTCGTCGGTGATGGAGAACCAGTACTTGATCAGCTTGATGCCGGAGCGCTGGAGCATGCGCTCGAACTCGGGCACGGAGCGGAAGAACTCCTCGTACTCCTCGTCGGTGCAGAAGCCCATCACCCGCTCGACGCCCGCGCGGTTGTACCAGCTGCGGTCGAACAGCACGATCTCGCCCGCCGCGGGAAGGTGGGCCGCGTAGCGCTGGAAGTACCACTGCGTGCGCTCGCGGTCGTTGGGCGCGGGCAGGGCCACCGTGCGGCACACGCGCGGGTTGAGCCGCTGCGTGATGCGCTTGATGACCCCGCCCTTGCCGGCCGCGTCGCGGCCCTCGAAGAGGATGACGATCTTCTGGCGGGTGTTGACCACCCAGTCCTGCAGCTTGACGAGTTCGCCCTGCAGGCGGAACAGCTCGCGGAAGTAGGAGATGCGGCGCTCGCCGTCCTCGCCCTCCACCGGCGACAGCGGGTCGGCCTGGCGATCCTCCATCTCCATCTCGAGTTCCTCGTCGTAGCCGTCGATGAGCTCGGCCTCGATGCGGCGGCGCATCTCGTCCTGGTCGTACAGAGCGCTCATGGTGTCGATTCTCCAGATTCAGATTCGGGAAGGTCGGCCCGCAGCCGGGCCGATCCGCTCCCCCCCAGGGGCGGTGACGGGAGGAGCGAAGGGGTTCACATGACTCGCGTGAACAGCCAGTAGAGGCTGCCGGAGAGCAGGATGGCGGCGGGCAGCGTCAGCACCCAGGCCATCAGCAGGTTGCGGATGGTCGACCATTGCAGGCCGGAGCGGTTCGCGGCCATCGTACCGGCGATGCCGGAGGACAGCACGTGCGTCGTGGACACCGGCAGGCCGAAGTTGTCGGCGGCACCGATGGTGAGCATGGCCACGACCTCGGCCGACATGCCCTGCGCGTAGGTGAGGTGCGTCTTGCCGATCTTCTCGCCCACCGTGACGACGATGCGCTTCCAGCCGACCATCGTGCCGAGTCCCAGCGCGATCGCGACCGCGATCTTCACCCACAGCGGGATGAACTTGGTCGCGGCGTCGATCTGGGCCTTGAATGCCTTGAGGTTGACCTTGGTGTCGGCGTCGAAGGTGACGTGCGAGTCCTTGTCGAGCAGGCGGATGGTCTCCGACGCCAGGTACATGTCGTTGCGGACGTTGGCCACCGTCGCGGCCGGCACCTTGGCGAGGGTGTCGTGCGCGCGCACCTGCTGGCCGATGCTGCCGGCCATCGCGCCCAGCGCGGGCACGGTGTCGGGCGCGACCACCTTGGTGCGCACGTAGGTCGACAGCGCGGCGCGCGGATCGGCCGGCGCAGGGGCCGGATAGGCCTTGACCAGCGCCTCCTGCGTGACGTGGGCCACGGCGGCGAACTGCGCGGTCTGGTCGGCGGGCATCGCGCGGTTGAGCGCGTAGGAGATGGGCACCGTGCCGACCAGGATCAGCATGATGAGGCCCATGCCCTTCTGGCCGTCGTTGGAGCCGTGCGAGAACGACACGCCGGTGCAGGTCAGCACCAGCAGGCCGCGGATCCACCACGGCGGCGGCGTCTTCCCCTTGGGCGCGTCGTAGAGGGCCTGGTTCTTCACGAAGGTGCGCAGCGCGAGCAGCAGCAGCGCCGCGCAGGCGAAGCCGACCAGCGGCGACAGCAGCAGCGAGTAGCCGATCTTCAGCGCCTGCGACCAATCGACCCCGCTCGTGCCGTCGCGCCCGTGCATCAGCGCGTTGGCCACGCCGACGCCGATGATGGAGCCGATCAGCGTGTGCGACGACGAGGCCGGCAGGCCCAGCCACCAGGTGCCGAGGTTCCACACGATGGCCGCGATCAGCAGCGCGAACACCATCGCGAAGCCGGCGCCGGAACCGACCTGGAGGATCAGCTCGACCGGCAGCAGCGAGATGATGCCGAAGGCCACCGCGCCGCTCGAGACCAGCACGCCGAGGAAGTTGAAGAAGCCCGACCAGACCACCGCGAACTGCGGCGGCAGCGAGTTCGTGTAGATGACGGTCGCGACCGCGTTGGCCGTGTCGTGGAAGCCGTTGACGAATTCGAAGCCGAGGGCGATGACGAGCGCGAGGCCCAGCAGGATGAAGGGCCAGACGGCCGCGGCCTGTTCGCCGGAGGCGGCGAAGTCCTTGCCGATGCTCCAGGCCACGAAGGCGAGGCCCCCGAGCAGCAGCAGCGTGAAGATGATCCAGGTGCCGGGGCTCGCCGGATGGTCGAGGCGCGGGCGCTCGACGGGCGCGACGCCACCCGCCAGGGTCGCCGAGCCGACGTTGGTGTTCATGATGGGGATCCCTCGTCTAAGACAGCGTTGCATGGTCCCGTCGCGCCGTGACAGCCGGGTGACATGCGGGATTACGAGGGGCGTCGGCGGCGGCGGGTTCAGAGCAGGGCGGTGCGCAGCCCGAGGTGCTCCTCTGCACGGCCATGCCTTCCGGCGCGCCACGAATCCTTGATTGCTTCGTGATCCTTCCGTGAGGACTGGCGCCGGCGGCCTCGGGACACTGCCTGCACTGACGGCGCATCCGCCGTCGGCCCCTTCGAACAACCTCCAGGAGTCGTCCCATGAAGTTCCAACGTCGCAGCCTGTTCGCGCTGTCCGCCCTCTCGCTCGCGGCCGTCCTCGCCGCGCCCGCCCATGCCGCGCGCGTCGGCGGTCCGGGTCACGTCTACACGATGACCAACGCCGCCACCGGCAACGACGTGCTGGTCTACGACCGCGGCGCCCACGGCGCGCTGACGCTGGCGCAGACCGTCGCCACGTCGGGCAACGGCACCGGCGCCGGCCTCGGCTCGCAGGGCTCGGTCACGCTGAGCCAGGACGGGGACTGGCTGTTCGTCGTCAACGGCGGCTCGGGCACGGTCTCGACCTTCAGCGTGGGCAACAAGCGCCTGACGCTGGCGTCGACGGTCGCCGCGGGCGGTGTCGACCCGGTGAGCGTGACCGAGTTCGGCGGCGTCGTCTACGTGCTCAACGGCGGCGTCGGCGGCAACGTGACCGGCTTCCGCAACGACGACGGCACCCTCGTGCCCCTGGCCGACGGCGTGCGCGCGCTGTCCGACGCGAGCGACGTGGGCCCGGCCGAGGTGCTATTCGACCGCCTCGGCCGCACGGTCGCGGTGACCGAGAAGAACACCAACCGCATCACCACCTACGCCGCGCACGCGGACGGCACGCTCGGCCAGCCGGTGGTCAACCCCGCGGCGGGCAGCACGCCCTTCGGCTTCGTGTTCGACATCGCCGACCACCTGCTGAGCTCCGAGGCCGCCTCCAGCTCGCTGTCCTCGTACAGGCTGACCGGCCATCCCGCCACCACCGCCCAGGTCATCAGCGGCGCGGTGCCGAACTTCCAGGCCGCCGCCTGCTGGGCGGCCGTGACGCCGGACGGCCGCTTCGCGTTCACCGCCAACGCCGCGACGCCCAGCATCAGCACCTACGACGTCGCGCGCAACGGCGAACTGGCGCTGACGCATTCGCTGCCCGAGGCCGCGGGGGCCCACCCGGTCGACATGGCCGTGAGCGCCAACAGCAACGTGCTGTTCGTGCTGAACAACGGCAACGGCACGATCGCATCGTTCGGCATCTCGAACCGCGGCGCGCTGTCGCCGCTGGCGTCGGTCTCCGGGCTGCCGCTGTCGGCCAACGGCCTCGCCATCGACTGACGACGGTTGGACGGTCGGTCGGCCGCGCCGTCGGCCGAGCCGGGGGCGGGTGTAAGGCCCGCCCCGGCTCGCGCGACAGACGATCGCCATGCAGATCCGTCGCCCCCCCCAGCCCATGTCGCCCATGCCGCCCACTCCGCCCCGCGAGCCCCCGCGCATCCTCGTCGTGGAGGACGAGCGCGACATCGCCGAGCTCGTCGCGCTGCACCTCGCCGACCTGCCGGCCGAGGTGTCGCAGGCGCACGACGGGCCCACCGGCCTGCGCCTGGCGCGCGAGGGCGGCTTCGATGCGCTGGTGCTCGACCTGCGCCTGCCCGGGCTGGGCGGCCTCGACGTCTGCCGCGAGCTGCGCGCCGAAGGCGTGGCGCTGCCCATCCTGATGCTGACCGCGCGCAACACCGAGCTGGAGCGCGTGCTGGGCCTGGAGCTCGGCGCGGACGACTACCTCGCCAAGCCCTTCGGCGTGCTCGAGCTCCAGGCGCGCGTGAAGGCGCTCCTGCGGCGCGCGGCCCGCGTGGCACCGCCGCCCGGCGACGTCGAGCCGCCCGCGTTGCGCGCGGGCCTGCTGCAGGTCGACCGCCGCAGCCGCCGCGTGCACCTGGGCGACACGGAGCTGGCGCTCGCGCCGCGTGAGTTCGACCTGCTGTGGCACTTCATGCGCCATCCCGGCCGCGTCTTCACGCGCGCCGACCTGCTGGCCGACGTCTGGGGCTACGGCCACGACGGCTACGACCACACCGTCAACAGCCACATCAACCGCCTGCGCGACAAGCTCGGCGAGCCGCGCGACGCGCCGCGCTTCATCCACACCGTGTGGGGCGTGGGCTACCGCTTCGAGCATCCCGCATGACGCTGCCGCTGCTCCGGCGCCTGCACGTCCGCGCCGCCCTGGTGGTGGTGCCGGTGCTGGCGGCGCTCGCGCTCGCGATCCTCTGGACGGCCGAGCAGCAGGCCCGGGCCGTGGGACTGCAGGCGACCCAGCGGCTCAACCTGGGCCTCGCGGCCTACGTGGTGGCGCACCAGGCCGAGCCGCTCGTGGACGCCTCCGGCCGCGTCAACCGGGCGGCGGTGCGCACGATGGCGACGCAGGCGATGATGGTCAACCCGGCCATCGAGGTCTACGTGCTCGACGCCGCGGGCGTGGTGCGCGCGCATGCGCTCGCCGACACGCCGGCCGGAGCCGATCCGGTCGGGCGCGCAGTCGATCTCGCCCCCGTGCGCGCCCTGTCGACGGGCGTCCCGCCGCGCCTGCCGGTGCTCGGGGACGACCCGCGCCAGCCGGGCCGGCGCACCATCGTCTCGGCCGCGCCGCTGCCGGCGGCGCAGGCGGGCGACGCCTCGCCCGGCTGGCTCTACGTCGTGCTGCAGGGGGCCGCCGCGCAGTCCGCGGCCGACGCGCTCGCGCAGTCGCGCCGCCTTCCCGAAGGCGCGCTGATGCTGGGCGTGGCCGTGCTCCTGGCGGGCGTCGTGCTGGTGCTCGCGTTCGCGCGGCTGACGCGTCCGCTGCACCGCCTCACGTCGCGCGTGCAGGGCATCCTGCGCGACGAAGTCGATCCGGCCGCGCCGGTCGCGCGCGACGAGATCGCGCTGCTCGAGGCGGCGATCGGCGCCATGCAGTCGCGCATCGAGCTGCAACTCGAACGCCTGCGCGAGGCCGACCGCATGCGGCGCGAGCTGGTCAGCAACATTTCGCACGACCTGCGCACGCCGCTGTCCAACATCCAGGGCTACGTCGAGACCGTGCTGCTGCGCGCCGACCGCCTCGACGCCGCCGCGCGCGAGCAGCACCTGCGCACCGCGCTGCGCCACGCCGACCTGCTCGGCAAGCGCATCGCCGACCTGTTCCAGCTGTCGACGCTGGATGCCGGCCGCGTGGCCCCCGTGCTCGAGGCCTTCTGCCTCGCGGAACTGCTGCAGGACGTCGTCGCCGGCTACCGGCTCGAGGCCGGCCGGCGCGGCGTGCGGATCGAGCTCGACGCCGGCAGCCAGCTGACCACGCTGGTGCGCGCGGACATCCGCCTGATCGAGCGCGTACTGCAGAACCTGGTCGACAACGCGCTGCGCCACACGCCGGCGGGCGGCGCCGTGACCCTCGGCCTCGCGCCGCGCGACGGCCGCGTCGAGGTGAGCGTGCGCGACACCGGCACGGGCATCGCGCAGGAAGACCTGCCGCACATCTTCGAGCGCTACTGGCGCGGCGAGCAGGCGGGCGCCGCGCCGCTCGCGCCGGGCAGCAGCGCCGGGCTGGGCCTGGCCATCGTGCAGCGCATCGTCGAGCTGCACGGCAGCGCGGTGCAGGTGCGCTCGGCGCCGCGCGAGGGCGCCTGCTTCCTGTTCGGGCTGGCCGTGGCCGCTTGATGCTTGCGGCACGCGCCTTGCCGCGACCGGTGCATCAACAGGAGCACGCGATGAAGAGTCCCCGCCCCGGCGACAAGGTCGAATGGAACACCTCCCAGGGCGTCACGCGCGGCACCGTCGTGCGGCGTGTCACCGCGCAGGCGCACGTCGAAGGCCACGTCGCCCGGGCGTCGCCCGCCCACCCCGAACTCGAGGTGCGCAGCGACCGCTCGGGCAGGCACGCGATCCACCGGCCCGAAGCCTTGCGCAAGGTGCGCTGACATGGCCGCGCCCGACGACGCCGGCGCGGTGGTCCGCGATTTCGAGGCGGCGGTCAACATGACGCCGGCGGAGCTCGAGCGCTGGCTCGCGACCGACGAGTCGCGCGCCGTCGGCGTCACGCACGGCGAGGGTCGCGAGTCGGTCGGCCACCACTCCGGGCGCCGCATCGTCGCGCTGCTGCGCAAGCACCGCTCGGAGCTCGATGCCGGCGACCTCGCGCACATGCGCAAGGTGACGGGCTACGTGCACCGTCACCTGGCGCAGCGCCCCGCGGGCGAGGTGCGCGACACGCGCTGGCGCTGGTCGCTCATGAACTGGGGGCACGACCCCTCGAAGGCCTGAGGGCGCTCGGCGCCGCCGTCTTCGTCCAGGTGACCGCCTGCCACAGCGGCAGCGCAGCCAGGGCGGGGCTGGTGCCGGTCAGGTCGGCCAGGGTGTAGCGGTCGAGCTCGGCGAAGAAGGCGTCGCGGGCGAGTTCGAGCGCGCGCTGCAGCCCGCAGCCGCCCGTGATCACGCAGCGGTTGTCCTCGGCGAAGCATTCGACCAGCGCGAAGTCCGGCTCGAGCGCGCGCACCACCTCGCCCAGCCGCAGCGTCCTGGGCGCGACGGCGAGCCGCATCCCGCCGTTGCGGCCGCGCACGGTCTCGACCCACCCCGTCTTGCCGAGCGCGTGCGCGACCTTCGTGAGGTGAGCCTCGGAGATGCCGAAGGCGGCGGAGACGTCGGCGATGGTGACCAGGTCGTCGGTGCGGCTCGCCAGGACGAGCAGCACGCGCAGGGCGTAGTCCGAGAAGGTGGTGAGGCGCATAAGATGTATTCTACAGATTGCTTTTTGACTGGCCGCTCTTTAAGATGTACTGCATCTGCATGTTCAAGGGTCGGCCATGTCCGCCATCCTGCTCACCATCGTCGAACCCGCCGCCGCGCGCCCCGCGGCGCCCGAGCCGTCGGGCTTCCCGCTCTGGCGCCTGGGCTTCCGTCCGTTCTACCTGGGCGCGGCCCTGGCCGCCGTGGTGCTGATGGGGCTCTGGCCGGCGGTGCTGGCCGGACGAATCCATCCCGCGCCGGGCCTCGCACCGGCGCTGTGGCACGCGCACGAGATGGTCTTCGGCTGCGTCGCCGCGGTCATCGTCGGCTTCCTCTTCACCGCGGGCAAGGTCTGGACCGGCCTGGGCACGCCGCGCGGGGCCGCGCTGGCGGCGTTGGCATCGCTCTGGCTGGCCGGACGGGTGGCCGCGGTCCTGGCGCCCGAGCCGGTGTTCATGGCCGTCGACGGGGCGTTCCTGCCGCTGGTCGCCGCGCTCTTCGCACGGCTGCTGCTGCGCTCCCGCAACCGGCGCAACGCCGGCGTCGCGGTGGTGCTGGCGCTGCTGGGCGCGGCCGACCTCGCGTTCCACGCCGCGGCGATCGGCTGGCTGTCGTTCGACGCGATGCGCGCGCTCCACGCGGGCCTCGCGCTGGTGGTGGTCCTCGAGTCGGTGATCGGCGGGCGCGTGATCCCGGCCTTCACGATGAGCGCCAATCCGGGCCTCGCACTTCGTCCACGCGCCGACCTCGACCGCTGCGCGATCGGCGCGACCGCGATCGGCCTCGCGCTGTGGCTCGCCGGCGCGCCCGGCTGGGGCAGCGGGGCCGTGCTGGCGATTGCCGCCGCCGCCCAGGCGGTCCGCCTCGCCGGCTGGCAGCCGGCGCGCGCGATCGAGCGACCCGTCCTGTGGATCCTCCACCTGTCGTACGCCTGGATACCGGCGGGCCTCGCGCTGCTCGCCGCGTCCTCGCTCGGCCTCGTCGCGCGCAGCGCGGGCGTGCATGCGCTGGCCGTCGGAGCGACGGGCGGCCTCGTGCTGGGCATGATCACGCGCACGGCGCGCGGGCATACGGGACGCAGCATCGCGGTGTCGCGGCTGGAGGTGGTCGCCTATGCCGCGCTGACGGCCGCTGCGCTGCTGCGCGTCGGCGCGGCGCTCGTGCCGGTGCTGTGGACGCCGCTGGTGTGCGCCGCCGGCGTCGCCTGGATCGCCGCGTTCGTGCTCTACCTGTGGCGTGTCGCGCCCTGGCTGCTCGCGCCGCGCGTGGACGGCAAGGACGGCTGAAGGGGCATGGCGCGGTGCTAGATTCGCGAGGACGTGCACGGGCCCGTGCCTTGCCGGCCCCGCAACTCCCCGAGCCTCCTTCGCCGCCATGATCCCGACCTTCGACCGCATCGACCACATCCACGTCTACGCCGCCGACCGCATCCGCGCCGAGCAGTGGTACGCCGACGTCCTGGGCCTGAAGCGCGTGCCCGAGCTCGAGTTCTGGGCCGAGGGCGGCGGCCCGCTGACCCTGCAGAACCCGTCCGGCACGGTGCACATCGCGCTCTTCGAGCAGCCGCCGCAGGCCGAGCCCTGCCGCTCCGTGATCGCGTTGTCGGTCGGTGCCGAGGAGTTCGTCGCCTGGCGCACGCATCTGGTGGCGCGGCTGCAGCGGCCGGTCGAGCCCGAGGATCACCAGGTCTCGTGGTCGCTCTACTTCGCCGATCCCGACGGCAACCCGTGGGAGATCACGAGCTACCAGCACGCGGTGGTCGCGACCCTGCTGCGTCCGACGGGAACCTGACATGCCGAGCCCCGAGACCCTGGAGCGCTTCATCGCGCTCGTCGAGAGCAACGCGCACGACGTCGCGTGCGAGCAGTTCTACACGGAACATTCGACGATGCAGGAGAACCAGGGCGTGCCGCGCGTCGGCCGCGACCGGCACGTCGCCAACGAGAGGGCCGTGCTCGCGCGCGCCAAGTCCGTGAGTTCGACCTGCGTGCGCCCCGTCCTGGTGAACGGCGACCACGTCGTGATCCGCTGGATCTTCCACTTCGTCTGGCGCGACGGGACCGAGACGCGCATGGAGGAACTGGCCTGGCAGCGCTGGGAGGGCGAGCGGATCGCGCAGGAGCAGTTCTTCTACGACCCCGCGCAGCGCGTGCCCAAGCCGGCCGATACCCTGGCCAACTAGTCAGATCTTGACGAGCGAGTCGCGCAGCACCACGTGCGGCTCGAACTTGCGCGAGACCGCGAGCGGCACGCCGCAGGCGTTGAGCAGCTGGCGGCAGGCGTTGAGGCCCATGTCGGCGATGGGGATGTGCACGCACGACAGCCGCGGCGAGAGGTACGCGGCGACGTCGGAGTCGTCGTAGCCCAGCACCGACCACCGGCCCGGCACCGGGACGCCGCGGCCCTGCAGCAGGCTCATCGCCCCCATGGCCATCTGGTCGTTGGCGCAGAAGAGGGCGGTGATGTCGGGCTTGCGCGCCAGCAGGCGTTCGGCGGCGGCCCAGCCCGAGGGCGCGCTGAAGTCGCCCTCTTCCAGGACGATGGCCTCGGGGCCGACGCCGGCCTCGGCCAGGCGGTCGTAGAGGCCCTGCAGGCGCTGGCGGTTGTCGCCGGCGCTGGCCGGGCCGGAGATGACGGCGATGCGCCGGTGGCCGTGCTCCACGAGGGCGTTGCCGGCGAGCCGGCCGGCCGCGCGATGGTCGGCCGAGAAACACTGGGCCTTCATGCCCTTGACCTCGCGGTTGACCACCGTGAGGTTGGGGAACTCCTCGCGCAGCTTCAGGAAGTCGGCGTCGCGCAGGGCGTTGCTGTTCATGATGATGCCGTCGCACTCGCGTTCGACGAGGAAGTGCGCGCCGTCGAGCGCCTGCTGGCGCGCGTCCTCCTTGCCGCAGCCGTTGGCGGCGACCATGTGGCGGCCGTGCAGGCGCAGCTCCGCGTCGATCGCGTCGAGCAGCGGGCCGTAGAAGGGGCCGCTGAAGTCAGGGACGTAGATGCCGATGGTGCCCGTGGCGCGCAGGGACAGCGCCCGCGCGATCGCGCTCGGCCTGAAGCCCAGCTGCGTGGCCGCGGCCCGCACCCGGCCGGCGGCGCCTTCGGAGAACGAGCCCTTGCCGCTGATCACCCGCGAGGCGGTGCCGACGCCCACGCCGGCCAGCCGTGCCACATCCTTGATGGTCGCCATCGGTCTCCTGGGGATTCGTCGTTGTGGCCTCAATGAGGCCGATGATAGAAGCCCGCGGGCGGCAGATCGAGCCGCACCCCCGAATTCGGATCGAAAAGGCTGGCCCGGGCGAGATCCATTTGCACGCCGACAACAGCCCCGGGCGGGAACTCTCCCGTCGACGGGGCGATCGCGGCCATCTTGTGGCCCTGCATGTCCAGCCAGACCACCTCGTGCGCGCCCATGGGCTCGACCAGCGTCACCCGCGCGCCGGGGAACGCGTCGCTGCCGGGGCGCAGGGCCACGTGTTCCGGCCGGATGCCCAGCACCGCAGGCACGGCCGGCGTGCCGGACGCGGCCGTGGCCAGGCCCTCGACGAAGTTCATGCTGGGCGAGCCGAGGAAGCCGGCGACGAACATGTTGGCGGGCCGCGCGTAGACCTCGCCCGGCGCCCCGATCTGCTGGATGCGGCCGCCGCGCATGACGGCGACCCGGGTCGCCAGCGTCATCGCCTCGACCTGGTCGTGGGTGACGTAGATCATGGTCGCGCCCAGCTCCTGGTGCAGCGCCTTGAGCTCGCGCCGCAGCTCGGTGCGCAGCTTGGCGTCGAGGTTGGAGAGCGGCTCGTCGAACAGGAACACCTGCGCTTCGCGCACCAGCGCGCGCCCGATCGCGACGCGCTGGCGCTGGCCGCCCGAGAGCTGCGCCGGCTTGCGTGCCAGCAGCGGGTCGAGCTGCAGCATGCGCGACGCGCGCTCCACGCGCTTGCGGATCTCGCCCTTGGGCAGGCCGGCGACGCGCAGGCCGAAGGACATGTTGCGCTCGACGTTCATGGTCGGATAGAGCGCGTACGACTGGAACACCATGCCGATGCCGCGGTCCTTCGGATCGGCGTGGGTCACGTCGCGTCCGCCGATGTGCACGCTGCCCGCCTCGGCGTCGAGCAGGCCGGCGATGGTGTGCAGCAGCGTGGACTTGCCGCAGCCGGACGGCCCGAGCAGGACGAGGAACTCGCCCTCGTGCACGTCGAGGTCGAGCTGCGAGAGGATGCTCGTCGTGCCCATGCGCACGCCGAGCTGCTGGATCGAGACACTGGCCATGGTGAGGAGGCTTCAGCCCTTGACGGCGCCGGCGGCGATGCCGCGCACGAACCAGCGGCCGGAGACGAGGTAGACCACCAGCGGGACGAGCGAGGTCAGCAGGGTCGCGGCCATGTTGACGTTGTAGAGGCGCTCGCCCGTCGTGGTGTTGATGATGTTGTTGAGCTGCACGGTCATCGGCAGGTTGTCGCGACCGGCGAAGACCAGGCCCAGGATGTAGTCGTTCCAGATGCCCGTCACCTGCATGATGATCGCGACGACGACGATGGGCAGCGACATCGGCAGCATCAGCTGCGCGAAGATGCGCCAGAACCCGCCGCCGTCGATGCGCGCCGCCATGAACAGCTCGCGCGGCACGCCGGTGTAGTAGTTGCGGAACAGCAGCGTCATCACGGGCATGCCGAACAGCGTGTGGATCAGCACGATGCCGGGCAGGCTGCCGAACAGGCCCATCGCGGCCAGCGCCCGCACGAGCGGGAACATCATCACCTGGTAGGGGATGAAGGCGCCGGTCAGCAGCACGACGAACAGCGCCTGCGCGCCGCGCGGGCGCCAGAACGACAGCGCGTAGCCGTTCAGCGCACCCAGCAGGATGGACAGCACGGTGCTGGGCACGACGATCGCGACCGAGTTGGCGAAGCCCGTGCGGATGCCGTCGCACTGCAGGCCCGTGCAGGCCGAGAGCCAGGCCTGCGCCCACGGCTGCAGCGTCATCTTCACCGGCAGGGCGAACAGGTTGCCCAGGCGGATCTCCTCCATCGGCTTGACCGAGGTCGCCAGCATCACGTAGAGCGGCAGGAGGAAGAAGACGGACGCCGTGAGGAGGAAGGCATAGAGCCCCACGCGGGCGGGCCGCGGCAGGCGGCGCGAGCCGCCGCGCGCGATGGCGGGCGCCCGGCCCATCACCGCGCTCATGCCAGGACCCCGCGCACGGCCGGCTCGCCCGTGCCCTCCCGCGCCGCGAGGGCGCGCGCGGCCCGCGCCTCGCGCCGCGTGGCGTGCCCGCGGGCGTAGAGCCAGGGCGCGAGCAGCGCGAGGACGGTGAGCAGGAGCACGGTGGAGGCGGCGGACGCGAGGCCGATGTTGGCGCGGTTGAACAGGTTGTCGATGATGAACTTGGCCGGCACCTCGCTCGCGAGGCCCGGCCCGCCCTGCGTCATGGCCACGACCACGTCGAACACCTTGACCACGCCGACCGCCAGCAGCACGAAGGCGGTGCCGAAGGACGGCCCGAGCATGGGCAGCACGATGCTGAGATAGACGCGCCAGGGCGGGATGCCGTCGATGCGCGCGGCCATCCACAGGCTCTCGTCGACGCCGCGCAGCCCGGCGAGCATCAGCGCCATCACGAGGCCCGAGGCCTGCCAGACCGCCGCGAGCGCGATCGCGAACATGACCGCGTCCTGCTGCACGATCCAGTCGAAGGTGAATCCCGGGAAGCCCCACCCGCGCACCGTCTGCTGCAGCCCCAGCTCGGGATTGAGCATCCACTGCCAGACGAGCCCCGTCGCGACGAAGGACATCGCGTACGGGTACAGGAAGACCGTGCGCAGCAGGCCTTCGCCCTTCACGCGCTGGTCGATGAAGACCGCCAGCAGGAAGCCGAGCACCAGGCAGCCGACCACGAACAGCACGCCGAAGAGCGCCAGGTTCTGCAACGAGACCGTCCAGCGCTCGCTCGAGAACAGCCGCTCGTACTGCCGCAGGCCGACGAAGTCGGGGATGGGCAGCGTGCGCGAGCTGCTGAACGACACCCGCACCGACCACGCGATGCTGCCCACGTAGACCCAGAGCACCGTCGCCGCCATCGGCAACAGGGCGAGCCAGGGGACGAGCTGGCGCGTGACCCGGGACCGGGGGCGGGAGACGGGCGTCATCTCTAGGACTTGATGGCCGCGGCGATCGCCTTGGCGGCATCGTCGACGGATTCGTTCGTGTTCCAGAACTTGGTGATGATGTCCTGCAGCGCGCCTTCCAGGTCGGGGCTGATCAGCATCTCCGGGCTGGGCAGCTGGCGCGCGGCGTCCTTCATGATGGCCACGCCCTGCTGCGCGCAGCTGTCGAGGCCGGCGACGTCGACGTCGGTGCGGATCGGGATCGAGCCCTTCTTGTTGCTGAAGGCCACCTGCGTCTTCGGCGAGGTGAAGACGGTGGCGAGCAGTTGCTGCGACTTGATCTGGGCGGCGTCGGTCGTCCTGGGGAAGACGAACACGTCGCCCGCGACCAGGTAGGGGCTCTTCGGGCCGAAGCCGGCGAAGCAGCCGAAGTCCTTGCCGACCGTCTGGTGCGCGGCGCCGAACTCGCCCTTGGCCCAGTCGCCCATGATCTGGAAGCCGGCCTTGCCGGAGATGACCATCGCCGTCGCGTCGTTCCAGTTGCGGTTCGGCGAGCCCGCGTCGACGTAGCCGTGCAGGCGCTTGAACGAGGCCAGCACGCTCTTGAAGGCCGGCGACATCACCATCGCCGCGTCCTTGTCGCGATACAGCTTGAGGTACATCTCGCTGCCGCCGACGTGGGCGAGCCAGGCATAGAACGTGATCTTCTCCTGCCAGGGCTGGCCGCCGAAGGCGAGCGGCACCAGGCCCACGGCCTTGAGCTTGTCGAGGTCGGCGAAGAACTCGTCGGCGGTCTTGGGCTCGGCCGCGATGCCGGCCTTGGCGAAGGCGGCCTTGGAGTACCAGAACCAGGCCGGCATGTGGATGTCGACCGGCACCGCATAGAAGTGGCCCTTGATCTTGATCGAGCCGACGATGGCCGCCGGCAGGATCTTGTCCCAGTTGTTCTTCGTGGCGACCTCGTCCACGTTGTTCAGCAGGCCCTGGTCGATCAGGTCGCGGAACTGCTGCGAGGTGTTGAACTGGGCGGCCGTCGGCGGGTTGCCGCCGACCATGCGGTTGATGGCGGTGGAGCGCGCCTGTTCGCCGCCGGCGATGGCGGAGTCGACCCAGGTGCCGCCCGCCGCCTTGTACGCGTCGGCGAGCTCCTTCACGGCCGCGGACTCGCCGCCGGACGTCCACCAGTGGATGACTTCGGCGCGATTGGCCTGCGCCAGCGCGCCAGACGCGGCGACGGCGAGCGCCAGGCCGAGGCCGGGCGCGCGGAGGCGGAAGGGGGTGCGGAGGGTCTGCATGCGTGTCTCCAGTCTCTGTTGTAGGCGGCGCCGCCCGCCGGCGCCATTGGGGGCGACGATGGATTCTCAGCCGGCGCGGCGCGCGGCGAGGAAGTCCTTGAACGCGAGGGCGCTGTCCTTGGGCGTGCGGCGCTGGGTGGCGTAGTCGACGTGGACGATGCCGAAGCGCTTCTCGTAGCCGTAGCTCCACTCGAAGTTGTCCAGCAGCGACCAGGCGAAATAGCCGCGCACGTCGA
>Ga0209051_1001992_pt1 | contig 15655 bp, 15 predicted proteins | sample AraplaCvi_mMS_r2_2_FD_184286 | JGI IMG/M metagenome (GOLD analysis project Ga0209051, IMG submission 184286) | Arabidopsis root microbial communities from North Carolina, USA - plate scrape MF_Cvi_mMS_r2 (SPAdes) (version 2) | ecosystem: Host-associated > Plants > Roots > Endosphere | place...
GATCGACAGCACCAGCACGGTCTCGATGACGCCGAACACCAGGAAGAAGATGCCGAACAGCAGTCGAGAGATACGCTGGTGCAACGCGCTTCGCCGTAGCTCGACCATCAGCGTGAGCAGCAGCAGGGGCAGAATCTGCGAGAGCGTTGAGGCGGTCGCTCCGTCCATCACCACGATTTGAACGGTGCCGGTGTTGCCCATCGGTCGCACGCTAGCAGCCCGTACGCCGCGTGCCGGCGATGCGCGAGATCGGTGTGTCAACCGGAATCAAGGGGGTACCCGGCCGCCGTGCAGAGCTTGGAACTGACCGTCGTGGACCCGCGGACCGGTGACCCCGTGACGCGGGTGGCGATTGCCGACCCGACCGCATGCGAGCAGGCGGTGGCGCGCGCACGTGCCGCCGCCCCTGCCTGGGCTCGAACCCCTGCCACCGAACGGGCGGGCGCGCTGTCCGCGGCGGCCGCAGCGGTGCGAGCCGCGGCAGCCGAACTGGCCGAGTGCAACGAACGCGAGACCGGAAAGGTGCGCGCGGACGCCCTCGGCGGCGTCGAGGCTGCGGTGGGCACCCTCGAGCAGTACGCCCAATTGGGGCCGCTGCACCGTGGCCGCAGCCTGCACGGCGCGTGGGCGTCCACCGACCTGATGATGCCCGAGCCGCGCGGCGTGGTCGCGGTACTGACCCCGTGGAACGATCCCGTCGCCGTTGCGGCCGGACTGCTCGGGGCGGCCCTGGTGACGGGAAACACCGTGGTGCACAAGCCAAGTGAGCGGTGCCCGGGAACCGGCCGGCGGTTCGCCGAACTGCTTGCCGAGCAATTGCCGCCCGGCGTCTTGGAGATCGTCGACGGCGACGGCACGGTCGGCGCGCGATTGGCCGAGGCCGACGGGGTGGACGTGGTGGCGCACGTCGGCAGCAGCGCGGCGGGGCGCAGCATCGCCAAGGCCTGCGCCGAGCGTGGCGCGAAGGCGTTGCTGGAGAACGGCGGCAACGACGCACTGATCGTCGACGGGGGAGTCGCACCCGCGTGGGCAGCTGAGCAGGCCGCGACGGGAGCGTTCGCCAACGCGGGACAGATCTGCGTCTCGGTGGAACGCATCTTCGTGGTCCAGTCGGTCGCCCACGAGTTCGTCGACGCGCTGGTGGCCGAGGCGGGCGGGTGGTCCGGGCGGATCGGCCCGCTGGTCGACGAGCGGCATCGCCAACACGTCGACCGGCACGTCACCGACGCGAAGCAACGGGGAGCGCGGGTGCTGACCGCTGGCGAACCGCAGTCCGGGCCGGGCACCTTCTACCCGCCCACCGTGGTCACCGACTGCCAGACCAACATGCTGGTCTTTCGGGAGGAGACGTTCGGGCCGGTCGCGCCAATCCGGGTGGTGCCCGACTTCCACACGGCGCTGACCGAGGCCGGCCACGACCGCTACGGGCTGGCGGCCACCGTGTTGACCCCCGACATGACCCGCGCCCAAGAGGCATGGCGCAGCCTCCCGGTGGGTACCGTGAAGATCAACGCGGTCTTCGGCGGCGCGCCCGGCGGAGCCTCCGAGCCGCGGGGTGCCAGTGGCACCGGGTTCGGGTTCGGTCCCGAACTGCTCGACGAGATGACGGCGATGAAGGTGGTCCACTGGTCGGCACCGGGACGGTGACGGCCCAAACCCCAAGGAGGCGAACATGACCAATCCTGCGGGCGATCCGGTGCCGGAAGCCGACGCGGTGGAACAGACGCCCGTCGACTCCGCCGACGAGCCGGGGTTGGACGTCGACTACCTGCAGGACCGCAGCGAGGCCGAGGCCGACCCGGCGGATCTCGCGGAGCAGGCAGTCGACGTCCCGATGCCCGACGACGACCGCGCCTAGCCGAAGGCGCGCGCGTACTGCGGTGGGTGCGAGAGCGTGGCCCCGAGCTCGTCGGCGGCCTGCCGGATCCAGCTGGGGTTCCGCAGGAGCACCCGGGCCAGGAACACGGCGTCGGCGTCCCCGTCGGCGATGATCGAGTCGGCCTGTTCGGCCTCGGTGATCAGTCCGACTGCTGCGGTCGGGATTTCGATCTCCTTGCGCACCCGGGCGGAGAACGGCACCTGGTAGCTGGGCCCGACGACGATCTTCGCGTCGGGAGCGGAGCCGCCGCTGGAGACGTCCATCAGGTCGACGCCAAGAGTCTTGAGCCGCGACGCGAGTTCGAGCGTCTCGTCGACCGTCCATCCGGGGCGCTCGTCGTCGGTGTCACCGCCGAGCCAGTCGGTGGCCGAGACGCGGAAGAACAGTGGCAGCTCCTCCGGCCACGCCTTGCGCACGGCCGTGGTGACCTCGAGCGCGAAGCGCAGCCGATTCTCCAGCGAGCCGCCGTACTGGTCGGTGCGGGCGTTGGAGTGCGGTGAGAGGAACTGGTGGATCAAATAGCCATGCGCCCCATGCAGTTCCAGGACCTTGAAGCCCGCATCTGCGGCTCGGCGGGCCGACTCCGCGAACGAGTTGACGAGTGAACCGATCTCGTCGACGCTCAGCTCGGCCGGGCTTTCCAGTCGACCGAACGGCAACGTGCTCGCGCTCACCGTCTGCCACGACTCGGGCGCTCGGTTCTCGTCGGGCCAAGGCCTTCCGGTCGAACCCTTGCGACCGGCGTGGACCAGCTGGATGCCCGGCACGGACCCCTGCGCCGAGATGAAGTCGGTGATCCTCCGAAACGCCATGGCCTGACGGTCGTTCCACAACCCGGTGTCGTAGACGCTGCTGCGCCCCTGCGGGTGAATCGAGGTGGCCTCGACCATGACGAGGGCGGCTCCCGCGGCGGCCCGCGAACCCAGGTGCTGCAGATGCCAGTCCGACGGCGACCCGACGTCCTCGCCGTCCGTTGCCGCGGCGAACTGCATCATCGGCGACATCCAGGCCCGGTGGGCGAAGGTCACCTCGCGCAGCACGAGCGGTGTGAAGAGATGGGGCATGACGTCTCCTACTTTCGGCCGGTGGTCAGCGGCAGCGGCGCATTGGCGCTGTCGAGGTGCTCGACGGTGCTGAAGACAAGCTCGGTGTCGCCGATGTTCTCGATGTCGTGCAACAGATATTCTTCGGGGCCGAAGTGGAAGTGCCGGGTCTCACCGGCATCGTAGGACACCTCGCGCACGGTCCCGTCGAAGGTGTGCTGCCTGCTGCGGCCCGCGTTGATCGCGGTCCAGAAGTAGTCCAGCACGTGCCGGTGGGCGTGCCAGCGCTCGCCCGGTGCCAGTCGGATCTCCCACACGCGAACCCGCTCGTTCTCGCTGAGGAGGCGTGATCCGACCTCGCCGTCGTGAGCGTGCTCGCTGAATTCGGCCTTGAGCCATTCTGGCCAGCTGTCGAAGTTCGTGGAGATCAGTTCGCCGGCCAGTGGCAGGTCGGACAGAAAGCTGCTGTCGGTCATGGTGTCGTCCTTCGTGTTTGGGGGGTTGGTTACTTGCCGGGGCCGTAGAGCCCGAAGCGCAGATCGGGATCGCCCGGAGTCCAGGTGTTGCTGAACTGCGAACGCTCGCCCATCGCCACGACGCGGCGCAACAGGGCGTCGCTCATCTGGAGTTGGGCGGGCTCCCACTTCACCAGTGCGGCCGCGACGTCACCGCCGGCCTCGGAGAGTGCGGCCGCCAGCGCCCACCCGTCGGCGGCGGCCTTGGCCGTTCCCGCCGCAGCGTGCGGACGGGCCGCGCAGGCGGCGTCACCGATCAGTGCCACCCGACCCATCGCCATCCGCGCCGACCGGCTGTCGGAAACGACCTGTAGATAAGGAGTTTCGGTGGCCCGGATGACGTTGGCGATCGCCGGTGCCATGCGCTCGGAGGCCGTCTGCTTCATCTCGTCGACGTAGCGGTCCTGCACCTGGCCCGGGTGCACCGACACGGAGCCGGCGAAACCGCGCTTGTCGATGAGCATTTCGGTCAGGTCGGGTCCTGCGGGCACGTTGCGGTACCAGACGTAGTTCATCAGCCGGTCTTCGATGCTGAGGCTGTTCTCGCCGGGGATCGGGTACATCGTGATGTGCGAGTTGGGGATCACCTGATAGGTGATGGCGTCCTGCAGGACTTCCCGCGTCGCGGCGTCGAGGTCGCGCAGCGCGACGGTGCCGCGCCATCCGACGTAACCCGAGTAGTGCAGCCCGGATTCGGGGTCGAACCGTTCCCGCGCCACCGAGGTGACGCCGTCGGCGAAGACGACCAGGTCGGCGGATTCGCGCCTGCCGCTGACGAAGCGGACGGTGACGACGTCGTCGTGTTCGCTGAAGCCGCAGGCATATTCGCCGTAGTGGTAGCGCTCGGTGCCGAAGTCGGCCAGCAGCGCGCGGTAGAACGTGCCCCACGAGGTGTAGGTCCAGGTGCAGTCCTCGCGGTACTCCACGTCACCCTCGGGGGTGAGGTACTGCACCGCGGAGGTCGACGTGCTGAGGTCGGCGAGGTTCTGGGTGCTTCGCTCGGTGAACCAGCGCACCGTGTCCGGCTGAAGGACGATGCCGCTGCCGCGGCCGTCCAGCGCGGTGGGGGTCCGCTCGTAGACGTCGACGGTGAATCCGAGGTCGCGCAGCAGCAGCGCGGCGGTGAGTCCGCCGATCGATCCGCCGACGACGATGGCCCGGGAGTTGGAGTAGTCGGTCATGATGCGCTCTTCTCGGTGGACTGAAGGGGTTGTGCGGGAATGGCGTCGACTGGCAGGGCGTCTCCACGGGTCTCCTTGCAGAACGCGAGGCCGACGACGGCGATGAGGCCGAAGGCCGCCACCACCGCGGTGGCGATGCCGAGGTTGCCCCCGAACCACGAGGTGGCGATGGCGCCGGCGGCGAGCGGCCCGAGGGCGGTGACGTAGCGGCCGACGCTGTTGCACACCGCAAGTGCGGTGGCGCGGACGCTCGGCGGGAACAGTTCGGGGGCGTAGATGAACGTCCCGGACAGCGCGCCGAACAGGCCGAAGCCGAGCAGTGGCATGACGAACAGGTATTCGGTGTAGCCACGGTCGAACGGGAAGGTCCACGCCACGGTCACGGCCGAGACGCCAAAGCTGACAAGGAAGGCCTTGCGTCGGCCGATCGCATCGGCGAGGAAGCCCCAGGAGGCGTAGCCCACGATGCCGCCGGCGTTGAACAGCATTGCCGCGGTGGCCACGCGGTGATCGGCCAGGCCTGTCGGCAGATTCTCGGCCGCGGTGAGCTGGCGGATGATCTGCGGGTACCAGGTGGACACGCTCCAGAAGGTGATGAGCGCCCCGGACGCCAGCGCCGTGCAGATCAGCATCGGCCGCCGGAACGGCGGTACCAGCAGCCTGCGTAGAACGAACTGGTCGGCATCTGTGCTGGTGCCGTTGCTCTTTCGCTCCCGACGGGCGGTCAGGTGAGCGTTGATCTCGGGGGGCTCCGGAACGTAGCGGCGGATGAACCACACCATCAGCGCGGGCAGGCCGGCCAGTGCCAGCATCACTCGCCAGCCGTGACTACCCCACAAGGCGTAGGCGGCGGCTGCCGCGAAGAAGCCTGCGGCGTAGCCCGACATCATGATTCCGCCGGCGCGGGCCCGGAAGCGGTTGCGCCACGTCTCGGCGATGAGGGCGGCACCGACGGGCGCCTCCACCCCGGAGCCCAATCCCGCGATGAAGCGCAGGATTCCGAGCTGCCACCAGGTGTCGGCGAACGCCGCCAACGCGCTGAAGACGGCGTAGGTGAGGATGCCGAGCGACAGCACCCTGGTGCGGCCGAAGTAGTCGGCCAGGACGCCGAACAGGATGCCGCCCGTCGCCCAGCCGATGAGGAAGAGGGCGACGGTCATGCCGCCGTAGTAGCCGATGGTGGCGGGGCCGGCCTGTAGCCCGCTGTTGGGGAGCAGCTCGCTCATCGCCGGTCCGAGGACCAGGATGTAGAGGCTGCCTGCGAAGCCGTCGAGGCCCCAGCCGAGGGTGGTGCCCGCGAGGACGAGCCACTGGGTGCGGGTGATCTCCTTGCGCCACCCCGCCGGTGGTGCGGTGCTGGACGTCATGTGAATTCCTTTCGTGCGACGAATGATTCGAGGATGGATCAGTTCAACCGGCCGGTTTCCCCACCGCCATACCAATCGACGTGATCGGCTGCGGTGCGGACGACGACGGTCTTGATCCAGGAGAAGTCGTCGAACGACTCGGATCCGGCGTCCTTGCCGAGACCCGATTCCTTCACGCCGCCCCAGGGCAGGGACGGCTCGAGGCGATGGTGGTCGTTGACCCAGACCATCCCCGCCACGATGTTGGATGCGACGCGGTGGGCGCGACCGACGTCGGTGGTCCACACTCCGGCGCCGAGGCCGTAACGGTTGTCGTTGGCCATCCGCACGGCCTCGTCCTCGTCGTCGAACGGGATGACCACGGCGACCGGGCCGAAGATCTCCTCCATGGCGACGGTGTTGGCCATGGTGGCGTCGGCGATCACGGTCGGCTCGAGGAAGAAGCCGTCGCGCAACGCTTCTGGCAGTTGGGGCATCCCGCCGCCGGCGGCCAGCTGGGCGCCTTCGTCGACCCCGGTTTGGATCAGGGCCTGCACCTTGTCGCGTTGACGCGCGCTGATCAGTGGGCCCAGCTGGGTGTCGGCGTCGGTGGGATCACCGATGCGGATGGCGCGGGCGCGTGCCGACAGGGCGGCGACGAACTCGTCGTACACGTTGCGCTGCACCAGGAACCGCGATCCGGCGACGCAGGATTGGCCGGCGGCGACGAAGGCGGAGAACGCGGCGCCCTCGGCGGCGACCACGGGGTCGACGTCGTCGAACACGATGACGGGGGTCTTGCCGCCGAGTTCGGCGGTGACCCTCGCGAACCGGGACGCGGTGGCGATCGCCGCCGCGCGGCCCGCCTCGGTGCCGCCGGTCAGCGTGATCTTCGCGACGTCGGGGTGCTGGGTGAGCCGGGCGCCCGCTTCCCTGGCGCCGGTGACCACGTTGACCACGCCGTCGGGCAGGCCGGCCTCGGTCATGATGTCGGCCAGCACCAGGGTGGTCAGCGGCGTCAACTCCGACGGCTTGACCACGACGGTGTTGCCGTTGGCCAGGGCGGCGGACACGCTGCGGGCCAGGATGAGCAGGGGATGGTTGAACGGGGTGATGATGCCGCAGACGCCGAGCGGGCGGCGCTCCTGGTAGGTCAGGTAGGGGCCGTCGCCGGGCAGGACCGCCTGGCGCTGCGCGGCCAGCAGTCCCGCGTTATAGCGGAACCACTCCGGCACCCGGGACAACTGCGCCCGGGTCTCGGTGATCGGGCGCCCGTTGTTCTTGGCCTCCAGCGTGTAGAGCCGGTCGGCGTTGGCCTCGATCGCGTCGGCGATGCGCAGCAGCAGGCGGGCGCGCTGGCTGCGAACCAGGGCGGGCCACGGCCCACTCTCGAAGGCGGCCTTGGCCTTGGCGACGGCCGCGTCGACGCCGGCGGCACCGTGTTCGGCGACCGTCTCGATGACGGCGCCGGTGGCGGGGTTGATGATGTCGCGAACGTCGGTGTGGATGGCGGTGGGGCCGGGGACGGTGGTGGTCATGGATATGAGTGTCGTCACAGTCCGCGCGGCCCTCAATGTCGATCAAGACATCATTTGGTCAATGCTGTGTGTCTCAGAACACTCGCATGGGATGCTGGTCCGCATGGTGGTGGATGCGGGACGGCGGCCGGCGGCCGAGCTGGTCACGTGGTTGAGCGCGCTGCGCGAGCTGAGCTCGGCGTCGACGGCGGCCGGCGACCTCCGCCACGTGCTCGACCTCGTCGCCGACACGGCGAGATCGCTTCTGGGATACGACTTTTGCGGCGTGCTGACGCCGGACCCGGCCGGCGAGGCCCTCGTCATCATGGGGTGGAGTGGACTGTCCGACGAATACGTGAGCCGCGTCAACACCGATCGTCCGGTCCGGCTAGGCAGTGGCTCACCCTCGAGCCAAGCCTTCGAGACCGGCCAGCCCGTGGCCATCCGCGACATCGACGCCGAGGCCGAGTTCACGCCGTGGGGTGGAGTCGCCCGCGAGCAGGGATACCGCGCGATCATCTGCGTGCCGCTCGTCGCCGGTGACCAAATCCTCGGCACCCTCAACGGGTACTACGGCCCGGTTCACACGTTCACCGGCAGCGAGGTGGAACGGCTGACCCTGTTGGCCAACCACGCCGCAATCGCGCTCACGTCGGCCAGCAGAGTCGACCAGCTCCGCCAGCTCAACGAGTCGCTGCGCGAACAACGCGACGCGCTGACCCGGTCAGAACAGATCCACGAGCGGCTGCTGTCGGTGACCTTGAGGTCGGGCGGTCTCAGCGGCATCGCCGCGGTCGTGGCGGAGCTGATCGGACGCGCGGTGCTCATCGACGACGCCCGCAACGTCGTCCTCGCGACCGCCGGTGACGCCGCCGAACTGCCCGACGACGACTGGCGCGCCGCGGCCGTCGTCGACGGGTCGGTGGCGTCGGCCCCCGTGCTGCTCGACGGTCCCGACGGTTCGGCGTACTTCGTCTCCGTCGCCCGGCTGGGTGACGACGCCGTGGCCCGAATCTGGTTTCCCCGTGGTGAATCCGCGCTCGACCCGGTCGGCGTGCGAGCCGTCGAGCACGCGTCGATCGTGATCTCGCTGGAGCTGTTGCGCATCCGGACCGCCGCCGAGGTGGAGCACCGACTGCGCGGCGAGCTGCTGGCCGAATTGTTCAGCAGCGGTCCAAGCATTTCCGAGCAGCTGGCGCAGCGGGCCCAGCGGCTGGGCCACGACCCGACGCGTCCCCACGTCGTGGTCGTTGGCGCGCTGGGCTCGGCGGACGAGCCCGCCGACAGTCGGCTCTACCAACGGTCGCTGACGCTCGTCGCCGAACTCGCCAACGCACGGCGGCCGCGGCCGCTCACCGCGATGCATCGCGGCAACGTCGTCACGCTGTGGCCCGTCGAGGGGCAATCCGGGGACGACGCGGCCGAATTGATCCGCCGGGCAATGGGTTCGGCGTCCCGGTCGGCCGACGCGACGGTGGCGGTCTCGGCGCCGGGGGAGTACGGCTACGGAGAGGCGTATCGCACGGCGAAGGGAGCGCTGGACATCGCCATGCGCGCCGGCCGCACCAACACCGTTGTGCGACTTGAGGAACTGGGCGTGCTCGGTCTGCTGCTGCAGCTGGAAGACTCGACGCAGTTGGTCGCGTTCGCGGGGCGCACACTGGGTCCGCTGCTCGACTACGACGCCGTCCACCGCACCGATCTGGTCCAGACGCTGCGCACGCACTTCGCCTGCAAGCTCGACCGGAGCCGGACGGCCGCTGCCCTGCACATCCACCCGAACACCGTCACCCAGCGGCTTCGCCGCATCGAACAGCTCTGCGGCGTCGACCTCGCGGACCCGGCGGTGGCGTTGCAATTCAGCGCCGCGCTGACGGTGCTGGACGTGGCCTCGGTGTAGAGGGGCACATCCCTCTGTCGAAGATATGTGCACGGCGACATTGCCGATCGTGACCCTGCCGACGAGGCTGGCATCATGACCACCGCCGCCGCCCATTCGTTCACGGCGGCGATCGTCGGCGGGTCCGTCGGCGGCCTCGCGGCCGCCCATGAACTTCGGTCCGTCGGCGCCGACGTCACCGTCTACGAGCGATCGGTCGACCGCACCCAGCCGCGTGGCGCAGGCATCGTCATGCAGGCCGAGGTCGAATCGCTGTTGCACCGTCTCGGCGTCTCGGTACCGTCGGTCAGCGTTCGACTGCAGGAACGCCAGCAACTGCACCGGGACGGCCGGATCGGCCGCTACGAGGCGCCGCAGTGGATGACGGCGTGGGACACGTTGTACGCGACGCTGCGGGCGCCGCTCGGCGACGTCTGCTACCGCCTCGGCAGTGAACTTCACGATCTGAATGTCGAAAAGAGCAGCGTCACGGCGACTTTCGCCGACGGACACCGGACGACGACCGACCTCTTGATCGGGGCGGACGGTGTCGGGTCCACCACGCGCAGCCTGCTGCACCTGCCTGGGGACATCGGCTACGCCGGCTACGTCGCGTGGCGTGGACTCGAGCCGGAGGCGGCGCTCCCCGGGCATCTCGTCGACCTGCTCGCCGAGCGGTTCACCTCCTTCGGTGCGCCCGGCATGCAGATGCTCTGCTATCTGGTTCCCGGCGCGAACGGCGAGCTGGAGCGCGGCTCGCGGCGCGTCAACTGGGTCTGGTACGTCAACACCGCCGAGAGCAGCCTCGGACGACTGCTCACCGGGACGTCCGGTCGGCGCTACGACAACTTCCTGCCGCCGGGCGAGCTGACCGCGGGAAATCTGACCGAGGTGACGACCCTTGCCGAGCGGACGCTGCCCGGGCCCTTCGTCGAGTTGATCGGGCAATCGCACGTGTTCATGCAGCCGGTGTTCGACCTGCCGCCGTCGCGGATGTTCGCCGACCGCGTCATGCTCATCGGCGACGCCGCGGGAACGGTGCGACCGCACACCGCCTCCGGAACGTCGAAGGCGCTTGGTGACGCGGCCACCCTGGCGTACGCACTTCGCGGCTGGCAGCCGCCCGCGGGCCTACCCGAACAGCGACTCGGGTCCTGGGAGGCGCACCGGCTGGCACACCTGGAATCGATCGCGAGGTCGGGCATCCGCCTGGCCGCCCAATCACTGCTCGGGCCAGCCGGACCCGATCATTCGGCATGCGCCGATGCCCGCTAGCGGGTATTGGTGATGGGGGCCAGCAGCGTCGACGTGAACCGTGTTGAGAGGCGAGGGTGATGACATGACGTCGACCGCAGACGCGACGGGGATCGTCAGCACGCCGATGAACCGGGTCGAGGGCATCGAGAAGGTGACCGGCCACGCGACCTACACCGCGGACGTCGTCGTCCCGGGGACCACGTACGCCGTGCTGGTGCAATCGGAGATCCCGCACGGCACCGTCACCGTCGAGTCGCTACGGGCCAGCACCGAACGCGCCCTCGCGGCGCCGGGGGTGCTGCACGTGCTGACGCCGCTGAATTGCCCTGCACTGCATGCCCCGCCACCTCAGATGAGTGACGACCTGCCCCTGGAGCGGCGGCCGCCGCTGTCCGATCTGACCGTGCAGCACGTCGGGCAGCACATGGCGGTGGTGGTCGCCGACACGTTGGAGAACGCCACGGCGGCAGCGGCGTCGTTCGAACTGGCCTACGAAACCGCCTCACCCCAGCTCAGCGCGCGCGAGGTGCTCGAGGATGGGGCAGGCGCCGGGGACCGGGACGGTGAGGGGGACGGGGCCATCCGCCACGGCGTCTACCAGCCGGACCACTTCGTCAAACTCGAAGACGAGAAGCTGCAGGACAGGCGCGGCGATGACGACGAACCGGCCGGGGCCGCAAGGGTTTCGGCGACCTACACCACACCGCTGAACACGCACTACCCGATCGAGTTGTCGGCGACGATCGCCCAGTGGGACGACGACGTCCTCACCGTCCACGACACCACCCGCTGGATCACCGGCGAGCGGATGGCGCTAGCCGCCTATCTCGGCATCCCCGAGGCCAAGATCCGCATCCTGTCGCCACTCGTCGGAGGGGCGTTCGGCTCCAAGAGCTTCCTCTGGATGCACGTCGCGCTGTGCGCCGTCGCGGCGCGAGAAGTTGGGCGTCCGGTCAAGCTGGTACTGACCCGCGACCAGATGTTCTCCTCCACCGGTCACCGGCCCCGAACCGAGCAGCACCTGTCGCTGGTCGCCGACGACGCGGCACGCATCCTCAGCACCGAGCAGCACACCCTGACCGAGACTTCCACAGTCGCGCACTTCTGCGAACCGGTCGGCCTGTCGGCACGGTTCCTCTACGACTCGCCGCGGCTGGTGGTCTCGCACACCGTCGCCAGAATCAACTATCCCACACCGTGTTTCATGCGCGGACCGGGTGAGGCGCCCGGCCTGTTCGCCCTCGAAGTCGCGATGGACGAGCTGGCCTACGCCTCGAACGTCGACCCGATGGAACTCCGCTTGCGCAACGACACCGACCACGACCAGGCCAGCGGCAAGGCGTGGTCGGGCAAGCATCTGCGCGAGTGCTACCTGCAGGGCGCCGAACGCTTCGGCTGGGGCGACCGGCCGATGGCCCCACGGTCGCTGCACCGTGACGGCCTTCGGGTTGGCTGGGGGATGGCCACCGCCACCTACCCCGGCCGACGCATGCCGGCGAGCTGCCGCGTCACCACCGACGCCACCGGCAAGGTGCGGTTCGCCTCGGCCACGCACGAAGTCGGCACCGGCGTCCGCACGGTGATGACGCAGGTGGCCGCGGACGCGGCGGGCCTCGACGTCGCGGTCGTCGGCTTCGACTCTGGCGACTCGCTGTTCCCGGACGCGCCATACAGCGGGGCCTCGCAGACGACGGCCACCGTCGGCTCGGCGGTGCACCAGGCCGCCACCGAGTGGCGAAAGCGGTTGGACGACATGGGTGGTCACCTGGATCGCTTGACGCCCGGTCAACTCGAAACCCTGAACTTCACCACCACCAGCGATGGGGCGGCCGACGGCGGTCCGGTGTCGCAGTCCTTCGGCGCGCACTTCTGCGAGGTCACGGTCGACGAGGAGATCGGCCGAGTGTCGGTGACCCGCTGGGTGGCGATGATGGACTGTGGTCGGGTGCTCAACCCGAAGCTCGCGCGCAACCAGGTGATGGGCGGCATCACCTTCGGGCTCGGGATGGCGCTACTCGAGCAGGTGCCATACGACGTACACACCGCGCAGCTCATCGGCGAGTACTACCTGCCCACCCATGCCGACCGGCCGGAGTTCGACATCGGCTTCGTCGACGTCCCGGACTACGGGCTCGACCCCGTCGGGGTCCGGGGGATCGGCGAGATCGGTACCTGCGGTGTGCCCGCGGCGATTTCGAACGCGATCTTCCACGCCACCGGCAAGCGGTTGCGCGACCTGCCGATCACTCTGGAGAATCTGTTGAAGCCGTTCGACGACGAATCCGACCCCGGAGGCACCCCATGAGAGACGTCACGCTGACCGTCAACGGGGAGTCGCGCACCGTGGCGGCCGACGTCAGGTCGACGCTGCTCGACCTGCTCCGGGAGACGTTGCACCTCACCGGCACCAAGAAGGGCTGCGACCACGGTCTCTGCGGGGCCTGCACCGTCTCCGTCGACGGTGAGCGGGTCGTCAGCTGCCTGACCCTGGCGGCGTCGGTCGACGGCAGCGACGTCCTCACCGTCGAGGGCATCGCCGACGGCGACCAACTGCACCCGCTGCAGCAGGCATTCGTCGACTGCGACGGTTTTCAGTGCGGCTTCTGCACCTCGGGTCAGATCTCGTCGGCGCACGCCATGCTTCACGAGCACGCAAGGGGCGACCTGTCCACGGCTTCGTTCGAGGCGGGCCGCGCCACGGTGTGTGACGGACCGAAGGCGTTGTCCGACAACGAGATTCGCGAACGCATGGCAGGCAACATCTGCCGATGCGGTGCCTACGCCAACATCGTCGAGGCCATCGCGGGCGTGGCGAGGGAGACGAAGTGAAGACCTTCGAGTTCGAACACGCCACCACCGTCGACGGCGCCGTCGACCGCGTCGTCGCGACGGGCGGCAAGTACTACGCCGGCGGGACGAATCTGCTGGATCTGATGAAGGGGGGCGTCGAAGCACCGACGGCCCTCGTCGACGTCCGGCGGTTGGGGTTGCGCGAGGTCACCGCCACCGAATCGGGCGGCGTCCTCATCGGGTCGGGCGTCACCAACAGTGCGCTGGCCAACCATCCGTTGATCCGGTCCCGGTATCCCGTTCTGTCCCAAGCGATCCTGTCCGGGGCGACGACTCAGCTGCGCAACATGGCAACCGTCGGTGGCAACCTGATGCAGCGGACCCGGTGCCCGTACTTCATGGAAACCGCCTTCGCGCAGTGCAACAAGCGCAACCCCGGCTCGGGATGTGCGGCCAAGGACGGCTTCAACCGCGAGCACGCACTCTTCGGGGCCAGCGAGTCCTGCGTCGCGATCCATCCGTCCGACATGGCCGTCGCCCTGGCCATCCTCGACGCGACCGTCCACGTGCACGGACCCGACGGTCGACGCGACGTCCCGATCGCGGAGTTCTTCCGATCGCCCGGTGACGAACCGCAGCGGGACAACACCCTTCGCGCGGCGGAGTTCATCGTCGACGTCGAGCTGCCGCCGTCGCCGTTCGCCGAGCACTCCTGGTACCTCAAGGTCCGCGACCGGCACAGCTACGCCTTCGCGTTGGTGTCCGTCGCAGCCGGATTGCGCGTCGAGGACGGCGTCATCAGCGCCGCCGCCGTGGCGTTGGGCGGGGTCGCCCCGATGCCGTGGCGCGTGGCAGAGGCCGACGCCGGCCTTATTGGTCAGCCGCCGAGCGACGCCGTCTTCCGGCGGGCCGCTGAGCGGATCATGGCGGGCGCTCGCCCCTTGGGCCAGAACGGATTCAAGGTCGACCTCGGAAAGCACTCGGTGGTGCGCGCGCTGACGACGGCCCTGCGGGTCACCTGAGGTCGCCGACGGTCTTGTCGCGATTGGCGTCCTTGCCGCAAAACTCGAGCGTGGCCGCGACGCGCGTCATGACGTCGGAGGTGGAGGCGTTGCGGCCGTTGCGAGCCTTGAGCAGGTTCGCGATGGTGGCGCTGCGGGTGTCCTGAGTCATGCCGGTGAAGTCGTGGCACGTCGTGGATTCGTCGCCGATTCCCGCGCAACCCGCGAGCGCGACCCCAATGGCGGCCAACACCGCAACGGTTCGGTACATGCCTCGACGCTACGGTACCCAGCTGTGGCTCAGAGGACGACCGAGATCTCGTCGCTCAGGTCGTAGCCCGGGGCGAGGGGGAGGGTGTCACCGCTCCAGAACTTGCCCGGATCGAACCAGTTGGTGTCCTTGTCCGTCGCCAGCAGTCCCATTTCCTGGTAGGTGATGGCGACGGTCTCGGCGCAGTAGGCCGTCTCCAGCCCCACCTTGCGGCGTTCCTCGCGCTTGCGGCCGGTGAGCTTCAGAACCCGATCGTCCAGAATCGGAATGCCCTTGGTCCAGTCGTGCAACGTGGGCACCCGGCCCCTGAACCACCGCGCCGTGAGCTTGGCGGTCGTCGGGAAGGCGGTGCCGTCCATCCTGGCGATGACGCGCAGCAGGTCGTCTTCCTGCTGGCGGGTGGCGTACGGCGTCATCTGCCGCAACCAGCACCGCTGACCGTAGGTGAGCATCCATCGTTCGACGGCCTGGCGAAGGTCGTTGAGCTGAACACCGCGGTGGTTGCCGCCGCTCCAGAGGCATTCCAGCTTGTCGCCGAGTTCGGCGTGCCAGATCAGCGGCGGCAGGTCGTCGATCGCCACCGTCATGCCGACGTGGTTGACCGGGGCGTTGGTCATGGTCTGGATTGCGCGGTCGGGGCCGGAGTCGCCGCGGAACAGCCAAATGTCGCCGGTTCGCGTTTCGGCCAATGCACGCTCGAGCGTCACCGTATTCGCATTCACCAGGGCAGCTTAGGCAAACTAGGGCCATGCGAGGCATCTGGAAGTGGATCGGGCTGGCCGGTGTCGCCGGTGTCGTGGCGGGCGGCGCGTTGGTCGCGCGGGATCAGCGCAAGCGAAATGCCTACACGCCGGACGACATCCGGGCGAAGCTGCACCAACGGCTGGCGGAGTCCGGCTCCAACGAATAGCCGGCTCAGGCCGTCACCGCATACAGCCGGTGAGTGCCGTTGAACCCCTTCAGTTCGACGTCCCTA
>Ga0209051_1001993_pt1 | contig 15655 bp, 22 predicted proteins | sample AraplaCvi_mMS_r2_2_FD_184286 | JGI IMG/M metagenome (GOLD analysis project Ga0209051, IMG submission 184286) | Arabidopsis root microbial communities from North Carolina, USA - plate scrape MF_Cvi_mMS_r2 (SPAdes) (version 2) | ecosystem: Host-associated > Plants > Roots > Endosphere | place...
CTGGACCACAGCCAATGCCGCCGACCGGATCAGCCGGCCACTGCGCCACAACGGCGAGCCCTATTCCGGCATCAACGTCCTGCTTCTCTGGTCCGAGGCGATTGCCCGCGGCTTTGCCTCTCCGACCTGGATGACATTTCGCCAGGCGCTGGAATTCGGTGCCGCCGTCCGCAAGGGCGAGACCGGCACAACCGTCGTCTTTGCCAGCTCCTTCATCCGCACCGAGACCAGTGACACCGGCCAGGAGATCGAACACGACATTCCCTTCCTCAAGGCCTACACCGTCTTCAACGCCGACCAGATCACCGGACTGGACCAACGCTTCCACCGGATCACCACGACCGACGAGCCGATCACCCGCATTGCCCATGCCGACCGGTTCTTCGCCAACACTGGCGCCCTGATCCGCCATGGCGGGTGCTCGGCCTATTATGTGCCATCCCGCGACCATATCCAGATGCCCGCTTTCGATGCCTTCCGGGATGCAGCTTCCTACGTTGCCATCCTCAGCCACGAAATGACGCACTGGACCGCTGCCCCGCATCGGCTGAACCGCGACCTCAGCCGCTATGCCAGCGACAACAGCGAACGGGCCCGCGAGGAACTGATTGCCGAACTCGGCAGCTCCTTCCTCTGCGCCGACCTTGGCATCGTGCCCGAACTCGAACCACGGCCCGATCATGCACGCTACCTTGCCTCCTGGCTGCAGGTTCTGGCAAACGACAAGCGTGCCATCTTTGTTGCGGCCGGACATGCACAGCGCGCCGTCACCTACCTGCACCACCTGCAGCCGGAGGACACTGACCTCGACGACACCGACGAAGGGGAGGCGGCGTGAGCCGCCGCCTGCCTCTCCGGCATCAAACGGCCAGCGATCTCGTCCTGTAACCCCGGGATCGCTTCTCCTTCAGCAGATGGAGAAACCTGTCAACCGCAGCCTGTTCATGGGCGAAATGTTCGACCCTGACCTGGCCCCGCGTGCCGATACGTCCCCAGCGCCGCGTCAGACAGGCATCGCCAAATAGGCTGGCGGAAACCTCGAGCGCATAGAATCGCGCCACGTTCCGGTTGGCGTCCTTCCGCTCGATGTAGAGATGATAGGGCTGTTGAAGCATGGAGACAGATTCGCTTCCGGCAGCCCCCTCGTCCAACGAGAGTTTTGAATCGATCCGCTCTGACCGATTCAAGTTCGTGAACAATGGCCAAGCAGCGATGGACTCGAGATCTTGCAAGCCGGTGACCAGTCATGCTCCCGCTTCCATGCAGCATCGCGGTTCATTCCGTTTGGAGATTTGCGCATCCAAAGGCTTGTCATTGCCTACTGCCCGTTTATGGTCTGCATCGCAGGGATTCACAGGAGGTGGCAGACATGCCGACAGGAACGGTAAAATTCTTCAATCAGGACAAGGGATTTGGCTTCATCCAACCAGATGATGGGTCGGGCGATACGTTTGTTCACATCTCGGCTGTGCAGCGGTCTGGTCTGGATGGCCTGCGCGAAGGGCAGAAGGTAAGCTACGACATCGTCGCTGACCGTCGGTCCGGCAAGTCATCGGCTGAAAACATTAGGGCCGTTTAGTGTCGCGCTCCCGTCGTCTCCTGCTGAGGAGGCAAGATCCCGGTCAAGGCGCGACTACGGCAAGGGCGGAATGGGGACAAACCCTTTGAACGAAAGAAGAGCGCTTCCTATCCCGAAGCGCTCTTTTTGATCGTCATATCCTGCTGCGACCGATCGCAACAAGGTCCTCTTGCTCGTCGCGTTGTCTGCCGCCCAGAGCAGCGGCGGCAGCCGCAATGAAAGCCCCGACCAATAGCGACAGCGAGCCAAGCATGGCCGTGGTCGCAGACGCTTTTCTTGCCTTGTCAGCTGCCGATTGCGCTGCTGTCTTGGCGTCATCGATCTGTTTCAGGACCGTGTCGACCCGGCTTCGGGCATCGGCTTCAGTCAAGCCGGTGCGAGCGGCAATGATGGAGGCGATGTATGTCTTGTCCTGATCAGGGATCGAACCATTCTTTGCGCCTTGCAACAGGATGCGGGAAATCTCAGCGATTGCCGCGCCACTATCTTCGCGGGCGCGATCTGTTGTCTGCCGCTGAGGCCGCAGAAGAGCGTCAGTGAAGTAGGACGTCGAGAGATCAGGCCCCGAGGAAGATGCCGCCGCTGCGCCGCCCGCCATTGTAGCGCCGCTCGCAATGGTGCCGACAGCACTTGCTCCCGCACCCGCCAGCGAGGTCAACGATGACGCGAGAAAGCCAGCCACGAACACCGTGGCGACCGCCCAGCTCAGGAAACCATGTGCCGTGTCCCGAAAGAACACTTCGTCGGTGTGGGCTGCTGCCCATTTGGTCCGCAGCCTGCCGGTCAGGTAGCCGCCGAGAGCGGAAGATAGCCATTGGACGACGACCAGCCAGATCGCTGCGGTCACACCAACCGTTGCAGCAGAACTGCTTTCGCCCGACCAGGGCGAAACCATCGTTAGCCCAACGCCTGAGCCGACAAGCAGCAGGATCAATGTGATACCGGTTGCTGCAACAGCGCCTCCGAGTATCGGGCCCCATGAGATGCCAGACTTCGAGGACTCGACCGGCATCACATCAGCTTGTCTTTCATAAGCTACAGACATCTTGAACTCCTAGCGCATGAAGAGAACAAGCAGAATGACGATCGGCAGCGGAATACCAAGAAGCCAGAGCAGAAGACCACGTCCCATTTCAATATCTCCAGGTTGGATGTTTGAAGTTCCGAACGTCAGGAGTTCCTGTTTGTTCCCTGATAGGTAGCGGCTAAAGCACTGATCTTGCCGTGCGCATCAAATCTTCGATAGCCTTCACGTCAGGAAGTGTCACAGCAGCTGGTCAGCGACATCCATTCTCTTGCCTCCCACCAGATCAGCAAACAATGGAGAGGTAGGGGATACGCACCTCATCGGCTGCACGGATAAGCGCATCTCTGGCTGCAAGGGCGGGTACAGAGTGCTTGTAGGCGTTCAGGCAGACGACAAGCGCATTGATGTATTCTTCACCGTCGTCGCAGGGCCAATCCTCGACCAGAACCATTGCCGCGTCGGCGACCGTCTGCACAACCCTGTATCGTTGTGCTCCACCAAAGAGCAGTCTTACAGCGGGAAACTTATCCGGTATGTTCAGACTCATGACAATCCCCCTCATCGCTCGGAAATATTAGCGGCGATGCAATAACCGTTCCAGTTGGCCTTGAAGCGCCCGCAACGACAACCGCCCGTAGAAAGAGACGAGGGAAGCACCGTAATGGCACTCTCGGATTGCATGCCGTTGCATGCGGGTAGGCATGATGACGATACACTACATCACGGTCAGCGAACCCGCGGGGTTCGCTGACGCAGGGTGAGGGGATGGCTTGGGCTTACCCCATCAGTCGGCGCCCGCTAGGATCAGTGTGACAGATCACTGGGCAAAAGGCTTTCGGTATCGGCCAACCGGTCACCGTCGCGGGTCGCGCATGTCATGACGACGGCTATTCAGTTCGCCGGGCCGGGCGCTACCACCGTCATCGAATGCCGTAAGCTGCACCATGACCGCCTTGGCATGATTGATGGCGTTCTCCCCGTCAAGCAGATGGTCGCCATTATTCATCCGAACGAGAACGGTTTCGCCACCTTCTCCAACGAACTCCACTGTCAGCTCACTTCCAACATCGCTGACCCTTGTATCGATAAGTTGCATCTGCAGCTTCCTCTTCGTGTGATGCTCCAAAACTCATCAGCAAGAAGAAATGTTCCTCCTCGGCTACTCATGCACGCATGCATCTTTTCGGCGTTGCGTGCGTTCCTGACGAAGCCATTTCAGGAGACGACAATGATTAAACGCGAAAACCGTGAAGTTGAGGGCCTCGACAATACTGAACCTGAGGAAATCATCGTGTCGGTCTTCCCCGAGTCCATCGCGAACCCAGAGGATGAGGTAATGCGGAGCTATCGGATAGTCGACGAAGACACTCATTCCGAAGAGCTGATGTGGCAACCAGCAGAAAGGGAACGGGTCACATTTTCCCAGGTCCGTGATGACATCGAATTGGTACGTTGCGAAATTGATCGCCTGAAAGGCAGGCTCACTGTCATAGCCGAGCGGGCCGCAACCGTGATGCAATCCCGCGCCGAATGGGCGGACGCCGCAGCGCACGCGCAGCTTGGAGACTACCCTTGGGCAAAACTTGCCGGCGCTATGGCCGGCGCGTTCATGGCGACCCGGATCTTGAGCCGTTTGCCGCTTGGTGCTCTGGCGACAGTCGTTGCACCGGCTGTCTTGGCAACCCTGCAAAGGAAGGCCTCCAAATAACTCGAGACCTTCACGCGGCGTCGGCGGTTCGTCTTCGATGCGGGGCTGTTGATGCAGCGTGGGCTCGGTGTTCGCCTGGTCGTGTCTCAGTTTCCCTTAAACATCAAGCAAGATGAGGAATGCGCGCCCTTAACACTGGCGATCGCAGCAGCCTGTCGTAAAATCAAAGAAAAGGTGGGTCCCGTAGGGGGCTTGCGGCGTTGTCTACCCATCGCATCGAAGACAGGAAATAGGCTTCGCCCTCCCAGCACGCCGCAACGGACGAGATGTTCAAATCCAGTGCATGTCTACCCGTTTTACTTGCGTCTCAACCAAAGCGTCGATTGCGAAGACGGTACGTTGGCTAGGCAATGCCACGATTGAAGGCTTCTCCGTCCCTCAAACGGGTCAGACCAAGATCACACCGTCCTCATCGCCATCCCAGTACTCGATCTTCTGGGCGTGAGCTTTGATCAGCACCAATCCCGGCGTATCGAACTTCTCCGGAAACCAGCGACCAAGTCCCTCCGTCCACCGTGCTTCAAACTCCTGGCGATCTCTGATCAGCTCAGCCTTACCTTCAACAGCAACAAAAATCCCGGGTTTTCCCAGGAGCCCCGGAGGCGCGGTAAAGGTTAGCGACAGCCCGGGGTTGGTTTTCAGATCGTAAATCTTCCTCGTGTCCTCGTAACTGAAGAACCAGGAATCACCATCATATTCGACCTCTCCATTGTTACTCATTGGTCGACTGGAGAGCGTCTTGCCTCCGTACGTCGTCATCATGCAGAAATCGATCTTCTGCAGTTTTTTCGATAGCTCCGGAAGTGTCATTGATGTCATGTCGCTCCTCCATATGTGCCACGCAAAACAGTTAAGAACGACGCCGGTTCCATCGGCCTGGTAGATAATTCAAGCGGCGCTGCAAACTCGGTTCAGCGTTCGGCTTATCACCGACTGGATGTCAACAGATCGACGGCCCTCTGCAATTCGAAGATATATAGCGAGCGTTTGCAAAGAGCATCGCAAGGAACGATTGGGTTTCCTCTTCCGCAGATGGCCTGACCGGAACAAAGCGATCTACCTGTCGTTTCATGATGGCAAGGAGATCCAACATGCCGACTTCAGTTCCAAATCCCGCAGAGACACCCCGCGGCCCGCAACCAGAGCGGGGTATCCCGGATCGAAAGAAAGAAAAGCCGCCACTCACGCCTGCGCAGGATCCCGCGGACACCAAGAATCCGAATGATCCGCCGCTTGATCCTGCCCTTCTTCCTATCGGGGATCCCGCTGGAGCAGGCTAACTGCTTGGCCCATAGACGTGAAGCGGTCATATACGAGCCCGCACCCATTCATGAGCAGTCAAGGTTGCTCGCGTACACCAGGTGTAGCTTCGCGCTCATCGGCGTCTTCCAGATCGCTCTCAACGATAAACGTATCCGTATGTTCTCGAGCCGCTTCGCGAAGTGCAGCGAGGTTGGGCACATCATCGCCATCCAGCTCATCATGGTCGTGAAGGATCTCATGTTCCGCCTGCAGCCAGTGCTCGTCGTGACGATCGGCCGGTCTACCCTCCGATTCCCAGATTTCATAGGCGCGATTTCGAATGCGATCGAGGACACCCTCTGCCTGATCGCTGCTCGCGTCGGGCGTTGACATCGCTCCTTCATCAGGTCGTGTACCTTGGAGTGGTGCATTCGGTCGCTTTGCCATTGTCATGCTCCTCGGGAAAATGCTGTTAAAAACGTTGGAGGAGCGAAGTAGTTCCGCTTGCAGGTTTCGCCGGTGCAGAGCGGCCTTTCACATGTCGTAGACGGCTCGCTACCTATGGATTTTTTATGATGCTGATGCTGCCACTCACCTCGAGGATTGCGAATTTTATCTGATCAACCGACTCTGTTCCCTCTTCGCTTCGTGCCGCTTCCATGAAGTCGTCCCGCTGCATTCGACAACCGCGCAAGGCGGCATCAGTACCGTTGGCACTCCGTCAATGACATGGGCGGCTCGTGGCCATCGTCGCTTGACATAGGACAGCGCGATATCGGTCGTAAGAAGGGTCAGGATGAGAAGGATTGCGTTCGTTATCGAGAAATCGTCCGATACGTTGCCGATTTGGGGGTCGCGGTAGAGGCCGTCGAAACCGACGTCGCGACAATAGCGGGGGTTGATTGCCTCGTCGAAGCTGTCGAGGCCGACGGGCGCTCGGTGGACCTTGTGTAAGCAAACGCGGTCGGATTGCTCATACCTGTGCCAACTGCTCGTCCGCATGTCCTGATCGGCCCTACAATGCAGCCGTACGCATCGCTCCCGCCTGATGCTGTTTCGTGGAAAAATAGGGCCGCTCGTGAAATGCCTGGCAACGCATCCGGAATGCTGAGAGTGCACCTCAGTGCAGGTCCAGAGCTAACTGCTGGTCTTTAATCTTCAGCAATGGGCGGCCAATTTCGATCTTGCCGAAAACCTGCTTCCGACGCTCAGCGTCGCGCTCGCGCGCCTCCCGACTGCTGGCTACGACAGCAAGAGCATTTGCGATGACTTCCTCGGCACGGGTCATGATGATCCTCCGTTCAAATCCATGTTCTCTGTTTGTTCTATTTTTGAGAGATTGTCAACCCGTACCGCCGCGAGTTAGCGAGGGGCAAATGTCCCGGCCATGAAGCAAAAATAATTTTGTGAAAAAGGAGCCCCAATAGTTGGGGCCAAGATGATGAGCAGCGCCCGAGAGTGGGCGACGGCAGACGATAACCCGGTCAGTCGCAAGCTTCAAGCAAAACGACATTCCGTTAAATTTCGTGAAGGAAAGGCTTATCAATTGTTCGGGTTCTTTTCCAAAAGCGTCCCCCAAACAGCCGCCTGGATGGTCCCGTCTTTCTCATCTTTCTCAGGTTCCGTCCCTCGAACCTTCTCCTATGATCCATGGCCTCAAGCTTTGCGGGTACTGCCGAAAATCGCTGCTATTCGCCGCAACCGGTTCTGCACGCGAACTGGTGTCGGTTGCAGCGTATTGCGAAAATCGGCCAGCGCTTGCGCGCTGAGTTGGTCCATTCTCGGTCCAATCATTGGCTCCATGATTGGTTTTCCCGATTGCGTGTCGAGCACGAGAAAGGTCCCATCCTCTTGAGGACGTATTTGATAACGGTCCACGCTCTTTCTCCCATGGTTTTGACGGATGGTACGTTCGACGCCCTGGATGTGAAAGTTCGTCCAAATCCTTTTTCAAGACATAGGGTAAACAGAGCGAGATTGATGGAGGCGCTGAACGCCCCCTTTAATCGACGTCGGGATAGAGACCAGGCGCCAATTGGCCTCATGATCGACCCTCTGCCAATCAGAAGCTGCTCGTGTGGACACTCGCGAATTGGCGCGAGGATAGCGGATGGTGGATCTTCTGCGTCGATCCAATGGACATCCAGCCGCGGTGTCATCACATCTGCAATCTGCCTGTCTCCAATGTTGAAACACGCTCGACCAGCACCTGTTGTGCGCAAGGAGCCGCCTATCCTAGTGGACACGTAACGGCGACCATCTCTGGTGGACGCCGTCAATCAGTTCCTTTTCGCAATGCGCGCCCTCCCTTACGAGAGCGACCAGAAGTGCCGCAATTTCAATGCTTGTCCTTCTATCGTGCGAAACGCTGTTCTCCCGGCAGAGTATCTTAAAGGCAATCTTCACGAACGCAAAGTTTGTCGGTAGCTTTCTATCCGGCACTAGATTTGATCGTTTGTGGTCAATGCGTTTGAACACTGCAGTCCAAGGCAAGATGCTGTCATCGGCCAAGCTTCTGCCGAGATAGTCCTCATTCACGGCAATCTTTCGCAAGACCAGTCTCCCTCGTTCAAAAGAAGTCGTTCACTGCAAACACCAGGACAACTTATCAGCATGAGCAACGCCTAATCAATGTTCAAAAACAATAGTTCACCGTTTTATCGTTAGAGTAAACTTTAGGATAGCAGGGTGAAAAAATGCTACTTCAGCTCAATTCATGCAGTTGATGTGTCATGTTACTGCTCGCGCATTTCACGAGCGGCGAGGCGATGGAGGTCCAAGGTTAGACGCCGAACAATTGAGACGGGTTCAGCGGGCATCATCAACGGCGCGCAACGCGAGTATAATCTGGTCGTGACAGGGGGAATAAAAAAACCGCAAAAAATGAGTTTAAATGGCCAATGCGCCGCCCTTTTCCAGGAGAAAAAGGGCCAAGCGTGACATCGATCACCGCTGGCTTGGTGTCCCCACGGCGAGAACGCAATCAGTGGGTCATAGCGATATTTCGGTGCTCGCGGCGAAGTTTTTGCCCGTATCTTCGGCAGCCGACAAATATTGAGAAATCCCGGGGAGCAACAGATTGAAGGCGGGATCTCTTGGTAAACGCCTGCTTTGCCTCCCATGTTTCAGCGAATCGTTCGTCCGGCGACGATTTTGCTTCCGTCGTATCCTCTGTGCGATATCGTACCGATGCGTTCGCCCGACCGAAGCACGATTGTCAAGGTCCGCGCACCATCTAGTTTCCTGCGCGGTAGAGATTCGAAAGGGCGAACGAATGTCGGAGAATTTGCTGTCCAAAACGGCTGAGACCTCGCTTTTGGAGGTCCGGCGCGGAATGATCACGAGGGGGTTTGGTCGGGCGAAGAAGTTGGGATTGCCAATCGAGGAGTCGTCGGAGTTCGAAGGTTGGCTTGAGGAATGGGTGCGGGGTGAAATTGACACTCCCACGCTCCGAAATCGATACATCGAACTTCTACGAATGCGTGATAGGGCGTTCCGGATGGCCCTGGACGCTCGACAGGGCAGCCTCTAGCAGAAGCGCAATACTGACGAGCCGTTCAAGTCCCAGTTCATACAGCCTCAACCAAGCCCTTGTGCTGTATCCATCAGGCCGCCGGGTCCGCAGGGGCTGGGGCGCATATGTCGTTTGTACTTGAACTGCTCGAGCACTGGGGGTCCAGCCTGTCGAGCCGACCCCGACTGGCTCCTTGGCCTCATCGGACGGCATCGATTTTTTTGAACGGCTTCAATCGTGGCGGGCAATCGGATCAGGGAGACAGGCGAACAGAAAAACCGTTACGGCGTAAAGGTACGTTACCGTAAAATGCAACGTAGCAAATGCGGATTGGCACCCGTTTGAGTGGTGAGCCCTGCCGCGCTGTACTCCGCAGGATCCCGAACTCACTTGGGGAAGAGGAATGTAATTGCGGCGCGAACGCCCCAGCCCTGTGGACCACCGTCGGGCGATTCCGCCCAATAGCGTGCGCCAAGTTGGAAGCTGACTGGCTGTTTGTCGAAGGTGACGAGTTTCGACACCGAAAGGTTGATCGGAACACTCCATTGATTGCTTTCCCAATCGTAGGTGCTCTCTGTGTTCAGGGCAAAGGTCCAGGCGTCGTGCGTGGTGTAGGAAATAAAGGGCTGCAGGAACGTGGAGCTCACATCCGCTCGTCCACCGTCGCCGGCGACGGACCAGATGTGATTGGCGAGCGCACCATATGTCCACGGACCTTCCTGCTTCAGCATGACGCCAGTCGGACCGAGACCAAGCTTCTCGCCCCCAAGGAGGGGCTCGGTTGCCGTCGGAAGGAGGATGGCCGGGCCGACGCCCCAGATGAGGCCTCCGGGCCCAGGCTGCTTGGGCGAAAAGAAGAAACTCTGAAGGGTATCTCCAAGGCCAAACTGGTTTCCGCTGTCTCCGACGATATCCTCCTGCGAAGTTAGTGGGACGATCGTTCGGGAAATAACTTCCCAGTTGTCGTTCAGATCGAACGGAATGACCGGCTGGATGTTCAGCGTTGCCTTGTGACCGTCCGTTGGGCCGTAGCCGCCATCATAGTTGTATTGAAACGGCACGCTGATCAAAGAGGCAATCGGGTTCGACAGCTTCTTCGCGAGATCCGCATCCTGTGCAGATGCAACGGATGCGGTCCCGACCAGACCGGCGGCGATCGTAAAGAGCAGCTTCAAAGTCATGCATCCCCCTGTTCGAACACACCAGCCGTCCCTGCAGCCTCTTGATCAGAACTTTATGTGCACTCCGAGGATCGGGCCATGCTGGACCATGTCGTAGGTGAATCCGTCGTTACTGTAGTTGACGCCCTGCGCGCGATAGCCGGCGGCGAGCGACACAGTATCATTGAATTTGTAACCGATCGCTCCGAGCACGTCCCAGTCGAGATCGGCGCCGCCGCCCCCGATCATGGCCCAGCCGGTCACGAAGACATGATCGGTGAAGAGGTGGTTGCCCTTCACCCCGACCAGGCCATCGACCCAGTTCGCGTCGTCCGATCGCGAGACGTTTCCAATAAGGCCACCGCTCAGGCCGATACGCGTCTCCGCATGCCAGAACCGGGCACCGGCGAGCACGTCGAAGCGCGTCTGCTGGTCCTCGAAGACCGTGTAGGCACCACCGACCATGGCCGTGAACGTCACGGATTTCAGGCTCACTTCGTCGGCAACGATGCCACGCGGCGTCGCGGCATCGGTGGTGACCTTCACATAGTTGATGTCGGTGAAGACGCTGTATCGATCGTAGCGAGCGTCGCCGGCCGCCATGAATGCGAAGTCCAGGTCAGACAGGATGTCGCCAAAGTTCTGGCTGACGTCGACAGTCGGCAGGCCGAACACCTGCGACTTGCCGTTGAGACCAGCGGCCCAGAAATAGGGAGAGAAGGAGAAGGACCAGCCAGTGTCAGCGCTCGGTACGGGCTGTGGCGTTGATGCCGGAAGAAGGTCGGCTGCGAAGGCGGACGAAGAGAGTGCAAATGCAGTGACGATGCCGGCGACATACCCGATCTTACTGCGCATCAACTTCCCCTCGAATTGCTGCGGTCATGAATAGACTTGGAGTCGAACCGAGATTGACTTCGTCTGGGGGCGAAAGAAAGAGATATCAGATGCAACAGGCGTCGTTTACGTGGGGATGACAACCGACTGTTGCACCGGCGCTACGAATTGGCTCACGCTGAATTCACCAACGGGGTAGGATGTCATGAAGGCAGACCGAATGATCTCTTCGGACAGGCCGGGTGCATCAACGATCGCAAGCCCCTCCGCCATCGCGCGGTCGAACGGAAGATGTCCCTTACAGATCTCGGCGGCGGCAGCCTGCGACATGACGACAACACCATCGCGGATGCCGTCTTCATCCAGGTCGAGCCGTGGCGGGTTCGCATTCACGGGGTGGATTGGGCACACCGTCTGGCAGGAGTACTATGTCGATGACTGACGTCCGCTCGGGCCCATAGTCGTCGATCGCTGCTGCTCTTAGGCGAAGCGCAAGCGGCCGCACCAATCGCATATAGAACTACGAACACGCCAAGTAGGCCAAGCGAGACCGGCGCTAATGGCGAGTGTCAATCAATGACTGATCGTCGTCGAAATTGCCGTTGCTGGCGGCGTCATCGGCATTCAGGCTCCGGGCGTCGTGAACGCCGTCAATTGGACCAATATGGCCCGGGCGCGCTCCACGCAGTCTCTCATCCAGATACGCACCGTCGGCAACGTGGACAGTGACCGCATCGCCATCGTCGCCGACGAAATCAATTCGCTAGCCAGCATTTACTTGGGCTACCTTGGTGTCGGAATTGATCGTGATCGCTGTCTATGACTGGAACTGTGGCGATAGGCGTCAACAGACCGCCGGATCGTCCGTAACGGTGACAGCGCCCAAATCGCACGGCGACGTGAGCCCTCTAGTCAAGGGTCACAGGCTGTCCATGTGGAGTGCGCAAGTGGGCCCGCTCCCATTCATGTTCTCGTTCGTGGAGCTCTTCCACAGACACTTTCCCGTTGTCGGCAAGAAGACGTTCCAATGCGGACAGAACAGCTCCAAAGTAAACGTCTGAGTCATCGGCGGCTCCATTTCCGGCCGATGCTCTAATCTCCGCGCCTAGTGCATCAGCCCAAGATGCAGCGGAAATCTGCTCCGAATTTACAAGAAGGTGCGCCATGGCGAGCGCCTGCGCGTGCCAGGGCTGGAGAAACGGCGGCTCTCCATCCCGCGCGCTCAGTCTTTCCATGTTGTGGTTGTCATGCGGGCTCAAGATAGCTCTCCCACAGGTCGACGAACACTTGGTCTACTGCATCCTCGGCTTCCGGCCAGAGTTCGCTCGCTTCGAACCTCACGGTATAAAGGTGTTCGGCCTCCGTGCTGCCGCGCGTTGACGCGTCAGGAAGCCCATGCCCGCCGTGATGTGCGTGGACAACGCCCCTGCGGCCTCGAACATATCCTGGAAGCCTCGTATGCCCCGGCGATCCCAATGCCGAACACCGGACGGAATCTCCTGACGAGAACAACGCAGCCGTGCCAACTTCCCTGGCATAGCTCTTCGGCACTTTTACATACTTACGCGACGCTTCGGCGGTGTCGGCCGCATATGCGGGTTGGGGTATGAAGGACGATTTACCAGACCGGACCTCCTGCAGTGTCAGATAACCCTCATCTACAAGCTGCGCTGCGAGGGTCGTGATCCACTGGTCGAAATATGGCCGCGTCAGGTAATCCGTGGGCACGATCAACTCGCGGCAGTGCCGGAACCAGTCTATCGACCATCCCGACCCAAGTGCCGAGGATTGGACAATGCCAAATGCGCGGGTCTCCCACTCTGCGTGGAAAGGCTCGCCGTCTTCTTTGTTTGGAACAAGGCCAAAGCCCTCCCGGCCACCGAGGTCGTGGACACCATCCATCAGCTCATCTCCCTCGATAGATGGAGATCGCGCTGCGTGCCGATCATAGAATTGCGCCTCACCAACTGGGCGAGGGCGTTCTCGTCCCAGGCATCGAGCCCCGTAGGCCTTTGCGGCACGACCAGGTAACGGCGCTCCGACGTGGAGTCCCAGACGCGTACTTGTGTTCCCGCGTCCAGTTCGACACCGAACTCCTTGAGGACGCCTCGTGGGTCCCGAACAGCCCGTGCCCTGTATTCGTTCGATTTGTACCAGGCCGGCGACACGCCTAGCAGCGAGAACGGATAGCAAGAGCACAATGTGCAGACGACGAGATTGTGAACTTGTGGTGTGTTTTCGACCGCCTGGAGATGACCCGTGCCATGCCCGGCGAAGCCCAATTCCGCGATGGCTGAGGTACCGTCCGCAAGAAGCCTTTCCTTGAAAGCGGGATCGGTCCAGGCGCGTGCGATAACGGCCGCTCCCCGCTTTGGTCCGATTTCGTCGCGGTACATCTCGATCCAGGCGTCAATCGCCGCCGCGTCGAGCAGTTTCTTCTCTGTCAGCAAGCTTTCTAGCGCTTTGGTTCGCAAGGCAGGCTCCGACGGGAGGTCACTGTGGAGCTCGTGGTGAATATTGGACAGCTTTTTAGTGTCGAAATCTGTCATGGCGTCATCCCAGTTTCGTAGTCGGCTGTGCGGCCATTGCTTGCCATTGTTGCGGCCGCCGCAATGGGTAGTAAGACCCAGGCTGCGCTCGACGTGACCGCCATGACGCGAGTGATAAGCTTGCCGCTCAAAACGCTCTATAGCGCCAAAAAAGCTGTCACGAAGATACCGGGACTGGAAGCGGGAGTGAAGTAAAAACATCGGCTATGAGCGGGCCTCGCGGTAATTGTTGTCAATCCTACACTTCATCGCTTGCGAGAGCGTCTTATCGTTGAAAATCCGGGCCGTATGCAAAGTAAGCGCGCCGGTCGGAGGGACCTGCTGATGAGTCTTTGGGCGGGTTTCACTGATCCATCATCATCAGTGGTGTCGTCGGTTACCTCAGAACAGCTACTTTTTACGCGGACGGAGAGGGGTGGCTCCGCCGCGAAGTTTTCAGGATGGAAACGAGTAAACCGCCGGATTCACCGCTCAAATAGTCGGCGGCACACTTGGCAAAATTGCGGCTCAAGAGCTCGCAACTATTGAACCAGCAAGGGTGGACTGGAAAGCTGTCGAGGATCGCGTGATCGCCGAAAGCATCGGAGAGCACGGTCAATCTCGTGCAGAAGTCATTCAAGCGCCAAGCGAATATAGTCCTGGCGCAGTGTCGGATAAGCAGAAGGACGATATTGAGAAACGCGTATTTGCTATCGCACCAGCGTTGGTGGCGAAATACAACAAGCGAATCATGGACAGAAAACCAAGGCGTTAGGTTTGCTTTGCTTTGGGAAAGCTCGGCATTCGAATTTCAGCATAAAGCAACAACAGATACGAAACCGCTCGTGTGTTCCATAACGTTGATTATGCCACAAATGTATGCCACCGGGTGGGTTCTAGAATGAAGTGCGACTTGCTAATGATCCCAATGGGTTATCAATTGCAAGGACGATGCAATGAAACGCACCTACTCTCAGATTGGATTGGACGAACGCCGTAAGATTGCCCGTTGGAGGTTGGCTGGGCTCAGTATTGACGCCATTGCAGAGAAGCTCGGAAGGCATCGTTCGACGATCTTTCGCGAAGTCCGGCGCAACATATTCGTCGACAAGGAAGTTCCTGATCTCAGCGGCTACTACTGCGTGACCGCGCATCAGATGGCCTGTGATCGCCGGTTAAAGCTGCGCAAGCTCGCGCGCTTCTCGCATGTCCGGCAATCGGTGATCGAGCGGATCGTACATGGCTGGTCACCGCAGCAGATTGCCGGTCGGATGCGCCTGGAGCACCATCCGATCTCGGTGAGCCACGAGACGATCTACAAATTCGCATACTCGGCCGACGGCCAGGCGATCAAGCTGTGGCGACATCTGCCGGAGCGTCGTGCCAGGCGCAGGCCAAGACATGCCAGACGCAAGCACGGTCAACGCTTTAGCTCGGATCTGAACATTTTGCGTCGTCCCGACACTGTCGCTGACCGCAAACAGTTTGGGCACTGGGAATGTGATCTTATCCAGTTCCGCAAGAAGTTTGGAAAGGCCAACGTCACGTCGCTCGTCGAGCGCGTTAGCCGATTTGCGGTCTTCCTGCGTAACAACGACCGTCAGTCACGTCCGGTCATGGACGGCCTCATACAGGCCCTCAAGGCCCTACCCCATCTAGCCCGCCGCTCGATCACCTTCGACCGTGGCACGGAGTTTACGGATTGGCCGTATCTTCAGGCGAGCATCGGCACCCAAACCTGGTTCTGCGACCCGCAATCGCCGTGGCAGAAAGGCACCGTCGAGAATACCAATGGCCGCGTCCGGAAATGGCTTTCGAGAGAGGTCGATCCATTATCGGTCACAGATGCCGATCTGATCGAGATCTGTAACCGGCTCAACGCAACACCCCGCAAATGCCTTGGCTATCGAACCCCGGCCGAAGTCTTCCGAAAGAAACTGCTCGCGCAGATCAGACATGCCGGCTAGCTTGATGAGCCACAAAAGTCGCGGTTCAGCATGAACTCACAGCTATTCGATTTGCCAATGACGTCAGCGTGTCAGACCACAGAAAGCAATGAGCCG
>Ga0209051_1001995_pt1 | contig 15619 bp, 9 predicted proteins | sample AraplaCvi_mMS_r2_2_FD_184286 | JGI IMG/M metagenome (GOLD analysis project Ga0209051, IMG submission 184286) | Arabidopsis root microbial communities from North Carolina, USA - plate scrape MF_Cvi_mMS_r2 (SPAdes) (version 2) | ecosystem: Host-associated > Plants > Roots > Endosphere | place: USA...
GCGCCGTATCGAAGTCGCGACAGCCGACGCACGGCGATCGCCGGCTCACCCTGCAGGGTGAGCGACCCGCTGCGATGAGACCCGCGGAACGCCCGCGACCCGCCCCGCGCGGCCTCCTGGCCGGCGCGATCGCGCTGCTGCTGGCCTGCCTGTTCGCGCGGCCCGCGTGGGCGCTCGACCCCGGCGTCGCGCTCGGCCAGCTCCACCACACCCGCTGGACGCCGCGCGAGGGGGCGCCCGCCGGCATCACCGCGCTCGCGCAGACGAGGGACGGCCTGCTCTGGCTCGGCACGACCGGCGGGCTGGTCAGCTTCGACGGCGTCAGCTTCCGCCATGCCGAGTCGCCCGCCGGCGAGCCGCGCATCCTCGACGACGTCGCCGCGCTGTGGGCCGGGCCGGCCGGCGAGCTGTGGGTGGGCCTGCGCATGGGCGGCATCCACCGGCTGCAGGCCGACGGGCGCCTGGAGAGCTTCGGGCTCGCGCAGGGCCTGCCTTCGGCCTCGGTGCTGGGCTTCGCGCAGGATCGCGCGGGCGTGGTCTGGGCCGCGACCAGCCGCGGGCTCTACCGCTTCGACGGCACGCGCTGGTACCAGGCCGGCCAGGACGTGGGCCTGGCGCTCGAGGACGCGCGCTCCGTGCTGGTCGACGGCGCCGGCGCCGTCTGGGCCTCGGGCGCGCGCGGCGCCTGGCGGCGGCCGGCCGGCGCGCAGCGCTTCGAGGTCGTGGTCGAGGGCCAGCCCGGCGCGGGCATCCTGCGCGCCGACCGCGCGGGCCGCGCCTGGCTGGAGGACGACGACGGCCTGGTCTCGCTGGAGGCGCCGCGTCGCACGATCCCCGCGCGCACGCTGGGCGGCAAGGTCGAGATCTCGGCCGACTTCGCCTTCGACCGCGACGGCGGCCTCTGGCTCCTGCTCTCCGGCGGTGTCGTGCGCCTGCCTCAGGGGCCCGGCGCCGACGCTTCGGCGCACCTGGAGCCGCAGCGCTTCCGCGCGGGCGAGGGCGCCACCGGCGAGATCGTGTGGACGATGCTGGAGGATCGCGAGGGCAGCCTCTGGCTCGCCACCAACGGCGGCCTCGACCGGCTGCGCGACGTGCGCTTCCATCCCGCGGGCCGCGCGGACGCGCCCCTGATCGACGCGGCGCTCGCCGTCATGCCCGACGGCCGCGCCAGCGTGGCCGCCTTCCGCGGCGCGATGAACCCGGGCGCCCCCGCGCGCGCCGCGGCGCTGCCGCCGGGCTTCTACCTGACGAGCCACTCGATCGCGCCCGACGGCACCGAGTGGCTGGGCGGGCAGGGCGCGCTCGCGCGCGGCGACGCGGGCGACTGGAACGCGGTGGCGCTGCCGCCGCACAGCGGCATGGTGCAGGCGAGCGCCACCGATGCCGCGGGCGCGTTGTGGGTCTCGGTCTCGCCGGGCGGCGTCTGGCGGCGCGACGGCGAGGCCTGGACGCGCAACGGCGGCTTCGCCGGCCTGCCGATGGAGGCCGCGGTGAGCCTGGCCGCGGCGGGCGACGGCGCGGTGTGGATCGGCTTCGCGCACGACCGCGTGGGCGAGGTGCGCGCCGGCGCCGCGCGCACCTGGGAGGCCGCCGACGGCCTGAAGGTGGGCGCCACGCTGGCGCTCGCGCCCGCCGCCGGCCATACCTGGATCGGCGGCTCGCGCGGCCTGGCCGCGGTGGTGGGCGAGCACCTGCACGAGGTGCTGCTGCCCGGCGGCCGGCCGATCAACGGCGTGTCCGGCATCGTGGAGACGCCCGCGGGCGCGCTGTGGCTGAACGGCGCGAACGGCGTGCTGCACGCCGACGCGGGTGCGGTGCGGCGCTGGCTCGCGGCCCCGGACACCGCGCTGGAGGCCGAGCTGCTCGACCACGAGGACGGCCTGGACGGCATCGCGCCCTACCTGCAGCCCGTGCCCTCGGCCGTGCGGGACGGCGCGGGCCGCATCTGGATCGCGACCAACCGCAACGTGTTCTGGATCGATCCGCCGCACGTGCCGCACAACCCCGTGGCGCCCACCGTGCGCGTGCTGGGCCTGGAGGCCGGCGGCCGCACCTGGCGCCCCGGCGGCGCGATCGACCTGCCGGCGCGCACGGCCCAACTGCGCGTCGACTACACCGGCGTGAGCCTGGCCATGCCGCAGCGCGTGCGCTTCCAGTACCGCCTCGACGGGGTCGACGCCGACTGGCAGGACGCCGGCGCGCGCCGCCAGGCCTTCTACACCAACGTCGATCCCGGCGACTACGTGTTCCGCGTGCGTGCGGCCAACGAGGACGGCGTCTGGTCGCAGGCCGATGCCACGCTCGCCTTCGTCGTGCTGCCGGCCTTCTGGCAGACGGCCTGGTTCCGCGCCGCGGTGGTCTTCGCGGTGCTGGCGCTGGCCTGGTTCGCGCTGTCGCTGCGCATGCGCCAGGTGGCGGCCCGCGCGCGCGCCGAGCTCGCGGCGCGCACCGCGGAGCGCGAGCGCATCGCGCGCGAACTCCACGACACCCTCCTGCAGGGCACGCAGGGGCTCGTCTTCAGCCTGCAGGGCCTGGCCGCGCGGCTGCCGCACGACGACCCGACGCGGCGCGGCATCGAGGAGCGCCTCGACCACGCCGACAAGGTGCTCGTCGAGGCGCGCGAGCGCGTCTGCGACCTGCGCACCAGCCACAGCGCCGCCGGCGTGCTGCCCGAGCTGCTGGGCGAACTCGGCGCGGCGCTCGGCGCCGAGCACGGCGTGCCGTTCCGCCTCGTCCTCGAGGGCGAGCCGCGCGAGCTCCAGCGCGACGTGCGCGACGAGTGCTACCACATCGGTCGCGAGGCGCTGGCCAATGCCTTCAAGCACGCGCGCGCCCGCGAGATCGAGGCGCGCCTCGCCTACGGCCCGCGCACGCTGCTGCTCGTCGTGCGCGACGACGGCGTGGGCATCGCCGAGGAGACCCTGGCGGCGGGCTCGCGCCCCGGCCACTGGGGCCTGCAGGGCATGCGCGAGCGCGCGCGCCAGTCGGGCGCGCGGCTGCAGGTCTACAGCCGGCCGGGCGCCGGCACCGAGATCGTGCTCGCCGTCCCGGCGGGCCTCGCCTACGTCGCGCCGCCCGGGCGTGCCGCTCCCCTGCGCAGACGCCTCGCGCCCGCGCGCCATCGCACCAGGTGACCTCCATGCATGCTGCCCGCGTCTCCCCCGTCCTGGCCGGCCCGCCGATCCGGCTGCTCGTCGCCGACGACCATCCGCTCGTGCGCGAGGGCATCGTCGCGGTGGTCTCGGCCGAGTCCGACATGGACGTCGTCGCGCAGGCCGGCGACGGCCGCGAGGCGGTGGCGCAGTTCCGCGCCCACCAGCCCGACGTCGCGCTGCTCGACGTGCAGATGCCCGGGCTCGACGGCATCGGCGCCACGGCGGCGATCCGCGCCGCCGCGCCCGCGGCGCGCATCGTCATCCTCACGACCTACGACGGCGACGTGCAGGCGATGCGCGCGCTCAAGGCCGGCGCCAGCGGCTACCTGCTCAAGAGCATGTTCCGCACCGACGTGATGGACGCGATCCGCACCGTGCACGCGGGGCGGCGCTTCATCCCGCAGTCCATCGTCGCCGAGCTCGGCGCGCACGCGATGGCCGAGGAACTCTCGCCGCGCGAGGTCGACGTGCTGCGCGAGGTGGCGCAGGGCGGCGGCAACCACGACGTGGCGCGCCGGCTGGGCGTCTCCGACGACACCATCAAGACGCACATGAAGCACATCCTCTCGAAGCTCGAGGCGAGCGACCGCACGCAGGCGGTCACCATCGCCGTCAAGCGCGGGATCATCGGCCTCTGAGGCCGGTGCCCGCCCCCGGGCCGCTCACCCTGCAAGGGGAGCGAGGTGTCGCCGGCCGGGGGGTTGGTCGCGCGGGGCCGGGTTCCTACCATGGGTTCACGACACAAAGCCCAGCCCGAAAGGAACCCCTTCGTGAATCACTCGCACTCCTTCCCGCGCCCGCGCGCGGCCCTGCTCGCCGCGGCCTGCGTCCTCGCGCTTGCCGCCGCCGCGCCCGCGCGCGCCGATTCGCCCGTGAGCATCGTCCACTCGTTCGGCGGCGGCGCCGATGCCGGGCAGTGGCCGTACGCCGGCCTGCTGCTCGCGCCCGACGGCTACTTCTACGGCAGCACCTCCGGCGGCGAGAACGACGACTGGGGCACGCTGTACCGCGTCAAGCCGGACGGCAGCGGCTTCTCCACCGTCCACAAGTTCACCGGCGGCGCCGACGGCGGCTGGCCGCGCGCGGCGCTCTTGAAGGGCCAGGACGGCGCCCTCTACGGCATCTCCGGCGAGTCGAGCGACGGCCAGGGCGGCTACGTCTTCGCGGGCGCGGTCTTCCGCCTCACGCTGGACGGCCAGTTCACCGTGCTGCACAGCTTCTCGCCCGACACCGGCGACGGCGGCGCGGCGGTGCAGTCGCTGGTGCAGGACGCCTCGGGCACCCTGTACGGCGCGACGCAGGTCGGCGGCGCGGCGCAGCAGGGTGCGATCTTCAGCATCCGCCCCGACGGCACGGGCTACCGCATCCTGCACGAGTTCGACGGCGCGGACGAAGGCGGCTCCGCGCAGGCGGTCTCCATCGGCTCCGACGGCAAGCTGTACGCGGTGGCGTACGGCGGCGGCGCCAAGGGCGCCGGCACCGTCGTCATGATGAACACCGACGGCAGCGGCTTCAGGAAGCTGCACGACTTCGACCCCGACAACCACGAAGGCCGCCACCCGAGCACGACGCTCGTCTCGCTGCCCGGCGAGGGCTACCTCTACGGCACGACCGACGCCGGCGGCGCCTACGACGACGCGGGCACGATCTTCCGCATCAACGCCAAGGGCCGCTTCGAGACGATCCACAGCTTCTTCAGCGTCGTCGACGGCATCGAGCCCTTCGCGCCGCTGGCGCAGGCGCCGAACGGCCACCTGCTCGCCACGACCTTCTCGGGCGCCGCGGGCGGCGTCGGCGCGCTGATCGACTTCGACCCGAAGTTCCGCCTCGTCGGCGTGGCGCCGCTCGCCGGCGGCCCCACCGGCCCCGCGCTGGCGGCCGGCTCGCTGGCCGCCGGACCGGACGGGCGCTACTACACGCCCACCGTCAACGGCGGCGACACCGGCGCGGGCGCCATCGTCGCGATCGCCCCCGGCGCCTTCCCGGCCCCGGTCGCGCCGCTGCCGCAGGCCTTCATCCAGTTCCCGAAGAACGAGGTGCCGGTCGACAAGAGCATCATCATGCAATGGGGCTCCACGTATGCCGGCCACTGCGAGGCGAGCGGCGACTGGGGGGGCTGGCGCAAGCCGGGCGGCGCGATCTGGGTCAAGCGCCACGAGCCGGGCCTCTACACCTTCACGGTCACCTGCTTCAACGCCTACGGCTCGGGCACGGCGACGACCACGCTCAAGGTCGTGCCGAAGTGATCCCGCGCCTGAACGCTGTCCAACACTTTTCGAGGAATCGTCCGATGAACCGCCTGTTCCGACTGGCCGCGCCGACGGCGCTCGCCCTTGCCAGCGCCCTGGCCGCCGCCTCGCCCGCCGCCGCGGGTTCCGCGCAGCCCTGGGCCTCGACGGCCACCCGTTCCATCGCCGGCGCGCTGCGCCACCGCGCCGGCGCCGACGCCGCCGCGCCCCGCGTGGGCGCGGCGCTCGAGGCCGACGCGCCGGTGCACGTCGCCGTCTCGCTCAAGGTGCGCGACAAGGCCGGCCTCGACCGCCTGGTCGCCGACCTCGCCACGGGCCGCACCCGAGCGCACCTGAGCGCCGACGAGACGCGCGCCCGCTTCGCCCCGGTGCAGGCGCGCGTCGACGCCGTCGTCGCGCACCTGCGCGAGGCCGGCTTCACGCGCGTCGAGGTCGCGCCCAACCGCCTGCTCGTCACCGCCGACGGCACGGCCGCGGCCGCCCGCCGCGCCTTCAACACCGAGCTGCACGCGCTGGACGCGAACGGCCGCCGCGGCCACGTCAACGTGTCCGACGCGCAGGTGCCGCGCGGCCTGGCCGACGTGGTGCTCGCCGTGCACGGCCTCAGCACTGCGGTGCTCGTGCAGACCCACTCGACGTTCGAGCCCTTCGACGACGACGGCGGCCTGATCACGATGGGCAACGGCGGCAAGTCCAAGCAGATCGTCCCGCACCCGCCGGGCGACTTCGAGCTCGTCTACAACGCCGCGTCCCTGCCCAAGGCCACCGAGGCCACCATCGCCATCCTGGCCGACGGCGACGTCTCGCCCAGCGTCGCCGACCTGAAGGCCTACACGGCGCAGCACGGGCTGCCCGACACGCCGTCGTCGGTGGTGCAGATCGGCGACCCGAGCAGCGACACCTCGCACGTGCCCGAGTTCAGCATGGACAGCCAGGTGGCGCTCGCCACCGCCGGCGGCCAGGCCAAGGAGATCGTGTTCTACGACGTGACCGTGCTCTCCGACGACCTGCTGGCCGAGGCCTACAACCGCGTCGTCTCCGACAACACCGCGCGCGTCATCAACGGCTCGTTCGGCGGCTGCGAGCTGCTGCTGCGCGACAGCGGCGCCATCGCCACGGACGACCAGATCTTCGAGATCGCGATCGCGCAGGGGCAGACCTTCTCGTTCTCGTCGGGCGACTCGGGCGCGCCGCAGTGCGCGCCCTGGGGCTACGCCGGCCCGTATGCCAGCTACCCCGCGGCCTCGCCCTGGGTGATGGCCATCGGCGGCACCACGCTCTACACGAACGAGGGCACCGGCTGGAAGGACGAGCGCACCTGGAAGCTGGCCGGCGGCGCCCCGAGCGCGACCGAGCCCATCCCCAGCTGGCAGTCGGGCTCCGGCGTCGTGACCGGCACCGGCCGCGGCGTGCCCGACCTGTCGTTCGACGCCAACCGCCAGAGCGGCGCGCTGATCATCGCGGGCGGCCAGACCCTGCGCGCCGGCGGCACCAGCCTCGCGGCGCCGATCTTCACCGGCTTCTGGGCCCGCATCCAGGCGATGCACGGCGACACCCTGGCCTTCCCGGCGATGGCGCTCTACTTCAACGGGGCGACCAACCCGCAGCTGTTCCACGACGTCGTGCGCGCCGGCAACAAGGGCTTCACCGCCGTGCCGGGCTGGGACTTCGCGACCGGCTTCGGCAGCCTCGACGTCGGGGCGTTCGCCGACTTCGTGGCGACGCACGACGGGTTCTGAGGCTCCCTCAGGCGGTCGGCCATTCCTCGAGCACCGCCCGCGCCTGCGCGGGCGTGCGGTCGAAGCGGAACTCCGGCCGCCACTGCAGGTCCTGGCGCGCCTTCGCGTTGGAGACGCGCGGATCGTCTTCGACGACGTTGTAGACGCCCGCCGCCGCGTTCTCCACCGCGAGGAAGGCGGCGTAGGCCGCCGCGTGCACGTGCAGCGGGAGCTCCTCGGGCGGGCGCTCGTGCCAGGTGCCGGGGCCGTGCAGGCGGCCGTAGCGCAGCACCGCGCCTTGCAGGCCGGGCGTCTCCAGCACCGCGCTCTCCAGCGCGCGCACGCCTTCGAGGGTGGTGCGGCGGTCGCCCGCGGCCGGCTCGTCGAGCGGGTCGTCCTCGCGGTGCGGGGTCGGGCCCTCGCGGTAGACCCAGGCGACGCTCTGGGCCACGAGCCGGCGGCAGCCGGCGCGCAGCGCCGCGGCGACCAGGTTGCGCGTGCCCGCGATGCGCAGCGCCGCGTTGCGCCGGACGGCGGCCGTCATCGTCGACGGGCAGATCGTCGCCGGAAGGTCGGTGAGCTGGTGGATGACGAGGTCGGGGCGCACGGACTCGACGGCCTGGGCCAGCGCGTCGGCATCGAGCACGTCGACCACCACGGGGCGGACGCCGCCGCGCTCCAGCGCCCGCACGCGGTCCGCGCGGCGCGTGCTGCCGAAGACGCGGTAGCCCCCGGCGACGAGGATGGGCGCGAGCACGCGCCCGATGGCGCCGGTGGCGCCGGCGAGGAAGATGGTCCGGTTCATGCGCGATCCCTGAGGCCTTGGAGCCGCACGATACGCACTTCCCGGCGCGGCGCGGCCGGCCGCCGCGAATACCCCGGAGGGCGACGAGGCCCGCGTTCAGCGTGGCGCAAGATCGCGCCCGCCGCGCCGTCGGATCCGGGGGCGGACGCCGGGCCGGGCGGCTGCCCCGTCGTCAGTCCGCGGCGGCGGCGTCGGGCACGTACTGCGCCAGCCCGTTGCCGAACGACCAGTCCTCGCGCTCGTTGGGCGCGAGCACCACCTGCACGTCCTGCGGCCGCAGGCCGGGGTCGACGGCCAGGCGCGCGGCGATCGCGGCATACAGCCTCTTCTTCGTCGCGGTGTCGCGCGTGCGGCTGGCGGTGACGTGGATGAAGACCACGTCGTCGCTGCGCTTCACGCCAAGGTAGCCGGGGTCGTGGAAGAACTCGTGCGGCTCGTGCTGGTGGATCAGCTGGAAGCGGTCGTCGGGCGGCACCTGGAAGGTCTCGACCAGCGCCGCGTGCACGCCGTCGGCGATGGCGCGCAGGTGGTCGGGCGACTTGCCCTTGAGGAGGGAGATGCGGACGAGGGGCATGGCAGGACTCCGATGGGAACGGTTCGGGCGATGGACGTCATGCTAGGAATCCTCGATGATTTCGAAAAGTCGAAAGTAATGAACCTATACATCCAAGGAATCGAACCATGGCCGCCCGGATCAATCTCAACATGGACGTGCTGCGCACCTTCGTCCTCGGCTTCGATCTCGGCAGCTTCGCGCGCGCCGCCGACCGGCTCGGCCGCTCGCAATCGGCGATCAGCACGCAGCTGCGCAAGCTCGAGGACCAGGTGGGCCAGGCCCTCGTCCAGAAGGCCGGCCGCGGCCTCGTCCCGACGGCGGCCGGCGAGAACCTCCTGGGCTACGCCCGCCGCATCCTGGAGCTGAACGACGAGGCGGTCGACCGCCTGCGCGGGGCGGACGTCGAGGGCTGGGTGCGGCTGGGGCTGCCGCAGGATTTCGCGGAGACCTGGCTGCCGCCCGTCCTGGGCCGCTTCGCGCGCGCCCACCCGCGCGTGCGCATCGAGGTGCAGGTCGATCGCAGCGCGCCGCTGATCGACAAGACGCTGCGCGGGGAACTCGACCTGGCCCTGGTCTGGGGCGACGGCAGCGACGGTCCGCACGCGCGCCGCATCGCCGAGGTCCCGATCGAGTGGATCGGCCCGCCGGACTGGCCCGGCGTGGCGGCGCTCGGCGCGCAGCCGCTGCCGCTCCTCGCGTTCGCGCCGCCCTGCGCGTTCCGCTCCGCGGCGACGGCGGCGCTGGACGCCGCCGGCATCGCCTGGCGCCAGGTCTTCAGCAGCCCGAGCCTGTCGGGCCTCTGGGCGGCCGCCGAGGCGGGCCTCGGCATCACGCCGCGCACCACGGCCAACCTGCCGGCGACGCTGCGCGCGTGGCCGCCCGCGGCGTCGGGGCTGCCCGCGCTGCCCGCGATCCCGCTCGCGCTCCACCTCGCGGACGACGAGCCGCCGGCCGCGGTGGCGCGCCTCGTCGGCATCCTGCTCGAGACCATGCGCGCGGGCTTCGGCGCGGCGGTGGACGCCGCGGAGCCGGCGGCGTGACCGGGTAGGGGCGGCCGTATCGCCCCGGCCAGGGCGCAGGCTATGCCGGCCATCGGCAATTCCAAACGGTCATCGATTCTTCATGGTCGATACTGGCCCGGCTGATACCTTTGCGATCGACCACCGCACACCGCGGGCCGCTGAGGCAATGCGGTCGTCAGTGTCTTTGGGACGGTCGTCTGGCGCAGGCGGGCCTCCATGCCCGACACTCGCGCCGCCGGCTGGTTCCGGTCGGTCTTTGTTCACCAACGGAGAACGTGAATGACTAGCGAGAACAAGTGCCCCGTGACCGGCCATGGCGGCCAGGAACCCGCGCGCGGGCGGACCAACCGCGACTGGTGGCCCGACCAGCTGAACCTCGGTCTTCTCCGGCAGCACTCCAGCCTGTCCGACCCGATGGACGCCGGCTTCGACTACGCCGCGGAATTCAAGACCCTCGACCTCGCCGCGCTGAAGCAGGACCTGCGCGCGGCGATGACCGATTCGCAGGACTGGTGGCCCGCCGACTTCGGCCACTACGGCCCCCTGTTCGTCCGCATGGCCTGGCACAGCGCCGGCACCTACCGCACCTTCGACGGCCGCGGCGGCGCCGGCGGCGGGCAGCAGCGCTTCGCGCCCCTGAACAGCTGGCCGGACAACGGCAACCTCGACAAGGCGCGCCGGCTGCTGTGGCCGATCAAGCAGAAGTACGGCCGCAAGATCTCGTGGGCCGACCTGATGGTGCTCGCGGGCAACGTCGCCCTCGAGTCCATGGGCTTCAAGACCTTCGGCTTCGCCGGCGGCCGCGCCGATACCTGGGAGCCCCAGCAGGACGTCTTCTGGGGCACCGAGTCGACCTGGCTCGGCAACGCGCGCTACAGCGGCGAGCGCGACCTGCGCAGGCCGCTCGGCGCCGTGCAGATGGGCCTGATCTACGTGAACCCCGAAGGCCCGGACGGCGTGCCCGATCCGCTCGCCTCCGCGCGCGACATCCGCGAGACCTTCGCCCGCATGGCGATGAACGACGAGGAGACCGTCGCCCTGATCGCCGGCGGCCACACCTTCGGCAAGACGCACGGCGCCGGCGAGGCGTCGCACGTGGGCCTGGAGCCCGAGGGCGCGGACATCGCCGAACAGGGTCTCGGCTGGCGCAGCACGCACGGCACGGGCCGCGGCGGCGACGCGATCACGAGCGGCCTCGAGGTCACCTGGAGCACGACGCCGACCCGGTGGAGCAACAACTTCTTCTGGAACCTGTTCGGCTACGAGTGGGAGCTCACGAAAAGCCCGGCCGGCGCCCACCAGTGGACGCCCAAGGGCGGCGCCGGCGCGAACACCGTGCCCGACGCGCACGACAAGACCAGGCGCCACGCCCCCGGCATGCTCACGAGCGACATCGCGCTGCGCGTCGACCCCGCCTACGAGAAGATCTCGCGCCGCTTCTTCGAGGATCCGGATGCCTTCGCCGACGCGTTCGCGCGCGCCTGGTTCAAGCTGACGCACCGCGACATGGGTCCGCGCGCGCGCTACCTCGGCCCGGAGGTGCCGGCGGAGGAACTGCCGTGGCAGGACCCGATCCCCGCGCTCGACCATCCGCTCGTCGACGACCGGGACGTCGCGGCGCTGAAGACGACGATCGCGGGATCGGGACTGTCGGTGGCGCAGCTGGTCTCGACCGCGTGGGCCTCGGCGTCCACGTTCCGCGGCTCCGACAAGCGCGGCGGCGCCAACGGCGCGCGCATCCGCCTCGCGCCGCAGAAGGACTGGGCGGCGAACCAGCCGGACCAGCTCGTCGAGGTGCTGACGACGCTGGGCCGCATCCAGTCGGAGTTCAACGCGGCGCAGTCGGACGGCAGGAAGGTCTCGCTGGCCGACCTGATCGTGCTCGCCGGCGGCGTGGGCATCGAGCAGGCGGCGCAGGCCGCCGGCCTCGCGCTCACGGTGCCTTTCGCGCCCGGCCGCATGGACGCCTCGCAGGCGCAGACCGACGTCGTGAACTTCGAGGTGCTCGAGCCCGTCGCCGACGGCTTCCGCAATTACGTGAAGGCGGGCCAGGCCGGCGTGCCGGCCGAGGTGGCGCTGGTGGACAAGGCGCAGCTGCTCACGCTGACGGCGCCCGAGATGGCGGTGCTGGTGGGCGGCCTGCGCGTGCTGGGCGCCAACGTGGGCAAGTCCGCCGACGGCGTGCTGACCGCGCGCCCGGGCGTGCTCAGCAACGACTTCTTCGTCAACCTGCTCGACATGGGCACGCAGTGGAAGCCGACCTCGCCCGCGCAGGACCGCTTCGAGGGCGTCGACCGCCGCACCGGCGAGCGCCGCTGGACGGGCACGCGCGCGGATCTCGTGTTCGGTTCGAGCAGCGAGCTGCGCGCCGTCGCCGAGGTCTACGCCGCGGCCGACGCGCAGGAGAAGTTCGCGCGCGACTTCGTCGCCGCGTGGACCAAGGTGATGAACCTCGACCGCTACGACCTGAGGAAGTGAGTCAGGCGCGCCAGGGCCGCGCCACCTCGCGCAGCAGCGCCGCGAAGGTGGCGACCGGCCCCGGGTTCGCGTCCGCCCGCCGCACCAGCGTGAGCGGGGCGGCGAGCGCGGACGAGGCCGCGAGCGGCCGGTAGGCGATGGCGTGCGCGTGCGTGCCCACCATGGACTGGGGCACGACCGAGACGCCCGCGCCCGCGGCCACGAGGTTGAGGTTGGTCATCATGCGCTCGACCTCGGCATGCACGGTCGCCGCGAAGCCGGCCTTCTCGCACAGCGCGAGCAGGTTGGCGTAGAGGCCCGGCGCGCCGGGGCGGCGCACGAGGATCAGCGGCTCGCCGCGCAGGTCGCGCACCGCGACGCGCGCCTTGCGCGCCAGCGCGTGCCCCACGGGCAGCGCCACCGCCACGCCCTCGCTCAGGAGCTGTTCGAAGACCAGCCCCGCCGGCCGCGCGACCGGCACGCGCAGCAGGCCGCAATCGAGCCGCAGGTCGGCCACCGCCTCGATCAGGCCGGCCGCGTTGTCCTCCTTGATCTCGAGCGCGATGTCGGGATGGCGCGCGCGGCATTCGCGCAGCGCCTCGGGCGTGAGCCGGTGCGCGGCCGCCGAGCTGGTGAAGCCGACCGACAGCCGCCCGTGCACGCCGCTCGCGAGGCGCGCCATGCGCAGGCGCGCGGCCTCCACGTCGCGCAGGATGCGCTGCGCGTCCTCCAGGAAGAGGCGACCGGCGTCGGTGAGGGCGACGCCCTTGGGGTGGCGCGCGAACAGCGCGAGGCCCAGCTCGTCTTCCAGCGCGCGGATCTGCTGGCTGAGCGGCGGCTGCTGGATGCCCAGCTCGGCCGCGGCGCGCGTCATGTGGCCGTGGGTGGCGACGGCGTGGAAGTAGCGCAGGTGTCGCAGCTCCATATGCAGGACGTATGCAGAAGTTGATTTCAGTATATTTGACCTCTGCCGGCGCGCTTCCCAGAATCGGCCCTTTCCTCATGCGGCGGCAGACGCCGCCTCGGGGCCTTCAATGATCGATCGGAGACAAACCATGCGCCTGCCCGTCCTCGTGCTGGCGGCGACGCTCGCCGCCTGCGCCGCCACGCCCCCCGTCCACGCGGGAACGACCGCGATCCTGTTCGTCGGCAACAGCTACACGTTCGGCCGCGTCGACCCGGTGATGGGCTACCGCACCGACCTCGTGCACGACCTCACGCAGGCCTTCTGGGAGGCCGACCCGAGCGGCACCAACCCGTGGGAGCCGCACCCCTGGGGCGGCGTGCCCGGCATCTTCAAGCAGTTCACGCTCGAGGCGGGGCTCGACTACGACGTCTCGATCTCGGCGCGCAACGCGGCCACGCTGCGCGGCCACTATCTCGACTCGGCCAGCCCCGCGTGGGACCTGCGCGGCAACGTCGCCTCGCGCCGCTGGGACGTGGTCGTGCTGCAGGACCAGAGCGACATCGCCCTGCCCGCCGGCAAGGGCAAGAACGCCAACCTCGCGCAGTTCGAGGCCTACCTCGGCCTGTGGGAGGACTACATCCACGTCGGCGGCGCGAAGACCTACACCGAGACCGAGCTCTACGGCAGCCTCGAGGCCTGCGAGGCGACGGGCCTGTCGGCGACGTCCTGCGGCACCGAGCGCGACATCCCCGCCAACGCCAACGCCAGCGCCGACACCCGGATCTACCTCACGCAGACCTGGGCCCGGCCGGACATGGTGTTCGCGCACGAGAACACCGTCGCCGACCCGGCGACGCCCGACGGCTCGCCCATCCCCGACCCGGCCGGCACCGACGCGACGCTGTACTTCAAGGAGCTCGCCGGCATGACGCGCGCGCTGCACGCGTCCTTCCAGGACGCGATGCGCCAGCATCCGGCCTTCGTCGGCCTGGCCCACGTCGGCGACGCCTTCCAGCTCGCGGTGCACGAGGGCGCGCAGCGCGCGGGCTTCTACGACGCGGACGGCCTGTTCGTGCCCGACCCGGCGGGCGGCCCGATCGACCTGTGGTGGAAGGATCGCCTGCATGCGAGCCTGTACGGCTCCTACCTCGACGCGCTGGTGCAGTTCGGCCTCATCACGCGGCGCGACCCGCGCGCGCTGGGCGAGGACGAGCAGGCGGCGAAGGACCTCGGCATCACGCCCGCGCAGGCGCTCTTCCTGCAGCGCGTGGCCGCGGCGACGCTGGAGATCGAAGGGCGGCGCTGAGGCCGCCCGGCTCCGCCGCGCGCCGGGTGACAGCCCTGGCGCGTGCGCGGCGGTGCAAAGGAGGCTACTCTGGTGGGTGCAGCCGTCTGAGGCTGCGCATCGACCCCGGAGACCGCCCATGGCACGCAGCACACCGATCGAGCGTTACCGCAACATCGGCATTTCCGCCCACATCGACGCCGGCAAGACCACGACGACGGAACGCATCCTGTTCTACACCGGCGTGAACCACAAGCTGGGCGAAGTGCACGACGGCGCCGCCACGATGGACTGGATGGAACAGGAGCAGGAGCGCGGCATCACCATCACCTCGGCCGCCACCACCTGCTTCTGGCGCGGCATGGAGCTCGCCTGGCCCGAGCACCGCATCAACATCATCGACACGCCGGGCCACGTCGACTTCACCATCGAGGTCGAGCGCTCCATGCGCGTGCTCGACGGCGCGGTGATGGTCTACGACGCCGTCGGCGGCGTGCAGCCGCAGTCCGAGACGGTCTGGCGCCAGGCCAACAAGTACAAGGTGCCGCGCCTCGCGTTCGTCAACAAGATGGATCGCGTCGGCGCCGACTTCTTCCGCGTGCGCACCATGATGCAGGAGCGCCTGCGCGCCAACCCGGTGCCGATCGTGGTGCCCATCGGGGCCGAGGATGCGTTCAAGGGGGTGGTCGACCTGATCAAGATGAAGGCCGTGATCTGGGACGAGGCCTCGCAGGGCATGAAGTTCGCCTACCACGACGTGCCGGCCGAGCTCCAGGCGGAATGCGAGCACTGGCGCGAGCAGATGGTCGAGGCCGCGGCCGAGGCGAACGAGGAGCTGATGGACAAGTACCTCGAGCACGGCACGCTGGACGAGGCCGAGATCCGCCTCGGCCTGCGCCTGCGCACGATCGCCGGCGACATCCAGCCCATGCTGTGCGGCACCGCCTTCAAGAACAAGGGCGTGCAGCGCATGCTCGACGCGGTCGTGGAGTTCCTGCCCTCGCCGGTCGACATCCCGCCGGTCACGGGCCACGACGAGGACGACCGGCCCATCGTGCGCCGGGCCGACGACAAGGAGAAGTTCGCCGCCCTGGCCTTCAAGCTGATGACGGACCCGTACGTCGGCCAGTTGACCTTCGTGCGCGTGTACTCCGGCGTCCTGAAGTCGGGCGACTCCGTCTTCAACCCGATCCGCGGCAAGAAGGAGCGCATCGGCCGGATCCTGCAGATGCACGCCAACCAGCGCGAGGAGATCAAGGAGATCCTGGCGGGCGACATCGCCGCCTGCGTCGGCCTGAAGGACGTGACCACGGGCGAGACGCTGTGCGATCCGGACGCCGTCATCACCCTCGAGAAGATGGTCTTCCCCGAGCCCGTCATCTCGCAGGCCGTCGAGCCGAAGACCAAGGCCGACCAGGAGAAGATGGGCATCGCGCTCGGCCGGCTGGCGCAGGAGGATCCGTCC
>Ga0209051_1001998_pt1 | contig 15589 bp, 11 predicted proteins | sample AraplaCvi_mMS_r2_2_FD_184286 | JGI IMG/M metagenome (GOLD analysis project Ga0209051, IMG submission 184286) | Arabidopsis root microbial communities from North Carolina, USA - plate scrape MF_Cvi_mMS_r2 (SPAdes) (version 2) | ecosystem: Host-associated > Plants > Roots > Endosphere | place...
ATCGTCATCCTCGCCCACGCCCATCCCTCGCTGAGCTCGGGCGGCGCGGAGATCAGCGCCTACACGCTCTACACGGGCCTGCGCGCGCTCGGCGCGCCGTGCGCCTTCGTCGCACTGTGCCCGGAGTCGCAGCTGCACCGCGCCAGCCTGGCGACCGCGGACGAGCACCTCGTCGCCTATACCCCGGAGGCCTACGACGAGTACTTCCACATCGCCGACCCGCCGGCGGTCGACGAGCTGCTGGCGCTGCTCGCGCGCCTGGGCTGCACGACGGCGGTCTTCCACCACTTCATGCACTTCGGCATCAACGCGATCCGGCAGAGCGCGGCCGTGGCCGGGCGCCGGACGCTGCTGGTGCTGCACGAGTTCCTGGCGATCTGCCACCACCACGGCCAGATGGTCACGCGCCCGGCGCTGCGGCTGTGCGAGGCGTCCGGCCCGGCGGCCTGCGCGCGCTGCTTCCCGGAGCTGGAGCTGCGCCAGTTCGAGATCCGGCGCGAGCGCTTCCTCGAAGCCTTCGAGCGCGTCGCGCGCTTCGTCTCGCCCAGTCGCTTCCTTGCGCGTCGCTACGCGCACTGGGGCCTGGACGAGTCGCGCATCGCCGTGATCGAGAACGGGGTGCCCCGCCTGCCCGCGCCCGAGGTCGATGGCCTCGCCCGGGCACCGGGCGCGCGGGTGACCATCGGCTTCTTCGGCCAGATCAACCCGTTCAAGGGCGTGGAGCTGCTGCTCGACGCGATCGACCTGCTGAGACGCGACGGCGCGCTCGCGGGGGCCCTGCGCCTGCGCGTGCACGGCCCACTGGTCGGCGTCACGCCCGAGTTCGCCGCGCGCCTCGAACAGGAGGTCGCACGCCGCGACTGGCTCGAATACGCCGGCCCCTACCAGAACGAGCGCGTGACCGACCTGATGCGCGACTGCGACTACGTGCTCATGGCCAGCACCTGGTGGGAGAACTCGCCCGTGGTGATCCAGGAGGCCTTCGCCGCCGGCCGCCCCCTCATCGTTCCCGGCATCGGCGGCATGGCGGAGAAGGTGCTGCCCGACCACACCGGCCTGCACTTCCGCCCGGGCGACGCGGCCGACCTCGTGCGCGCCCTCGGCGTCGCGTGCGCGCCGGGCACGTTCGCGCGCCTGCGCGCGAACCTCCCGCCCGTCGCCGACGCGGTCGGCATGGCCGGCGCCTACCTCGACCTGCTGCGGGACCTGGACGCGCCGACCGCGCGGAGCGGGCCCGCCTCCAGCGTGATCCGGCTGCACGCGCGCAAGACGTCGCGCATCGAGCCGTCCTGACGAGCCGCCTCGCGGCACCCCACGTTTGCAGGCCGCCTCGCGGGCACCCCCCATTCGTGGTGGGTGAAGGGCGGAAGCGGCCGCTGCCCATTGCGCCGATGCATCGCACTCGCCGCCTCGATGCGAGGGGACGCGCGCACGGGTTCGTTCGCACCCTCCTCTCCCTCTTCCGGGTGTCCGCGGCGCACGCCGCTCTCCCTAGTTCCGACGCTCGAGCGGCCCGTGCACGGCGCCCCACCCCTAGTACGGGCGATGTGAATTCCGGATGACAGGTCGCACAGTCCGAACCGCGCGCACCACTCATCGCTCATCCGACACACATCCTGGAGGAATCCACATGTCTTCGACCATCAAGTTCGCCTGCCGCCTCGCCGTCGCCGGCTTCGTCTCCGTACCCGTACTCGGTATCTGCGCCCAAGGCGGCGCCGCGACGCCCGGCATCGACGAGAACGCCGCGCCGGCAGCCATGCCCGCGGGCCGCTACGTCGCGCCGGCGAACGTCTTCACGCCGGAGAGCAGCGTGCATCGCGCGGAGGACGCGGGACGTCGCGCGCACACCAACTTCGTGATCCGCAACCCGCACGGCATCATGCCGCAGGCCATCACCGACCTGGCCGTGCCCGAGCCCGCGGCGAACCCGCAACCCGACTCCACCTTCGCGGAGTACCCCGCCTCGCTGTCCTGCCTGTATGGCATGGGGCCGACCTACGCGGGCTGCGCTCCGACCAACAACTCGGCCTACAACGCGACCGGCGGCGCACGCGCCATCGCGCTCGTGCTGGCCTACGACAACCCCACCGCGCAATCCGACCTGAGCTACTTCGCGTCGTTCTTCGGCCTGCCCGCGCCGAAGTTCAAGAAGGTCATCGCCAACGGCAACGGCAGCTGCGTCACCCCGCCCTACAACTCGGGCTGGGCGCTGGAATCCTCGATGGACACGCAGTGGTCGTTCGCCATGGCGCCGAAGGCGCAGATCATCCTGGTCGAGGCCTGCTCCAACAGCTATACCGATCTGATGTATGCCGAGCAGATCGCCGAGCAGCAGGTCCTGAGCTACGGCGGCGGCCAGATCTCGAACAGCTGGAGCTCGGGCGAGTGGAGCACCGAGTCCTCGGACTGGGACTGGGTCTTCCGCGCGAACTGGACGGCCGGCAAGCCGGTCAGCTTCGTCTTCTCCTCGGGCGACTCGGGCGTCGGCGCCACCTACCCGAGCTCGTCGCCGTGGGTCGTTTCGGCCGGCGGGACGACGATCAACCGCGACGCCAACAGCCAGGCCTTCACCAGCGAGTCCTGCTGGGCGGGCTCCGGCGGCGGCACCAGCCTGTACGAGACCTGGGGCACCACCTTCGGCACCGGCACCGGCCCGTGGACGGCGTTCCAGTACCCGCACTTCGGCGCCTCGGCGCGCCGCACGCCCGACATGTCCTTCGACGCCGACCCGGCCAGCGGCGCCTACGTGCGCTCGAACGGCGCGTGGTACGTCGTCGGCGGCACCAGCCTGTCGGCGCCCGCGCTGGCCGGCATCATGAACAACTCGAACAACCGCATGGGTGTCGCGCCGAGCGCGGGCGGCTTCTACTCCAACATGGAGAACAACCTCATCTACTCCCAGCTCGACATGTACAAGGAGTACGGCACGCACTTCTACGACGTGACGACCGGCAGCAACGGTTCGTCGGCGGGCACCGGCTGGGACTACTGCACGGGCGTGGGCAGCCCGCGCGGCAAGCTCGGCAAGTGATCTGCGCGGGCGGGGGCTGGCCCGAGGCCCGTCCCCGAATTCCTGCGAGAGGCGGTGAACACGGGGACAGGCCGCAGGCCAGTCCCCGCCGCCACGTCGTCCGCCGGCCTCACTTGGCCGAGAGCTCCAGTTGCGCGTGCGGGAGCCAGGCCTCGGGCTCGGCCGAGCCCGCGCCGTGGATCTTCGGCGAGGCGACGAACATGCGCTCGTTGGGCAGGCCGCGGCCGGCGAGCGCGTCGCGCACGACGATGGCGCGCTGCACCGCGAGCTGTCGCGCCGCATCGGGCGCGATCGGCAGGCCGGTCTTGAGGCGGGCCTCCATCTCGGGCTGCGGCAGGTCCTTGGCGATGCCGAGCACGTTGCGCGGCTTGTCCGGCAGCTTGGTGTCCTGGTAGAGGCGCTTGACCAGGCGCGCGCGGTCGTCGGACGTCAGCGGCTGCGACGCCGGCGGGTTCGCGTCGCCCGCCTGCTGCAGTTCGCTGCGGCGCAGCGCGGCGAGGCGCGCGTCGAGGTTCGCCGCCTGCAGGTCGGCGCGTTCCTGCTCCTCGTCGGCGAGGCCGGTGATGGTCAGCGACAGCGAGGGGCGATCCTGCAGTGCCTTCGCGACCTTGTCGAGCGCCTTGTCCGCGCCCTCGGACGGGCGTGCCGTGCCCGGGACGAACAGCACCTGGCTGAGGTCGTCCTGCCCGCCGCCGGACAGCAACGCGAACGGCGCCGTCAGCGCCTTGGTCAGCAGGTTCACGATGAGCTTGACGACGATGCGTCCGACGCTGAAGTCCGGTTCGTTGATCGAGCCGCCGACCGGCAGGTTGACGTCGATCACGCCGTTGCGGTCCTTCAGCAGCGCCACGGCGAACAGCACGGGCAGCTTGGTCGCGCTGGGGCTGTCGACCTTCTCGCCGAAGGTGAGCTGGTTCAGGGTCACCTGGTTGCTCGCTTCGAGGCGGCCGTCGGGCGCGATCTTGTAGTGCAGGTCCATCGAGAGCTTGCCGCGCTCGATCGCATAGCCCGCGTACTTGCCCGCATAGGGCGACAGCGGCGCGAGCTCGATGTCGGTCGCCTTGGCGCGCACGTCGAGCGCGAGCGGCCTGGCGAGCGGGTTGAGCTGGCCCTGCACGTCGAGCAGCCCCGTGCCCGCGACGCGGCCCTCCAGCTGCAGCGGCGCCAGGTCGGGCGTGCGCATGCTGAAGGCCCCCAGCGAGCCGTGCACGTCGCTCAGGTCGGCGCTGTAGTTCGGGCGCACGAAGCGGTCGGTGTACTCGATGCGCGCGTTGGTCCAGGCGATGCGGCCGATGCGGATGTCGGGGGTCGTGTCCGCGCCGGCGGGCCCGCTCGCGGCGGCCACGACGGCGACCGCGGCGGACGACGCGGGTGCGGCAGCCGCGGCACCGGAGGCCGCCGCGGCCGGCGGCGGCGCCAGGTCGGTGAGGTTGAAGCGGCCCTGCTCGGTGACGACCAGCCGCGCGTAGGCCTGATCCAGCGTGACCTCCTGCACCGCCGCGACGATCGGCTTGCCCGGCGTGAGCGTGAGCTCGGTGCCGCGGGCGCCCAGCGACTGCCATGCGAGCAGGTCGTCGGGGTTCGCATTGGCCGGATCGGGCACGTAGCGCGCGCGGGCGTGCAGGTCGGTCAGCAGCGCGTCGCCCTTCGCGTGCATGCGCGGGCCGGCCAGCGTGAGCTCGCCCTGCACCAGGCCGCGCCAGCCGGCGTCGGCGTGCAGCAGCTGCAGCGGCGAGGCGTCGGCGAGGTAGGCGTCGAAGACGTGCAGCGGCAGGCGCTCGGCGTGCAGGCGGCCGTCCCAACTGACGGGGGCGAGGCCGACCTGGCCGTCGAAGTCGAGCTTGCCCGCGGTGGCGTTGCCCGTGCGGTTGCCGGGCGTGAAGCGCGCGCCGAGGCGCACGCCGGTCTTCGCGCGGGCGGCCGCGGGCCAGGCGACGTCGGTCAGCGCGAGCTGCAGCGCGTCGACGTCGAGCGCCACCGGGCCGGCCGCCGGCGCGTCGCGCCAGTGCAGCCTGCCGCCCGTCACCGACAGCTTGCCGACCTGGGCCTGCCATGCGGGGCCGCCCGCCGACGACGCAGCGGTCGCCGGCGCGCTGGCCGCGGCCGGCGGCGTCCAGCGCGCCGCGTTGACGACACCCCGGGCGTCGCGCTCGATCCATGCCTCGGGCTGCGCGAGCGACGCGCCGGCGAGGGCCACGCGATGCTGCGCGAGATCGACGACGAGACCTTCGAGCGCCATCCGCTGCCACGCGGCGGCCGGCGCCGCGCGGCCCGGCTCGCGCAGCGCGAACGCGTCGACGGCCAGGCGCGGCACCTCGATGGCCGGCGGGCCGTCGCCCGGCGCGCCGTCCCAGCGCAGGCGCGCCGTCACGCCCAGCGTGCCGTCCAGCGTCGGCACCACGTAGGGGGCGAGGTAGGGGCGCAGCGGCGCGAGCGCGAAGCCGTCGACGGAGGCCTCCAGCCCGGAGCGCGCGGCGCCGAGGGCGCCGTCGACCACGAGATGGGCGTCGGCCGGTGTCGCGGGCGCCGCGGCCTTTCCGCCCTTGGCGCGGGGCGACGCCGGGGCGGTCGCGGCGGACGCCGTCGTCCAGCGGCCCTCCGCATGCACGCGCACGGCGTCGCCCGGGCGCGGCGCGCTGGCGGGCGCGGCCGCCGACGCCGCCGCGGTGGCGCTCGCGGCCGGCCCCGGCGGCAGCGGCCAGCGCAGGTCGGCCACGTGCACCTGCAGGTCGGCAAGCGCATAGTCCACGGCCGGCTCGACCGCGGCGTCGCGCCAGCCGACGCGGGCGTTGGTGAGGTCGATGGCGGCGATGCGCGCGCCCCAGGCCGGCACCGAGGCCGGCGGCGAGGCCGCGGCACTCGCCGGCGCCGAGGCCGCGCCACTTGCCGGCGCCGACGCCGCGGCGTGCCCCGCGAACGCGCGCACCAGGTTCAGCACGCCTTGCGCGTCGCGCGCCAGCGGCACGTCGAGCCCGTCCAGCGCCACGCGCTGCAGCGCGACCTGGCGCTCGAGCGGGCGCAACGCATCGGCGTGCACCGCGAGCGTCTTCCACGCGACGAGCGGCTGCGACTGCGCGTCGACCAGCGCCAGGTCCTCGAGCACGAGGTCGCCCGCGATGGACAGCCGCGGCGTCGCCTTGGGCGGCGCCTCGAAGGCCAGCTTCGCATCCAGCTTCAGGCGCCCCTGCGCGGGTCGCCAGCCGAGCGCGGCCGGCCAGTACGGCAGCCAGCGCGCGAGCGCGATCTCGCCCGTGTGCAGTTGCACGTCGCCGTTGCGCGTCGTCTGGAACGGCGTGGCCTGGGCCGCGCTGTCGAAGGGCGCGCCGTCCAGCACGAAGCGCAGGCGCGGCTCGACCTCGATGGCCACGTCGCCCGGAAGGTCGGACAGGAAGGGCACGCCGAGCGCGATGTCGTCGACCTGGTGCCTGTCGTGCACCACGCGATCCTCGAACGCCACGCTGCCGTGCTCGATGCGGATGTTGTAGAGCGCGAAGCGCGCGGGCCCGGCGTCGTCCTTCGCGGGCGGGGACGGGTCGCGCGCGAGGCGGGCGAGGATGTCGTCGAAGTCGAAGGTGCCCGGGCCGGTGCGCGCGATGCGCAGGCGCGGCGTGTCGAGCGCCACCGCGTTCAGCACCGGCGCGCGGTGCCACAGCGAGCGCCACTCCAGGTTGACGACGAGGTGGGCCAGCGTCGCGGCGGGCGGGTCGGCCGGCGTGGGGCCGGCGAGCGAGAGGTCGTCGAGCCGCAGCTCCAGCGTCAATGGATTGAAGTGCGCGGCGCCGATGTGCAGCGCGCGCCCGAGCGCCTCGCTGCCCTGCGACTCGCCCAGGCGGCGCACGGCGTAGGGGACGGCCAGCCACGTGACGACGGCCAGCAGCGCCAGGATGGCGACGGTGTTGCGCAACCAGCGCAGCGGCCGGGCGAGGGACCGGCGCGCGGGCGCCGGGGAGGGATCGGTGGGAGTGACGGTCATGCACGCTCGCGTTGGACGGGCGTGATCTTCCCGCAAAACGATGTTTCAGTCCGCAAGCGAAGCGCGCCCGACTTCCGGGGCCGGGAGAAGCCCGGCCGCTGCACGGGGCGGGGCAGGGGTCGTCGTGTTCTCAGTCGCCTTCGACGACGCGCACCACCGGCAGCGCGGTGGCCCGCCCGACCAGGGCCCGGGCATAGAGGTAGTTCTCGCGCGCGTGTTCGCTGAGCGCGTCGAGGTCGACGCGACCCTGCGCGTCGCAGGGGAACGAGAAGCCGCGGCCGGTGACGTACAGGTCGTCGAATCGAAGTTCGAAGGTCTCGCCGGTTCGCTCGTCGTCGGATGCCATGGTCGCCATCTCCTTGCCCTGGTCCAACGGGCCCGCACGCGCGGGAGTTGACTGCGGAAACTACGGACAAAGCCCGATGCGAGAACGCGCATGCCAGGTGCGCAAAAAGTCATTTGCCACGGCCGGGCGGGCCCACTAGCGTGCAGGCCCATGACGAACGCATCGCCCGTGCGCTGGGGTGTCCTGTCGACCGCGGCCATCGGGCTGCGCAAGGTGCTGCCCGGCATGATGAAGAGCGACGCGCTCGTCGTCGCCGCCATCGCGTCGCGCGATCAGGCGAGGGCCATGGCGGCGGCCGGCGAGCTGGGCATCGCGCAGGCCTACGGCTCGTACGAGGCGCTGCTGGCCGATCCGCGCATCGAGGCGGTCTACAACCCGCTGCCCAACCACCTGCACGTCCCGCTCACGCTCGCCGCGGCGCAGGCCGGCAAGCACGTGCTGTGCGAGAAGCCGATGGCGCTCGCGGCCGCCGAGGTCGAGCAGCTGCGGCCGTACGCCGGCAAGGTGCACCTGCGCGAGGCCTTCATGGTGCGCCACCACCCGCAGTGGCTCGAGACGCGCGACCTCGTGCGCGCCGGCCGCATCGGCGACCTGCGCTCGGTCGACGTGCAGTTCTGCTACCGCAACCTCGACCCCGCCAACATCCGCAACATGGCCGCGATCGGCGGCGGCGCGCTGTACGACATCGGCTGCTACGCGATCGTCGCGGGCCGCTGGTTCTTCGGCACCGAGCCCCTGCGCGCCGCGGCGCTGGTCGACCGCGACCCCGGCTTCGGCACCGACACCACGACGAGCGGCCTGCTCGATTTCGGCGGCGGGCGCCAGCTCGCGTTCTCGGTCTCGACCCGCACCGCGCCGTTCCAGCGCGTTCTGCTGCGCGGCGACGCGGGTCGCATCGAGATCGAGATCCCGTTCAACGCGCCGCAGGACGCGCCGTGCCGCTACCGCGTCGACGACGAGCTCGTCACGCTGCCCGTGGCCGACCAGTACCGCCTGCAGGCCGAGGACTTCTCGCGCGCCGTGCGCATGCAGGCCCCCGATGGCGCGGGCCTCGACGAGGCGATCGGCACCCTGCGCGTGATCGACGCGCTGTTCGCCTCCGAACGCAGCGGGCGGTTCGAGCCCGTCTGAACGCCGACGGGGGCCCGGCCCGGCCACGAGCCGGTGGTCTGTTTACCCCATTTACTAAACAGACAACGAGGCCTACCCTCGTTTCGCCGACGCCCGTACCGGAGCGCCGGTCGCCACACGAAAAACCAAGGAGACAACCGATGAGCCAACGACGAGTCCTCATCCGCGGCGCGCTGGGCGCCGCGCTCGCCGCCACCCTGCTGGCGGGCGCCGGCCCCGTGCGCGCCGACGCGAACAAGCCCGTGATCGCGCTGCTGCCCGGCGTGGTCGACCCGTTCTACTTCACGATGCGCCGCGGCGCCGAGCAGGCCGCGAAGGAGACCGGCTCCGAGCTGCTGTTCCAGATCCCCAAGGCCTGGAACACCGCCGAACAGGTGCCGATCCTGAAGGCGCTGATCGCCAAGCATCCCGACGTGCTGGTCATCGCCCCGGTCGACAAGACCCAGCTGATCCAGCCGCTGAAGGAAGCGGCCGACGCCGGGATCAAGGTCATCACCGTCGACACCTTCATCGGCACAGGCAAGTACCGCACGGGCGCGGGCAACGCCGACTTCCCGTACTCGTACGTCGCCTCCGACAACGTCGAGGGCGGGCGCATCGCCGCCAAGGCGCTCGCCAAGGCGGTCGGCGACAAGGGGGCGGTCTACATCGAGAACAACAAGCCCGGCATCTCCTCCACCGACCAGCGCATGCAGGGCTTCCAGGAGGAGATGAAGAACCACCCCGACATCAAGCTGCTCGAGACCCAGTACAACGAGGACGACGCCAACCGCGCCGCCGCGCACGTGGGCGCGGTGCTCGCGCGCACGCCCGATCTCGCGGGCATCTTCGCGGCCAACACCTTCTCGGGCAAGGGCGCGGCCGCCGGCGTGAAGAACGCGGGCAAGACCGGTGCGGTCAAGGTCGTCACCTTCGACGCCGTGCCCGGCATCGACGCCGACCTCAAGAGCGGCCTGGTCGACATCGCCGTCGCCCAGAAACCTTCCGAGATGGGCTACATGGGCGTGAAGTACGCCGCCGACCTCGCGCGCGGCAAGACCGTGCCGGCGCTGTTCGGCACCGGCTTCGTCGTGATGGACAAGAGCAACGTCGACGATCCGGAAGTGCACAAGTTCATCTACTCGAACTGAGCCCCGGCCAGCCGCCTGCGCGCCCCGCGGCGGCCTGCCCCGCGCCGCCCGCCCGACACGGGCGGCGGCGCGTCCTTCCACGCTTTCTTCCGTCGAGTCCATGGCAACGTCCTCGTCCGCCCGGCTGGAGCGGCTGGCCCTCGTCGGCCGCCTCTGGCCGTGGCTGTTCCTCTGCGCGCTGGTGGCGTTTTTCGAGTGCTGGTCGCAGGTGCGCGTCGGCCGCTCGTTCATCGGCAGCCTCTACAACGTGCAGGCCATCCTGCTCGCGGCCAGCGCGCCGCTGATGCTCGCGATCGGCCAGACCTTCGTCATCATCACCGCCGGCATCGACCTCTCGGTCGGCTTCATCATGGGCCTGGCCGCGGTGTGCGTCGCGCAGTTCCTCGGCCTCGGCGGGCCGGGCGGCCTGTCGCTGGCGATCACGCTGGTCGCGACCGTCGCGATCTGCGCCCTCCCCGGCTGGGTCAACGGCATGCTGATCGCGCGCCTGGGCGTGCCGGCCTTCATCGGCACGCTGGGCATGTACGGCGTCGCGCGCGGCGCCGGCTTCCTGGCGGCCGGCTCGGGCATGACGGTGCCGGTCGACCATGCCGGCCTCGCCTGGATCGGCACCGGCTGGACGCCGGTGGTGATCACCGGCGTGCTGCTCGCCGCGATGCACTTCGTGCTCTCGCAGACGCGCTTCGGGCAATACACCTACGCGATCGGCGGCAACCAGCAGTCCGCGGCGCGCGCCGGCATCGACGTCCGCCGCCACCTGGTCCAGGTCTACATGCTCTCCGCGGCCTTCGCCGCCTGCGGCGGCATCCTCTACACCGCCCGCTACGGGGCCGGCGCGGCCAACGCGGGCGAGTCGCTGCTGCTGGACTCCATCGCCGCCGTCGTGATCGGCGGCGCGAGCCTGTTCGGGGGCACCGGCAACCTGGTCGGCAGCCTCATCGGCGCGCTCATCATCGCCGTCATCCAGTTCGGGCTGATCTTCATCGACGTGAACGCGTTCTGGCAGTTCATCGCGGTCGGCGCGGTGATCGTGCTGTCGGTGCTGATCGACCAGGCCAAGGACAAGCTGGGGAACGCCTCATGAGCACCGCTGCGCTGCTGGAGGCGCGCGGCGTCTCCATCCGCTTCGGCGGCGTCGAGGCGCTGCGCAACGTCGACCTGGACGTCCGCGCCGGCGAGGTGGTCGCGCTCGCGGGCGACAACGGCGCCGGCAAGTCGACGCTGATCAAGATCGTCTCGGGCGTCTACACGCCGACCGCGGGCGAGGTGCGCCTGCGCGGCGAGGCGCTGCCCGCGGGCGACCCGCAGGCGGTGCGCGCGCGCGGCATCGAGACCATCTACCAGGACCTCGCGCTCGCCGACAACCTCGACGTGGGCAGCAACATCTTCCTCGGACGCGAGCCCATGCGCCGCCTGCTCGGCATGCCGGTGATCGACCGCGCCCGCATGCGCGCGGTGGCGGGCGAGGTGCTGCGGCAGCTCGACATCCACGTGCCCGAGCACAAGCTCGCGGGCCCGGTGCGCATGCTCTCGGGCGGCCAGCGCCAGGCCATCGCCATCGGCCGCGCGATCTGGTGGAACGCGAAGCTGCTGATCATGGACGAGCCCACCGCGGCGCTGGGCGTGCCCGAGCAGCGCTCCGTGATGGCGCTCATCCGGCGCCTGCGCGACGAGGGCGTGGCCATCCTGCTGGTCTCGCACAACCTGCACGACATCTTCGGCGTGGCCGACCGCATCGTGGTGCTCCGGCGCGGCGAGCTCGCGGGCGAGCGCGCCACCGCGCAGACCGACGGCGACGAGATCGTCCGCCTCATGGTGGGCGACACCTACGCCGCCACGCGCCAGGCCCATTGAAATGACGACCCCGCTCCCTTCGGTCGCCGCCCCCCGGGGAGGCTGGGCCGCTCGCTCCGGAGCGGCCGAGCGCTCGCGGCCGTCGACATCGGGCGAGCTTCGCTCGCGGGCCGAGCGGAGCGCCCCATGACCGTGACGATCCGCGACGTGGCCAGCGCGGCAGGGGTGTCGGTGGGGTCGGTGTCGCGCGCGCTCAAGAACCAGCGCGGCACCTCCGACGAGACGCGCCAGCGCATCCGCCGGCTGGCGCGCGAGATGGGCTACGACTCGGGGCGGCTGCGGGCGGGCCATCCGCAGCGCCTCGCCTTCCTCGTGCACCGACAGCACAGCGCTTTCGCGACCAACCCCTTCTTCTCCTACGTGCTGCACTGGGTCGAGGAGGCCTGCCGCGCGCATGGCGTCGTGCCCACGCTGCTCACGGCGGGGCCGGCCGATCCGCTGCGCGAGCAGTTGCGACTGCACCAGCCCGACGTGCTGCTCGCCGCCGGCTTCTTCGAGGTCGAGATGATCGAGCTGCTCGACGCGATGGACCTCCCGCTCGCGCTGATCGACTTCTGGATGCCGGGCCGGCCGTCGGTCAACCCCGACAACGAGCAGGGCGGCTGGCTCGCCACCACGCACCTGCTGAAGGCAGGACGCCAGCGCGTGGCCTATCTCTCCGGCTCGCTGGCGCACTTCAGCATCCGCGAGCGCGAGCACGGCTACCGGCGCGCGCTCTACGAGCACGGCGTGCTCTCCGATCCCGACCTCGAGGCCGTCGCGACGCCGGGCCTCAACGTCGAACAAGGGGCCGCCGAGGCGGCGCGCTGGTTGTTGCAGCAACCCAAGGGCGTCGACGCCATCTTCGCCTTCAACGACGCGGCGGCGCTGTCCGCCCTGCGCGTGTGCGAGGCGACGGGACGCCGCGTGCCCGACGACGTCGCCATCGTCGGCTTCGACGACATCCCCGCCGCCGCCGCGGGCCTGATCCCGCTGACCACCGTGCGCACCGACGTCGAGGCGCTGGGCCGCACGGGCGTCGACCTGCTCGTGCATCCGCAGCAGCCGCCGAGGCAGGTCACCCTGCCGATCGAACTGGTGGTGCGGGCGAGCTGCGGCACGGCGCCGCAGGCGGCGCGCGGCGCCGACGCGGCGCTCCTGCACGCACGCGTGGGGCCGTCGCCGTTCCCGCTGCCCCTGGTGCCGTCGCCGCGGCGGGGCTAGTCCACTGCGCCAGTGAAATGGCACCCCGAGGGACGTGCGAGACAGGGTGCGATGCTAGGCGCGGCGGCGTGCCGATGCCGAGTGGCATCGGCATGTCGACGCAACGACGCAGCGGGCCCTGTATCGCGCGGACAGCGGGTGCCATTTCACTGGTGCAGTGGACTAGGCCGGGAGGAGCCGCTGCCGATCGCGCAGCGCCGGGAACCAGGTCATCCAGAGCGCCACGACCACCAGCGTGCCGACCCCGCCCAGGACGACGGAGCCGACCGGTCCCAGCAGCGCCGCGGTGGCGCCCGACTCGAACTCGCCGAGCTGGTTGCTCGCGCCGATGAAGATCGAGTTGACGGCGCTGACGCGGCCGCGCATCTCGTCGGGCGTGTCGAGCTGCACCAGCGTCTGGCGCACGACCACGCTCACCGTGTCGGCGGCGCCGGTGACCAGGAGCGCGGCCAGCGAGAGGCCGAACACGCGCGAGAGGCCGAACACGATGGTGGCGAGCCCGAACAGCGCCACGGCGGCGAACAGCAGCTTGCCGACGCGGCGTTCGATGGTCCAGCGTGCGAGCACCAGCGACATCGCCAGCGCGCCGATCGCCGGTGCACCGCGCAGCACGCCCAGCCCCAGCGGGCCGGCGTGCAGGATGTCGCGCGCGAAGATCGGCAGCAGCGCCGTGGCGCCGCCCAGGAGCACGGCGAACAGGTCGAGCGAGACCGCGCCCAGCACCACCTTGCGCGCGACGATGAAGCGCACGCCGGCGAGCAGGGAATCGAGCGTGACGGGGACGGGCGGCGCGGGACGGTGCTCGTAGCGCACGCTCCAGACGAGGGCGGCCGCGACGACGAACAGGACGACGCACACCGCATACACCACCCCCGCGCCGCCCGCATAGAGGAAGCCGCCGATCGCCGGGCCCGCGATGATCGCGGCCTGCATGCCGCTGGCGCTGAACGCCATGGCGCGCGCGAGCAAGGTCGCGGGCACCAGCAGCGGCGTGAGCGCCTGCTGCGCCGTCATCTGGAACGCGCGCGCGACGCCCAGCATCAGCGACACCACGAGGATCAGCTCGCGGCTCGCGGCATGCGCGCCGGTGGCGGCCAGCAGCACGAGCCCGGCGAGCATCTGCAGCAGCAGCGCCAGGCCGAGCACGTGGCGGCGATCGTGGCGGTCGGCCACGTGGCCGGAGACGAGCGCCAGCGCCAGCGCCGGCACGAATTGCACGAGGCCGACCAGGCCCAGGTCCCAGGCGCGGCCCGTCAGGTCGTACATCTGCCAGCCGACGGCCACCAGTAGCATCTGGTTGGCCATCGTGCCGGCCAGCCGCGCGGCCCAGAAACGCAGGAACGAAGGGTAGGAGCGCAGCGACGATGGCGGCGTCATGGGGCCGTCATCCTCGCACAGGGAGCGCGCCGAGCGCGCCGTGGGGCGAAGCCGGCACCGCGGACGGCACCGGCTCGCGGCATCACTGCTGGGTCGTCGCGCCGGCGCTGCGCGCCTTCACGTTCCAGGCGAAGCGGCGCACCGGGGCCGGATGGTCGAAGGTCTGCGCTTCCTTGACCGCTTCCTCGCGGGTCTTGCCGTTGAGCATCAGGTAGCGGGCGTAGGAGCCGACGTCGTCTTCGGCGACGTTGACCGGAGCCGACGGCGCGGCGGCGTTGGTCGCGCCGACTTCCTGCGCGGAAGGCGTGCCGGTCTGGGCTTGGGCGGCGAAGACGCTGGCGAGCAGCGCGGCGGCAGCGGCGAAGGCGGAGAGCTTCATGATGGGTGTCCTTGGCAATCGGTGGGAGGGGCGGTGTTCTCGGGGAACGTGAGCGAATGATTAGGGTTTCTGCCTATGCCGACAAGGACCCGCTCGTCAATTGACCATTCCCAAAAAGTGAACAATTTCAACCGCAACAGCCGTGATCCGCCCCCTTTTTCCGCATGATGCGATGTCCCGCCCGCGGCGCGGGGCATGGCGCTTGCCGCTCCGCAGGAATCCCAACCTGGAGCCCGCCATGAACCGCACCCATCCCACCACCGTGGCGCCCACGCCGCGCGACACCCAGGCCGACGGCCGCGACGGCCGCGTCGTGGGCGACAACGACGACGGGCCGCTGGACTCGCTCGGCAAGGCCATCGTGGCCCCGATCGAGGGCGCCGACGAGGACGCCGACACGAAGCCCGACCGCCCCTTCGCGGATCTGACCCGCACCCTGCCCCAGGGCGACGAGGCGACCGAGGATCCCACGCTCGAGCCGCGGCACTGATCGGTCACCACGCGTTCACGCGTCGTCCATACCCTCCCATGGGGGTGCCGGGGCGGCGCGCGGACGCGCGAGAATCGGCCCCGACGAAGCCGCTGCCGGGAACGGGTATCCCGGTGCCGGAGCCGAGGGAGCCGGGATGCCGAAACCGAATTTTCACGATCGCAGCTGGGACGAGGTCGACTGGGAGGCCTGGGGCCCGCACTTCAGCATCCGCGACCGCGCGAGCTCGATCAACGAGTTGCAGAACGGCATCGCCACCCGCTACATCGAGGTGCAGGACCTGCTGTCGCGACTGCCGCCGCATGCCGGCCGCGCGCACAACCTGGTCACGATGTGGCGCCACGAGGTCAACGGCTACGGCCGCACCATCCATTTCGCCGAGTCGGCGCGCATCCTCCAGCGGCTCGACGAACTCCATGGCCAGGTCACCCTGCAGGCCGAGGCCGCGCGCCAGGCCGCCAAGGTGGCGCGCAAGCTGCGCCAGCAACGCGCGGCCGCGGCCGCCGCCGCGGCCAAGGGCGGGGACGGCAGTCGCCGCGAAGAGGACGGCTACGTCGAGGGGTACGACGGGCCCAGCCACAGCGCGGCCACCGCCCGCCAGCACCACGAGCCTTTCCCGCCCGGCGCGGCCGGCCGCTGGCAGCAGGTGCAGGCGACGATGGCACGCGAGTG
>Ga0209051_1001999_pt1 | contig 15559 bp, 8 predicted proteins | sample AraplaCvi_mMS_r2_2_FD_184286 | JGI IMG/M metagenome (GOLD analysis project Ga0209051, IMG submission 184286) | Arabidopsis root microbial communities from North Carolina, USA - plate scrape MF_Cvi_mMS_r2 (SPAdes) (version 2) | ecosystem: Host-associated > Plants > Roots > Endosphere | place: USA...
TGAGCGTGCGATCGATCGCCTGCGCGGATCGGCCCACAGCTTCGACATGGTTGTCGAAACCCATCGCGAAGAAATCCTCGAGGCGCAGGGCCGAGTTTCGGGCGGACGTGCATTCGTCCGCTTTGTCGCGCTGAACAATCTACGGGCCGAGCTTGCCGAACTGAAGATCGAACGGGACAGACTATTGTCCTCGATCTCGGCATTCCAGAGCATGCTCGATGCAATCGACCTTCCAGCCTGGCAGCGTGATACCGAAGGCCGACTGACCTGGGTTAATCAGGCCTACGGCGAGGCCGTCGAGGCAACCACGCCTGAGCAGGCCGTCAATGAGGGTCGTGAGTTTCTAACAACCGTTGCCCGTGAGCGGATCCGCGCGACGGCGACAACTGAGTCGCCATTCCACGACAAGATCTCCACCGTGGTGTCCGGCAACCGAACGTTCTTCGACGTCGTCGATGTAAAGGTCCCGAGCGGCTCCGCCGGGATCGCTGTCGACGTTTCCGGCATCGAAGCTGTTCGCGCCGAGCTCGAGCGCACGCTAAAGAGCCACGCCGAAACACTAGACCACCTCGCAACGCCTGTCGCAATCTTCGACGGTGACCGTCGGCTGCAATTCTATAATCAGGCTTTCGTCTCCCTCTGGGAATTCGATATCGCGTTCCTCGAGAGCCGCCCCGACAACGCAGAACTGCTGGAGCGCCTGAGGGCCGCCAAGAAGCTGCCTGATCAACTCAACTGGAAATCCTGGAAGGAAGCCGCGCTTTCGGTCTACCGTGCGCTCGATACCCAATCTGACCTCTGGCACCTGCCGAACGGCCAGACGTTGCGGGTCTTTGCAACAGCACATCCTCAGGGTGGTGCGACCTGGGTATTCGAGAACCTCACCGAACAGGTCGACCTCGAAACACGCTACAATACGCTTCTCAAGGTACAGGGCGAGACGATCGACCATCTATCGGAAGGTGTGGCGGTCTTTGGGCCCGACGGGCGCATTCGCCTCTCGAATCCCGCTTTCCGTGCACTCTGGGGAGTTACCGAGGCCGAGGCGAAGGCGGGCACGCACATCCGTGCCCTTGGAGAGTCGTGCTCTCAGTCCTATGATCGTCCGGACGGATGGAAGACCTTTGGCGAGTTGATCACCAGCTTCGACGACGAGCGGCGTTCCAGCCAGGGGACGCTCGAACTATTTTCAGGCCTCGTGCTCGACTATGCAGTCATTCCGTTGCCGAACGCGCAGACGATGCTGACCTTCGTCAACATGACCGACAGCGTCCGTGCCGAGCGCGCGCTGACGGAAAAGAACGAGGCGCTGCGCAAGGCGGACGAGCTTAAGAACGACTTCGTCCAGCATGTATCCTACGAGCTACGCTCGCCGCTTACCAACATCATCGGCTTCACCGATCTGCTGCGCACGCCGGGGCTCGGACCGCTGAACGACCGGCAGGCCGAATATATCGATCACATTTCCACGTCCTCTTCGGTATTGCTGACGCTCGTCAATGATATCCTCGATCTAGCCACCGTCGACGCCGGAATCATGCGGCTCAACTATTCGGCGATTGATCTTGGCGACCTGCTTGACGACGTGTCGATGCAGATTGCCGACAGGCTGCAGGAAAGCGGCGTAACACTGGAGATTACGGCTCCCGCACATCTGGGCTCGATCGTTGCTGACCCGCAAAGGCTGAAGCAGATCCTCGTGAAGCTGCTTTCCAATGCCGCCAACTTCTCGCCGGAAGGCTCGTCAATCTCGCTTGAATGCAAGCGTGAGGGCATGGATTTCGTCTTTGCCGTCAGTGATCGTGGCCCTGGCATTTCGCAGGATATGATCGCCAATGTGTTCGACCGATTCGCCACCGGCGCAACAAATGGCAAGAGGGGCGGCGCCGGCCTTGGGCTTTCGATCGTCGACAGTTTCGTCAGTCTTCACCACGGGACCGTCACCATCGACAGCCAACCGGGCAAGGGCACGATCGTGACCTGCCGGATTCCTTCGGTCGATCTTCCGACGTCCGTCGCAGCCGAATGATGGCTCCCGTCATTTCCCTCTTCCTCAAGGATGAGGCGGAAACGATCCGCTTTGGCGAAGATTTGGCGCTGGCGTTGAAGCCAGGTGATTGCCTTGCGCTGTCCGGCGATCTTGGCGCGGGGAAATCGTCGCTTGCCCGCGCATTTCTGCGGGCCATGGCGGATGACGACGAGCTCGAGGTGCCGAGCCCCACCTTCACGCTTGTGCAAACGTATGACCTGCGCATTCCGGTCGCGCATTTCGACCTGTACCGTCTTGGCGATCCGGCCGAGCTGACCGAACTTGGCTTTGATGAAGCGCTCCAGGAAGGCATCTGCCTCGTGGAATGGCCTGAAATGGCGGCCGGCGAGCTGCCGGGAGACCGGGTTATGCTGACGCTGGAGCACGAGGGTGCAGGTCGACGGGCAACCATCGTTGCGCCGGAAAAGCAGGCCGCACGAATCCACCGTGTCCTTGCAATACGCGATTTCCTTGATAACGCAGGATATTCCGGCGCAAAGCGTCGTTTCCTGACAGGAGATGCGTCACTCCGTGCCTACGAGGCCATCTATGCCGATGACGCGAAGCGACGCGTGCTGATGGACTGGCCGCCGCTGCCGGAGGGGCCCCCGGTCCTGGATGGCAAGCCATATCCAAAGGTCGCGCATATCGCGGAAAATGCCTATCCTTTCGTTGCCATTGCCAATGTGCTCAGGCGGGAGGGTTTTGCAGCACCCGAAGTCTACAATGTCGATTACGATCAGGGCATTCTGCTTCTGGAAGACCTTGGCGCGGACGGCGTTCTCGACGCGAAGGGCCAACCTAACGTCGATCGTTACCGGGCAAGCGTCGCCTGCCTTGCACACCTCCATTCGCTGACAATCCCGCAGGACATCCGCGTCGCGGTCAACCATGTCCATCACATCCCGGATTTCGACCGAACGGCGATGAAGATGGAGGTGCGCCTCGTTCTCGATTGGTACCTGCCCTGGAAGCGTGGGGGCATCGCAGCCAGTGATGCCGAGCGGGACGAATATCTTGCCATCTGGGATAGGCTGATCGACGAATTGGACACGGCGGAAAAGAGCCTTCTCCTGCGCGATTTTCACTCACCCAACATCATCTGGCGAGAGAACGAGACAGGCATTGAGCGCGTTGGACTGATTGATTTCCAGGACGCCATGATCGGCCCGACGGCCTATGACCTTGCTTCTATAGTGCAAGATGCACGTGTCACGATCTCTCCGGATCTTTTCCAGCAATTGATGGACGACTATCTATCACTGCGCAGAGTAGAGGGCAGCTTCGATGAAGTCCGCTTCCTGAAGAGCTGGTCGATCATGTCGGCGCAGCGCAACTGCAAGCTTGTCGGCCTGTGGGTTCGCTTGATGCAACGAGACGGAAAGCCTGGCTATATGAAACATATGCCGCGCACCCTGTCCTATCTTTCCGTTGCGCTGAAGCATGAAGCGCTTGCCCCCTTGCGCGACTGGTGCGTAAGGGCTGGAATAGTACCAAGCGAATCATAATTTCTCGGATCAGATGAGTATCAAGCAAGCAATGGTTCTCGCTGCAGGTCTTGGGACCCGCATGCGGCCAATTACTGACACTATCCCGAAGCCGCTCGTGAAGATCGACGGCAAGGCGATGATCGACTACGCGCTGGACTCACTTGCCGAAGCCGGAGTCGAAAAGGTCGTGGTCAATGTTCATCACCACGCAGACCAGATGCTGGCTCATCTGGCTTCATACCGAAACCTCGAGATCATTATCTCCGACGAGCGCGAGAAGCTGATGAACAACGGCGGTGGGCTTGCAAAGGGCCTAAAGCTGCTTGTTCCCGGCGAGGTTTTCGTCACGAATGCCGACCTCTTCTGGATCGGGGAACGCCCAAACGTTCCGAGCAACCTAACACGCTTAGCCGGATTCTTCCGACCGGAAAGCATGGATATGGCGATGCTCTGCGTGAAGCTGGAAGATACCACCGGCCACAACGGCAAGAACGATTTCAACATGGCCCGGGATGGCCGGTTGACGCGTTTTGCTGAGTCCGGGCCGGGTCCGGTCGTTTACGCCGGCGCTATTGCCATGAACACGTCGTTCCTGGACGACGCTCCAGCCGATGCCTTCAATCTCAATCTATATTTCGACAAGGCGATCTCCCAAGGCCGGCTCTATGGTACGGTGCTCGAAGGACACTGGCTCACAGTCGGGACGCCCGAAGCGATCGGCGAGGCGGAGGAAACGATCCGGCGATACCGGACGTTTGCATGACGGATGGCCGAGCATCACCGGCCGAGGGTCTTAACCATCCCCGCGGGGCTTCCTTTTCTGAGGACCCTTGCCGAAAGCCTTTGTGACGGCCGGCTGACACCGCAATTCCGGTATGATCCCGACGATCCTCTATCGCTTTCTAAAACCACGATCTATCTGCCGACGAGGCGTGCGGCACGTGTGCTTCGCTCGGAATTCGTCGACCTGCTAGGCGGTCGATCTGCGATCCTACCGGTCATCCGCCCACTCGGCGAAACCGATGACGACAGCGGCTATTTCGACGAGGCCTTACCGGCGACCTTGGATCTTGCCCAGCCGCTCTCGAATACCGCCCGGCTGCTGGAACTCGCCCGCCTCATCCTCGCCTGGCGAAACAAACTCCCGGAAATTGTCCGCAGCATCCATTCCGATTCGCCACTCGTTGCGCCGGCAAGTCCCGCCGACGCCATCTGGCTTGCGCGGAACCTTGCGGAACTCATCGATGCGATCGAAACCGAGGATCGGGATTGGAGCGAGCTGTCCCGATTGAATGCCAAGGATTATGCGCTTTGGTGGCAACTGACGGCCGAATTTCTGCAGATCGCCAGCACCTTCTGGCCGGAGAGGCTGAACGAGCTCGACAAGTCGTCGCCGGCGCGGCATCGAAACGCCATCCTTCGGGCGGAGGCGAATCGTCTTGCGACAACCCGACCGATGGGACCCATCATCATTGCGGGATCCACCGGTTCGGTGCCGGCGACGGCCGACCTTATCGCGGCGGTCGCCGCCCTTCGGGAAGGCGTGATCGTACTACCGGGCCTCGACCTCGGGATGCCGGATGAGCACTGGCGAATGGTGGTACCGGACGATCGGAAGCCAGCGGATCCCGCGAGCCGCAGTCACTCACAATACGGCCTAGCCCAGTTGCTGAAGCGACTGAAACTGATGCGCGAGGACGTTGTGCCGCTTGCAGAGCCACCAGAGGAACTGCAGCGCCGCGCTGAAATCCTGTCGCATGCGCTCGCCCCTGCCGAGGCCACCAGTGACTGGGGAAGCTGGAAGGCGAAGCTACCCGCCACGGCTATCTCGATAGCGTTTGCCGATGTCTCGTTGATCGAGGCAGGCAACGAGCGAGAGGAAGCGACCGCGATCGCGATCGCCCTGCGTTTGGCACTCGAACGGCCCGGCAAAGACGGCGAGAGCCGGGCGGCATTGATCACGCCCGATCGAAACCTCGCCCGACGCGTTAGCACCGAACTCGCGCGTTTTGGCATCGTTGCGGACGATTCTGCCGGCACGCCGCTTTCCGCAACACCACAGGGAACATTGCTGCAGTTGCTGCTCGAAGCAACGCTTCGCCCCGGTGATCCGGTCGCCATCGTCGGGCTGCTCAAGCATCCATTGGCCCGCTTTGGGCTGGAGCGTAGCGCGCTTGTCGAAGCCGTCGCGGCACTGGAGCTTCTTGCGCTCCGGGGTGGCGTAGCCGAGGTCGACATCTCTGCGCTCGAACCGCTTTTCGAGCAGCAGCTGTCCAAGCAGGCCCAGGATCGTCACGCGCCGCAATGGCGAAAGGCGCTCCCCGCCGGTGCAGTCGATCACGCCCGTGCCCTTGCCCGTCGCATTGCCGAAGCCACCGAACCGCTCGCCTCGGCGCTCGTTCGAAGCCTACCCGAAGAGCGAGGACTGACCACCAGCTTTGCCCTTTCCGAATGGGCGAAGCGCACCGGGCGCGCCCTGGAGGCCGTGGCTGGCGACGATCGCGGTGACCTTGCCGGGCTCTGGTCGGGGGAAGCGGGCGACACGCTGGCGTCAATGCTTGGCGAGGTTATTGAAACCGAAGGACGGATCAACGCCGACGGGCCGCAATGGATCGATATTGCCGCAGCGCTTCTCGCAGGCCAGGCAGCAAAGCCGCGGGCGCTAAGTCATCCAAGGCTGTTCATCTTCGGCACGCTGGAGGCTCGCCTGCAGAGCGTAGACACGCTCATCCTCGGAGGGCTGAACGAAGGGTCGTGGCCGGGGCAAACGTCCAACAATCCCTTTGTTTCCCGCACCATGAAGACCGAGATCGGGCTCGAACCGCCGGAGCGACGGATTGGCCAACTGGCGCACGACTTCGAAATGGCCAACGGCACGCGTCATCTCATCTATTCGCGGGCGCTCAGGCAAGGTTCGACGCCAACTGTTGCGTCGCGGTGGCTGCAGCGACTGCTCGCGTTTGGCGGGAAGGAGTTCGAGGCAGAGCTGAAGGGTCGTGGAGACCATTTTGTGCATTGGGCGAATCTGATCGATCAGGGCGATCGCCAGGCACCGGCACAACGCCCAAGCCCAACGCCACCACAGGAAATGCAGCCGAAGTCCTATTCGTTCAGTGAGGTGGGGCGGCTTCGTCGTGACCCCTATGCGATATACGCACGCCGGATTCTGCGGCTCGACCCTGTTGCACCCTTCAACCGGGATCCGGGTGCCGCCGAACGAGGAACGCTCTATCACAAGATCATCGATCGCTTCATCCGCGAAGGTCACATCGCCGGAACACCCGCGGCGGAAACGGCGATGGAGGTCATTCTGGCGGAGTTGTTCGACACGGAACAACTGCCCGCACACATCGACATTGTCTGGCGCCCGCGCTTTCGCGAGGTTGCCCGCGCCTTTCTTGATTGGGAGGCACGACGACGGCCGGATATCCGAAAGACGCTGACGGAAGTGCGCGGCGGCGTCGAGTTGGAGCAAATCAATCTCAGGCTCAGCGGTATCGCCGACCGAATAGACATCACGGGGACGGGAGCTGCCGATATCATCGACTACAAGACCGGATACAATCCTTCTGCGTCTCAAGCTCGCGCCCTTCTCGATCCCCAGTTGGCGCTGGAGGCCGCTGCGCTTCACGCCGGCGCCTTCCGGGACGCCGGCAGTCTCGTTCCTCAGAATCTTCTCTATGTGCGACTTCGCCCGGGAGATCGTTTCCAGGTCGATGCCGTCAACAACGAGACGTCGACGAGGAACGACAAGACAAAGTCGGCTATGGATCTGGCGGTGGAGTCGATCGATCAGCTCATAAAGTTTGTCTCGCTTCTGCAATCGGGTGAAAAGGGCTTTACGTCCCGGCTTCTGCCGGCACAGCAATTCGACTTTGGTGGCGACTACGATCATCTGGCCCGTGTTTCGGAGTGGTCAGCGGCGGAGAGCGACGAGGCAGCCGGCGATGAATGATGAAACAACATTGCCTGAGGGCGACGATCCCGTTGCCTGGACGAGTTGGACGACCATCCAACAGTCCATCGCATCCGATCCGCGACGCTCTGCCTGGGTTTCGGCCAATGCGGGTTCCGGGAAGACACATGTCCTGACACAGCGCGTCATCCGACTACTATTGGCCGGGGCGCGCCCGTCGGCGATTCTCTGCCTGACTTATACGAAGGCCGCGGCCTCTGAAATGTCGAACCGAGTGTTCGAACGGCTCGCCGAATGGGCCGTCTTGGCCGACGCGGAGCTTGAGGAGCGCATTGCGCGGATTGAAGGCAAGAGCCCTCAGCCCGCAAAGCTTGCGGAAGCGCGGCGGCTCTTTGCCAAGGCGCTCGAGACGCCGGGTGGACTGAAGATCCAGACCATCCATGCATTCTGCGAGGCGCTGTTGCATCAGTTTCCCCTGGAAGCGAACGTGGCCGGGCATTTTTCCGTGCTCGACGATCGAGCGGCCGCGACGCTTCTTTCGGACGCGCGTCGATCACTGCTCACGGCAACGACGCCAGAGGATGACCCGGCGCTGGCAGAAGCCTTCGCCTACGTGCTCAATCTCGGCGATGAGTCAGGGCTCGAAAACCTTCTTGGAGAGATCATCGCAAACCGCAATGCGATCCGAGCGTTTACTGAAGACGCTGAGCGCAGGGGCGGCATCGAAGCCGTGCTGCGAGCTAAGCTCTCTCTCTCCGAAAATGACACTACCATTGGCATCGCCGAGGCATATTGGCCCCTTACCGGGCTGCGCGGCGAGATGCTTGACCAGTATCTAAGCCTTGCGGACCAGAAAGGCGGCACCAAGGCACACGATATTGCAGCCGCCTTGCGGTCAGCCGCACGCGAACGCGACTATGCGCGGCGTGCTTTGCTGCTGGAGAAAGTCTTCCTTACGGGAAAGGGAGAGCCAAAAGCGGATTCACAGTTTTTCGTGAAGGCGATGTTGAATGAGGCGCCAGAACTCGTTGATGCCGTCGCAACGGCACGAGCGCACGTCGTATCGTGCCGGGATCGATTGAAAACCGTGCGCATGTACGAGGCCACCCGCGCCGCGCTGGTCCTCGCCGACCGTCTCAACAAGGATTACGACGACCTCAAGAGACATCGTAGCCAACTCGACTTCGAGGATCTGATAACGCGGACTGCAGAGCTGTTGAACAAGAGCGACGTTGGCCCGTGGATCCACTACAAGCTCGACCAGGGCATCGACCATATTCTCGTCGACGAAGCACAGGATACCAGCCCGATCCAATGGAGCGTCATCCAGTCGCTAGCCGAGGATTTCTTTTCGGGCGAGAGCGCCCGCACCGCCGTGCGGACCCTGTTTGCCGTTGGTGACGAAAAGCAGTCTATCTACTCGTTCCAGGGTGCCCGCCCCGAGCGCTTTTCCGAAGAAAGCCAACAGACGCGCCGGCGCGTTTCCCAGAGCGGACTTGCTTTCTCGACGGTGCGGTTACCGCTGTCCTTCCGCTCAACCTCGGACGTCCTTGCCGCTGTTGATCACATTTTCACGCCAGCTGAGAATGCCCGTGGGCTGAGTGCGACAGGCGAACCAGTGGTTCACCGTTCCAACCGTATCGGCAACCCCGGCGCGGTCGACCTCTGGGAGATGGTGGCGCCGGAGGCGACGATAAAGGAGGAAGACTGGACCGCACCCTTTGACGCTACACCGGAGAGCGCGCCAGCGTCCATTCTTGCGCGTCGCATCGCCAACACGATTGGCAATCTGGTTGGCAAGGAAACGATCGTCGAGAAGGGTAAGGAGCGACTGATCGACGCCGGCGATATCCTCGTGCTCGTACGCAAGCGCGATGCCTTCGTCAACGCGCTGACACGCGCCCTAAAGCGTCGCGGCGACATACCGGTCGCCGGTGCTGACCGCCTGCGCCTGACGAGCCACATCGCGGTGCAGGACTTGGTGGCTCTCGGCCGCTTTCTGCTGTTGCCGGAAGATGATCTCTCGTTGGCCGCGCTGATGAAGAGCCCGCTTCTCGATCTGAGCGAGGACGACGTCTTTGCAGTTACTGCCCTTCGTGCGGAGGGCGAGAGTGCATGGTCTCACGCGCAGAAGTTCGCCGCCGATGGCAATTCGCGCTTCGAAGCGGCGGTTTTACGTCTCAAACTCTTCCTCGATGAATCGAAAGCGCTGTCGGTTCACGATTTCTACGCGCGCGTGTTGGGATGCCACGATGGCAGACGACAGTTCCTTGCCCGCCTCGGAACTGAGGTAAGCGACATTCTCGACGAGTTCCTGACATTCGCGCTCGATCACGAGAACTCGGGCCTGCCCGGCCTGCAGTCCTTCATTTCGACGCTGGAAATTGAGGCGCCGGAGGTTAAGCGCGAGCAGGACAAGGGGCGGAACGAAGTCCGGATCATGACCGTCCACGCTTCAAAAGGTCTGGAGGCGCCGATCGTGTTCCTCGTTGACGGCGGATCAAAGGCCTTCATACACTCGCACATGCCCAAGCTTCGGCTTCTTGAACAGGAGCATGGCGAACCGCCGATGCCAGCCTGGGTTCCGCTCGGCGATCTCAGCAACTCGCTCACCCAAATTGACGCGGCGCGCCTCCAATCGCTCGCGGAACAGGAATATCGCCGGCTACTCTATGTGGCGATGACGCGAGCTGCGGATCGCCTAATCGTTTGCGGTTACCGGGGCATTCGTCCGAACACCGATACCTGGCATGCAATGATCTCGACAGCGATGACGGACAGTCATCCGCATGTCTCCGCTGCGACATTCTCCGGACCGGACGGCACCTGGGCCGGTATCGAATGGCGCGTGCCCCGAATTGAGCGCAGCTTCGAACGGCTGGTACGCACCGAACAGACCGCAAGGCCGGAGAATATCCCCCCAAGCCTGGAAAAGCCGCTGCCGCCGCGAAGACAGTTGCCCCGACCGCTCAGCCCTTCCGGCGTCGGGACCATTGTGGACGATGGTGCTGATGATCTTCTGGTCACCTCCCCGCTCTTTGACGAAAAGGGCAAACCGGATCGCTCCCTGCAAAAAGGGCGGCTCCTACACCGCCTGCTGCAGACGCTGCCGGATCTGCCGCGCGGCGAGCAGGCCGATGCAGCAGCGCGCTACGTCGAGCGCGCTGCGCGCTTCTGGCCGGAGAGCGAGCGTCGGCGACTCGTAGATTCGGTCCTGAAACTATTAGGGGATCCCGATCTGAAGGCCGTGTTCTCAACTCACGCGCAGGCGGAAGTCGCGGTCATGGGCACCCTGACGATCGCCGGACTCGACCACGCCGTTTCCGGCCGCGTTGATCGAATGGCAGTCTTCGAGGATCGGGTGGTGGTGCTCGACTACAAGACCAATCGCGTTCCGCCACAGACGGCAGAGACGATTCCCTTTTCCCACAAAGCTCAGCTTGCAATTTATCGTGAAATCCTGGCGCCACTCTATCCCGGCAAACGCATCGATTGCGTGCTGGTTTACACCGAGAATGGTTCCGTTCACACCCTGACGCCCGATGCATTGGCGTCGGCGCTTGCGCAGCTCGAAACAAAGTGAAATACCGGGCATTGAAATTCCCGCACCGCACGCTCACATGTGTTTCAACAGGAATCCGTAAAGGAGCAGCCTATGGCTACCGTAAAAGTCGATATCAACAACTTCCAGTCGGAAGTTCTGGAATCCGCAGAACCCGTCGTCGTCGATTTCTGGGCTGAATGGTGCGGCCCGTGCAAGATGATCGCCCCCAGCCTCGAAGAACTCGCTGTGGAGTTTCAGGGCAAGGTGAAGGTCGCCAAGCTCAACATCGATGAGAACCCGGAACTGGCCGCTCAGTTCGGCGTCCGCTCCATTCCGACGCTCGCCATGTTCAAGGCCGGCGAAGTTGCTGACATCAAGGTTGGCGCTGCCCCGAAGACCGCTCTTTCGAGCTGGATCTCAAGCGCCGCTTAAGCATTGCCTATCAGCAGATAAGAAGAAGCCCGGCATTTGACCGGGCTTTTTTCATTTCGGGGGTGTGCCGTTGTCGGCAAGCACATCGCCGACGAGATAAAGAGAACCGCCGATCAGGATGCGTGGCGGGTGGGCCGGTTCGAAGGCGCCTTCCTTGACTGCTTCCAGCGCGTCGCTGACAGTCGACATCGGCTCCGCGACGAGGCCCGCATCATATGCGGCGTTTGCCAGGATAACCGGGTCAATCATCGAGTCGCTGCCACGGATCGGCACGCAATAGACCTTTTCGGCAAGTCCCTTGAAAGCCTTGAAGTAGCCGACCGGATCCTTGGTGTTGATCATCCCAATGATCAGGAACAGCGGCCGTGACTGCTTTTCCTCGAAATTCGCCATGGCTTCGGCGATGACTTCCCCAGCGCCAGGATTGTGGCCGCCATCGACCCAGATTTCCGCCTTGGCCGGGGCACTGGCCATCAAATGCCCGTCGTTCAGTCGCTGAAGGCGACCCGGCCACTCGACCGACAGCAGCGCCTTTTCCATCATGGTCTCGGTAACCGTGAACCCGGCAGCCTTGACGGCGCGGATCGCTGCCGCAGCATTGGCATACTGGTGGCGACCCGGAAGACGCGGCAACGGCAGGTCGGCGAGGCCAAACTCGTCCTGATAGACGAGGCGTCCATATTCCTCATGCGCCATATAGTCCTGGCCGAAGACGGCCGTCGGGCAATTCAGTCGCTCCGCAGTCGACATCAGGACGTCGAGCGCGGCATCATACTCCTGCTTGCCGATAACGACCGGGCAACGGCGCTTCATGATGCCTGCCTTTTCGGCCGCAATCAGTTCGACGCGATCGCCGAGATAAGGCTGATGGTCCAGCGAAATCGGCATGATGACGGAGACGGCGGGGTCGGAAATCACGTTCGTCGCATCGAAACGGCCACCGAGGCCGACCTCGATGATAGCCGCGTCCGCCGGATGCTCGGAAAAAAGGATGAAGGTGACGGCGGTCAGGATCTCAAAAACAGTAATCTTCTGACCGTCATTGGCTGCCGAGACGCGTCGCACAGCCTCGGCGAAAACCGCATCATCGACCAGCTGGCCGCGGCTGCCTTTGACACCGATCCTATAGCGCTCGTGCCAGTTGACCAAATGCGGAGAGGTATGGACGTGGGCGCTGTAACCGCCGGCTTCCAGCAAAGCCCGGCAAAAGGCAGTTACCGAGCCCTTGCCGTTCGTGCCCGCCACGTGAATGACGGGCGGCAGCTTTTTCTGCGGATCACCGAGAACGGAAAGAAGCCGGGTAATGCGGTCAAGGGATAGATCGAAGCCCTTGGGATGCAATCCCATGAGCTTATCGATTTCCTGTGCTGCTTCGCTCACTGCGGCTTGGCCCCTTGGTATCATCGCGCGACCCGCCTAGTCGGCTCAGGCGCTCGCGGCGATCGCGAGCGTCCCACTTTCCTTGTTGAGGTTTGCTGCAGGCTTCTTGGTCAGGATCTTCAAGACGCGAGCCAGCGTATCCGGAATATCGTGGCGCTTGACCACCATGTCGACCATGCCGTGTTCCAGCAGGTATTCCGACGTCTGGAAGCCTTCCGGCAGCTTTTCGCGGATCGTCTGCTCGATGACGCGCTTGCCGGCAAAGCAAATTTCCGCGCCGGGCTCTGCCAGGTGCAGATCTCCGAGCATCGCGTAAGACGCCGTAACGCCACCCGTGGTCGGGTTCGTCAGAACGACGATGTAGGGCAGCCCCGCTTCCTTCAGCATGTCGACGGCAACGGTCGTGCGTGGCAGCTGCATGAGCGACAGGATGCCCTCCTGCATGCGAGCACCGCCCGAGGCCGGGAACATAACCAGCGGGCACTTCTCCGCAATGGCGCGTTCGAAGGCCTTCACGATTGCCTCGCCGGCGGCAATGCCGAGCGAACCGCCCATGAAGTTGAACTCGTGAACGACGGCGACGAGCTTCAGGCCACGAACCTTGCCGACGCCGGCAACGATCGTGTCTTCCTGCTCGGTCTTAACGCGGCTGTCCTTCAGGCGGTCCGTGTATTTCTTGGAATCGCGAAACTTCAGCGGATCCTGTGCGACCTTCGGCTGGACGAGCGCTTCGTAGGCGCCGTCATCGAAAAGATCGGCAAGACGAGCCTTTGCCGGCATCTTCATGTGATAGCCGGACGCCGGAATGACCCACTTGTTGCTCTCCAGATCTTTATGGAAGACCATTTCACCCGTTTCCGGGCACTTGATCCAGAGGTTCTCCGGCACTTCGCGGCGGCCCAGCATGGAATTGATGCGGGGGCGGACGTAGTTGGTGATCCAGTTCAAGTCGAAAACTCCTGATTGACTATTGCCAATGTGGGGAAACTATTCGGCAGCAACAAGGCGCGCCGAACGTGTCCCCGTTGACAGTCCACGAACAAGCGTGGCGACGGCCTGGACGGTATCGGCGGTTGCCTTCCCATCCTTAGTGAGGCTTGTTGCCACCTGATTGACGATTGCGGTGCCGACGACGACGCCATCGGCCGAGCTGCCGATGACCTTCGCATGGTCGGCGGTCTTGACGCCGAAGCCAACGCAAACCGGCAGGTCGGTATGCTGCTTGATGCGCTTGACGGCGCCGGAGACGAGAGATGTATCCGGTAGCGCCGAGCCGGTGATACCGGTCATCGACACGTAATAGACGAAGCCCGATGTGTTCTTGAGAACGGTCGGCAGGCGCTTTTCATCCGTCGTCGGCGTTGCCAGGCGAATGAAATTAATCCCCTTCTTGAGGGCGGGGATGCAGAGTTCGTCATCCATCTCCGGCGGAAGATCAACGATGATGAGGCCATCGATGCCGGCAGCCAGCGCATCATCGACGAACTTGTCCACGCCATAGATATAAATCGGGTTGTAGTACCCCATCAATACGATCGGTGTTGCGTCATCGGCTTTGCGGAAATCGGCTGCAAGCTGCAGTGTCTTCTTTAGGGTCTGACCGCCCTTCAGAGCGCGCTGGCCAGCCATCTGGATCACCGGGCCATCGGCCATCGGATCGGAGAAGGGCATGCCGAGCTCGATGACATCGGAGCCCGCCTCCGGCAAGGCCTTCATGATGCCGAGCGAGGTTTCGTAGTCGGGATCGCCGCCCATAAAATAGGTGACGAGTGCCGGCCGGCCTTCCGCCTTCAAATCGGCGAAGCGTTTGTCCATACGTGCGGTCATGACTTACTCGCCCATTCCCAGAATCTTGCCGACAGTGAAGATGTCCTTATCGCCGCGGCCGGAGAGATTCATCAGGATGACCTCGTCCTTGCCCATCTTCGGGGCGCGCTTGATGACTTCCGCCAGCGCGTGCGACGGCTCGAGCGCCGGAATAATGCCTTCGAGGCGGGTGAGCGTCTGGAAGGCTTCGAGCGCCTCATGGTCCATGATCGGAACGTATTCAACACGGCCGATGTCATTCAAGTAGGAATGCTCCGGGCCAATGCCTGGATAGTCGAGGCCAGCCGAAATCGAATGGCCTTCCTTGATCTGGCCGTCGCTATCCTGCAGTAGGTAGGTGCGGTTGCCATGCAAGACGCCGGGCGAGCCTGCGGTGATCGAGGCGCAGTGCTCATCGCCATTGAGGCCCTTGCCGCCCGCTTCGACGCCGACGATCTTGACGCTCTCATCGTCGAGGAACGGATGAAAGATGCCGATCGCATTGGAGCCCCCGCCGACGGCGGCGATAACGAGATCCGGCAAGCGCCCTTCGGCCTCCAAAATCTGCTCACGAGCTTCGGTGCCGATGACTGCCTGGAAGTCACGGACCATTTCCGGATAGGGATGCGGGCCGGCAGCCGTGCCGATCAGGTAATAGGTATCATCGACGTTGGTGACCCAGTCACGCAGCGCCTCGTTCATGGCGTCCTTGAGCGTGCCATGGCCGGCCGTGACTGGCTTCACCTCGGCGCCAAGCAGCTTCATGCGAAACACGTTCGGCGCCTGACGCTCAACGTCGGTTGCGCCCATGTAAACGACGCAAGGGAACCCGAAGCGGGCGGCAACCGTTGCGGAGGCAACGCCGTGCTGACCGGCACCGGTTTCCGCGATGATGCGGGTCTTGCCCATACGCTTGGCGAGCAGGATCTGGCCGATGCAGTTGTTGATCTTGTGCGAACCGG
>Ga0209051_1002001_pt1 | contig 15551 bp, 15 predicted proteins | sample AraplaCvi_mMS_r2_2_FD_184286 | JGI IMG/M metagenome (GOLD analysis project Ga0209051, IMG submission 184286) | Arabidopsis root microbial communities from North Carolina, USA - plate scrape MF_Cvi_mMS_r2 (SPAdes) (version 2) | ecosystem: Host-associated > Plants > Roots > Endosphere | place...
GATGACGAACGCCACCGGCACGCGCCACGGCTTGTCGTCCCAAAGGGTGTAGAAGGTGTAGTTGATTCCGACCTGGACGGCGTAGGTGACGGCGTACAGCAGCACCACCGCGACGAACCGGGACCGGCTGGGCGGCGCCTGGAACGTCCACCGGCGGTTGATCAGGTACGCGGTGGTGGTGCCCGCGATGAAACTGAGCGTCTTGGCGACGTTGACGTTGAGGCCGAGGTGCAGGAACAGCACGTACAAGCCGAAGTCGACGACGGCGGACAAACCGCCGGTGACGAGGAAGCGCCAGGCCTGGGTCGTCAGGCTCAGATTCGGCGACATCGGGGGCTCGGCCACGGGGGCAGCTTAGTCAGGGTGGCTGCGAGTACCCAGGAGCGCGGTGGCGGCCGCCGCCGCGACCAGTACGGCCGCGGCGAGAACGACCGGTATGACGAGCCGCAGCCACCAGGAGACGACGCTGTGTCGTCGAGGGCACGCGATCCTGCCAGCTACCGACGGGCGGAGCGCACCAATTTCGTCGCTACTCCTCAGCGGGGTCGGCGTCATCGGTGTCGCTCGCGTCGGGCCCGTCGGTCGGCTCGTCCGCCTCGGTCTTGGGTGTCGGGGCCTGCGTCGGGGCCGGGGTGCCGGACTTCTCGTCCTTCGGGTCGTCGAGTGAGGCGGGCTTCCGGTTCTTGACCTCGTGAGTCGCATCGGACGCCTGGACGTTTCGGCGCGGCTTCTTCGGCTCGTCCTGGGACTTGTGCTCTGTCGCAACGGTATTCGAGACGGCAACAGGTGTCGTCTTGACGTCGTTGCGCGAGTACCCGGCGTCCACCATCGGCTTCAGGACGGCCTCGAGACCGTCGACGTTCATGCCGAGGTTCCGCAGCGGCCGCAACATGGGGAGGTGGGCGGTCGGGATCAGCACGTCGGTCACCTTGCCGCCGGCGCCGTTGATCGTCGTGGTGACGTTCTTCGCGGGGAGGTTTTCGGGTAGCTGGCCGTAATACGGGTGTAGGTAGATGATTCCGGCCGCCGCGTTGGCGATCGCAAGGACGTTGAATCGGTCGGGCAGATCGGCGAAGCCGTCATACTCGCGGGTGAAGTACACGGTGTCGTACGGAGTGTCCGGACTCTGGTAACCCATCTGGCTCAACGAACCATGGCCGGGACGCGTCGGGTCGCCGATGGCGACGAATGTGAGGGTGCCGGGGGCCGGCCGCTGGTCGACGGGCAGCGCCATCAGGCGGCGTTTGGCCTCGGAGACGGCGATGGCCCCCTGGCTCATGCCGAGGGCACGCTTCTCCCCTGGGGTCGACTGAATAAGTGCGACAAGGCGATCCGCCCCAACGGCGACGGACTTGTCCATGTCGACGACGGTCGCCGGGAACGGCACCGGGACGGCGGGACCGTCGTCGTACTTGCCGCCGAGGACGCCAGACAGGCCCACGGGCGGGATCGGTTGACCGCTGTCGATCAACTGTGACGTCCCTCCGAGAGTGAACGTGGTGGGTGTCGCGATCGCGACGCCAGGCACGGCGACGATCGCCGCCACGGCAACGGAACTGACCAACTGACGTAACATGACGACTGCCCTTCTATGCCAACCGCAGGTGATGGGTAGGCGGAAGCGGATGACTGTTTGGCGACGGAAGTCCGCTTCCGTTCTGGTGTTTCGGTCGCCCGGCTAGTCCTTGACTCGTCCTCGGCGAGAGCCGAGCCGCTGCAGGTCCCCTCCTCCTGCGGGCCAGCCGGACGACCTGTCTGACACGGCTCAAACGTAAGAGGATTCGACGCCGGCGAAAATGACCGCAACTAGCGACGTCAGTGACCGAAATGCGCACGCCTGCGGTGGTAATTTCCCACTGTGGCGGCCCGCACTGTCGCGATCCAGCTCATCCGTGCGGCGATCGCCCCGGCGGCGGCCCGGGGCCTCGACGTCGACGGCGTGCTGCGCGAAGCGGGGATCCCGGCGGGTTTGATCGACGAGGACGCCGCCAGGGTGACCGAGGCCCAGGCCGCGCGCCTGATCCAGGTTCTCTGGGTCGTGACCGGTGACGAGATGGTCGGGCTGGGGTCCATGCCCATCCCGCGTGGAACGTTCCGCATGGTCACGTTGGGTCTGATCCATACTCCCGATCTCCGGACGGCCCTGCGGCGTCTGATCGAATTCGTCGGCATTGGAATAGGTTTCGAGGTCACCGAGCTCGCCGGCGACGCCAAGACCACCCGGATGATCGTCGCTCCGGGTGCCAGGACCCGGGCCGATCAGGTCGTCGGTGCCATCGGGATCGTGGTGGGGCACAGGTTCGCCAGCTGGCTGATCGGTCAAGCGATCCCGCTGACGTCGGTTGAACTGCCCCAACCCGCGCCGCCGCACGCGGACTACCCGGCGATCTTCGGCGTCGTTCCGAAATTCGACGCACCCGCGGCGGCGTTCACCTTCGACAGCGGCCATCTGAACGCGCCGGTGGTGCGCGACGAGGACGAGTTGACCGAGTTCCTGCGAAACCTCCCCGACGCCTTGCTGTTCCGGCAGGACTACCACCCGACCGCGTCCAGTCGCGTGCGCAGAATGGTGGAGCGCCGCCACGCCCCCGAGCTGCTCACCGTGGAGGAGATCGCAAAGCCGCTGAACGTCAGTGCCCAGCATCTTCGGCGCCTGCTCCGCGACGAGGGCACGACCTTCCGTGAGATCAAGGAGGACGTCATGAGGGACGCGGCAATCGCAGCCTTGGTGAGCGGGCGCGAGTCGACGGAGGAGCTGTCGGACCGTCTCGGGTTCTCGGAGCCAAGCGCCTTCCGGCGCGCCTTCCGGCGGTGGACGGGAAGCCCGCCCGGCGCGTACCGACTGGCCAGGGGTCAGTGACGGAGGCTGGCCAGCACCCCGCACAGGGCGTCGACTGCCGCGGCGAAGGCGCTCTCCGCGGGGGTGCCGAAGCTGATCACCACGCCGTCGGGGGCGGGAACGTCCGGGCCTGCGTCCGGGTGCCGCAGCAGGCTCAGTCCGGAGAGCGCGATGCCAGCCTCACCCGCTCTTCTGACGACCTCGGGCTCCGTCCCGGCGGGCAGGGTCAGCAGCAGGTGCAGGCCCGCCGACAGGCCTCTGATGCCGACGTCGAACGGGCGCAATGCCTCGACGAGGCGGTCGCGGCGGTGTCGGTAGTTCAGCCGCATTCGTCGAATGTGCTTGTCGTAGCCGCCGTTCGAGATGAAGTCGGCCATCGTCAGCTGGGTGATGGCGTTGACGTAGAACTGTTGGCCACCGGAGGCGGCCACCACCCTGTCGACCAATCGGTCGGGCAGCACCATCCATCCCAGTCGCAGGGCCGGTGACAGGCTCTTGCTCGCCGATCCGAGGTAGACGACGCGATCCGGGTCGAGTCCCTGGACGGCCCCGACGGGCTGGCGGTCGTAGCGGAACTCGCCGTCGTAGTCGTCCTCGAGCAGGTAGCCGCCGGTCCGGTCGGCCCACTCGACGACTGCCTTGCGCCGTGCCGGATGCAGCGGGCCGCCGTGCGGAAAGTGGTGCGCGGGGGTCAGCAGCGCCGCGGTTGCGGCGGACGCGGCCAGGTCGTCGACCACCGCCCCGTGCTCGTCGACGCCGATCGGGGTCGACGCAACCCCCATGCCGGCGAGCGCCTCCCGGAACAGGAAGAGCCCGTATGCCTCGACCGCGATCGGTCCGCCGAGTGCCCCTGCGAGGATCTCGACGCCGTGGCGGGTGCCCGCGCAGATGACGATCGACTCGGGTGAGGTGCGGACCCCACGGACCCGGCCGAGATACTCCGCAAGGGCTTCGCGCAGTTCCACCCGGCCGCGGGGGTCGCCCATCCGCAGTGCTTCGTGGGGTGCGGCGGACAGTGCGCGACGGGTCGATGTCAGCCACGCGGCGCGGGGAAAGGCGCTGACGTCGGGGGAGCCCGGCATGAGGTTGTGCGTTGGCACGACGGGCGTGCCGCGCGAGCGAGTCGGCAGGGGCGTGACCGCGGCGTCGACCACCCAGGTGCCCGCGCCCTGCCGTGAGGCCAGCCAGCCTTCGGCGACCAGTTCGGCGTAGGCCTCGGCGACGGTGTTGCGGGCCAGCCCGAGATCGGATGCGAGCGTGCGCGAGGGCGGCAGCGTCGTCCCCGACGCGAGTCGGCCGGACCGTACGGCGTCCCGCAACGCGGTGATCAGGAGTTCGCGGGCGCCGCGCGCGCCGGGCACGATGGCCTGGCGCAGGTCGAGGTGCAGATCCCTGGCACCCGAATTGGCCCACGAAGTCACCCCCGAATTGAACCATGGGCATGGTTCTTTCGCGGTTAGCGTGGTGGTCATGACACAGACACTGGAACACCCCACCGCCATGGACCGCCTGTCGATCTACGAGGTTTCCCCCGAGTTGTACGACGCGATGATGCGGCTCAGCACCGCCTCGGCGAAGGACGTCGACCCGACCATCGGCGAGCTGGTGAAGATCCGCGCCAGTCAGATCAACCACTGCGCGTTCTGCCTCGACATGCACGTCGCCGACGCCCGTAAGCGCGGGGAGACCGAGCAGCGGCTGGCGCTGGTCGCGGCGTGGGACGAGGCGGGGACGCTGTTCACCGATCGCGAGCGGGCCGCGCTGGAGCTGACCGAGGCGATCACCGAGTTGCACCACGGGCACGTCTCCGACGAGGTCTACGCCAAGGCCGCCGCGGTGTTCACCGACAAGGAGCTCGCCCAGGTGATCGCGATGGCCGTGACCATCAACGCGTGGAACCGCTTCAACGTCGCGACCCGCATGAAGGCCCCGCGCCGCTGAGGCGCTACTCCCCGTCGAGTGTGCTGTGGGATCGGCGTTTCGCGTGTCGAGGCGCTCTCACAGCACACTCGATGAACGGGTCAGACCCAGTAGGGCACCCGGGAGCGGTACTGCCGCATGGCGAACGCCGTGACGGTCCAGCCCACGATGGTCAGCACGATGACCACCACCCAGTGCCTCGGCTCCTGGTCCGCGCCCAGCAGCGGTGCCCGCACGATGTCGACGTAGTGCAACAGCGGGTTGAACTCGATGACCTTGGCCCACGTGCCTGCGCCCTGCTGGCGCAGCGTCTCGTCGTTCCAGATGATCGGCGTGACGTAGAACAGCAGCTGTACCAGGCTGAACAGCAGCGGGCTGATGTCGCGGTAGCGGGTGGCCAGGATGCCGAAGCACAGCGCCACCCACACGCAGTTCAGCGCGATCAACATCAGCGCGGGGATGAACGCCAGATCCGTCCACTTCCACGGCTGCGGGAAGATGATCGCGATGATGACGAAGATGATGATGTTGTGCCCGAACAGGATGATCTGGCGCCACACCAGCCGGTAGACGTGTACCGACAGCGGCGTCGGAAGTTGTTTGATGAGACCCTCGTTCGCGACGAACACGTCGGCGCCCTCGAGGATCGAGGCGTTGATCAGGTTCCAAATGATCAGCCCGAGCGTGACGTAGGGCAGATGCTCGGCCAGCGGCAGATGGAAGAGCGTCGAGTACAGCCCGCCGAGGGCGACGGCCATGGTGCCGGTGGCGATGGTGATCCAGATCGGCCCAAGCACCGAGCGGCGGTAGCGCTGCTTGATGTCCTGCCACCCGAGGTGCAACCACAGCTCGCGCTTGCCGAAGCCGTCGGTCAGATCGCCCCAGGCCCGGCCGAAGGTCTTCGACTGCGCAGCCGCGTCGATGAAGGTCATTGCTTGCTGAACCTCTCTCGTCTGCCCAACCGCCGCAACCGAATCCATTCCCGCAACCCAGCGGGATCGCGCTTGGTCACCAGGAAGAACCAGCCGAACCGCACCCACTCCTGGGGGATCAGCCGACGCATGCCGGGCTGGGACTGGACGTACCCGCGGTTGCGGTAGGTGAAGTAGCGCTTGGTGGCGTCGTCCGGATACTGGGTGTGCATCCGGCCGCCGAGAATCGGCTTGAACTCGTCGGAGCCCTGCGGGTGCAGGTACACCGCGTCGAGGCAGGTTCCGAACGGCAGCCCTGAGCGCACTAGTCGACGGTGGACCTCGACCTCGTCGCCGCGGATGAACAACCGAATATCCGGAACGCCAACGGCTTCCAGTGTGGTGGCGCGAAAGAGCGCGCCGTTGAACAACGATGCGATGCCCGGCAGCAGGTCACCCGCGGGGTCAGATCGTCGGCTCGCCGACGCGTCGACGCGAAGTTCGTGAACCCACCTGCGCCACACCAATCCGCGGCGCAACGGGAACGCCAACCGGGTCGGGTCGGCGAGGTCGCACACCATCGGGGAGACCTCAGCCAGCGAATGCGTGGTCGCACACTCGAGCAGCGTGCCGAGGACGTCGGCGTCCGCGGGCCGTCCGTCGTCGTCGGCCAGCCACACCCAGTCCGCGCCGAGCGACAGTGCCTTGAGCACCCCGAGCGCGAAGCCGCCCGCCCCGCCGAGGTTGCGGCGAGAGCCGATGTAGGTGGTCGGAACGGGTTGGGCCGCAACCAGTTCCCGGACGCGGTCGTCGTCGTCGTTGTCGACGACGATCAGGTGGTCGGGGACCCGGGTCTGTCCCGACACGACGGCCAGCGACAGGGTCAGTTCCGCCACGCGCCGGTGGGTCACCACGACGGCGATCACACAATCACTCACGCCGGACGTCCGAGCGCTTGTTCTCCTCGATGACTTCGCGGACGTGATGGGCCGCGTCGTCGCCCTCGTAGGCGCGCACGACGTCCTCGATCCCGCCGGTCAACCTGATGGTGCCGTGGTCCACCCACATGGCGGTGTCGCAGAGCTGGGCCAGGAACTCGTTGGAATGGCTTGCGAACACCAAGATTCCAGACCGGGCCACCAGATCCTGCAGCCGGGTGCGGGCCTTCTTCATGAACTCGGCGTCCACCGCGCCGATGCCCTCGTCGAGCAGCAGGATCTCCGGGTCGATGCTGGTGACGACGCCCATGGCCAGGCGCACCCGCATTCCCGTCGAGTAGGTGCGCAGCGGCATCGACAAATAGTCGCCGAGTTCGGTGAACTCGGCGATCTCGTCGACCTTGGCCGCCATCTGTTTGCGGGTTTGCCCCAGGAACATGCCACGGATGACGATGTTCTCGAATCCGGATATCTCGGGATCCATGCCAACGCCGAGGTCGAACACCGGCGCCACCCGGCCCCGGACGGTCGCCGACCCGCGGGTCGGTTCGTAGATGCCCGACAGCAAGCGCAGCAGCGTGGACTTGCCTGCGCCGTTGTGACCGACGAGGCCGACGCGGTCGCCCATCTTCAACGACAGGGTGATGTCGCGAAGGGCCTCGATGACGACGACGTTGGACTCGTTGCGGCCGATCGTGCCGCCCGCCTTGCCGAGGAATGCCTTCTTCAGCGATCGCGACTTGGCGTCGAAGATCGGAAACTCGACCCACGCGTTCTGGGTCTCGATGTGCGGATCGACCACCGCTAGAGGTACTGCCCGGTTCCGGAGCTTGCCGGGCCGCGGGGTCCTGGCCCGCCTGCGGCGCCCGGCGGCAGCTGGCGCATCTGCTCGAGCTGCGCGCGCGCCGCCATCTGCTGGGCGAACAGTGCCGTCTGGATGCCGTGGAACAGTCCCTCGAGCCAGCCGACGAGCTGGGCCTGGGCGATCCGCAGCTCCGCGTCCGAGGGCAGCGCGTCCTCGCCGAAGGGCAGGGCGAGCCGCTCGAGTTCCTCGCGCAGTTCGGGTGCAAGGCCTTCTTCGAGCTCGCGGACGCTGCGGGCGTGGATGTCGCGGAGCCGGCTCCGGCTGGCGTCGTCCAGCGGTGCAGCCCGCACTTCTTCGAGCAGCTGCTTGATCATGGTGCCGATCCGCATGACCTTGGCCGGTTGTTCGACCAGATCGCTGAGGGACTTGCCGTCGGCGTCGTCGCCCATCGCGGAGACGTCTCCGATGATCTCGATGTCGTTCTCGTCGGCATTACTCGTCACGTCTGACACTCCCTTGGATCTAACTTCCCTGCCACTCATAGATGTGGTCCTCGCCGTTGTCGTAGATGAGCCTCCACGACTTCGACTTGCCTAGCGAGACTAGTCCGTCGGGCATGACGAACCCGCGTACCACCGGTGTGCTGGTGATGACGTACCTGATGTCGAGTGCACGCACGGCCTCGGCGACCCGGGGATCGGTGTCGGCGTCGTCGGCGTAGGCCCAGAAGATGAAGCGGTTGTACCCGGGGCCCTGCTGCTGCGGGTAGTCGTAGTGCGTCCACAGCGGATGGAGCCCGGCGACGGCATACATCCAGGCCGTGCCGTCGGTGTTGGCGTTTCCGATGAGGGTGTCGCGGGCCCCCGGCAGGGTCGAGAGGTAGGCGAAGGCCTCGAGGTCCTTGTCGTCGATGATCACCTGGTCGTACTTCTCCCCGATCAGGTGCCGGTGCCGGGGGAAGTAGTGCCAGGCCATGCCGACGGGCACTGCGACGAGGACGACCGCGGTGACGGCGTTGACGACACGGGTGTTCAGCCGCGGCACCAGCCGGCGCAGCCAGTCCAGCGCCGTCGTGGTGATGGTGACCAGCGCGATGCCGGCCATGGGGGCGAGCAGCATCGTCACCACCGCCGACAGCCGGCGCGGATCGCTGTAGAAGAGGTCGGTGAACAGCGCCGTGACCTTGCCGACCGCGCCGCCAAAGGGGGCCGACGAGTGCACGATCGAGTACACCAGCACCAGCCAGATTGCGGCCGGCCACCAAATGCGCCGGATCAGCAGGACGACGAAGCCGATCGCGGCCAGCGCGATGAGCGCGTTCTGGATCGGATAGTCGTTGAGATGTCTGGTGTGCTGGACGACGGCGTCGAACAACGCCTTCTTCTTGCCCTCGTGGGTGTCGAACTCGTGCCCGGCGATGATCTCGGCTTGCTGCAGCACGCCGACGAATTGGGGGAGTAGCAGCAGCACCGCCGGCGCGGCGACCGCGGCCAGCGTGCCGAAGTCGGCGAGCCGACCGCGGACCGGCCGCCAGAGTCCTTCGGCCAGCCACCATCCCACGACGAAGAGCACCGTCACCACACCGCCGGTGATGTGCACCGAGAACACGCCGAGCAGCGCGAGCACGGCCAGCGGTATCCGGTCGCGGTGTCGCAACGCCGAGATGGTCAGCAGCGCGGTCGGCACGGCCAACCCGTACGCCGCCAGGTTGGGCATCGAGGCGGTGTCGAACTCGACGTAGGGAACCGCGGTGAACGAGGCGGCCAACGCTGCGGCGGCCGCCGCCGAGCCCGCCGCCTGCCACTGGCCGACGTCGCGGCTGCGCAGCAGGTGCCACGCGAGCGCCGCCGCGCTTGCCGGGAACAACCAGACCGCGACGGCCAGCGAGTTCAACGTGTACGCGGTCGTGGCGGCGGCGCCGGTGAGCTGACACTGGATGGCGGCCAGGGCGTGGAACGCCGACGGGTAGTAGAGCGCGTCGTGGGTTTCGACGTTGCGCAGCTCGCCCATGTGGGTGGGCGACGCCTGCCCGGTCTCGAGGATGAAGCGGACCGTGTTGGCGTGCCAGACCGAATCCCAGGTGCTCGGTATCGATTGCCAGTTCGGCATGCCGCGGATAGCTGCAAGTGTGATCAACGTCGCACCGAGGAGGACGCCCGCGGCGACGACGAGCGCGGGTCCGGCGCCGATCGTCTCGCCATCGGACGGGTCGGCGCGCCACCGCAACCGTGCAGCCTGCAAACCCGCGACGACGGCCACGACGACGAGCAGGGCGAGAAGTGCGGTCACCAGAGTCCACGGGACGCCGACGGCGCCGAAGGGGAGAATCGCCAGCGCTACGGTGCCGTAGGTCAGTGCCGGAGCGACGGCGACCGCGGTCGGCCACGTTAGCTGCGCGGCCCGGGCAATGGTTGCTCCTGGGATGATGAGCAACGTCCACGCGACTAGCACTCCGGACGCCAAGCTCACTGCACTAGTATGACCACGCAGGTGAACTTGGTCCGTCACGGCGTACACGACGGGCACCATCGGCAATCTGTTCGGTCGCGTTATTCACAGGGCTCGAAGGTGGCAGGCATGGCATACGACGTCGCCCGGGTGCGTGGTTTGCACCCGTCTCTGGGCGACGGCTGGGTGCACTTCGACGCGCAGAACGGCATGCTGCTGCCCGACTCGGTGGCGACCACCGTCTCGACGGCCTTCCGCGGCTCGATGACCACGGGGCAGGGTCCCCATCCGGCTGCGCTGCGCAGCGCCGCGGTGTTGCAGGCGGCCCGGCAGGCGGTGGCCGACCTCGTCGGAGCCGACCCGCGCGGGGTCGTGCTCGGCGCCGACCGGGCCATCCTCCTCACGTCGCTCGCCGACGCCTCGGCGTCGCGGGTTGGACTGGGCCACGAACTCGTAGTCACGCGGCTCGACGACGAGGCGAACATCGCCCCCTGGTTGCGTGCCGCGAATCGCTATGGCGCCAAGGTCAAGTGGGCTGAGGTCGACATCGAGACGGGTGAGCTGCCGGCCTATCAGTGGGAATCGCTGATCGACAAGCCGACCAAGTTGGTCGCCATCACGTCGGCCTCCTCGGCCATCGGAGCGGTCACCGATCTGCGTCCTGTCACCAAACTGCTCCACGAGAACGGCGGCACGATGGTCGTCGACCATTCGGCGGCGGCGCCGTACCGGTTGGTCGACGTCAACGAGATCGAGGCCGACGTCCTCGCGCTGAACACCGTGGCGTGGGGTGGCCCGCCGATCGGTGCGCTGGTGTTCCGCGACCCGTCGACGATCGAGTCGTTCAGCTCGGTGTCGTTTGACCCGCTGGCGGCCGGTGTCGAGCGTCTCGAGATGGGAACGCATCAGTTCGGCATGCTCGCCGGTGTGGTGGCCAGCGTCGAATACCTGGCGAACCTCGACGAGTCGGCGACCGGTACCCGGCGTGAAAGACTCACCGTCTCAATGCAATCGGCGACGGCCTACATGGACCGGTTGTTCGAGTACCTGCTGACGTCGCTGCGGTCGCTGCCACTGGTGATGGTGATCGGCCAGCCCGAGGAACGCATTCCCGTGCTGAGCTTCGCCCTGCACGGGGTGCCCGCCGCGCGGGTCGTGCAGAGGCTCGCCGACAACGGGGTGCTGGCGTCGCTGAACACCACGTCCAGGGTGCTCGACCTGATCGGGGTCAACGACATCGGCGGCGCCGTCACGATCGGTCTGGCGCACTACACGACGATGGCCGAGGTCGACCAGTTGGTCCGCGCGCTCGCCTCGCTCGGGTAGCTCAATCCCGGACGCGCAGAAGCACTTTCCCGTGGGCGTCGCCCGACTCCAGTAGCCGGTGGGCGTCGGAGGCCTGCTCGACGGGAAGCTCGGCGCCGATGATGGGCCGCACCCGACCGTCGGCGATCATCGGCCACACGTTCTCCACCACCGAGGCGACGACGGCGCTCTTGCCCGACGGCCCGTCGACTGGCCGCGAGCGCAGCGCCGTGGAGATGACGCCGCCACGCTTGGCCATCAGCTTGCCGAAGTTCAACTCCGCCTTCAGGCCACCCTGGAAGCCGATGACGATGATGCGGCCGTCCGGCGCCAGGGCGTCGATGTTGCGGTCCAGGTACGACGCGCCCAGGAGGTCGAGGATGACGTCGGCGCCGACCCCGTCGGTCTCGGCCTTGATCCGCTCGACGAAGTCCTCGTCGCGGTAGTTGACGGTGATGTCGGCACCAAGGGCGCGGCACACCTCGAGCTTCTTGGCCGAGCCCGCCGTGACGGCGATGCGGCATCCCAGCGCGCGGGCCACCTGGATGCCGTGGGTGCCGATACCGCTTGCGCCGCCGTGGAAGAGGACCGTCTGCCCCGAGGCCAGATGTGCCGTCATGCCGAGGTTCGACCACACCGTGCAGGCGACCTCGGGCAGCGCCGCGGCTTCGTGCAGGCCCACGCCGTCGGGGATGGGCATCACCTGACCGGCGGGCACCGCGACGCGCTCGGCGTAGCCGCCACCGGCGAGCAGGGCGCACACGGGCTGACCGACCGTCCACGCGGTCACCCCGGCGCCCACCTCCGAGATTCGACCGGACACCTCGAGGCCGATCGTCGTGCTGGCCCCGGGTGGGGGCGGATAGTGGCCGGCCGCCTGCAGCAGGTCGGCGCGGTTCACCCCCGCGGTGACGACGTCTATGACCACTTCGCCGTCGGCCGCGGTGACGTCCGGGACTTCCCGCCAGGCAAGGTCAGTGCCTGATTCGGCAACGATCGCACGCATGCGGACAACGCTACTACCGCCCCCGAGGGTGGTTCGGGGTCAGCTCGCTTAGAGTTGTCGGCGGTGGCGTGGCAGAGCGGCCTAATGCACTCGCCTTGAAAGCGAGAGACGGCTAACACCGTCCGGGGGTTCAAATCCCTCCGCCACCGCTCTACGGCATAGGGTGAGGACCCCGATCGCGCCCGCGCCGCGGTGAGTCCTCCGGCTCCGGCCCGGCTCGAACGGGCAGCCACCCTCACCGAGCGCGGGCAGGCCGCGCCCTTACCGGGTAGACGCGACTTGGGCGGAGTCGAGGCTGGACGCTACCCATGCGTGTAGGGATGGGCAACGAAATATCGAGCCTTACTCGCCGGTGAACTCCGGCGGCCGCTTCTCGAACATCGCGGTGATGCCCTCGGTCAGATCCTTCGAGGGCAGGAACGCCGAGTTCCACGCCGCCACGTAGCGCAGGCTCGCGGACACCTGTGCAGTGCGCTGCTCGTCGAGGACGTCCTTGATGCCGCGGACCACCAGCGGCGGGTTGGCGGCGATCTCCCGGGCGGTCTCGTATGCGGCGGCCAGCGAGGCCTCGGCGTCGGGGAACACGTCGTTGACGAGACCAATCTTCTCGGCGCGCGCGGCGTCGATGTTCTTGCCCGTCAACGCGAGTTCACGCAGATGGCCGTCGGACAGGATCATCGGCAGCCGTGCCAGGCTGCCGACGTCGGCGACCATCGCGACCTTGACCTCGCGGACGGAGAACTTGGCGTCGGCACTGGCGTAGCGGATGTCGACCGCCGAGATCAGGTCGACGCCGCCGCCGATGCACCAGCCGTGGATCGACGCGATCACCGGAGTGCGGCAGTCCGCGACCGCGGTGATGGTGCCCTGCATGGCCTTCACGTCGGTGTGGAAGTCGGTGCGCGGCTTGGCCATCGCGCCCTCGGCCAGGACAGGCGCCAGGGTGCCGCCCATGCTGGCCAGGTCCAGTCCGTAGCTGAAGTTCTTGCCCGATCCGGTGAGCACGATCGCGCGGACGTCCGGATCGGCGTCGAGCTTGGCGAACGCGACGGGGAGTTCGGCCCAGAACGCCGGTCCCATGGCGTTGCCCTTGCCGGGACCGGTCAGCGTGACCGTGGCGACGTGATCGACGACGTCGACGGTGAGGGATTCGTATGCATCGCCCATGGCACGAAGGCTACGTCCAGGCGGAGCAGGCCTCAGGGCGGGGTCTCGCCGAGCAGGATCTCGGCCACCGTGCTGTCGGGCAGGAACGTGCACACGGCGTCGGCGAGAGTCTTCGCGATCTCGGAGTCACCGGGACTCAGGACCGCCGTCTGGTCCTTGAGGATCTCGTCGACCACGGCGGTCCGGTTCGCCTCGTCGAGGTCGACGTACTCCTGGCACGTCACTGCCAGTGGGTCGCCCGGCGGCGGAGTGTTCGACGGCGTCCGCGGCGTCGAGGTCCGAGGTGAGGACGGGGTGGTGGGTCGCGCCGACGTCGAGGTTCGCAGCGGGGGACCGGCCTCGGTGGTCATCGCCACCGTGCCCTCGGTGGTGCGATCACAGCCGACAAGTGCAGCTGCGACGACGAACACCGCGGCGGCGCCCAGAACGCGCGTCCTCATCTGACTGACGATAGGGGCTAGACGCGTTCCAGGTAGAAGTACAGGTGTCGTGGTGAGCCGGTGCTGTCGTCCAGCGCGCCCTTGCCGTTCATGATGCCGACGACGGCGTTGTCGTCGACCTTCTTGAAGTGGTCGTGCACCGGCGCACCGTCGTAGACCATGGACGCCGTCACCTCGCCGCGGAACTCCTCGAGCCACAGGCTCGCCTCGCCCTTCATGGCCTCGGTGTTGGAGAACTTGTTTCCCTCGGCGTCCAGGCACACCAACGGCTTGGCGTCGGATGCGGACACGAACGTCTTGCCGAACCAGTTGAGCCGCTTCATGAAGCCGTTGGCGCGGTGGCCGGTGTCGAACTCGCCGCCCTTCCACTCCCCGATCATGAAGTCGATGGTGGCGGGCTGCAGGGTGTCCCAGAACGCGTCCAATTCGGCGTCGGGAATCAACTCGGTGCGTTCGATCAACGCGGCGAACGTCTTTCGCGCGGTGCTCATCTTTGTCCCATCCAGCTGGTGGCGAACTCGAGGAAGGCGTCGTTCTCGTGCGGCGCGGCGACGGTGACGCGCACTCCGTCTTGACCATAGGGCCGCACCAACAGCCGGTTGTCGGCAGCGCTGTTGACGAAGGCGTTGGTGTCGTCCGCCAGCGGCAGCCAGACGAAGTTCGCCTGCGACGGCGGCACGGTGAATCCGGCGTCACGCAGCGTCGTGGTGACGCGGGCCCGCTCCTCGACGACGGCGTCGGTACGGGCCAGCAGTTCGTCGGCGGCGTCGATCGAGGCGATGGCTGCGGCCTGCGAGACGCTGGTCGCCGTGAAGGGCACGTAGACCTTGCTGAGCGCGGAGATGACGTCGGGGTCGCTGACGGCGTAGCCGATGCGCAGGCCGGCCAGCCCGTAGGCCTTCGAAAACGTCCGCAGCACAACGACGTTGCGGTGGTTGCGAACCAGGCCGAAGCTGTCGGGCAGCATGCCGTCGCGGATGTACTCGACGTACGCCTCGTCGAGGACGATGAGGATGTCGCTGGGCACGGCTGCGACGAAACGGGCGAGCGCGTCGGGGTCGACGACGGTCGACGTCGGGTTGTTGGGGTTGCAGATGAAGATCAGCCGGGTGCGATCAGTGATCGCGGCGAGCATCGCGTCGAGGTCGAAGGTGTGGTCGGTCAGCGGAACCTGGACCGGCGTGGCGCCTGCGGTGCGGACCTGCAGCGGGTAGATCTCGAAGCTGCGCCAGCCGTAGAGCACCTCGTCGCCGACGGTCGAGGTGATCTGGATGAGCTGCTGGCAGAGGCTGACCGAGCCGCAGCCGACCGAGATGTGTTCGGGGGCGAAGGCGCCGCCGTCGAGATGCTTGGCGAGGCGCTCCTTGAGCTCGACGTAGCCGTTGTCGGGGTACCGGTTGATGCCGTCGGTCGCGGCCAGGATCGCGGCCCGCACGCTGGGCAGTGGACCGTCGACGGTCTCGTTGCTGGCGATCTTGATTGCGCCGGGCACCGTCTTGCCGGGCGTGTAGGCGGGAAGGTCGGCCAGTTCGGGGCGGAGACGGGCGGTCACGGGATCAGTCTAGGGGTGTCCGAGTGGGCGCTTTGCCTTCCACCGTCACCCCTGTGTACGCTTCCTCCTCGGCGGTTCTGGGGATTGCTTTTAGGTCCGGTACCCTCGGGATCGGTCAGGAGGCGTGCCAGAGCGGCCGAATGGGACTCACTGCTAATGAGTTGTCCGTCTTAAAGCGGACCGGAGGTTCAAATCCTCTCGCCTCCGCCGCGGCTGACTC
>Ga0209051_1002003_pt1 | contig 15546 bp, 15 predicted proteins | sample AraplaCvi_mMS_r2_2_FD_184286 | JGI IMG/M metagenome (GOLD analysis project Ga0209051, IMG submission 184286) | Arabidopsis root microbial communities from North Carolina, USA - plate scrape MF_Cvi_mMS_r2 (SPAdes) (version 2) | ecosystem: Host-associated > Plants > Roots > Endosphere | place...
TTTCAGGAGCGGGCTGCGCGCTACGCCGACAAGACCTTCATCAAGTTCGAGGACGAGCGGCTCACCTACCGCGAGTCCAACGAGACCGTCAACCGCTATGCCGCGGTACTGGCCTCGCGTGGAGTCGGACCGGGCGACGTCGTCGGCGTCATGTTGCGCAACTCGCCGAACTCGGTGCTGTTGATGCTCGCGGTCGTCAAGTGCGGTGCCGTCGCCGGGATGCTCAACTACCACCAGCGCGGCAAGGTGCTCGCTCACAGCATCGGTTTGCTCAACGCCAAGGTCGTGGTCGCGGAGAACGACTTCATCGATCCGATCGGCGAGAGCGAGGCCGACACCGACGGGCTGATGACGCTCGACGAGCTGATCCAGCTTGCCGTCTCCGCACCGGCCACCAACCCGGCCACCACCAGCGCCGTCCTGGCCAAGGACAAGGCGTTCTACATCTTCACCTCGGGCACCACCGGGATGCCGAAGGCCAGCGTCATGACCCACTACCGCTGGCTGCGCGCGCTGGCAGGCTTCGGCGGGCTGGGCATGCGGTTGACGACCGACGACACCCTGTACTGCTGCCTGCCGCTCTATCACAACAACGCGTTGACGGTGGCGCTGTCCTCGGTGCTCAACTCGGGATCGACACTGGCACTTGGCAAGTCGTTCTCTGCGTCGAAGTTCTGGGACGAGGTCATCCGCCACGACGCGACGGCCTTCGTCTACATCGGCGAGGTCTGCGCCTACCTGCTCAACCAGTCGCCCAAGCCGACCGACCGCAAGCACCGCGTCCGAGTCATCGCGGGCAACGGCTTGCGCCCGGCCATCTGGGACGAGTTCACCAAGCGGTTCGGCATCGCGCGGGTGTGTGAGTTCTACGCCGCCAGCGAGGGAAACACCGCCTTCCTCAACGTGTTCAACGTCGACAAGACCACCGGCATCTGCCCGTCGCCCATCGCCTTCGTCGAATACGACGAGGAGACCGGCGGACCGCTGCGCGACGATGACGGTCGCGTCCGCAAGGTCAAGACCGGACAACCCGGTCTGCTGCTGTCGAAGGTGAGCAATTTCCAGCCGTTCGACGGCTACACCGACCGTGAGGCCACCGAGAAGAAGCTGGTGCGCGACGCCTTCAAGGAGGGCGACGTCTGGTTCAACACCGGTGACCTCATGCGGTCGCAGGGGTTCGGGCACGCCGCGTTCACCGACCGCCTCGGCGACACGTTCCGCTGGAAGGGTGAGAACGTCGCCACCACCGAGGTGGAGGCCGCCGTCTCGACCGACGCGCAGGTCGAGGAGTGCACGGTGTTCGGCGTCGAGGTGGAGGGCGCTGGCGGCAAGGCGGGCATGGTGGCCATCCAGCTCAAGGAAGGTCAAGAGTTCGACGGCAAGGCGCTGGCCAAGTCCGCCTACGAGCACCTCCCCGGTTATGCGGTGCCGTTGTTCGTCAGGATCACCGAGTCGCTCGCCCACACCTCGACGTTCAAGAGTCAGAAGGTCGACCTCCGCAAGGAGGGTTACGGCGGCAACTCCGGCGAGGGTGACGAGGACTCGGGCAAGGTCGAGGACCCGATCTACGTGCTCGCCGGACGCGAAGAGGGCTACGTGGAGTTCTACGACGAGTACCCCGCCGAGGTCGTGGACGGCAAGCGCCCCAAGAACTGAGCCGTAGCCTGGGAGACATGCAGGCGACGTTTCTGGGCCGTCCCGTGGCGGGCGATCGCGCCATGATCATGGCGATCGTCAACCGGACCCCGGATTCGTTCTACGACCGCGGAGCCAACTTCACCGACGAAGCCGCCAAGGAGGCCGTGCATCGGGTGGTGGAGGAGGGCGCCGACGTCGTCGACGTGGGCGGTGTGAAGGCCGGGCCCGGCGACGTGGTCGACGCCGACGAGGAGATCGCCCGCGTCGTACCCTTCATCGAGTGGCTCCGCGGCGCCTACCCGGACCAGCTGATCAGCGTCGACACCTGGCGGGCCGCCGTCGCAAAGCAGGCGTGTGCGGCCGGGGCCGACATCATCAACGACACCTGGGGTGGGTCCGATCCCGGCCTCGTCGACGTCGCGGCCGAGTTCGGCGCCGGGCTGGTGTGCTCCCACACCGGCGGGGCCGTCCCGCGGACGCGGCCCTTCCGCGTCAACTACGGATTGACCGAACGTGGAGTCGTGGACGACGTCATCGCTGAGGTGACCTCGGCGGCCGAACGTGCCGTCGCCGCGGGCGTCGCCCGCGACGCAGTTCTCGTCGATCCGACGCACGATTTCGGTAAGAACACTCACCATGGTCTTAGTTTGTTGCGCCACGTAAAAGACCTTGTAAACACTGGATGGCCGGTCCTGATGGCCCTGAGTAACAAGGATTTCGTCGGGGAGACTCTGGGAGTGGGCTTGACCGAACGCCTCGAGGGAACTCTGGCCGCGACCGCGCTCGCCGCGCAGGCGGGCGCAGCCATGTTCCGAGTCCACGAGGTGGGGTCCACTCGACGCGTCCTGGAAATGGTCGCGTCGATCCAGGGCGTGCGTCCACCGACGCGGACCGTAAGGGGACTGGCATGAGCTTGACACCTGAACTCGACGCCGTTGAGGCCATCGCAGGACATCGTTGGCTGACCGACCACACGTGGCGCAGGCCGCAGTGGACCGTCGCCGAGCTCGAAGCGGCCAAGGCCGGCCGGACCATCTCGGTGGTGCTGCCCGCGTTGAACGAGGAGGAGACCGTCGCCTCGGTGGTCGACACCATCACGCCACTGCTCGGTGGTCTCGTCGACGAGATCGTCGTCCTCGACTCCGGCTCGACCGACGACACCGAAATCCGGGCGGTCGCCGCGGGCGCCAGGGTGGTCAGTCGCGAGGCTGCACTGCCGGAAGTCGAGCCGCAGCCTGGCAAGGGGGAGGTGTTGTGGCGATCGCTCGCCGCGACCACCGGTGACCTCGTCGTCTTCGTCGACTCCGACCTCATCGACCCGGACCCGATGTTCGTGCCGAAGCTCCTCGGCCCGCTGCTGACCACCGACGGCGTACATCTGGTCAAGGGCTTCTACCGTCGGCCTCTCAAGGTCAGCGGCAGCGAGGACGCCAACGGCGGTGGCAGGGTCACCGAGCTGGTCGCGCGGCCGCTGCTGGCGGCGCTGCGCCCGGAGCTGACGTGTCTGCTGCAGCCTCTGGGCGGTGAGTACGCGGGTACCCGCGAACTGCTGACGTCGGTACCGTTCGCGCCCGCGTACGGCGTCGAGATCGGGCTGCTGATCGACACCTACGACCGTCTCGGCTTGGACGCGATCGCCCAGGTGAACCTCGGCGTCCGCACCCACCGCAACCGACCGCTGACCGAGCTGGCCGCGATGAGCCGTCAGGTGATCGCCACGCTGCTGTCGCGCTGCGGGGTGCCGGACTCCGGCGTCGGCCTCACCCAGTTCTTCGCCGACGGCGAGGACTACGCCGCCCGCACGTCCACGGTGTCCCTGGTCGACCGGCCACCCATGGCGACCCTGCGGCCCCGTTGACGTCCCGGGTCGCTGCGCTCCTGCTGCCCCTTGTGTCATAGCGGTCAGGCAGTATCGACGTCGTGACGTTGATCCTGCTGTACCTGGTCGTACTGATCCTGGTCGCCGTCGTGCTGTTCGGCGTCGGCAGCGTGCTGTTCGGACGCGGGGAGCGGTTGCCTCCGCTGCCGCGCGCAACCACCGCAACCATGCTGCCGGCGTCGGAGATCACCGGTGCCGACGTCGAGGCCCTGAAGTTCACCCAGACGCTGCGCGGCTACAAGGTCGCCGAGGTGGACTGGGCGCTGGATCGGCTCGGCCAGGAAGTCGACCAACTACGCGGCCAGGTGGCCGCCCTCCGTGCTGCCTACGGAGTCGACGACTTCGTGCCCGATTCCGACGCCGCTGCCGAGTCCGAGACGCACGTCCCGTGAGCGACGGTCGAACTCGTTGCAGCTGGGCCGATTTCAGCGGTGAGCGCTGGGCAACCGACGACTCGGTGCTGTACCGCAACTACCACGACACCGAATGGGGCCAGCCGCTGCGCGGTGATCGTGAACTGTTCGAGCGGATGACGCTGGAGGCGTTTCAGAGTGGGCTGTCGTGGCTCATCATCCTGCGCAAGCGCGACAACTTCCGGCGGGCCTTCCACCGCTTCGAGGCCGACGAGATCGCCCGCTTCGGCGACGGCGACGTCGAGCGGTTGATGGCCGACGCCGGGATCGTGCGCAACCGCGCCAAGATCGAGGCGACCATCGCCAACGCGCGGGCGATCGCCGACCTCGACGTCGGTCTGAGCGAACTGCTGTGGTCGTTCGCCCCCGAGCCGCGGCCGCGCCCCGGCGCCATGACCGAGGTGCCCGCCGTCACTCCCGAGTCCACCGCGATGGCCAAGGAACTCAAGCGCCGCGGCTTCAAATTCGTGGGCCCTACGACGGCATATGCGCTGATGCAGGCGACCGGAATGGTCGACGACCACTTGGCGTCGTGTTGGGTTCCAGCCATCTCGGCGACCGCCTAAGTCGGGTCCTAAGTCGGGTCTTTGCACATCGACTGCCCGGTATAGGGAACAATGGTTGAAAGATCAGTTCAGTGCCGAGTGCTGTCGCCGAGTGGGCAGTCTTGGCCCCGACCCGTTTCGCGGACGCGGAACGGACCATTCGGAAGGGAGCACTCGATGGCGGCGATGAAGCCCCGGACCGGCGACGGTCCTCTGGAAGCAACCAAGGAGGGGCGGGGCATCGTGATGCGAGTACCACTGGAGGGTGGTGGACGTCTCGTCGTCGAATTGACTCCGGATGAAGCTGCAGCACTCGGCGACGAACTGAAGAACGTCACCGCGTAGCTGCCACACCGGTGTTCGGCTAGCTGGACACCATCCGGTAGATCTCAAGGGTCTGCTCGGCGATGCGCTCCCACGAGAACTCGTCGATGCACCTTTGACGGCCGGTGCGGCCGTACTGGGCCGCCCGGTCGGGATCCATCACCAACGCGTTGACGGCGTCGGCAAGTCGGGTCTCGAAACCCTCCTCGTCGGCGGGGTCGTAATGCACCAACAGACCCGTCTCGCCCTCGACGACGACCTCGGGAATGCCTCCGACGTCGGAGGCGACGACTGCCGTCGAACAGGCCATCGCCTCGAGGTTGACGATGCCCAGTGGTTCGTAAACCGACGGGCACACGAAGACCGTTGCCGCGGACAATATTTCGCGGATCTGGTCGGTCGGCAGCATTTCCTGCACCCAGAAGACGCGGTCGCGTGAGGCGGCAAGCTTCTCCACCGCGCCGCCCACCTCTGCGGCGATCTCGGGAGTGTCCGGCGCACCGGCACACAACACCAGTTGAACCACGGGCGCGAAACCGTGTGCGGCCGCGACCAGGTGGGCAACGCCCTTCTGGCGCGTGATGCGACCGACGAACGCCACGATGGGCCGCGTCGGGTCGACGCCGATGCGAGCGAGCGTGCCCGTCGCCGCGTCGGTGTCGGGGTACCACTTCTCGGTGTCGATGCCGTTGCGCACGACGTGAACACGGGCAGGGTCCAAGGCCGGGTAGGTGGCCAGCACGTCCTCGCGCATGCCCGAACTGACGGCGATGACCGCGTCGGCCGCCTCGACCGCCGTGCGTTCCACCCACGACGACACCCGGTACCCGCCACCGAGTTGTTCTGCCTTCCAGGGCCGCATCGGTTCCAGGGAGTGCGCAGTCAGGACGTGCGGAATCCCGTAGAGCATCGCCGCGAGATGGCCGGCGAGCCCGGCGTACCACGTGTGCGAATGCGCGACGGTCGCGCCAGCGGCGGCGTTGACCATCACCAGGTCGGCCGACAGCGTCGTCAGCGCGGGATTCGCGCCGCTGAGGGCGGGGTCCGCCGCCGCGACGTAGACGTCCGGCTCGCCCGGTCGCGGTGCGCCCATGCAGTGCACGTCTACGTCGCACATCTTCTTGAGTTGGGCGACCAACTCGGTGACGTGAACTCCCGCGCCGCCGTAGACCTCCGGTGGGTACTCCCGTGTCATCATCGCCACTCGCATGCCCACGACGGTAGTTCACCGTCGCGGCGCAGTGCGCGAGTCGGACCCAATTGTCTTGACCGACAATCCGACACACTTTGGCCAATCGTGTCCGAATAGCGTGAATGGCTAGCCGCGACCCCTAAGGGCCGATAGGTTTGACGTATGAGGGAACTGCCAACCGTCTTGGGTATCGTCTTGGCAGGCGGCGAAGGCAAGCGGCTATACCCGCTGACCGCGGATCGGGCCAAGCCCGCGGTTCCCTTCGGCGGCGCCTATCGGCTCATCGACTTCGTCCTGTCGAATCTGGTCAACGCTCGCTACTTGAAGATCTGCGTTCTGACGCAATACAAGTCGCATTCGCTGGACCGTCACATTTCGCAGAACTGGCGATTATCGGGGCTTGCCGGTGAGTACATCACTCCCGTCCCGGCGCAGCAGCGGCTCGGCCCGCGGTGGTACACGGGTTCCGGTGACGCGATCCTGCAGTCACTCAACCTGATCTACGACGAGGACCCCGACTACGTCGTCGTGTTCGGTGCCGACCACATCTATCGGATGGACCCCGAGCAGATGTTGCAGTTCCACATCGAGAGTGGAGCTGGCGCGACGGTCGCAGGAATTCGGGTGCCCCGAGCGGAGGCGACGGCGTTCGGTTGCATCGACTCGGACGAGTCCGGGCTGATTCGGGCGTTCGTGGAGAAGCCGGCCGATCCGCCGGGAACCCCCGATGATCCCGAGATGACATACGCCTCGATGGGCAACTACATCTTCACCACGAAGGTGCTCGTCGACGCCATCCGCGCGGACGCCGACGACGACGATTCCGATCACGACATGGGCGGCGACATCATCCCGCGTCTGGTCCGCGACGGCCAGGCGGCGGTCTACGACTTCAACGACAACGAGGTCCCCGGGTCGACGGAGCGCGACCACGGGTACTGGCGTGACGTCGGGACGTTGGACGCGTTCTACGACGCCCACATGGACTTGGTGTCGGTGCACCCGATCTTCAACCTGTACAACCGGCGGTGGCCGATCCGGGGCGAACCGGAGAACCTGGCGCCGGCGAAGTTCGTCAACGGCGGCTCGGCGCAGGAGTCCGTCGTCGGAGCGGGCAGCATCGTCTCGGCTGCCTCGGTGCGCAATTCGGTGTTGTCGTCGAACGTGGTGATCAACGACGGCGCCATCGTCGAGGGCAGCGTGATCATGCCCGGCGTGCGCATCGGACGCGGTGCCGTGGTGCGCCACGCGATCCTCGACAAGAACGTCGTCGTCGGACCGGGCGAGCACGTTGGGGTGGATCTCGAGCGAGATCGCGAACGGTTCGCGATCAGTGCCGGTGGCGTCGTGGCCGTCGGCAAGGGCATCTGGATCTAGAGCTGGCGGCGTCCCGGCCGTTCGTGCCGGGGCACCTTCGGTGTGTTGGTGACGGTTCTGCCCTTGCCTGCGACGGTCGACAGCGCGCGACGACAGCGAGGGCAGATCGGCTTCCCTGCGATGTCGACCGTCCACGGCTTGCCACTGCCCATGCACGTCTTGTCGTTCGTGCCGGGTTGGCCACTCGCGGAAACTTTGTCCTTCACCCGACCAGTATGAGGCGTCGTCAGGCGGCGTCGTGCCAGGCGAGTTCGTCGGCGAAGGCGACTTCGACGGTGCTGCGGCGGTTGCCGGGTCGGCCGGGTAGCGGTGGTGCGGTGGATCGGTGGCGGGCACCGGTGGGGGTGACGATCTCGCAGGTGTGGGTGCCGTCGCGCTCGCGATGGTTGCTCACCTGCCAGCCGGGGGCCTGCTTGTCGTAGTTGCACCCCGCGCAGGTGCCCCTTCCGTTGACCGCGGTGGTCGGTCCGCCCGTGGCATGGTCGACGGCGTGGTCGGTGTGGCGGATCGGGGCGTCGCAGTACGGGGTGCGGCAGGTGTCGTCACGCGCGGCGACGAACCGGGTGAGGCCCTTGGGGAAGGCCCGGGCCCGGGACTCCATCGCGATCAAGGCACCGGAGTCGGGGTGGCGGTACAGCCGCCGCAGTGTCGCCTGTGACCGGTCGTCACTTACGGCGCGGTTGACCAACTGGCACGCCACCGCGGCCGGGATCGGTCCGTAGCCGGGCACCCGGGCCGCGGCCTGGTCCCCACCGAGCAGGGTCTCGTCGGTGATGACCAGTTCCACGGCGATGGGTGTCGGGATGTCGGCGGGTAGGCCGGTGATGCGTTCGACGAGGGTGTCGGCCATGACGTGGTTGCGGGGGCGGCCGTCGCCGCAGGTGTCGGCTTCCCTGCGTAGGGCGGCGTAGACCGACACGCCTTGGGCCATGGGCAGCAGCGCGGTCACATAGGTCATGTTGTCCGGGGCGGGGCGCACCCACACCGAGCGCTCGGACTCCGCGCGGACGGCGCGGTCGACGACGGCGTGCGGGTCGAGTTCGTAGGCGATGGCCTTGGCGTCGGCCTCGATGCGTTTGTCGCCCTTGCCTTCCAGGCTGGCGGGGTCGGCGCACATCCGGGCGTCCAATCTCCGGCGGTTGGCCACGCTCAGGCAGGCGGACTCCCGCACGATGAGGGTGGCGCGCCATTCGGAGAGCGCCCCGGCTCGTAGTGCGGCCAGGGTGTGGGGCATTTCGTGGACCAGGGCGCGGGCGAAGCCGAGGTGACGGCCGCCGCGGTTGGGGGAGTCGCGGCGGGCCAGGGCGATCTCACTGCCCAGCCCCTTGCCGCGTCTGGCGGCGGGTACTCCGGCGGCGGCTTCGCGGGCCCGGCGGGTGGTGTCGAGGTGGGCGGTCAGGACGGCTTGTTCGGCGGCTGCGGCGGACTTGGCGCGTTCGAGCACGGCGATGCGGTCGATCAGCGCCGCCTCATCCGTTCCATCGAACATGTGTTCGATTCTACGGCAGCCCACCGACATGTCGGGTCACCACAAGCCGGGCACCAGCCGGAAGCGCACCCGCTTGACGTAGTCGTCGTATCCGGCCAGTTCCTCGGTCAACATCTTCTCCTCGTCCGCGATCCTGGCGCCCAGCGCAACGAATCCGGGAACCAGCAGCACCAGCCCCCAGTAGGAATCCAGCGCCAGGGGAGCGCCAATCATCATGACGAGCGCACCGGAGTACATCGGATGACGCACCAGCCCGTAGAGCCCGGTGGAGACCAGCGGTTGTTCGGCCTCGACGGTGATGGTGGCCGCGGCATAGCCGTTCTGAATGATCACGAACTGGGCGGCGAGCAGGCCGACGCCGACCAGGACATCACCAAGAACCACCACGGCCGTTGGCACCGACGACCAGCCGAAGCGATGGTCGAACGCGCTCACGACCAACTGCGCCACCACAACGAGCACCGTCGCCACCACGACGACACGTTGGATGGGCCGTGTTTCGGCGGTCGGACCGCCCTTCATCCGGCGCTGCAGCGCGGCGGGATGTTTCACCGCGAGGTAGACGCTCGGCAGCAGGGTGCCCGCGACGAATACCGCGAGGTACACCCACGCCTGCCAATAGTCGAAGGTCCCGGCAGGCAAGAACAGGGCAAGGCCGAAGAACGCGACGCTCAAGCCAAACGACGCGAGCAACTGCACGACGACCTTCATGCCGTCAGGTCCCTACGTCGAAACGCGACGGCCCCCAGGATGACCAAGGCGGCGTCGACGCCCAAGAGCCACCACAGCGGCGTCGCGCTGAAGGTGTCTGCACCGACGTGCGGAACGTGGGCGAACGGTTCCAGGTCGAGCAACCACTGCGGCGAATTCGACAGCGATCCAAGCAGATACACCGCGATGAATGCCGTCAGGACGCCCCACGCCGCCGGCGTGAACCGGGGGAGCAGACCGAACAGTGCGACCGTGATCGCCGCAAGGAGCCAGACCGCGGGCAGTTGCACGGCCGCGGTACCGAGAACGGTCGGAAGCTTGCCTGCCACGTCGCCTGCGGACGCGCCGTAGGTCAGGCCGGCCACCAATGCGGCGAGCATCATCGCGACCCCGGTTCCTGCGATCGCAAATACCAGATGGCTTGCCAGCCAACGAGTCCGGCTCACCGAGCCCGCCAGCAGCGTCTCGGCGCGCTGGCTGGCCTCCTCCTGGTGCAACCGCAAGGTCAACGAGATCGCGAATGCCGACGTCACCATGCCGAGCATCCCGAATCCGACGGCGATGAAGGCCTGCTCGATTTGGTCGCTGCCGCCGAGACGCGCCACGACGTCGCGGGCCGATTGGCTGCCACCGATCTCGTCACCGACGCCGTCGACCACGCTGCCGATCAGCAGTCCGTAGAGGCACAGTCCGACGGTCCACAACGTCGTCGACGCCCGGTTGAGTCGCCACCCCAACGACGTGACCCCGCGCAGGTCCCATCCGGCCCTGGGCGCGCCAGCACGCTCGGCGATCAAGCCCGCGCCGACGTCGCGTCTGGCCAGCAGTCGATAGGCGACCACGATCAGCACGGCGGCCAACGCGACGTGCAGTGGCAGAATCCACACCCTGTCGCCTGCGTACGGGCGCACCTGCAGTGACCACCCCAAAGGTGAGAGCCACGACAGGAATTCGGCTCGCGACCCCGCGTCGCCGACGGCTCGCAGGGTGAACGCCGTCGCCAGAACGGCGAAGGCCGCACCTCGGGCGAATCGCGCGCTTGGCGACAACTGGGCCGTAACGGCCGCCACGGCGGTGAACACCAGACCCGTCGCTGCGAGCGCCAGGCCGAAGGCCACCGAGCCCGCTGTGGGCACGTTCGCCGGGAGGAGGCCGGCGATGCCGATGATCCCTGTGACGATCGAGCCGCCCCCCGCCAGCAGGAGCGCGGCGGTCAGGCTGGCGTAGCGTCCGACGGCCGTCGAGTCGACGAGTTCGGTTCGGCCGGACTCCTCCTCGGCGCGGGTGTGCCGGACGAAGGTCAGGATCACCGCCACGGCGATCAGCACGTGGAACATGCCGGCCTTCCAGATGCCGGTGGCGCCAAGGCTGTCGCCGTAGACGTTCCCGTACAGCGCGCGCTGAGCCGGGCTGGCCATGATGGACGCGCCAAACGACGCACGATCTGCCGCCGTCGGATAGACGGCCTCCACGCCGCCGACGTACACCGCGCCGAGCGGAATCGAAAGCAGCAGAACCCATGCGGGCAGGGCGATGCGGTCACGCCGAAGGTAGAGACGAAGCAGCCCAACGGTTCCCGAGAAGTTGGAGCCGCGTGCCGGCGCCTGATGGGCGGGATGGTGGGGGCGCTCCAGAATCGTCATGCCGTCACCCGCTCGGGTTCGCCCACGTCGTAGTGGCGCAGGAACAAGTCCTCCAACGTCGGCGGTTGGCTGACCAGGCTGCGCACTCCGGCGTTGCCGAGCATCTTGATGACGTCACCGAGGCTGGCGCCGTCCACCTGGGCGCTGAGGGTATGGCCGTCCATCGTGACGTCCTCGACGCCGGGGATGCGGCCGATGTCGCCTGGGTCGCCGATCATCTCGGCCTTGATCGACGTCCGGGACAGGTGTCGCATCGACTCCAGCGTGCCGCTCTCGACGGTACGGCCGGCGCGAATGATGGTGACGCGCTGGCACAGTGCTTCGGTCTCGGCCAGGATGTGACTGGACAGCAACACCGTGGCGCCGCGCTCCCGGGCCTCGGCGACACATTGCTGAAAGACGTTCTCCATCAACGGGTCCAGGCCGCTGCTTGGCTCGTCGAGCAGGAGCAGTCTCGCGTTCGACGCGAACGCCGAGACGAGTGACACCTTCTGCCGGTTGCCCTTCGAGTACGTGCGGGCCTTCTTCGACGGGTCGAGGCCGAAGCGTTCGACCAACTCCGTTCGCCTGCGCTCGTCGACGCCGCCACGCATTCGGGCCAGCAGATCGATCGTCTCGCCACCGGTCAGGGAGGGCCACAGGGTGACGTCACCTGGTACGTAGGCGATTTGGCGATGAAGCGCGACCGCGTCGGTCCACGGATCCCCGCCGAGCAGGCGTGCGGTACCGGATTCGGCCCGCGCCAGCCCGAGGAGGACCCGAATGGTCGTGGACTTGCCTGCGCCGTTGGGACCGAGGAACCCGTGCACCTCGCCTTCGGTGACCTCGAGGTCGAGACCGTCGAGTGTGCGGACCGCGCCGAAGTGCTTGGTCAGGCCGCGGACCTGGATGGCAAGGTCGTTTGCCTTTGTCATGGTTTACTCCTTCTCCGTCGACGCGACGAAGGCGTCGTACATCGTGGAATCGGTCAGCAGGCCGTGGGTGTAGACCTCCAGGGCGGGCAGCACCATGTCCTGGGCGTAGTCGTGCAGGACGGCGCGCATGTCGCCGGGGTTGTCGTGCATCTGCAGGTAGAGGAGGAAGCTGCCGCCGCCGGCCATGCCGAGGAACTTGGCCCGTGCCTTGGGGTCACGGCTCGGCTTCACGGTCCCGGCGCGCACGCCTTCGTCCATGTATTGCTCGACGTTGTCGATCATGTTGCGCCACAGCATCTTTGCCAGTTCGCCGCCGGACTGCATGCTGCGGACCAGGTAGGCCATCAGGGGTGCGAAGGATTCGATGTCAGCCAGCTGGGCCAACCACGACGCGGGGTCCGTCGACTGGATGGTCTCGCTCTTGGCGGCGCGTACCGATTCGGCGACGAAGTGGTCGCAGGCCTTTCGCAGGCCGTCCTTGGAGCCGAAGTGGTGGATCACCAGGGCTGCGCTGACCCCGGCGGCCTTGGCGATGACCCGCAGGCCCACGTCGAAGCCGTGCTCCCCGAACTGCTCGATCGCCGCATCGCGGATGCGGGCGGTGGCCGTCAGATCGTCGACTGAACGCATGTTTAGCACGCTAAACGTGCGTTCAGTCGAGTGTCAAGGGTCCAACGCCGAGGGGGTGAAAACGGAAGGGAACTAGTCGCGCGCGGCGGCCAGCAGGCCGTCACCGAGCGGCACCAGAACGGGCGTCAGTCGCTCGTCCTCGGCGATCAACCGGGCCGCCTCGCGAACCGCGGTGACGTCCCGGTCGCTGGCGCTGGCGTCGCCGGCCCGGCCGCCGAGAGCGGCGCGGTGGATGACGATCACGCCGCCGGAGCGCAGCAGCCGCACGCCCTCGACCACGAACTGAGGCTGGTCAGCGGGATCGGCGTCGATGAACACCAGGTCGTACGACTCGTCGGCCAGCTTGGTCAGGACCTCCTGCGCACGGCCGCTGATCAGCCGGGTGCGCGACGGGCCGATCCCGGCCTCGACGAACGCCTGCTTGGCGAGCCGTTGGTGTTCCGGCTCGACGTCGATCGTTGTCAGCACGCCGTCGTCACGCATCCCCGACAGCAGCCACAGCCCGCTGACGCCGACGCCGGTCCCGACCTCGACGACGGCCTTGGCCTTGGCGACCTTGGCCAACACGCTCAGCAACGCTCCGACGGCGGGTGTCACGGCACCAGCCCCGCTGTCGTCCGCGCGTTCCCTGGCCGCAGCCGTCAGCGAGTCCTCGGAGATGGAGTTCTCGGCGTGGGCGACGATCGCGTCGGCCCGGCTCGGCCGCTGTTCGCCGCCGTCGGGCTGACCCGTCGAACCGTCGCTGCTGGTCATGCCCGCAGCGTAGAACGAAGGCGGAGTGGGCTGCACCCCGACACGCCCGCGCGGCAACATGGGATTGCCCGAGAAATCCGTTGTTTCCGCAGTTCGGGTGGTGGATGATCGACATTCTCAGGGAAAGCTCAGTTTGCTCATATGCGGAGCTCAACGGGGTCGGGGACGGTAAGCGCATGGAAAACGGCGGAAGCTGGGGCCCCGGGAATATTGACGGCCGCAAGGCAGTTTCCGCGGGTGCAGAGTCGGGAAACACATCCGGCATCCGCACGAATGATCTGGAGGATCCGACGACCACCACGAGCACGTCCCCCGTATTCATGGCCCACTTCGAGCAGGCCGGCAACGCCGACTGGGTACAGCCCGCCGAGGAGATGTCGGGCACCGCGGTGTTCGACGCCACCGGCGACAAGACGACTATGCCGTCGTGGGACGAACTGGTCCGGCAGCACGCCGACCGGGTGTACCGCCTGGCTTACCGTTTGTCGGGCAGTCAACACGACGCCGAGGACTTGACGCAGGAAACGTTCATCCGCGTCTTCCGCTCGGTGCAGAACTACCAGCCGGGGACGTTCGAGGGCTGGTTGCACCGCATCACCACCAACCTGTTCCTCGACATGGTCCGCCGCCGCAGCCGCATCCGCATGGAGGCGCTGCCCGAGGACTACGACCGTGTGCCCGCCGACGAGCCCAACCCCGAGGAGATCTACCACGACTCCCGGCTGGGGCCCGACCTGCAGGCGGCGCTGGACTCACTGGCGCCGGAATTCCGTGCCGCGGTGGTTCTGTGTGACATCGAAGGTCTGTCCTACGAGGAGATCGGCGCCACCCTCGGCGTGAAGCTCGGCACCGTGCGGAGCCGCATTCACCGAGGCAGGCAGGCACTGCGGGACTACCTGGCGAGCCACCCCGACGCCTACGCAGAGGGCGCCACGCGCTTCGCGTGAGCGTCGGTGCCGTCTCGTGCGTGATCAATCCGCCGCACCGCGCTACATTCGATTGTGTTGGGTTGACGAGGTTCGGAGAGGAGCAGTCAATGGTGGACCCGGGACACGTGTTCCGTCGTGCATTTTCGTGGCTGCCCACTCAATTCGCCTCGCAGAGTGATCAGCCAGTAGGGCCCAGGAGATTTGGCTCCACGGAGCACCTCTCGACCGAAGCCATCGCCGCGTTCGTCGACGGTGAGCTCCGGATGAGCGCCCACCTACGGGCTGCGCACCACATGTCGATGTGCCCGCAGTGTTCGGCGGAAGTCGACGCCCAGGGCCAAGCCCGGACGGCACTGCGCGACTCCTGCCCGATCAGGATTCCGTCGTCCCTGCTCGGAGCGTTGTCGGAGATTCCCCGCCACGCGCCGCTGCAGCCGCCGGTCGACGACGTCGCGGCCCAATTCGCCGCTGGCGAGACGCGGTCCCGCCGCAAGCGCCGGTAGGGTAAATGTTGGCCAAGGGTAGAGGCGTGCGCCGATGAAGGCGGACGCTCCAACGGAGAGTGAACACGGGTGACCAACCAGGACCAGTTTGGAAATCGTCCCCGTATGGAACCGAAACCGGTGTCGCGCCCGCCGGTCGACCCGGCGCAAAGCCGAGCATTCGGCCGACCCGACGGATTCAACGGTTCGTTCCTCGCCGCGGACAAGTACCGCGACCAGGGTGACTACACGCCGCGCGACAAAGCGCCCGATCCCGTTCTCGCCGACGCCTTCGGCCGTCCCGACGGCGTCACCGACCCCCTTCAGCGCCATCCGGCCGACGCGGGTGCCCTGCAGGCCGAGCATGACCGCGACGCTCCCGACGTGCCGCCGGACCCGTGGCGTGACCCGTCGGCCGCCCCGTCACTCGGCATGCCGGCGCAACCGCCCCCCGCGCCGGCCGCAGTCGACGCCGTCCCGATGGGCAAGCTCGGTGTCCGCGACGTCTTCTTCGGCGGCCGCGTGTCGTGGGTGGCCTTGGGTGCCATCGTGATCGTCGCCCTCGTCATCGGAGGCATCGGCGGGGTGATCGGCAACAAGACCGCCGAGATCGTCCCCGCCTTCACC
>Ga0209051_1002004_pt1 | contig 15545 bp, 18 predicted proteins | sample AraplaCvi_mMS_r2_2_FD_184286 | JGI IMG/M metagenome (GOLD analysis project Ga0209051, IMG submission 184286) | Arabidopsis root microbial communities from North Carolina, USA - plate scrape MF_Cvi_mMS_r2 (SPAdes) (version 2) | ecosystem: Host-associated > Plants > Roots > Endosphere | place...
ACGACCACGACCACGACCGCACGGTGAAGCCGATGGTCGACGAGGTCACCGACTTCGAGGTGCTCGAGATCGCGCTGCGCGAACTCTGCATCGAGAAGGGCATCTTCACCGCCGCCGAGCACCGGCTGTTCACCGAGTTCGCCGAGCAGATCGGCCCGACGCCAGCGGCGCGGTTGGTCGCCCGAGCCTGGCTCGACCCCGAGTTCGGACGACTCGCCCTGACCGAGCCCATGACGGCGAGCAAGGAGGTCGGCGTCGACTGGCTGGAACCGACGGGCTTCGGTACGCCCAGCGACTTCACCGCCTTCCAGATCCTCGCCGACACCCCGACGCTGCACCACGTGATCGTGTGCGCCCTCTGTTCGTGCTATCCGCGACCCATCCTCGGCAACTCCCCGGAGTGGTATCGCACACCCAATTACCGTCGGCGGCTGGTGCGTTGGCCCCGTCAGGTGCTCTCCGAGTTCGGGCTCTACCTAGGTGACGACGTCGAGGTGCGGGTGCAGGATTCCAATCAGAAGCACCGCTTCATGGTCATGCCCGTGCGCCCGGCGGGCACCGACGGTTGGACCGAGGATCAGCTGACCGAGATCATCACCCGCGACTGCCTGATCGGCGTCGCCCTGCCCAAGCCCGGGGTGAGCACCAACGTCGTCACCGCCACCCGCGCCGCGACGCACCCGGTCGGCGAGTGACGATGACCGACGTCGACGGCGAGGTGTTGCGGTCCATGGTCGACCGCGACCAGGTCTGGCCGAGGATGGCGGCCAAGTACGGCGTCGAGAATCCCGTACCGCCGTGGAAGACCAGCCTCGACGGACTGTGCGACGCGTTGGACCACGCGGCCTGCGACTCGTCGGTGCCGAGTTTCAAGGAGCGCCGCGACGAGGAGGACGCGCTGTCGGCGACGGTGTACTCCGATCTGCCGTATCCGGAGAACCAGCTCGTCTCCCTCGCCCACTCACTGCTGGCCCGCGGCGTCATCACCGAAGCCGAACTGCGACAGCGACTTTCCGACGTGCGCCGACGCCTGGAAGCGTGACCGGCAGGGTCAACCCGCCTGCTTGCTCCGCCGTTTGGCCTCCCGCAGCCCGACCCAGAACCGCGCGGCCTCCCGGATCGACTCCTCGACCGGTCGCGGCTGCCAACCGAGCTCGCGCTTGGCCTTGGTGCAGTCGACGGGCGCCTCGGCGCGCATCAGCCGCAGTGAGTCGATCGACAGCTTCTCGTCGGTGCCCGTGAGCCGCGCCTTCGCGCTGCCGAGCACGGCCATCGCCCAGGCCAGGGCCAGCGGGATCGAGCGGGTGGGCGCCGGCACGCCTGCGGCCTCGGCGGCGATGCGCACCACGTCGGCATTGCTGATCATCTTCTCCGAGATCAGATAGCGCTGCCCGACGCGGCCCTTCTCCGCCGCGAGGACCAAAGCCCGTGCGGCGTCGTCGATTCCGACGGCCTCCAACTCGACGCCGCCCAACACGAACGGCAGCTTGCCGAAGGCGGCGCCGGCGATGATGGCGCCGTGCGGGGTGCGGCCCCAGTCACCGGCTCCGTAGGTGGTGGACACGCACATCGCGACGGCGGGCAGCCCGCGGTCCCGGACGTACTCCATGACGAGGTTCTCGGCCTGCACTCGCGAGCGCACGTACGGCGTCAATCCCCGATCGGCGATGACGTCGTCCTCGGTGGCGACCCGGCCCCGCTTGCGGCCGACCGTCGCGTAGCTGCTGGTGAAGACGAAGCGCTCCAGGCTGGCGGCGACGTCGGGTCGGCAGGCCACCTCGAGCACGTTCCGGGTGCCCTCGACGTTGGTGCGGAACAGCGGAGTGGGGTCCTTCAGCCAGCCGCGGGTGTCGACGACGCAGTAGTAGACGACGTCACAACCGGCCATGGCCTCGTGCAGGACTTCGTCGTCCCAGATGTCGCCGACGAAGCGCGTCACGTCGAGGTCGTCGATGCCGATCGTGTTGGCCCCGGCCCGGACCATGACGCGGACCTCCTGCCGGTCCTCGACCAAGCGGCGGGTGACGTGCGAGCCGAGATATCCGTTTCCTCCGATGACGAGCGCGGTCACGAGCGCCTCCCGTACGTCTTCATCCACGCCGCCGCCTCGTCGGGCAGCGTGCCCAGCTCCTCGGCCTTGCGGCACCACTTCACGGTCGCGGCCACGAAGCGCAGGGGGTTGTAGACGTCTTCCTGCCGGCACCACTTCCCGTCACCGGCGTAGGTGACGATCGAGATGTTGGTCGCGCTGATGATGGTGCCGTCGCCGGGGTCGCGCATCGGGTTGTCGAGTTCGCACAGCACCCGGCTCGTCGATTCGTCGACCACCGTCCACAGCGACGGAAACGACGTCATGTAGCTGCCGGGGAAGTTCTCCATGGTGTTCCAGATCCACGGCCGCACCTGATCACGGCCGTGCATCGTGCCCGCGGCGTGTTCGACGTAGGTGACGTCGTCGGTGTACTGGTCAACCCACGGATCCCAGTTCCTGGTCTCGGCGGCCGCGGCGACCGTTGCCTCGAATCCGGCGAACGCCTCGACGAGCTCGGCACGGCTGAAGGTGGTACCCGTCACATCCAGAACTAGAACACGTTCTACCTGACTTTGTCGAGCGGTCGTATCGTGCGGATGGTGAAGGCCCTCCGAGCGGCGGCAGCCGGTGCGGCAGCGATGCTGCTGAGCGCGCCCGTCGCATCCGCCGACGACCACGCGGGCCTCGTCGACGTCGGTGGCGGCCGCAGCCTCTTCATGGACTGTCAGGGGGAGGGTTCGCCGACGGTGTTCGTCATTCCCGGCAAGGGCAGCTACGCCCAGGCGTGGAACGCCGCCGTGCCCGAGGACGACCCGATTCGCTCGTCGCCGTACGACCTCATCGAAGAGGCCCGCATCGACCCGACCCCGCAGTCGACCCAACCCCTGGTGGCACGGACGACGCGGATCTGCGTCTACGACCGTCCCGGCACCCGGCCCGACGGTGACGAGAAGTCGACCCCGGTATCGCAGCCGCACACCGTGCAATCCGACGTCGACGACGTGGTGAGCCTGATCGGCGCGGCCGGGCTGCCGACACCGATGGTCTTCGTCGCCCATTCCTACGGCGCGCTGATCCTCGACCTTCTCGCCAGAGAACATCCGGAACTGGTCGGCGGGCTGGTGTTCTCCGAACCGACGTCCGAATTCCTGCCGATCGTCGGCCGGCCCGATCAGAACGCCGCGTTCAACGGCGACGCGCAGATCGGCGCCCCCGGCGAGGAGACCGTGCTGCCCGACGACGCCTTTGCGAGCATCGCCGCCGCACCGCCGCTGCCGCGGGTGCCTGCGATCGTGTTGAGCGCGGACAAGTTCGCGGCGCCGTCCGCGCTCAAGCCGGACAACTACACGCAGGCCCAGATTCATCAGGCAAACGACATGCTGGCGTCCGCCCTCGCCACCACCAACGTCATCGTCGCCGGCACCGGGCACAACCAGATGCTGTACCAACCGCAGGCCATTGCTGACGAGATCGTGACGGTCGTCGACCGGGTTCGCGCCGGGAACTAACCGCACGTCGCCCGAGGTTGTAGTAGTGCAACCCAAGGAGGACCAGTGACTGCTTCCAATCCCAAGATCTACGACAAGAACCCCGCGGCGGTGAACGCCCTGTCGCCCGAGCAGTATCAGGTGACCCAGAAGAACGGCACCGAGCGGCCGTTCACCGGTGAGTACTGGGACAACCACGAGCCCGGCATCTACGTCGACGTGGTGTCCGGCGAGCCACTGTTCGCCTCGACCGACAAGTTCGAGAGCGGATCGGGCTGGCCGAGCTTCACCAAGCCGATCGACGCGGCCAACGTGCTCTCCAAGCGCGACTTCAGCCACCTGATGGTGCGCACCGAAGTCCGCTCGGCACACGGCGACAGCCACCTGGGGCACGTGTTCAAGGACGGCCCGCGCGAGGCCGGAGGGTTGCGCTATTGCATCAACTCCGCTTCGCTGAGATTCATCCATCTCGACGACCTCGAGGCCGAGGGCTACGGCGAGTACACGACTTTGTTCTCGAACAAGGAGGCACAGGCATGACGACCAAGACGGCGATCCTGGCAGGCGGCTGCTTCTGGGGCATGCAGGATCTGATCCGCAAGCAGCCAGGGGTCGTGGCGACGCGCGTCGGCTACACCGGCGGACAGAACGACCACCCGACCTACCGCAAGCATCCCGGCCACGCGGAGGCCATCGAGATCGAATACGACCCCAGCCAGACGGATTACCGTGCGCTGCTGGAGTTCTTCTTCCAGATCCACGATCCGACGACGAAGGACCGCCAGGGCAACGACGTCGGCAGCAGCTACCGGTCGGCGATCTTCTACGCCGACGACGAGCAGAAGGCCGTGGCGCTGGACACCATCGCCGACGTCGAGGCCTCCGGCCTGTGGCCCGGCAAGGTGGTCACCGAGGTCACCCCCGCGGTCGAGTTCTGGCAGGCAGAGCCCGAACACCAGGACTACCTGGAGAAGTTCCCCAACGGCTACACCTGCCACTTCCCGCGGGCGGGCTGGAAGCTGCCGAAGCGCGAAACCGCCTCGCAGTAGGACGTCTTCCCCGGCGACAAGACGCAAAGGGCCCTGAATCCTCACGATTCAGGGCCCTTTGTGTCTGCTCGCGGGGTTAGGGACCGGCGAGGGGGGTGGCCCGGCGTCGCATGACGACCCGGCCACCCGCCTTCGGCGTGTACGCGACGCCGCGTGAGTGGACCTTCTCGTCGGGTGCGGTGGTCGTCTCGATCTCGAAGTGGCGCAACACCGTTCGCAGGACGACGTCCATCTCGACGTTGGCGAACGCCGCGCCCACGCACCGGCGGGTGCCACCGCCGTAGGGCAGGAACGCAAACGTCGACGGACGCTTGCCCATGAAGCGCTGCGGGTCGAATCGTTTCGGGTTCGCAAAGTCTTCGGTGCGGTCGTGGATGTGCTGGATCGCCACGAAGATCGAGTATCCGCGCGGAATCACCCACTCCCCCAGCTGGAACGCCGGCGTGTAGACGTGACGGCCGGCGAAGTCGATGACGGTGCGGGCGCGCTGCGTCTCGAGAATCGTGGCCTGGCGATACTCGTTGCCGTCGGTTCGCGCCTCGTCGACCAACTCGTCGAGCACCGCGGGGTGCCTGCTCACCCGCTCCAGCACCCACGCCAGGGTCGACGCGGTGGTCTCGTGCCCGGCAGCCAGCAGCGTCAGCAATTCGTCGCCGATGTCGCGCCTCGACATCGTCGAGCCGTCTTCGTAGGTGCTGCGCAACAGCAGGGTCAGCACGTCGTCGCGGTCGTCGAAGTGGGGGTCGGCCGAGACGGTGTCGATCAGTCGCTCGACGACCGCGTCGTACTGCCGACGGTAGGCGGCCAGACGGCCCCAGGGCGTGAGGCGTCCGTACGTGCGTGACGGTGCGGGCAGCACGGCGAGCCGGGATCCGAGCGTCACCCACGGCGGGATGATGCGCCGCAGCTCGTCGAGTTGCTCACCGTCGGCGCCGAAGACGGCGCGCAGGATGGCGTTCAGCGTGATTCGCATCATCGGTTCGAGGGATTCGAACTCCCGCCCGTCGGGCCAGGACGCCGCTTCACGCAGCGTTTCCTCTTCGAAGATGACCTCGTAGTTCTTGATGCTCTTGCCGTGGAACGGCGGGGTCAGCAGCTTGCGGCGGCGCTTGTGCTCGGAGCCGTCGAGCGCGAACACCGATCCCGATCCGAGGATGCGGCTCAGGTTGGGCTGGATGTTGCCGACGTCGTCGGTGTTGGCCGCGAACAGCTGCTTGGCGATCTGGGGATCGGCGACGGTCACCATGCTGCCGAACACCGGCACCCGCAGGGTGAACACGTCACCGTGACGGCGCGTCATCACGTCGACCATCCGACGCCGCGACGCGACGAAGCCGAGTGCCTGCACGAACTTTGGCAGTCGCGGACTGGGCGGAAGCTTGATCTCCCGGGCCACGTCGACGGTCGGCGTCGCTGCGATGGTGGCTTCGCTCATGGTGGGCTCCCCAAAGTGGTGCGGTACCGCGTCGTACCGGTCGTGGTGTAGTACGGTACCGCCAAGTACCGAATGTGCGCAAGGTCGGAGGTGAGTCGAGGTGAGTACCGCGGCAACCACGGTCGACGACACGACGCCGACGGGCTCGACCGCCTTTCGCCGTCGCCTACTCGACGGTCTCGCCGAGTCGATCGCCGAGCGCGGCTACCGCGCGACCACCGTGGCCGACGTCGTGCGAGGCGCCAAGACCTCCAAGCGGACCTTCTACGACGAGTTCGCGAGCAAGGAGGAGTGCTTCGTCGAGTTGTTGGCCGCCAACAACGACGACTTGATCGCCGGGATCACCGCGGCCGTCGACGCCGAGGCCACGCCCGAGGTCCAGATCGACGCCGCCGTCGGTGCGTACGTGGAGCACATCGAATCGCGGCCCGCCATCACCCTGAGCTGGATTCGCGAGGCGCCCGCCCTCGGCGACCTGGCCCGCCCGCTGAATCGCGTTGCGATGCAACATCTCACGGACATGCTCGTCGCCATCAGCGGCAGTCCGGGATTCGTCGAGGCTGGGCTGGCGCCCATCTCTCGACCGCTCGCGCTCATCCTGCTCGGTGGGCTCCGGGAGCTGACGGCCCTGCTGGTCGAGGAGGGCCTGGACGTCCAAGGCATCGTCGTGCCCGCCGTCACCGCGGCACGGGCCATCCTCGGACTGCCGGTCAGCCGAGGATGAGGCGCGCCGACTTCTCCAACCGCTGCGCTATCCACTCGTAGGACGCGTAGCCCATGCCGGCCCGCACCAGCGCGCCCGAGTACAACATCTCCAGCGAGTCGATGACCTCTTCGTCGACGTCCGGGCCCAGGGCCGCCGCCAGCCGTGCCCTGATGTCGACTCCGATCCGTTGTCGGAGCGCTTCGACGTCCGGGTCCTTGCCGAGCAGAGCGCTGGTCACCGCGCTCGCGAACTCCGGTTCGTCGGCGACCAGCAAGGCGATGTGCTGCAGCACGTCGACCACGCGGGTGGCACGGTCGTCGGACGCGTGCGGCGCCGGTGGGGCGCCAGCGAGCCTGCGCCAGAAGACCTCGGCGACGAGGTGTTCCTTGGAGGAGAAATAGGTGTAGGCCGTGGCCGCGCCGACACCCGCCTCGGCGGCGACGCGCCGCACGGTGAGGGCGGCGAAGCCGTCACGGCTGAGGAGGTCGACCGCGGCCCGGCCGAGCCGATCCACGGTGTCGGCCTGCTTGGCGGTCAGACGGCGCCGAGTCGACTCCAAGGCCGGATCGGACACGTGTCTGGACGCTACTACAACTCCCTGTGACCAGCAACGGTAAGTTGGCCGTCATGAGCACCACCGAGACTGACCTGCCGCCTGCCGCCGCTCGCCTCTTCTCCCTCGCCGAGCAGGTCATCGGGTTCATGCCCGCCGACGAGGGTCGCGCACTCTACGACGCGGCGACCACCTACCTTGGCGACGGAGTCGGCGTCGAGATCGGCACGTACTGCGGCAAGTCGACCGTGATGCTCGGCGCCGCGGCACAACAGACCGGCGGAGTGCTGTACACGATCGACCACCACCACGGTTCCGAGGAGCACCAGCCGGGCTGGGAGTACCACGACACCTCCATGGTCGACGAGGTGACAGGACTCTTCGACACGCTGCCCACGATGCGCCACACGCTCGACGCCGCCAAGTTGGACGACCACGTCGTCGCCGTCGTCGGCAAGTCCTCGCTCGTCGCGCGGTCGTGGCGAACTCCGGTGCAGCTGCTGTTCATCGACGGCGGGCACACCGACGCCGCGGCTCAGCAGGACTTCGACGGCTGGGCGCGGTGGGTCGCGGTCGGCGGCGCGCTGGTGATCCACGACGTGTTCCCCGATCCGAACGCCGGCGGCCAGGCCCCGTATCGCGTGTACCGCCGGGCACTGGACACCGGCGCGTTCCGCGAGGTATCGGCGATCGGCTCGATGCGCGTGCTGGAACGACTGTCCGGCACGCCGGGCGACCGGCTCTAGGCAGACCGCACGGCGGCACGCTCGACGTCGAGGAGCTGCTCGCCGCGCCGTTCCTCGTCGTAGGCCTGCCGTCCCCCGCGGAGGCCGAACAGCCGTTTCGAGACCAGCAGGTAGACCACCGCGGCCACGTTGATCGCGAACGCCGCCACCCGGGTCGTCGTGATGCCCTTCGACACCAGGTCGTAGACCTCCAACGGCAGGAACACCGACGTCGCGATCACCGCGAAGTACTCGCCCCACCGGGTGAGCAGCCACAGGCCGACGCCCTCGACGAACTCCAGCAGGGCGTAGGCGACCAACGCGAGACTCACCAGCACCAGGGTGGACGGTCGGGCCGCCAGGGCCCGCTCCAGTTCGTGGATCGCCGTCATCTGGTCGACCTTGATCCCCGAACTGCGCAGCAGCGGCAGGTCCCGGTCCAGCGCCGCCTGGATCGATCCGCGGGCACCGTGAAACGTCCACACCGCCCACGCGGCGAGCGCGATGAGCACCGCGCGGATCCAGCGTTCCACCGCGAGCGCCCGCAGGATGAGCGCCTGCCGGAGCGCCTTTCCCCGGATGACGAGCGGGGCGTCCTCGGTGGGCCCGCGCCCGTGGGGTGGCCCCGGTACGAAGTCGCCGCACCGCAGGCAGCGCCACACCTCACCGAGACCCGTCGTGCCGCTGAGGCGTTCGGCGAGGGTGTCGTCGTCGGGTGCGTACGTGACGTGTCCGCGGCGGGCACACGTGTGCAACGCCCAGCGGTCGTGGTCACCAGCTACGTCCATGGCGGGGCTCCTTGCTGCCGTCGAGGGCGAAGTCCGAGGTTGCCCCGTCGACGACCATACCGACGCTGCCTGGGAACCAGCGGCATTGGAACGTTCGCCGCCGGTGGTCCGTTGAGCGATGGAGTCAAACCACGCCAGGCCAAATGACGGTCAGGCATAATTTGCTCACCGGCATGGGGGGCGACGTGGCTGCATTCAGGCGCTGGTGGCTGCAACCCAGCCACTACGACTGGTTGAGCGGCTACATCCACACCCGCGGCATCAGCCGGGCCACCCGCCTCATGATGGCCGTGATCTCGGCGTCGCTCTCGCTGTGCCTGGTGGCGCTCCTCGCGGGGGCGGGCGGTCCGCGTGAACCCCTTCCGGTGGCGATGACGTGGATCGCGTTCGCCGGCGGGGTGGCCGGCGTGATCCTGTGGTCGGTGCGGTGGCCGAGTCCCGCGCAATCGGTGGCGTTCGCGTTGGTGACCAACGCCTCGGTCGCCCTGGCCTGCCTGGCCTATCCCGAACCCGTCTCCACGCTCGTCGGCTGCATCGCCTTCGCGACCACCGGCGCCTACATCGCGTTCTTCCTGACCTCGAAGTACGTCGTCTACAACTTCGCGGTCGCATCGGTGGTCGCCACGACCGCGGCGGTCGAGATGGCCTCGGACGGACGCGTCGCCCTCGCCGCGGTGGACCTCTTCCTGGTGCTGCAGGTGAACATCGCACTGCCCCTTGCCATTCAGGTCCTCATCCGAGCGCTCTCCAACGACCTGGTGCGGGCCGACCTCGACCCGTTGACCAACCTGTGCAACCGGCGGTCGTTCCACCTCGAGACGACGAGCCTCCTGCTGGCCACGCCAGCGACGGACATGTTCCTCCTGGTCGCGGTGGTCGACCTCGACGACTTCAAGTCGATCAACGACCGGCACGGCCACCTGGTCGGCGACCGGGTACTCGTCGACGTGGCCAACGCCCTGCGGGCGAGCACCTGCGACACCGCGATCATCGCCCGCAGCGGCGGGGAGGAGTTCGTCGTCGCCGACACGTCCCCCACCGGTGACGCCACACCGCTCGCGCGACGGATTTGCGATGCCATCGCCGATCTACCCGTGCCCGTCACCGCCAGCGTCGGCACCGCATGCGCGCGGCTCGACGGCGTGTCCGCCCGTCAGCACGACTCGATGGTGCACGACCTCGTCGGGATCGCCGACAAGGCGATGTACCGCGCCAAGCGCAGCGGCGGGAACAGATATCACCACCACGGAGCCGCGCGCTGAACTCCGGCGATCAGCGCCCGGACGTTGCGCAGGCGCAGTCGAAGTCGCCCACCAGCCCGCGGGGGAGGTCGGCCCCGCGGAAGATGCCACTGCCCGCCGTCGTCGACGACAGGGCATCGGCCGCGAGGATGACGGCGGCCCCGGTCCACGTGGTCCGCTCGACGGGCCAGCGCTTGCCGTCGGTGAAGACCAGGCCCGTCCAGTAGGAGCCGTCCTCCTCGCGGAGGTGATGCATGGCGGCGAATTGTTCGTGTGCCCTTGCCGATTCGCCGATGGCGTCCAGCGCCATCACCAGCTCGCACGTTTCGGCACCCGTCACCCACGGCCGGTGGTCGACGCAGCGAATGCCGAGTCCGGCTACCACGAACCGGTCCCACCGCTCGTCGATGCGCGCGTGGGCGGCGTCTCCGCGCAGGGCCCCGCCCAGCACCGGGTAATACCACTCCATGGCGTGGTCGTCCTTGAGGTTGAACGCCTCTGGGTGCTCGACGATCGCATGCCCGAGGCTGCCGACGGCCAGCTCCCACTCCGGCTGCGATTCACCGAGGTAGTTGGCCAGCGCCAGTGCGCACCGGATGCTGTGATGGATGCTGGCGCAGCCGGTGAGCAAGGCTTCCGGAAGTATCCCCGAAGAGCTTCTCGCCCAAGCGATTTCGCCGCCGTCGAGCTGCATCGTGAGAACGAAGTCGACCGCCGCGCGGACGACCGGCCACATGGCCTGAGCGAAGCTGCGGTCGCCGGTGACCAGTACGTGGTGCCACACGCCGGTCGCGACGTAGGCGCAGAAGTTGCTGTCGCTGTTGCCGTCCTCCAGGACCCCGTTGCGCATCTGGATCGGCATCGAACCGTCGGCGCGTTGCACGTCGCGGCACCAGTCGAACGCCGCCCGCGCGGGCTCCCACAGTCCCGCGACGGTCAGCGCCATCGCATTCTCGACGTGGTCCCACGGATCGGTGTGTCCGCCGACGAACCACGGCAGCGCACCGGAGGACTCCTGCGTGGCGGCGATGGACTCCGCCGTGTGGCGGCACTGTTCCGGCGTCAGAACGCCTGGTACACCAGGAATCTCGTGACGCCGCATGAATCAGGCCGCCGGCTTCTCGAAGTAGAGGGCGACGCTCTTGCCGATCAGCGGGTTGAGCAAGGACTCGGCGTTGCGGGTCAGCCACGGCCGAGACATCATGTCCCACACCAACATCTCGTGGTAGGCCTTGACGAGCGGATTGTCCGGCTTGTCAACGCCGACGGCGCACTTCAACCACCAGAACGGCGCGTGCAGCGCGTGCGCGTGATGCCGGTGGTCGAATCGCAGGCCCCTGGCGGTGACCTTGCCCTGCAGTTCGTCGGCCCGGTAGATGCGGATGTGTCCGCCCTCGTTGGCGTGGTACTCGTCCGACAGCGCCCAACACACCTTCTCGGGCAGCCAGCGAGGCACCGTAACGGCAAGTCGCCCACCAGGTTTGAGCACACGGACCAACTCGTCGATGGCCGCGTCGTCCTGCGGGACGTGCTCGAGGATCTCCGAGGCGATCACGAAGTCGAAGGTGCCGTCGTCGTACGGCAGGTCGAGCGCGTCACCCTTGACGGCCTCGGCCTTCGCCGAGGCGGGCGCCTCGCCCTGCTGCTGCATCGCCTGCAGGATCGCGTCGACGTTGTTGAGTTCGGCGACGTCCTGGTCGAAGGCGACGACGTCGGCACCCCGACGGAACGCCTCGAACGAATGCCGTCCCGCACCGCAGCCCACGTCGATGAGGCTGCTGCCCGCCCCTACGCCCAACCTGTCGAAGTCGACGGTCAACATGTCTTCACCCGTTCCATCGCGCGTTCGTAGACCGAGACCGTCTGAGCGGCCACCGATTCCCAACTGAAGACGTCGACGGCACGCGTGCGGCCGTTGGCGCCGAGCCTGCGCAACTCCAATGGGGAGTCAAGCAATTCACCGAGCACTCTGGTGAGGTCGTCGACGTCGCCGGGGCGGACCAGACGTGCGCACACGCCGTCCTCGCCGACGACCTCCGGGAGGGCCCCTGCCCGACTGGCGACGATCGGCGTACCGCTCGCCATCGCCTCGACGGCGGGTAGCGAAAAGCCTTCGTAGAGCGAGGGAATGCACGCCACCTCGGCCGAGGCGAGCAGGTCTGCCAACTCGTTGTCGCTCAAACCACTCGAGCTGTGCACGATGTCGGAGATGCCGAGCTCGGCGATCAGCTTCTCGGTGGGCCCGTTGGGCTCCAGCTTCGACACCAGTTGGACGTCGAGATCGCGCTCGACGCGCAGCCGGGAGACCGCATGCAGCAGATGACTCACGCCCTTGAGCGGAACGTCGGCGCTCGCGATCGCGATGATGCGATTGCGCACCCGGTGCTCGCTCGGCCGGAACAGCTCGGTGTTCACCCCGAGCGGCACCACGTGCAACTGGTCGGGGTCGACGTCGAAGTCGTCGGCGATGTCGACCGCCGACGACGAGGAGACGGTCAACAACTCCGGGATGCTGCGGGCGACCTTCTTCTGCATCTCGGCGAAGCCGTACCACCGGCGCACCAGGGGCTTGCGCCACCACTTGGCGGCCGCCACGTCGAGCACACGATCCCGGGTGATCGGGTGGTGCACCGTCGCCACCAGCGGCAGTCCCAGCTTCGCCACCTTCAGAAGCGCGTCGCCCAGGCTCTGGTTGTCGTGCACCACGTCGAACTCGTCGCGCCGATCGGCGAGGATGCGCGCGACGCGCAGGCAGAACGTCTTCGGCTCCGGAAAGCCGGCCGTCCACGTCGTGAAGAGCTCGAGCAGGTCGATCCGGTCGTGGAGCTCGCTGACGTGCGGGACCCGGAACGGATCGGGTTCCCGATAGAGGTCGAGGCTGGGCACCTTGGTCAGGCGCACCCGCGGGTCCAGACCCTCCGGATATGGCTGCCCCGAGAACACCTCGACGTCGTGGCCGAGTTCTACGAGACCGCGACTCAGATGACGGACGTACACGCCCTGCCCACCACAATGCGTCTTGCTTCGATACGACAGAAGGGCAATCCGCATGGCTAGTTCACCGCGGCCAGAGTCGGAATCTGCGCTCTGGACATGTGTCCAGACTATAGTTTGACCGGCTAGCTGCCGCAACGCGGCCATCTGCGGCGTTCGGACGCACCCGTCTCACGCCGGCGGAAACCCACCGGTGGCCACCGGCCCCCACCGCACCGGCGTGACCCTGATCAGGCACTTTCCCTGGTCGACCATCGCCTGGCGGTACTCGTCCCAGTCGGAGTGCTCGCCCGCGATCGCGCGGAAGTACTCGACCAACGGCTCGACCGCATCGGGCAGATCGAGGACTTCTGCGTCTCCGTCAACCTGCACGTACGGCCCGTTGAACTCCTCGGAGAGCACCGTCACGCTGGCCCGGGGATCGCGGCGCACGTTCACCGACTTGGCCCGCTGCGGATAGCTCGCCACCACGATCCGGCCCGCCTCGTCGACGCCGCCGGTCACCGGCGAACTCTGCAGCGAACCGTCCGATCGGAACGTGGTCAGCACCATGTGATGCCTGGGTCGGACGAAGTCGAGCAGTGCCGTGCGATCCACCCGGTCGGCGGTAGCGAACTTGCGAGCCATCCCTGCAGCCTACGGTCGGCGGTCGGGCATGCGCTTGAGCGTCCAGGACGGAATCCAGTGGGTGACGGACTTCCGGTTGGGCCCGTAGGTGATCTCGTAGGTCACCAGCCCCCACCAGAAGCCCTGCTCGCACAACCCCCAGCAGCTGAGCCGGCCCTCGACGACCGCGTGCATCTGCAGACCTGCCGGGTTGTAGCCGCCCGCTCGGTGCGGCTCGCGCGGGAAGACGGCCGCCAGGTCGACCAGGACGGGCGTCGGTGGGTCGACGCGGCGAAAGGCCTGCGCCACGGGCTGCCCGTGATAGCCGATCGACTGCATCTCGCCCATGATTCGATCATATGTTCGAACGCGGAATGGCGAACGCGAAAGCCCGGGGGAAGCCGAGTATCCCGAGCCGCGCCCCGGCGATCGCCGTCGCCGGCACCCGCCGCACCTCACCCGAGGACGGCTCGTAGCAGTCGAACACCGCGCCGTCGCAGTCGACGAGCAGCACCCAGTGCCGCGGAATCGCAGTGCCGATCAGCATGCCGACCGGCCATCCCGCCCGCACCGCGCGCAGCACGTCGACCAGCGCGTCTCCTGGTCGCGCCAACCGCCAGCCGTACCGGACGCGATGCCGCGCGCTGCGCAGGCTGACCACCTTCGCCAGGCCCCACGGCGTCGTCCCCAGCGCCCGCGGCCACAGTCGATTCGCCGCCGCGTGCACCCGGCCTTGCTCGGCGTCCGACCAGCCAGGGTTCGCGAGCCTGGCGCGGTAGTCGGGGTCCAGCAACGCCCCCGCCACGACGGCGACGGTGGGTCCACAGGACACCCCGTCGCGTTGGCGAAGGCGCGGAACGACTGGCCTCACCCCGTCGAGGCTAGGCCGACGGGCGCGATTCCGGCGTTACCCAAGTGGGTATCAGTGAACACATGTATACCGAAGGGCGGCACGCATGAGCTTCGACCTGACCCCCACCATCGCGCAGCACGACCTCGCCAGGCGCGCCCACGAGTTCGCCGACCAGGTGATCCGGCCCGTGGCCGCCGACTACGACGCCCGCCAGGAGTTCCCGTGGCCGGTGCTCGAGGAGGCCGCGCAGCGCGGCTTCTACAGTCCGCTGTTCTACCGGGACCTCATCGGCGATCCCACCGGCCTGTCGCTGCCGATGTTCATGGAGGAGATCTTCTGGGGATGCGCGGGCATCGGCCTCGCTGTCGTGATGCCCGCACTCGCCCTCTCCGCGATCGGGCAGGCGGCCTCGCCCGAGCAGATGTTGGAGTGGGCACCGCAGTGCTTCGGCAGCCCCGGCGACCTGAAGCTGGCCGCGCTGGCCATCTCCGAGCCCGAGGGCGGGAGCGACGTGCGCAACCTGCGCACCACCGCGCGCCGCGATGGCGACGACTGGATCATCGACGGCCACAAGATGTGGATCGGCAACGGCGGGATCGCCGACGTGCACGTCGTCAACGCCAACGTCGACCCCGAGCTCGGGCACAAGGGCCAGGCGCTGTTCATCGTGCCCGGCGGCACGCCGGGGCTGGAGATGGTCCGCAAGCTCGACAAGCTGGGCTGCCGTGCCTCGCACACCGCGGAGCTCGAGTTCAAGTCGGTGCGCGTGCCCGGGGCGAACCTGCTGGGCGGCCACGAGAAGTTGGAACACAAGCTGGCCAAGGCTCGCGAAGCCGTCGAGGGCGGCAAGCACTCCGGGTCGGCGACGCTCGGCGCGCTCGAGCAGACCCGCCCGATGGTTGCCGCCCAGGCACTCGGAATCAGCAGGGCCGCACTCGAATACGCGACGCGCTACGCCAACGACCGGCACGCGTTCGGCGCTCCGATCATCGACAACCAGGGCATCGCCTTCCCGCTGGCGGACCTGGCGACCCAGCTGGACGCGGCGCGGCTGCTGACCTGGCGGGCCTCCTGGA
>Ga0209051_1002007_pt1 | contig 15527 bp, 11 predicted proteins | sample AraplaCvi_mMS_r2_2_FD_184286 | JGI IMG/M metagenome (GOLD analysis project Ga0209051, IMG submission 184286) | Arabidopsis root microbial communities from North Carolina, USA - plate scrape MF_Cvi_mMS_r2 (SPAdes) (version 2) | ecosystem: Host-associated > Plants > Roots > Endosphere | place...
GACGCGGTCCGCCACCGGCGGCCGCGGCGCGGACGTGGTCTACGACGCGGTGGGCGCCACGCTGGCCGACAGCCTGCAGGCCGCGCGCACCGGCGGCACGGTCGTCTTCTACGGCATGGCGGCGGGCGACCCGGCGCCCGTCGATCCGCGCACGCTGATGGACCGCTCGCTGACGCTGGTGGGCGGCGACCTGTGGAACGTGCTCACGTCGGCGCAGGAGCGCCGGGCGCGCGCGCAGGAGCTGTTCGCATGGATACGGTCGGGGGAAGTGACGCTGCGCATCGCGCAGACCTTCGCGCTGCGCGACGGCGCAGCGGCGCACCGCGCGCTCGAAGGGCGCCAGGTGATCGGCAAGATCGTGCTGCTGCCGTAGGCGTCAGGTCGCCGGGACGCTCGCCGCCGTCGAACAGGCCGCCGAGCCGCAGCCCGTGATCGGCGCGGCCGTCGCGAGCGCCGAGCCCGCGGGCAGTCGTCCCGTCTCGACATCGAAGCCCGCACCCCGCAGGTGCAGCGCGAGCGCCGCGTCCATGGTCTGCGCATGTTGCGGGAACCACAGCGCCAGCTCGTGCGCCAGCTGGCGGATCACCTCGTGCCGTCCGGCGCGGCCGGCGGCCAGGCCGTCGCGCAGGACGGACAGCACGACGGCATGCTGCGTGGCGTGGCAGTTGACCGACGCGAAACCGGTCTGCCGCATCCAGCCGTCCTCGCGGTCGAAGTGATCGGTGGTGTGGTCGACCAGGTCGCTCCACGCGTCCGCGAGGGCGTCGTCCGGCGCGTCGGCCACGGCGGCGAGCAGGTCCACGAACTCGCGGTGCGTGTCGTCCATCGCCGGCAGGTCCAGCGCGAGCGCGTCGGACCAGCTCAATTCGATCATGGGAGGGTCTCCAGTGGCATGGGGTGGGGGGTGTCGGGCTCGTCGCGTCCCGCGTCGACGAGCTGGCGCGTGATGAAGGACTTCACGAGGCCGCTGACGCCGGGCCAGCCTTCGCTGGCCTCCAGGACGAGGCGGCGGACGATCCGCGCGCCGGGCCGGGCGTCCGTGAACAGCGAGACGACGGCGTTGGTGCCCTCGTAGAGCGGGCGCGTGCGGCGACGGTGGGCGCGCTCGAACGCCTCGAGCGCGCGCGGATCGCCCGGGTCGCGCCCGGCGGCGCGCGCCCGGCCCAGCTCGCGCGCCAGCACCTCCACGCCGTGCAGGCCGAGGTTCCAGCCATGCGCCGTCACCGGGTGCATGCCGACGGCGGCGTCCCCGACGAGCGCGAAGCGATGCGCGACGAACCGATCGGCGTGCACGCCCACCAGCGGATACGCGTGGCGCGGGCCGGCCAGCGCCAGGCGCCCCACGAGCCGCTCGAGCCGCGCGGCGATGCGTGCCGCGAAGTCCGCGTCGGACAGGGCCAGCCATGCCGAGGCGCGCCCGCTCGAGACGGTGAGGACGACCGACGATCGCCGCCCGTTCATCGGCAGCAGCGCGAGCGTCTCGTCCAGGCCGAAGCACTCCCAGGCGATGCCGTCGTTCGATCGTTCATGGTCGACGGGAACGAGGATCGCCGTGCGCCCGAACTCGCGCGTGGACGCGCCGATGCCGGCCAGGCGGCGGGTCGGCGAGAAGCGGCTGTCGGAGGCCACGACCAGCGCGGCGTCGAGGCGCCGGCCGTCGGCCAGCGTGACGCCCGCGCGGGCAGGCTCCAGGTGCAGCGCCGCCACGGGAGCGTCGGCATGCACGCGCACGCCCGCCCGGGCGCGCGCCGCGCCGAACGCGGCCGCGCGGATGTGGCGATTGGCCACCAGCCAGCCCAGGGGCTCGTCGCCGTGCGCCGGCGGGCGGATCCGCAGGGGGCGATCGCCGTCGCCGTCGAGCACGCGCGCCTCGCGCAGCAGCGCGACCTCGTCCGCCGGCAGCCGCTCCCACAGGCCCAGGCGGATCATCAGCCGGCGCGAGCGATGCGTGAGCGCGATCTCGCGCCCGTCGTCCGCGGGCCGCTCCAGGGCGCGCAAGGGCTGCTGTTCGAGGACGTCGACCTGCAGGCCGGCGTCCGCGAGCGCGCAGGCGAGCGCGAGGCCGGCCGGGCCGGCGCCGACGATCAGGACAGGGTCAGGCGAAGTCGCGACGGGCATGCCGCATGTTGTCCCGGCGAGGCGAGGCGCCGCCTTGCGCTGGATCAACCGGTGTCGGGAAGCGGCCCTGCGCGCGCCGGGCGCCACGGCGGCCCTCCGACCTCGTCGTGCCACGATCGCCGGAGATACTCGTCGCGCGGCAACGATGGCCGGATGACAGGAGACCCGACGATGGTGGACAGATTCTTCGACGCAGACGACGCGGCGCAGGTGCGTGCGCTGTTCCTGAGGCAGGCGCAGGCCGAGACCGCGCACGACCTCGACGCGATGGGCGACGTGCTCGCGCGCGCCGAACCGGGCGCGCCCGATCCGGTCAACTTCGTGGCGCGCGCGTACCGCTTCTGGGGGCGCGACGCGGTGCTGGAGCACTTCCGCACCGTGTTCGCCGGCACCTGGCGCTTCGAGCCCGAGGTCGACCAGATCCGCATCGTGCCGATCTCCGCCGACGCGGCGCACATCTTCGCGCCGACGCGCATCACCCTCGGGCCCGCGGGCTCCGAGGGGACGACCTACCCCTTCCTGGTCAACGAGTTCGCCGTGCGGACCGCGGCGGGCTGGCGCATCGCCGCGATCGTGCCGGTGCCGGCGCAGTAGCGGCGCTCCGGTCGCCTTGCCGCCAAGCCGGCGGACAACGATGGCTGTGGATGCACGCCGGCGCGATCAGGCACTCGCCAGTTCATAGCCCGTGCTGCGCCCGCCACCCGGCGCCTTCGCCAGGACGCCCAGTTCGATCAGTTGCGTGATGTCCCGCAACGCGGTGTCCGCCGAGCACTTCGCGATCAGCGCCCACTTGCTGCTCGTGAGCTTGCCCTCGAATCCGTCGAGCAGCCGGTTCAGCATTTTCGTCTGGCGCTCGTTCAGGGGCTTGCCGGCCAGGCGTTGCCAGAACCGCGACTTCGCGAGCGTGGCGTCCAGCGTGGACTGCGCGCTGGCGATGGCGCGACCCAGCGCGGCGAGGAACCAGGACAGCCAGTCACTCACGTCGAGCGTGCCCTTCTGGGCGCGCTCGAGCGCGTCGTAGTAGTCCTTGCGTTCGCGCTGGATCTGCGCCGACAGGCTGTAGAAACGCCGAGGACTGCGGTCGGCGCGGGCCAGGAACAAGTCGCCGACGGCGCGCGCGATGCGGCCGTTGCCGTCGTCGAACGGGTGCAGCGTCACGAACCAGAGATGGGCGAGACCCGCCTTGAGAAGTGCGGGCTCGCGGGTGTCCGCGTTCGCCCACGCCAGGAAGTGCGCGATCTCGTCGGGCAGCCTCGCAGCGGGCGGCGCCTGGAAGTGGATCCTGCGCCGCCCGATCGGGCCGGACACCACCTGCATCGGCCCGTCGACGTCGTCGCGCCACTGGCCGACGCGCAGCCGGCTGATGCCCGAGAAGCCGGTCGGGAACAGGGCCGCGTGCCAGCCGAACAGGCGCTCGGCGGTCAACGGCGCGGCGCTGCGCGAGGTCGCGTCCAGCACCATCTCGACCACGCCCTCGACGTGCCGGTCGACCGGAGCGACGGCGCCGATGTCCACGCCCAGGCGCCGCGCGATCGAGGAGCGCACGGACGCGACGTCCAGCACCTCGCCTTCGATCGCGCTCGTCTTGACCACGTCGTCGGTGAGGGCGGCAAGGCTCGCCTGGTCGCGCAGCGCGAGGCCGGTGTCGGCGAGCCGGCCCAGCAGGAGGCCCTGCGCATGGCTGACCTCCGCCAGGGACGGCGCCAGCGTCTCCAGGTCGTAGTGCCAGCCTGGCCAGTCGTCGGCCTGCCAGATGTAGCGTCTTTCTCCGCGATCCATGCGGAGATTAGACCTTGAATTCTCCGCAAGAGCCAGACTTTCACCGCCTATCGCGCGGAGAATAGATCCCCCACCACCGCACGGTGCCGCTCAGCAACATCGATCCCCACGAGATTGGACAACGTTGGCGGGCGTGAGCGGGCGCGGCCGGTCAGGCCACCGCGATGTCCGACTGCGGCGCCGAGTCCGGATGCGAATCCGGCGCGCCGGATTCCGGGGAACCCATGGAAAGCTCCATCGGCGCACCGTCGTCCTTGATGGGGCGCAGGAAGGCCAGCACCATGAAGCCGAGCAGGCCTCCCAGGCCCATGGCGGCCCAGGCGCGGTGGTACTCGTTGACGCGGGCGTAGGCGTAGCAGGCCCAGATGCTGACGACGATGGCGACGCCCATCACGGCGGCGACGGCCGGCCCGCCGGCGCCGGTGCCCGCCAGCAGCAGGCCGACGAGGCTGGTGAGCACCGCGCCGATCATGGCGCCGCGCGAGTCGGCGTCGAGGCGGTGCTTGAAGAAGCCGACCCACTGTTCGATGTACGCGTAGATCACCGGCACGACCACCAGCGTGAGCAGCGTCGAGGTGATGACCCCGCCGATGATGGCGCGCCCCATCGGCGCCTGCAGTTCGCCGCCCTCGTCCAGCGCGAGCGCGAGCGGGAACATGCCGAAGACCATCGCGGCCGTCGTCATGATGATGGGTCGCATGCGGATCTGGCCGGCGGTGAGCACGGCCTCCGCGAGCGTGGCGCCGGCCTTGCGCGCGTGGTTGGCGAAGTCGACCAGCAAGATGGCGTTCTTGGTCACCAGGCCCATGAGCATGATCAGGCCGATGAGCGAGAACAGGTTGATGGTGGAGCCGGAGACCTTGAGCGAGATCATCACGCCGATCAGCGACAGCGGCAGCGAGGCCATGATGGCGATGGGCTGCAGGAAGCTGCCGAACTGGCTGGCCAGCACGATGTAGATGAAGATCAGCGCGAGGCCGAGGGCGCTGCCGATGTTGCCGAAGATCTCGTCCTGGTCCTTGGCCGAGCCGCCGACGTCGAAGCGGTAGCCCGAGGGCAGCACGGTGGCCTTGACGATCTTGGCGACGTCGGCGTTGACGTCGCCGCTGGTGCGCCCGGACTTGGCGTCGATGCCGGCGTAGATGGCCTGGCGGCGCTGCAGGTCCTGGCGCTTGATGATGTTGGGGTTCTCGACCGAGGTGATCGTCGCGACCGTCGACAGCGCGATGGGGGCGCCGTCCTTCGAGTACGCCACGGGCAGTTGCTCGAGCTGCGCCACGCTCTCGCGGCTGGCCTCGGGCAGGCGCAGCTGCACCTCGACCTGCTGGCCGTCGGGCGTCGTCCAGTAGGTGGACACGTCGCCGTTGACGTAGGCGCGCAGGCTGGTGGCGAGATCCGTCGGCGTCAGGCCGAGCTGGCGCGCGGCGTCGGGGCGCACCCGCACCGCGTAGGCCGGCAGGCCCGGCTTGACCGAGGTCGAGAAGTCGGTGATGCCCTTGATGTTCTTGATCTTGGCGGCGAGGTCGGCCGTGATCTGGTCGAGCACGGTCGGATCCGGCCCGAGGATGGCGATGTAGATCGGCTGGTTGCCGAGCGCGACGTCGATGCCGGGCAGGTTCTTCAGCTTCTCGCGGATCTTGTCCTCGACCTGGAACTGGTCGAGCTTGCGCTGCTTGCGCGGCTTGAGGGTGATGCCCAGGTTGCCGACGTTGTGGCCCCAGTCGCCGCCCACCTGCGAGGAGACTGTCTCGACCTCGGGCGTCGAGGCGACGATGGCCTCGATCTGCTTCATCTTCTCGTCCGCGCGCTTCAGGCTCGTGCCGACCGGCATGGTGATGTTCATCTGCGTGTAGCTCTGGTCGGTGTTGGGCACGGCCTCGGCCCCGATCGTCGTCGCCAGCGCGATGGCGGCGGCGAAGATGCCGAAGGCGGCCCACAGCACGACGCCGCGCGGGGTGAGCGTGGCCAGGCGCAGCCCGCGTCGGCCGCCGGTCAGGCGCCGTCCCTGGGCGTCGAACGCGAAACCCCAGGCGGGTACCGGCGGCACGAACACGCGGTAGCGTCGGCCGCTGAAGGCCCAGCCGATGAGGGCCTCGTAGATCGAGTGCAGGCGCGCCATGCCCCAGTCGACGGCGCCCATCAGCTGGCCCACGCCCCACATGCGGCGCAGCGTGGCGGCCGGCGGATCCTTCCAGACCGAGGACATCATCGGGTCGAGCGTGAAGCTGACGAACAGCGAGACGACGACGGCCGAGACCACCGTGATGCCGAAGGGGAAGAAGAACTTGCCGACGATGCCCTTCATGAAGGCGACCGGCACGAACACGGCGCAGATCGCGAAGGTGGTGGCCATCACGGCCAGGCCGATCTCGTCCGTGCCGCGGCGCGCGGCGGTGTGGTGGTCCTGGCCCATGCCGACGTGGCGCACGATGTTCTCGCGCACCACGATGGCGTCGTCGATCAGCAGGCCGATGCACAGGCTCAGCGCCATCATCGTCATGAAGTTCAGCGTGAAGCCGAAGGCGTTGACGGCGATGAAGGACGCGATGACCGCGATCGGCAGCGTGAGGCCGGTGATGATGGTCGAGCGCCAGCTGTGCAGGAACAGGAACACGATGGCGATGGTGAGCAGCGCCCCCTCGACGAGCGTCTTCTTCACGCCGTCGAGCGACTGCGCGACCCAGTCGCTGCTCGCGTAGATGGTGCGCAGCTCCACGCCCGGGGGCAGCGTCTTGCGCATGCTCTCGATGGCGCCCTTGATCGCCTCGCCGGTCTTGACGATGTTGGCGTCCTGCTGCTTGTAGACGTTGAAGGTGACGGCCGGGCGCCCGTTGATGCGCGAGATGGAATCGGGCTCCTGCTCGCGCTCGACGAGCCTGCCGACGTCGCCCAGCATGACCACGCCGCCGCTCGCGTTGCGCGAGACGACGATGTTGGCGAACTGCTTGGGATCCTGCACGCGGCCCTCGACGCGCACGATGGAGTCCTCGTTCGTGCTCTGGAGCACGCCCACGGGCTGGTCGGTGTTGGTCTTGACGATGGCCGCCGAGACGTCGGCCGGCGTGAGCCCGAAGCCGCGCAGGCGCTGCGGGTCGAGGTCGATGCGCACCTGGCGCGTGACGAGGCCGAGCGGCGTGACGCGCGCGACGCCTTCGACGCTGGTCAGGCGCTTCTGCACGGTCTGGTCGGCGATCAGCGAGAGCTCGCGTTCGCTGCGGCCGGTGGCCATGAGCGCCAGCACCACGGTGGGCTGGGCGTTCTCGCCGTCGAAGCGGCTGACGAAGGGCTGCTTGATGTCGCGGTTGAAGCCGGACTGCACCACCGCGACCTTGTCGCGCACGTCGTTGGTGGCGCGGGTCATGTCCACCGAGAGGTTGAACTCGACGACCGTCTCGCTGCGGCCTTCGAGGCTGTTCGAGCGGATCATCTTGACGCCGGCGATGCCGTTGAGGGCGTCCTCGAGCGGCTTGGTCACCTCGGTCTCGACCGCCGCGGGCGAGGCGCCGGGGTAGCTCACGGAGATGAAGACGACCGGCGGCGAGATGTCGGGCAGCTGCTCGACGCCCAGCCGGTTGTACGAGAACAACCCGAGCACGCACAGCGCCACCATGACCATGGTCGCGAAGACGGGGTTGTTGATGGCGACGCGCGTCATCCACATGGGGACTCTCCTCGGGCGGGGGTCGGGAACGGCGGGACGCTCAGCGCGTCGCGGCGGGCGCGGTCGGGGCGGCGGGCAGCGGCTTGGGGGTGGCCGCGGTCGCCTGGGCCACCACGCGTGCCTTCGCGCCTTCGCGCAGGTTGTCGAAGCGCGCGGCCAGCACGAAGGCGTCCGGCTGCAGGCCGTCGAGCACCTCGGCGCGGCCGCGCAGCAGGTCGCGCCGGCCGGTGGTGACGGTGCGGCGCAGCAGCTTGCCCTGCTCCACCGTCCACACGTATTCCTGGCCGGAGGCGGAGCTGAGGGCGCCGAGCGGCACGGTCAGGCGCGGCGTGGCGTCGCCGATGGTGACCTGGGCGACCGCGTACTGGCCGGCGCGCATCGCCTCCTTCGGGTTCTGCAGCTGCACCACGACGCCGATGGAGCGCGTGCCGGGTTCGGCCGCGGGCGCGATGCGCGCGAGCGTGCCGCGCACGGGCTCGGCCAGGCCCTCGACCTTGATCTCGGCCGGCATCCCGGGCGCCAGCCGCGCGACGTCCTGCGTGCCCACGGTGCCGTTCAGCTCGAGCAGGTGCAGGTCGACGATGGTGACGATCTGCTGCTCGGCCGTGACCTTCTCGCCGGGCACCACGTAGCGCTTGGAGACGATGCCGCTGATGGGGGCGACCAGCGCGGCGTCGCGCAGCGCGACCTTGGCGGAATCGGCCGCGGCCTGCGCGGCGCGCACCTGGGCGCGCGCGCTCTCGAGCTGCAGGCGCGAGGAGTCGAGGGCGATCGGCGAGATGAAGTGGTCGGCCGCCAGGCCCTCGTTGGACTTGTGCGTGCGCTCGGCCTGGGCGAGCGTGGTCTCGACGGCGGCGAGGTTGGCGTTGCGCTCGGCGACGTGGCTGGCGAGGTCGGCGACGTCGATGCGGCCCAGCGCCTGGCCGGCCTTGACGCGCTCGCCTTCCTGCACGTCGAGCGCCAGCAGCGTGCCGGTGGCCTTGGCGCGCACCATCGCGGTATTGGGCGACATCAGCGCGCCCGAGAACTCGATCTGCTGCGGCAGCGCCAGCAGCTGCGGCTTCGAGGCCTCGGCGGGCGTGAAATCGAGCGGCGCCTCGTCGGCCTTCTTGTCGGGGTTGGCGGCCATGGCCGCGCTCGCGGGCACCACCATGCTCGCCGTCCCCCCCTTGAGCGCGACGACGGCGCCCACCGCCGCCACGACCACCACCGCCCCGCCAATCAGCCAGCGTTTGCGCATTGCCTCTTCCTTTCGACCTTGTCGGCCGCGCGCGACCGAGCCGCGCGACGCTTGAATGGGCCGAAGTGTCGTCGGGTGCGAGGCGGGCCGGTGGGCCGTTGCGACGAAGCGCGGCCGGGCGAGGACGAGATGCAGTCCATCCCGATGAAACGTGGGCCTGGGCTCGCTGCCGCTCACCGCCCCCGGGGGGGCTCAGCCGGCCCGCTTCGGGCAGCCGGGCGCGGGCCGGCCGGCTAGCCGGGTCGCGAAACGGCGCCGTGGCGCTGCGATCGCGTCAGGTCGAGCCGGGGATGGGTGGAACGGCCAGCGCGACATCGCCGCACTGGGCGCGGTGCATCAGCGCGTGGTCGATCACGACCAGTGCGAGCATCGCCTCGAGGATGGGCGTGGCGCGGATGCCGACGCAGGGGTCGTGGCGGCCGAAGGTCTCGACCATGGCGGGCTCGTTGGCGCGCGTGACGGAGCGGCGCGGCACGCGGATGGAGCTGGTCGGCTTGATGGCGACGGACACGCGCAGGTCCTGCCCGGTCGACAGCCCGCCCAGCACGCCGCCGGCGTTGTTGCCGACGAAGCCTTCGGGGGTCAGCTCGTCGCCGTGCTCGCTGCCGCGCTGGGCGACGCTGGCGAAGCCGGCGCCGATCTCCACGCCCTTGACCGCGTTGACGCCCATCATCGCGTAGGCGATGTCGGCGTCGAGCTTGTCGAACAGCGGCTGGCCCAGGCCGACGGGCATGCCGCGCGCGACGACCTCGATGCGCGCGCCGCAGGAGTCGCCGGCGCGGCGCAGCTCGTCCATGCGCGCCTCGAGCGCGGGGACGATCGCGGCGTCGGGCGCGAAGAAGGGATTGAGCGGGATCTGCGACTCGTCGACGAAGGGGATGGCGATGTCGCCGAGCTGGCTCATCCAGCCCGCGAAGGTGGTGCCGTGGCGCTCGCGCAGCCACTTGCGCGCCACCGCCCCGGCCGCGACCATCGGCGCGGTCAGCCGCGCCGAGGAGCGCCCCCCGCCGCGCGGGTCGCGCACGCCGTACTTGCGCCAGTAGGTGTAGTCGGCATGGCCCGGACGGAAGGTGTCGAGCAGGTTGCCGTAGTCCTTGCTGCGCTGGTCGGTGTTGCGGATCAGCAGCGCGATCGGCGTGCCGGTGGTCACGCCTTCATACGTGCCGGAGAGGATCTCGACGGCATCGGGCTCGTTGCGCTGGGTGACGTGGCGCGAGGTGCCGGGGCGGCGGCGGTCGAGCTCGGGCTGGATGTCGGCCTCGGTGAGCGCGAGGCCGGGGGGGCAGCCGTCGATCACGCAGCCGATGGCCACGCCGTGGGACTCGCCGAAGTTGGTGACGCGAAAGAGTTCGCCGAAGGTGCTTCCGGGCATGCACCGATTCTATGTGGCGGCGCCCGGGGCGAGCCTTCGTCGGCGGGAAGGCGGGTAAACGCGCGAAATCGAGCATTCCCGACGCCGCGGTGGCGAAAAAGCGGACCGCGGCGTGCTTTATTCACGGGTCGAGGGCGAGCCATCCAGGGCACAGTGTGGAGATGCCGTCCCATGGGCCCGCCGCGCGGGCCGCTCTCGTCCTCTTCGCCGCCGCGTCCGCCGCCGCGCCCGCCCGTGCCGCCGCCGCCCTCGTTGCCGGCGGACCGGTCGCCGGCCTGCCGGCCTGGCTCTCCTGGCTCGCCGCCGTCGCCCTCCTCACGCTGGGCGGGCTGCTCGCCGCCCAGACGCTGCGGCTGCGCCGCTCGCTGCTGCGCGAGCGCCTCGCCAACCACCTGATCGACCACAGCCCGCACCTGGTCTGCGTGCTGGATCCCGCGGGCGCGGTGCGCCACATGAACGCCACCGGCCGCCAGTGGCTGCGCGTCGCCCACCCCGAGCTGGCCGGGCGCCGGCTGGGCGAGGTCGAGGCGCTGGCGCTGGACGCGCCGCAGTCCGAAGCGTTGCAGGCCGCCCTCGCCCAGGCCGCCGGCGGCACCGCGTGCCAGCACGAGCTGACGGTGCGCCGCCCCGACGGCGCGCCGTTGACGCTGGATCTCTCGATCCGCCCCATCCCGCGCCGCGACCGCCGCCTGCCGAACCTGCTGGTCGAGGGACGCGACGTGACGCTGCGCAAGGCCGCCGAGGACAAGCTCGACCTTGCCGCCGAGTTCTTCGAGCAGGCGCGCGAGGGCTTCGTCATCGCCGACCGCGACGGCCGCATCGTCACCGTCAACCAGGCCTTCTGCGACATCAGCGGCTACGAGCCGAGCGAACTCCAGGGCCAGCAGACGGCCGTGCTCGGCTTCGGCATCGGCCGGCGCGACCTGCGCCGCCAGGTGCGCGCCGCCCTGCAGGCCGACGGCCACTGGCAGGGCGAGCTGCGCACCTCGCGCAAGGACGGCAGCCTCTACACCTGCCGTGCCGCCCTCACCCGCAAGCGCGACGCCGGGGGCCGCACCAAGAACTACATCGGCGTGCTGACAGACATCACCGAATTCCGCGAGGTCGAACGCAACCTGGTGCGCCTGGCCCACGTCGACACGCTCACCGACCTGCCCAACCGCAGCCTGCTGGCGGATCGCGTCGGGCAGCTCACCAGCGTCTCGCGCCGCGACCACCGGCCGTTCGCGCTGATGTTCATGGACCTCGACCAGTTCAAGACGATCAACGACACGCTGGGCCACAGCGTGGGCGACGCCCTGCTGGGCGAGGTGGCGCGCCGCCTGCAGGGCTCGCTGCGCGAGTGCGACACGGTCGCCCGCCTGGGCGGCGACGAGTTCGCCGTGCTGCTGCCCGGCGCCGACGCCCCCGGCGCCGAGGCGGTCGCCACCAAGCTGCTGGAGCGCCTGGCCGAGCCCTGCATGGTGCAGGGCCACGAGCTGAGCGTGACGATGTCGATCGGCATCGCGACCTATCCGTCGGACGGCGACGACTACGAGATCCTCTCGCGCAATGCCGACACGGCGATGTACCGCGCCAAGCACGAGGGCAAGGCCACCTGGCGCTTCTTCGCGGCCGGCATGCAGCAGCGCTCGGCGCGGCAGCTGCAGCTGGAGTCGGGGCTGCGGCGCGCGGTCGAGCGCAACGAGCTGCTGCTGCACTACCAGCCCCAGCTGGCGGCCGACGGGCGTGCCGTGGTGGGCGTCGAGGCGCTGCTGCGCTGGCGGCATCCGGAGTTCGGCATGGTCTCCCCGGCGGAGTTCATCCCGCTCGCGGAGACCAGCGGCCAGATCGTCGCCATCGGCGAATGGGTGATGCGCACCGCGGTGCGCCAGCTCAAGGACTGGATGGACGCCGGCATGGCGCCGATGGTGGTGGCGGTGAACGTGTCGGCGGTGCAGTTCCGCCATCCGGGGCTGGTGGAGGCGGTCGCGCGCTCGCTGTCCGACGCCGGGTTGCCGGCGCGATACCTGGAGCTCGAACTGACCGAGAGCGTGACCGCCAACCCGTCGGCGGCCATCGCCACCATGGACGCGCTGCACGCCCTCGGGGTGCGCCTGTCGCTGGACGATTTCGGCACCGGCTTCTCGTCGCTGAGCTACCTCAAGCGGCTGCCGCTGCACACGCTGAAGATCGACCAGTCCTTCGTGCGCGACATCGACACCGACCCGGACGACCGCGCCATCGTGCAGGCCGTCATCCAGATGGCGCGCGCGCTCGACCTGCAGACCATCGCCGAGGGCGTGGAGACCGAGGCGCAGCACCAGTTCCTGCGCCGCGAAGGCTGCGGCATGGTGCAGGGCTACCGCTTCTGCCGGCCGGTGGACGCGCAGGCGCTGGCGGCGTGGGTCGCCGCGCGAGAGGCGACGGAACTCGCCGCGGCGTAAGGAAGGGGACTGGCCTCCGGCCTGTCCCCGCATTCATCAGGGCGACCGCGACGAACACGGGGACAGGCCGGAGGCCAGTCCCCGCCGCCGCCGTCGATTCAGAGGCTCTGGCCGACCTTGGTGTCTTCTTCCGACGGCCAGTCGCGGATGTAGGCCTTGAGCATGCGGTTCTCGAAGTCCTGCGCCTCGACGACGGTGCGGGCGACGTCGTAGAACGAGATCACGCCCATCAGCGTCTGGCCGTTCAGCACGGGCATGTAGCGCGCGTGCCGGCCGAGCATCATGCGGCGCACCTCGTCGATCTCGGTCTCGGGGGTGCAGGTGAGCGGCGCGTCGTCCATCACCGAGCGCACCCGGGTGCTGCCGATGCTGCCGCCGTTGCGCACCACCGCGCGGATCACCTCGCGGAAGGTGAGCATGCCGGTGAGGTCGCCCAGCTCCATCACGACCAGCGAGCCGATGTCGTGCTCGGCCATCGTCGTGACGGCCTCGGCCAGCGGCTGGTCGGGGGAGACGGTGAACAGGGCGTTGCCCTTGACTCTGAGGATGTCGCTGACCTTCATGACGGTGCCTCCGCCGCATGCAATGAAAACAGGTCTTCAACATAGCACACAATCGCCGTCTCGCGTCGCGGATCGTCCCTCTGTGGAGGCGTTCCGCGGCACCCTCCCAGCCCGTGCCGACCCCTGCCGCCATGCCCGGAGCCTCCGACCCCGCCTTCGACACCCTCGCGCTGCACGCCGGCGCGGCGCCCGACCCGGCCACCGGGGCGCGCGCCACGCCGCTGCACCTGACCACCTCCTTCGTGTTCGAGTCGAGCGAGCACGCCGCGTCGCTGTTCAACATGGAGCGCGCCGGCCATGTCTACAGCCGCATCTCCAACCCGACGACGGCGGTGTTCGAGGAGCGCATCGCGGCGCTGGAGGGCGGCGCCGGCGCGATCGCGACCGCCAGCGGCCAGGCGGCGCTGCACCTCGCCATCGCCACCATCGCCGGCGCCGGCTCGCACATCGTCGCCAGCGCGTCGCTCTACGGCGGCTCGCACAACCTGCTGGCGTATACGTTGAAGCGCTTCGGGATCGAGACGACCTTCGTCCGGCCGCGCGACCTGGACGCCTGGCGCGCCGCGCTGCGGCCGCAGACGCGCCTGGTCTTCGGCGAGTCGCTCGGCAACCCGGGGCTGGACGTGCTGGACATCCCCGAGGTCGCCGCCATCGCCCACGGGCACGGCGTGCCGCTTCTGGTCGACGCGACCTTCACCACGCCCTGGCTGCAGAAGCCCTTCGAGCTCGGCGCCGACCTCGTCTTCCACTCGGCGACCAAGTTCCTGTCCGGGCACGGCACGGTGGTCGGCGGCGCGCTGGTCGACTCCGGCCGCTTCGACTGGGAGCGCAGCGGGCGCTTCCCCGAGCTGACCGAACCCTACGCCGGCTTCCACGACATGGTGTTCTCGCAGGAGAGCACGGTCGGCGCCTTCCTGCTGCGCGCGCGCCGCGAAGGCCTGCGCGACTTCGGCGCCTGCATGAGCCCGCACACGGCCTGGCTGATCCTGCAGGGCCTCGAGACCCTGCCGCTGCGCATGGCGCGCCACGTCGACAACGCGCGCAAGGTGGTCGGGTTCCTGGCCGGGCATCCGATGGTGGCGCGGGTCGGCTACCCGGAGCTCGAGTCGCATCCGGACCACGCGCTCGCGAAGCGCCTGCTGCCGCGCGGCTGCGGCTCGGTCTTCAGCTTCGACCTCCAGGGCCACCGCGCTCAGGGCGTGGCGTTCATCGAGGCGCTGAGGCTGTTCTCGCACCTGGCCAACGTCGGCGACTGCCGCTCGCTGGTCATCCACCCCGCCTCGACCACGCACTTCCGCATGGACGACGCCGCGCTGGCCGCGGCCGGGATCGGGCCGGGGACGATCCGGCTGTCGATCGGCCTGGAGGATCCGGACGACCTGGTGGCGGACCTGAAGGCCGCGCTCAAGGCGGCCGAGAAGGCGGGGACGCGATGAGGTTCGCGCTCGACGACGGCACCGCGCTTTTCGCGTACACCGGCGGCAAGCCCTGGACGCCGGGGCGGCCGACGGTGGTGTTCGCCCACGGCGCGCTGCACGACCACTCGGTCTGGACGCTCTTGGCGCGCTGGTACGCGCACCACGGCCACGCGGTCCTCGCCGTCGACCTGCCGGGGCACGGACGCTCCGACGGGCCGGTGCCGGACTCGGTCGAGGCGATGGCCGGGCGCCTGCTGGCGCTGCTGGACGCCGCCGGCGCGGCCGAGGTGCGGCTGGTGGGCCACAGCATGGGAGCGCTCGTCGCGCTGGAGATGGCGGCTCGCGCGCCGCAGCGCGCGGCCGCCCTCGTGCTGCTGGGCATGGCGTATCCGATGAAGGTGAGCCCCGCGCTGCTCGCCACGGCGGCCGAGGATCCGGGGCGGGCGATCGCGATGGTGAACGCGTTCTCGCACTCCGGCATGGCCGCCAAGCCCTCGTATCCCGGCCCCGGCACCTGGCTGCACGGCGCCAACGCCGCGCTCCTGCACCGCATGCAGGCCGCGGCGCCGGGCAACCTGTTCGCGCACGATTTCCGGCTCTGCGACGCCTACGCACGCGGGCTGGAGGCGGCCGCGGCGGTGCGCTGCCCCGCGCGCCTGATCGCGGGGATCCACGACGTGATGACCCCGCGGCGCGCGACGGCCGAGATCGCCGGGGCGTTGCGCGCCGAGGTCGTCGACATCGCCGCCGGGCACGCCCTGATGCAGGAAGCGCCGGACGCGGTGTTGAATGCATTGCGGCAGGTCATTCCTGCCCTCCGACCGCCGGGAGACGCCCCTTGACCGATGCCGCCTCCGCCATCGACCCCAAGTCGCTGCGCAGCTTCGCCGAGTTCTATCCGTACTACCTGGGCGAAGCTGCGCAGCGACTTGGGGTCGATGGCGGAGGCG
>Ga0209051_1002008_pt1 | contig 15526 bp, 15 predicted proteins | sample AraplaCvi_mMS_r2_2_FD_184286 | JGI IMG/M metagenome (GOLD analysis project Ga0209051, IMG submission 184286) | Arabidopsis root microbial communities from North Carolina, USA - plate scrape MF_Cvi_mMS_r2 (SPAdes) (version 2) | ecosystem: Host-associated > Plants > Roots > Endosphere | place...
CGATCGTTGATGTCGCGGTCGAGGTCCTTGAGGATGCGCACCACGCCCGAGGACGACGTCGACGAGCCATACGAGCTGACCGCCATGAACTCGAGCTGCGTGGGCAACGGGATCGCACGGGCCAGATCGGTGACGAACATGACCGCACCCTTGAGCACCGTCACCAGCAGGAGGTCTTCGCCGTTCTCCGCGACCGATTCGCGGTAGTGCTCACCGAGGATCGCGCCCAGCTCGGACACCTTCTTCTGCACTTCGGCCTCGGAGAGCAGAACCGATTGGATGTCGCCGGGATACGGGTCCGCGGCAGTTGGCTCGGGCACGGCAACAGCGTGCCACGCCAGAGCAGCCACGACCAACTAGTCGACCCGTGGCGTCATACGGGCTCGGCGCGAAGGAGCAACGTGGTGCGCGTCCGCTCGGCGAACAGTCGCCGATGGCGTAGCGCCGATCCCACCGCCACGCCGCCGCGGCCACGCCAGTCCACGACGAGGCGGTCGACCGCACGAATCTGCCCGTCGGTCAGGTCGCTGGCCCCTCCCGCCAACAGCCACCGCCTGATGACGCGGCGTCGGATCGGCGAAGGTAGTTCGGCGAGCGGTGCGACGTCGAGGCACGCGTCGACGCCGTCCCCGGAACCGATGGTGGCCAGCGCGTCGGCGGCCAGGCCGTCCAGGGTCTCGGTGTCCTCACGCAGGCCGGTGGCGGTGCGCGCCAGCGCCTCGGCGACCCCGCCACCGAGAACCTGCTCCAGCAGGGGCAGCACCTCGTGGCGGAGCCGGACGCGGGTGAACCTCGGGTCGTCGTTGTGGGGGTCGTGCCACGGGGTGAGCCCCAGCTCCTCGCAGGCGCCGTAGGTGATCGAACGCCGTACCCCCAGCAGCGGCCTGCCCCACGGTGGATCGTGCGGGAGCATGCCGGCGATCGACCGCGCACCCGAACCCCTGCCGAGTCCGAGCAACACGGTCTCGGCTTGGTCGTCCAGGGTGTGGCCGATCAGCACGGGCGCGCCGTCGCGGGCCTGCTCGAGGGCGGCGTAGCGCGCCGCGCGGGCCGCCGACTCCGGCCCCCCGACGCTGCCGACGTCGACTCGAATCACTTGGGCGTCAACACATCCCAGGCCAACGGCCCGGTCTCGAGCCGCCGCCGCCACGGCATCGGAGCCGGCCTGCACACCGTGGTCGACGATCAGGGCCACCGTCGGGCGCACGTGGGCGGCGACGGCGGTCAGCGCCAGCGAATCGGCACCCCCCGACAGCGCGACACACCATCGCTCGTCGGTGGCGCAGTACGCTCCGGCGAATTCCTCGACCGCCCTGCGGACCGCCGCCAGAGAAACGGGGTGATCCATCCCTACAGGACTCTGGCGATCCATCGCCGTGGGTCGTCGACCTCCGCCGGCAGCGGCAGTGTCTCGGGGCTGGTCCAGACGGTGTTGAACGCCGCCATGCCGACCTCGCCGACGACGTGGTCGACGAAGGCCTTGCCACGGGTGTACTGGTTCATCTTGGCGTCGACCCCCATCAGGGCCCGCAGGATGCGTTGCAGCGGTGGCTGTTTGCGCTGCCGCCGCTCGTCGAAGCGCCGGCGGATGGTCGCCACCGAGGGCACCACCTTGGGCCCGACGGCGTCCATCACGTGGTCGGCATGGCCCTCCAGCAGAGTGCCGAGGACCAGCAGCTGGTCGAGCGCCCGACGCTGCGGTTCGGACTGGATCGCGCGCAGGAAGCCGACGATCCCCTCGGAATTCGGTTCCGGCGCTCGTCCTGCGGCCGCCCGCTTGTTCCGGACGAACTCGCCGAGCCGGCCGACGACTTGCGTCAGTTCCTGACCGCTCTCGTCGGTGATGACCGCCAAGGACGCCGACATGTGGTCGGCCAGCCACGGATTGGCGCGGAACTGGACCCGGTGGGTGACCTCGTGCAGGCACACCCACAGGCGGAAGTCCGTGGGTGACACCCGAAGCTGACGTTCGACCGCGATCACGTTCGGATACACCAGGAGCAGCTCGCCACCGTTGGTGTGATCCCCCGAGTCGCTGCGCTCCTGCCCCCGAGGAGGAGCGAACGGGTCGTACTGCCCGAGGATGCCGGAGGACACGAACGCCAGGACGGCGCCGGTCTGCGCGCCGGTGATTCGGCGGGTCAGCGCCGCACCGGATGCGTCGCCCTGCTTGCCGCCGGTCATGATGCGCATGGATTGCGTTGCGGCGCGGACCCATTCGGCCCTGTCGACGATGCGGGCGTCGGTGATGGCGGCGCCTTCGTTGAGCCCCGTCACGTCGCGCACCGGCCCCTCTGCCGACCGCGCGGACGCCGCGAGCTGCTCGATCGCCTGCCGCTTGGTGTAGTCGGTGACCGGGGGCGCGGGCCGGACCAGCTTGGCCCCGACGGTGGCCGCGAATTCCCAGTCGACGGTGTGACCGACGGTGACCGCGCTCATCGGTCGCACCCGCAGGTCCGCAGCGCGGAGGCCACCGCGTCGATGGCGGTGCGTCCCGTCGGGCCTGCGTCGTTGGAGATCAGCGAAAACGCCAACACCCTGCCACTGTCGTCGGTCACGAAGCCCGCCAGCGCATTGGTGCCGGTGAGCGATCCCGTCTTGGCCCGCAGCAGCCCCAACGCGTCCCGGCCCGCGTCGGTATCGGTGAAGCGGTTGGACAGCGTGCCGCTGCCGCCGGCGATGGGGAGCAGGTCGACCAAGGGCCGGAGGTCGTGATCGCCGACGGCCGCATTCCCCGCCGCCGCGGTGACCACCTCGTCGAGCGTTTCGGCCGTCAGACGGTCGTCGACCGACAGCCCGCTCGAATCCATCAGAGTCGCACCACGGGTGTCGACGCCGGCCTTGCCGAGCTGCCCGAGCACCGCCTGCACGCCACCGGCGAAGCTCTGCGGCGCGCCGACCGCGGCGGCGACCTCACGGCCGGTCGACTCGGCCATCACGTTGTCGGACTCGAGCATCATCTGGCGCAGCCGTTCGATCAGCGGTGGGGACTGCACGGCCGCGATTTGCCTCCCGGCGACCGGGGTCGGACGAATCGTGACCGCCGCCGGGTTCAGGCCGAGGGCGACCGCGAGGGCGCGGCCGGCGTCGAGCGCGGGAGTGGTGGAACGGGCCGAGTCGACGCTCACCGGTTGGGTCCGACCGCCGTCGAGCATGACCGCCTCCATCGGGGCGATGTCGCCGCCGTCGATGTCGAGCGGGTCCCAGCCCGGCGCCAGCGTCGGCCCGGAGTAGGCGCTCGCGTCGACCTGGACGGCCTTCGGCGCGATGCCGGAACTGCGGATCTGGTCGGCGAGGTCGACGATGCGCGCCGCGCCGCGGTACCAGGTGTCGACGTTCTTCGGGGCGGCCGACAACGTCGGGTCACCCCCGCCCTTGAGCACGACCAGACCGGGCGACGCGGTCTGGTCGGGGGCGACGACCTCCGTCGTCAAGCGGGCGTCGCGGTCCAGCGTCAGCAGGGCCGCCGCCGCGGTCAGCACCTTGTTGGTCGATGCGGGTTGCATCGGCACCGACGCACCCCGGGCCCACAGCTCCCGGCCGGTCGCCGCGTCGGTGACGCGGCCGGTGAACGCACCCAGGTCGGGGTTGGCGACGAACGGGGCCAGGACGGCGGCGAGACCCGCGGGCGTCGGCACGGGAGCCGAGTCGGCGAGGGCGGTGACGGCGGGCGCGGCGGTGACGAGGGCGGGCCGGGGTGCGACGGCGACCTTCGGCTCGGCGGGGGCGCTGCCGCTGCTGGTGGCGACCGCGGCCACGGCGACCACCACCGCGACCACGAGCAGCACCAGGACGCCGACCCACACGTGGGTGGATCGTCGCCACCGCGTGGGCGCCATGAGTCCGATGATCGCTCTCCTGATCGATGGGGCTGCCGCGCAGACCCCGCAAGTGCAGGGTATCGCTCGTCTATGGTTGACCCGCGTCGTCACCTGACGACCCCATGACGCTTTGCAGACGAGAAGGAGCCGGCGGTGCAGTTCGACGTCGTCATCGAGATCCCGAAGGGGTCGCGCAACAAGTACGAGGTGGACCACGAGACCGGCCGGGTCAAGCTCGACCGTTACCTCTACACGGCGTTCGGCTACCCCGCCGACTACGGGTTCTTCGAGAACACCCTCGGCGAGGACGGCGATCCGCTGGACGCGCTGGTGCTGCTGCCCGAGTCCGTCTTCCCCGGCTGCGTCGTCGAGGCACGGCCGGTGGCGATGTTCAAGATGACCGACGAGGCCGGCGGCGACGACAAACTGCTGTGCGTGCCGGCGGGCGACCCGCGGTGGGACCACATTCAGGACCTGGCCGACGTGCCGCCGTTCGAACTCGAGGCGATCAAGCACTTCTTCGTGCACTACAAGGACCTCGAGCCCGGCAAGTTCGTCAAGGCCGCCGACTGGGCGGGCCGCGCCGAGGCCGAGGCCGAGCTGCAGCGGTCGGTGGAGCGGTTCAAGACCACGGGTCACTGATGTGGGGGCCTGCGCCCCGGCCCTGATTTATCACCGACGTAACACTCGGTAACGCGCCCGTGTCTTCGGGCTCCCATCCTGGTGGTGTGCTGCTACACCAGGGAATCGGCCTCGACGCGTTCAACGCGTTGCCCGAGCGCAAGGCCGTGCACGCGCTCTACGAGTGGTGCAACAGCATGACGATGGCCCGGCACCTGACCTACGGTCGGCCATACCCGAACCACGACGGCTTGTTCCGGCGGGCCGACGCCCTGCTCTTCGCGCTGCCGGAGTCGGCGGTCGACCAGATCCTCGACGCGTGCCCGGAGCTCGGGCGTCGTCCCCGCAGCGAGAAGAGCCAGGCCGAGCAGTGCGCCCTGTGGCACGACGACGCCGCGGTGATGGCCGAGCTCGCCGAGTCGGCCCGCACGTACGCCAACCACTTCGGATTCGGCTTCGTGATGTACGTCGGCGGGGTGAGTGCCAAGGCGGTGCTGACGGCGATCACCGACCGCCTGCACAACGAGGTCGACACCGAACGCAAGGTCGTCCGCAACGAGCTGGCGAAGATCAACCGGTCGCGGCTGGAGCGCATGCTCGGGCCCGAGGGTGGCTACCAGAACTGGTAGTGCCGGCGCTCATTAGGGTTGTCCCCGTGAGCACCCCGCCTGAGAACACCCGGACGCATTCGCACTTCCTGTCCCTGCCGGACCTGGCCGCCCGGCCTGCCGGCGGCGCCGTGCTGTGGGCCAACGACGATCTGTTCGCCGAGAAGGAGAACCTGATCAAGCCCAAGCCCGCCGAGTTCCGTCCTGCCACGTTCGGGCACAAGGGCCAGGTGTACGACGGCTGGGAGACGCGCAGACGTCGTGGCCTGCAGCCGGATTCGCACGACTCGGCAATCGTCCGCCTGGGGGTGCCAGGAATCGTCAGGGGCGTGGTCGTCGACACGTCCTGGTTCACCGGCAACTATCCACCGCAGATCTCGGTCGAGGGCGCGTACGTGGCGGGGTACCCGTCGGTCGACGAGCTGGTCGAGGGCACCGAGTGGACGACGCTCGTCGAACGCTCGGACGTGAACGGCGACACCAGCAACCCGTTCGAGGTTCGGTCGTCCCGACGCTGGTCGCACGTGCGGCTCTCGATCTACCCCGACGGCGGCGTCGCCCGGTTCCGCGTGCACGGCGAGGGCCTGCTGAACCCCGACTTCGCCGAGGGCATGACGATCGACCTGGCCGCACTGGAGAACGGCGGTCGAATCACCGCCTGCTCCAACATGTTCTACGGTTCGCCCAACAACCTTCTGCTTCCCGGCACCGCCCGGACGATGGGTGACGGCTGGGAGACCTCCCGCCGCAGGGATTCCGGAAACGACTGGGTGCAAGTGCATCTGGCCGGCCAGGGCACGATCAACGCCGCCGAACTCGACACCTCGTACTTCCTCGGCAACGCACCGGGGGTGGGCCGGCTGTCCGGGCGCGACGGCTCGGGAGACTGGTTCGAGATCCTGCCGGCCACCGATCTGAGGCCCGACACCAGGCATCGCTTCCTGATCGCCGAGGACCGTCCGATCACCGAGGCACGGCTCGACATCCACCCCGACGGCGGCATGGCGCGCCTGCGCCTGTTCGGCAGCCTCACCGCCGACGGGCTTGGCGTAATTCGGGAGGGCTGGCAAGCCAGCGCCTGAGGTCCGGCCTCAGAACGCCCAGGCGCCGAAGCGGCCCCAGGCGACCACCACCGAGATCACCAGCAGTGCCACGGCGGGCAGCGCCCCGGTGACCTCCTTGCGCCGCAGGTGGAAGACGACGGCGCCGGCCATCACGACGGCCACCCCGACGGCGGCCCATGGGACCAGCACCGGGGCGACGTTCACCAGGGCGGGGACGACGAGCCCGATGGCGCCGAGCACCTCGACCAGACCGAGTGCCTTGATGGCCCCGGCGGGGAAGTCGCCGAGTTCCATGCCCTTGTCGGCCAACCCGTCCTTCGGCGTGATCAGTTTGAGCGACCCGGCGCCCAGCATCGCCGCGGCCAGTATCCCCGCGAGTATCCACAGCACGACGTTCATGTCGGTCCCTCATTCACGATTGACTTGATGTTTCAAGTCACGGTAGAGGCGATGACTTGAACCGTCAACTCAGCTGCCCTAGCCTCGTCTCATGGGCGACGCCACCACCGGAGGAGACGAGCCGCACTGGCTCGATCGGGACGAGCTCGGGGCGTGGATGGCGTTGATGCAGGTCCTCATCGCGCTACCTGCGAAGCTGGACGCTCAGCTCCGCAGCGACTCACGACTGCGGCTCTACGAATACCACGTCCTGGCGGCGCTGTCGGATCAGCCGACGCGGTCGATCGGCATGAAGGCGCTGTCCGTCGTGACCAACGGTTCGATGTCGCGCCTGTCGCACGTCGTGTCCCGGCTCGAGGATCGCGGCTGGGTGGAGCGTCGGCCACACCCGACCGACGGCCGGCTCACCGAGGCGCACCTGACCGACGAGGGCCACCGCACGATTGCCGACGCAGCACCGGCACACGTCGAGTCTGCGCGCGCACTGGTCATCGATCGTCTTACACCACAACAGGTTTCGCAACTGCGCGACATCTGTCAGACCATTGCCACCGGTCTCGACGACGACATGTCAGACCTGGTGCGCCGCGTCGTCGCCCCCGACGGCAAGCGCCGCGAGGTGCCGACCGATGGGGAGCGCCGCGGTCGCGGCGGGCGACGGTGAGTTCAGCACGTGCACCATCCGGTCGGTCCGCTCGACGACGAAGTCGTGGACCAAAGTGCCGTCGCGCCGCACCGCCTGGGCGCGGATGCCCGCCTCGTGCGGCAAGAGGTCGGTGACGGCCAAACTCGGTGCGTACTTGCGACATTCGCGGAGGTATCTCCGCTTGAACAGCGAGTTGCCGACCTCTCGAACACCCAGGCGCACGTTGGCCTTCGCCACGCGCCACAGACCGGGGAAGGTCGCCATCCGGGCGACGTCGCGCGGGTCGACCGAGAACTTGGGATAACGCTCACGGGCCAGCCCGAGAACGGCGCTGGGCCCGACGGTGATGGTGCCGGAGATGGTGGGGCTGAGGTGCACTCCGAGGAACGGCAGTTCCGGGTCGGGCACCGGGTAGATCAGACGTCGCACGAAACCCGCCCGCTCCGAGGGCAATTGAAAGTACTCGCCGCGGAAGGGCACGATCTGGACGTCGACGGACACCCCGGACAGCTCGGCCAGCCGATCGGCCTGTAGGCCCGCGCACACCACCAGCCGGTCACAGCGCACCGTCGTCGACGTCGTCGAGACCGTCACGCCCCGATCGTCTTCGGAGATCGCGACGACGCGTTGACCGGTCAACACGGTGCCACCCGCACCACGGATCAGCTCGGCCAGGGTCGTCGAGACGCGGCGGTAGTCCACGATGCCGGTCCTCGGCAGGTGCAGGGCGCCGAGCCCGGTGACGTTGGGCTCGAGTTCGATCAGCTCCTCGCGGCTGATGCGGCGGCAGGCAATGCCGTTCACGTCGGCTCGGTCTCGCAGCGCCGCCATGCGCACCAGTTCGGCGTCGGTGGTCGCGACGATCAGCTTTCCGCATTCGTCGAACGGGATGCCGTGCTCGGCGCAGAACTCCTTGGTCGCCCGTTCCCCGGCCTTGCAGAATCGCGCCTTCAGACTGCCGGGCTCGTAGTAGACACCCGAGTGGATGACCCCGCTGTTGTGTCCGGTCTGGTGCGTCGCCACCGACGACGCGGCCTCGAGAACGACCACGGTGGCGTCGGGTTCGGCCCGCAGGAGGTGATGCGCCGTGGACAGGCCGACGATCCCGGCGCCGACGACGCAGTAGCGGACCCGTTGCATTGCAACAACCGTACTCGTCGGCTCGTCAGGCGAGCGCGGGCTTCTTCTTCGACCGAATGCGCTTGGCGTAGTTCATCGCCGGCTTCTCGATCAGGTAGTAGGTGACGGCTCCGGCCAGGATGGTGACGGCCAGCGCGAGCACGATGTTGAACAGCATTCCCGGCAGCGTGTCACCGGCCATCCAACCGATTCGGCCCAACATCAGCAGCACCGGAAAGTGCCACAGGTAGGCCGACAGCGAGATCTCTCCGACGAAGCGGATGGGCCGGAAGTCCAACGCCGTCGCCAACCGCGACTTCTGGTGACGCGCCAGCGGCGCCACGATGATGAGGATCATCAGGGCGGCGACGATGCCGACACCGGCCGTCACGAACTGACTGGCGAACACCAGCAGCACCCCGCACGCGAGCAGCACCGGAAGGATCGCGACGGCGCTGAGCGTCCGCACCCGGCGACTCAGCCGCTCGGGCAGCTCGCCACGCTCCATGGCGACGAAGATGATGGCGGCCAGCATTCCGAGGGCGAAGTTGTCCGCATTGGTCAGGAAGCTCTTGGTGAACACCGCCGCCCAGTTGGGCCCCCAGTTCAGCAGCATGAAGTCGCTAGTGCCGGAATGGGCGAAGACCACCGGGATGAAGGCTCGTCCGACCAGTCCCACGACGAGCAGGAAGGCCGGCACCGCGGTCGCCAGCACCAACGGGTTGACCGACAGCCGCTTGCGGAACTTGAAGACGACCAGGAACAGCACGGGTAGCGAGGCGTAGAAGGCGTATTCCAGCGTCAACGACCACGACGGGTTGATGCCGGTCTGGATGTAGGCCGGGAAGTAGGACTGCGTGAGGGTCAGGTTCGCGATGAGCATGCCGGGATCGGTGATCATCCCGGTGCCGTCGTCGGTCCCCAGTGGCTGCAGGGCCGGATTCTGAACGTAGGAGACCTGCAGCACGAAGTTGACGAACAGGAAGATCAGCACGTACGCGGGCATGATCCTGGCCAGTCGGTGCACCGTGTAGTCGGTGACGTTCGGCAGGGTTGCCGCGGCGCGGTCCTTGACCAGATTGCGCACGAACGGCAGCGACAGCAGGAAGCCGCTGAGCACGAAGAAGTAGACCAGCGAGAAGCCGAAGACGTTGGTCTGCCAGGTGGCCGCGGTCTTCGGCGAGTAGTGGCCGGTGATGTGGGTGACGGCGATGCTCAGACACAGCAGTCCGCGGACGCCGTCGAGGCCGATGATGCGCGCGCGCCGGGGACGGGTCGACGACGGCTCCGGGGAGCCTGAAGCCGGCGTGGCGCTGCTGGTCACGTCCTGCGTCATTCGATCTCCAAACCTCACCGCTCGGTCCCGCCATTGTCCATCAGTCGGCCACCGCCGTACCGACGGCCGGGCTGAGAATCGCTCGACCAGCAAGCAGGATCACGGGGGCTCGATCCCTGCAGGTCGACCCGCAAAGAATAGCTTGCGGAGCTTGGCCGTGCACATTACGTGCCGTTACGCGCCGAACGAAGATTGCTGGCAACGCGTCCGCCGGACCCTTCGCCGTCACCTGGCTACCGCTGGTTGGTTCGCCGATCTCCGCGCGGAGCACCGCAAACGCCAGGTCGTGGCGCGCCCGGGCTACCGTCACCGCGGCCACGACCCGGTCGGTCGCGAATTAGGCGGTCGAGAAGTCAATTACGGCCGGAGGGGACGTCGCGGTCCCCGAACGTCGTTTGCCGGCAGTTACCGGTGGACGACGTTGGCCAACGTCTCGCCGCGAGCCAACCTCCCGACGTTGGCGGCGACGTCGTCCGCCCGCCCCCGGAACGTGTCGGCCGTGACACCCGAGGAGTGCGGCGTCATCAGCACGTTGGTCAACTCGTGGAAGGGCAGCGCGCTCGGCGTCGACTGACCTCCCGGCGTCGGGTAGCGGTACCAGACGTCGACCGCGGCCGCGCGCAGGTCGCGGTTGCGCAGGGCCTCGTACAGGGCCCGTTCGTCGACCAGTGGGCCGCGGCCGACGTTGACGAGCACGGCGTCGGGGCCGATCAGCCGCAACTCGCGAGCGCCGATCATGCCCTCGGTGGCCGGGGTCAGCGGCGCGGAGAGCACCACGACGTCTGACTCGGCGAGCAGGGCGTCGAGCATGGAGGTGTCACCGGCCCAGGACAGGCCGTGCGCGGAGGCGTCCACGCGACCGGATCCCGTCACCGCCGCGCCCTGCGACCCGAGCGCACGGAAGCCCTCCCAGGCACGTTGCCCAATGTGCCCGAAGCCGACGAATCCGATCCGCGCGTCCCGCAGGGTCGGCAGTTGACCGATGGAGTCGTCGTACACCGACGTCGCCCACACGCCGCGGCGAAGCGCCCGATCCTGCGCCAGGAAGTCGCGGCGCAACATGATCGCCGCGGCCAGCACGTACTCCGCGATCGACCGTTCGTGATGAAAGGTGTTGGCCACCAGCACGCCTGGCGGCAGCGCGTCGAACTCGACCTTGTCGACGCCCGCGCCGACGACGTGGATCAGCCGCAGCTTCTCGGTCATGTCGGCCATCGCCGCGCTGAACTTGCTTCCGACGTAGACCTCGGCGTCGCGCAGTTCGTCCCCCAGCGTCAGGGGGTCGCGACCGGCGCGCCACACGACCTCGACGCCCGCCGGCAGCGCGGCGGTGAACCTGTCGCGGTGCGGGGCGAGGTTGGCATCGGCCAGCAGGATCTTCATGTCGTCAGCTCCGTTGCAGCGCCGGTCGTTTGGGGTCGAACGTCCAGCCGGGAATCAGGTACTGCATCGCCGCCGCGTCGTCCCGCGCGCCGAGCCCCTCGCTCAGATACAGCTGGTGGGCCGCGGCCACCGCGTCCTCGTCGAGCTCGACACCGAGTCCCGGTGCGTCCGGCACGTCGAGGTAGCCGTCGACGATCTGGTAGGGCCGCTTGGTGATTCGTTGGCCGTCCTGCCAGATCCAGTGGGTGTCGATCGCCGTCACCTCACCGGGCGCGGCAGCGGCGACGTGGGTGAACATCGCCAGTGACACGTCGAAGTGGTTGTTGGAGTGCGATCCCCAGGTCAAGCCCCACGCGTCGCAGAGCTGCGCCACGCGTACCGAGCCGGCCATGGTCCAGAAGTGCGGGTCGGCCAGCGGGATGTCGACGGCGCCGGTGCGGATCGCGTGACCGAGCTCGCGCCAGTCGGTTGCGATCATGTTGGTGGCGGTGCGCAGGCCCGTCGCCCGCTTGAACTCCGCCATCACCTCGCGGCCGGAGAAGGCTCCCTCGGGACCGACCGGATCCTCGGCGTAGGCCAGCACCCCGTCGAGTTCACGGCAGGTCCGCACGGCGTCGTCCAGCAGCCAACCACCATTGGGATCCAACGTGATTCGTGCGTCCGGGAAACGATCGGCCAACGCGATCACGGCCTTGGCCTCGTCCGGAGCGGGAAGCACGCCACCCTTGAGCTTGAAGTCCCGGAAGCCGTAGCGCTCCCGCGCCGCCTCGGCCAGCCGGACGACGGCGTCGGGGGTCATCGCCTCGTCGTGCCGGATGCGATGCCACTCGTCGGCGTCATCGGCCTCGTCGGCCGCCGACCGGTACGCCAGGTCGGTCTTGGTGCGATCGCCGACGAAGAAGAGGTAGCCGAGCGCCTGTACGCGCCGGCGCTGCTGGCCCTCCCCCAGGAGCGCCGCGACGGGCACCTCGAGGTGCCTGCCCAGCAGGTCGAGCAGCGCCGATTCGACCGCCGTCACCGCATGCACGGTGACCCGCAGGTCGAAGGTCTGCGCGCCGCGCCCGGCCGCGTCGCGGTCGGCAAACGTGGTACGGACGTCGGCCAGGATGGCGTGATGTTCGCCGATGCTCCTGCCCTCGACGATGCGGCGGGCGTCGTCGAGCGTCCGGCGGATGGGCTCGCCACCGGGCACCTCCCCCACTCCGACGTTGCCGTCGGAGTCGTTGAGGATCACCAGGTTTCGGGTGAAGTACGGCCCGTGCGCACCACTGAGGTTCAGCAACATGCCGTCGTGACCGGCGATGGGCACCACCCTCATGGAGGTGACGACGGGGGTACGGGACGGCCTCATGCCGTCAGCCTACAAAGGCGCTTTGATACTCGTCCAACACCATAAACGCATGGATTGATGCTCGAGGTGTATGTCATTGCGCGAACCACTTGTCGCCGTTGGCGACCGGGCGCAACACCCGCGTCACCTTGTCACCGACGGCGCGCAACGCCTCGACGATCACGCGTTCGCGGTCCGGGGACAACCGGGCCAGCGGCACCGATGCGCTGATCGCGTCCTGCGCGGGCCGCGTATAACCCAGCGCCACGGCGAAACACCGCACGCCCTCGGTGTTCTCCTCGTCGTCGGTGGCGTATCCGCGGATCCTCGCGGTCTCCAACTGCTCCTCGAGCAGCCCGCGATCGGTGGTGGTGCGGGAGGTGATCGCGATCAGCCGGTCCGGCACGTGCCGGTCGCGCTCGGCGCCAAATCGGTCTGCCAGCAACGCCTTCCCCAGTGCGGTGGCGTGAGCGGGCAGCCGTCGACCCACCCGGCTCGCCGTCCGGCGATACTGCCGGGACTCCCTGGTGGCGAGGTAGACGACGTCGTGGCCGTCGAGCCGGCCGAGATGGAACGTCTCGTCGAGTTCCTGGCGCAGGTCGTCGAGGTAGGGGGCGATGGTCGGCAGATACGGGTCACCGTCGAGATAGCTGGTGCCGACGAGAAGCGCACGCACGCCGATGCCGTAGAGCGCGCCGGACTCGTCGGATCGCACCCAGCCCTGCGCCATCAACGTCCGCAGCAGGGCGTGCGCGCTGCTGCGGGGCATGCCCAGATCCTCGCTGATCTCCCGGATGCGGGCCGGCCGGTTCGGTCTGGCGGCGAGGTATTCGAGCAGTTCGACCGTGCGGACCGCCGACTTGACCTTGCGCACGGCGACGTCGGAATCATCGCTATTCGTCACAACACTCCTACCTCGTGGGCGATCAGCGCGGTGGCGCCGGCGAGCGACATCGAGATCGCCGTCCACCTCTGTCGTGCGGGGTTCAACCAGCCGTTGACGAACCGGGACAGGAGGTAGCCGCCGACGACTGCGGGGATCAGCGCCGCGAACGTGCGGAACGTGTCCGCGTGGACGGCCCCGGTCACGGCGAGCACGCCGATCGACAGGGCCGATCCGACGAGGAAGAACCCGCTCATCGTGCCCCGCAACGCGGGGCCCGAATTGCCCTGCCACACCAGCGCCATCGGCGGTCCGCCGATCGCGGTGGCCGTCCCGAGCACCCCCGACGTCGCGCCGGCCAGCATCAGGTTGCGCGGCCGCGGAACCGGTACCCAGCCCAGGCTGGTCAACGCGACGCCGAGCAGCACCACGCAGCCGATCAGGATGGCCAGTGCGCGTTCGGGTATCGCGAGGAGCAGCAGACCACCCAGGACGGTGCCCGGAACGCGGCCCACCAGAGCCCATCCGGTGCCGGAGAAGTCGATCGCGGCGCGCTCCCGCACCGTCACCGCCAGCGTCACCGCGGCGGCGAGCATGATCAGCGTGCCCGGAATCAAACTCGGGTCGACGATCGCGACGATCGGTGCGGCCAGCATTCCCATGCCGAAACCGATCGACGCCTGAAGACACGACGCGAAGACGATCGCGACGGTGACGACCGCGAAGCCGGCACCACTCACGCGCTGCCCGACAGGGCGGGTTCACCCACCAGCGGGTGATGACACTCGGCACCATGGGTCGCCGAACGTGGGTCGACGGCCAACGGCGGCCGCTCCGTGGCGCACACGTCGGTGGCCTTCCAGCAGCGGGTCCGGAAGCGGCAGCCCGACGGCGGATTCAGCGGCGACGGCACCTCGCCCTTCAACAGGATGCGCTCGGTGCGGTGGGCCGCGTCGAGCTTGGGCGCCGCCGACATCAGCGCCGCGGTGTACGGATGGCTCGGCGAGTCGAACACCGCCTCGGTCGGCCCGGATTCGACGATGCGCCCCAGGTACATCACGGCGACGCGGTCGGCGACGTGGCGGACCACCGACAGGTCGTGGGAGATGAACACGTAGGAGATGCCCAGTTCTCGCTGTAAGTCGTTGAGCAAGTTGAGCACCTGCGCCTGCACCGAGAGGTCGAGCGCCGAGACCGGCTCGTCACAGATCACCACGTCGGGATCCAACGCGAGCGCGCGGGCGATCCCGATGCGCTGACGCTGGCCGCCGGAGAACTCCTGGGGGTACTTGTCCGCGGCCTTGGCGCCCAGACCGACGAGCTCGAGCAGCTCGCGCACCCTGGCGTCGCGCTCGGCTCTGGTCGCGTACATCGACTTGTGGGTGCGCCACGGCTCGGCGACGATGTCGCCCGCGCTCATCCGCGAGTTCAGTGACGCGTAGGGGTCCTGGAACACCATCTGCACGCGGCGCCGGAACCTCAGCAGGTCCTTGCCGCGCAGCGTGAACGGATCGATGTCGTCGAACGAGACGCTGCCAGAGTCGGGCCGCTCGAGCATCATCAGCGTTCGCGCCAACGTGGACTTGCCACAACCGGATTCACCGACCAGACCGAGGGTCTCGCCCCGCCCCAGGTCCAGGGTGATGCCGTCCAACGCCGTCAGGCCCGTCTTGCTTCCCGGCACCCGGAAGGACTTGCGGAGGTCACGGACTCGAAGCAGCTCACTAGACATTGACGACCTCCTGGGGGAAGTGGCAGGCGGACAGGTGGTCGGCGCCCACGGAATTCAGCGGGGGCCGGCTGGTGCGGCAGACGTCCGCCGCGAGCGGGCAGCGGGCCTGGTAGGCACAGCCCTGCGGGATGGAATGCAGATCGGGCGGCGAGCCGCCGATCGACTTGAGCTCGTCCCCGCGGACCGCGTTGACGGGCACCGAGTCGAGCAGGCCCTTGGTGTAGGGATGCCGCGGGTTGGCGAATACCTCGGAGACGAGCCCCGTTTCGACGACGTTGCCCGCGTACATGACGGCAACGCGATCGGCTTCCTCGGCCACCAGGGCCAGGTCGTGGGTGATCAGCACGACCGCCATGTCGTACTCGCTGCGCAGGCTGCGCAGCAGCGCCATGATCTGCGCCTGCACCGTGACGTCGAGCGCGGTGGTGGGCTCGTCGGCGATCAGCACCCGCGGGTTGAGGGCCACCGCCATCGCGATGAGCAGGCGTTGCCGCATGCCGCCGGAGAACTGGTGCGGGTAGGAGTTCAACCGCGTCTCGGGCTGCGGAATGCCCACGCGGGCCATGAGTTCCACGGCCTTGGCC
>Ga0209051_1002010_pt1 | contig 15519 bp, 15 predicted proteins | sample AraplaCvi_mMS_r2_2_FD_184286 | JGI IMG/M metagenome (GOLD analysis project Ga0209051, IMG submission 184286) | Arabidopsis root microbial communities from North Carolina, USA - plate scrape MF_Cvi_mMS_r2 (SPAdes) (version 2) | ecosystem: Host-associated > Plants > Roots > Endosphere | place...
CATCGTCGACACCATGACCGACAACCGCGTGCGCACCGTGGCCGAAGTGCGCCACGCCTTCTCCAAGCACGGCGGCAACATGGGCACCGAAGGCTCGGTGGCCTTCCAGTTCAAGCACTGCGGCCAGATCATCTTCGCCCCGGGCACCAATGAAGACAAGGTGATGGAAGCCGCGCTCGAAGCCGGCGCCGAGGACGTGGTCACCGACGACGACGGCGCCATCGAGGTGATCACCGCCGTCGCCGATTTCGAGGCCGTCAAGAATGCGCTCGAAGCCGCCGGCCTCAAGCCCGAGGTGGCCGAGGTCACCATGCGTGCCGAAAACACGATCGAACTGACCGGCGAGGACGCGGCCAGGATGCAGAAGCTGCTCGATGTGCTCGAAGACCTGGACGACGTCCAGGAGGTCTATCACAACGCCGCGCTCTCCGAATGAATGAACATTGATCCACAGCGAATGAAGAAGGCCCACGAATGAAGGTACTGGTAATTGGAGGAGGGGGCCGGGAACACGCATTGGCGTGGCGGTTGGCGCAGGCCAGCCGGGTCAGCCGCGTGTACGTGGCGCCGGGCAACGGCGGCACCGTGAGCGACGAGCGCTACGACTGCATCGACATCACCGAGCCCGCCGCGCTGCGCGAGTGGGCGGCCAAGGAAAAGATCGCGCTCACCGTCGTCGGCCCCGAGGCGCCGCTGGCAGCAGGCGTGGTCGACGAATTCCGTGCCCACGGCCTGCGCATCTTCGGCCCCACGCAGGCCGCCGCGCAGCTCGAGAGCTCCAAGGCGTTCTCCAAGGCCTTCATGAAGCGCCACAAGATTCCAACGGCCGAGTACGAGGCCTTCACCGACGCTGCCGCAGCCCATGCCTACATCGACGCCAAGGGCGCGCCGATCGTCGTCAAGGCCGATGGCCTGGCCGCCGGCAAGGGCGTGGTGGTGGCCATGACCGCGCAGGAGGCGCACGAGGCCGTCGACTTCATGCTGGTCGACAACAAGTTCGGCGTGTCCCACAACGACGGCGGCGCGCGCGTGGTCATCGAAGAATTCCTTCAGGGCGAGGAAGCCAGCTTCATCGTGCTGTGCGACGGCAAGAACGTGACCGCGCTGGCCACAAGCCAGGATCACAAGCGCCTGCTCGACAACGACGAAGGCCCCAACACCGGCGGCATGGGCGCCTACTCGCCCGCGCCCGTGGTCACGGCCGAGGTGCATGCGCGCGCGATGCGCGAGATCATCCTGCCGACCATCCGCGGCATGGAAAAGGACGGCATCCCGTACACCGGCTTCCTCTACGCCGGCCTCATGATCGACGCGTCGGGGCACCCCAAGACGCTCGAGTTCAATTGCCGCATGGGCGACCCCGAGACTCAGCCGATCATGATGCGGCTCAAGTCCGACCTGTTCGAAGTGTTCTGGCACGCCACCGACGGCACGCTCGACCAGGTCGAACTGCAGTGGGACCGGCGCGTGGCGCTGGGCGTGGTGATGGCGGCGCACGGCTATCCGCTCTCGCCGCGCAAGGGCGACCGCATCACCGGCATTCCGGCCGAGGCGCCCGATGCCGTGGTGTTCCACGCCGGCACCACCCAGCAGGACGGCGAACTCAAGACCAGCGGCGGCCGCGTGCTGTGCGTGACCGTGCTGGCCGACAGCGTGAAGCTCGCGCAGCAGCGGGCCTACGAAGTCGCCGCGCGCATCAGCTTCGACGGCGCGCAATACCGCAAGGACATCGGATACCGCGCGGTCCACGCGCGCAACAGCCCGCACGCCTGATGCAACAGACCAACCCGGCAGCGGTCGGCGACTACCTGCGCAAGCTGCAGCAGGAGATCGTTGCGGCCGTCGAGGCGGCCGATGGCGGTGCCTGCGTGCGCGACGCCTGGCAAAAGGAGTCCGGCGAGGCACTGCAGGGCAGCGGCCTCACCTGCATCCTGGAGGGCGGGGCGCTGTTCGAGCGCGCGGGTTGCGGTTTCTCGCAGGTGCGCGGGCCCAGGCTGCCGCCCTCGGCCACGCAGAACCGGCCCGAGCTTGCGGGCGCGCCCTTCGAAGCCATGGGCGTTTCGCTGGTATTCCATCCGCGCAATCCCTACGTGCCCATCGTCCACATGAACGTGCGCATGCTGGCTGCGCTGCCCGAGGGCAGGGATCCGGTGTGCTGGTTCGGCGGCGGCATGGACCTCACGCCCTGCTATGGCTTCGAGGAAGACGCCGTTCACTTCCATACGGTATGCCGCGACGCGCTGGCGGCCTTCGGCGACGACAAGTACCCGCGCTTCAAGACCTGGTGCGACGAATATTTCTTCCTCAAGCACCGCAACGAACAGCGCGGCATCGGCGGCATCTTCTTCGACGACTTCGCCGAGGGCGGATTCGACAACGGCTTTGCCATGCTGCGCTCCGTGGGCGATGCCTTCCTGCCGGCCTATCTGCCCATCGTGGAGCGCCGCCGCGCCATGCCATGGGGCGAGCGCGAGCGGGCGTTCCAGCTCTACCGGCGCGGACGCTACGTGGAGTTCAACCTCGTGTGGGACCGCGGCACGCACTTCGGCCTGCAGTCGGGCGGGCGCACCGAATCGATCCTGCTGTCGATGCCGCCGCTGGCCAGCTGGGCCTACCGGCAGCAGCCGGAGCCGGGCACCCCCGAAGCCGCGCTGTACAGCGACTTCATCGTGCGGCGCGACTGGTTGTGAATCCCTCCGGCAAGGCCCCGCGCATCGGTGTCTTCGGCGGTGCCTTCGACCCGCCGCACAACGCCCATGTGGCACTGGCCGAGGCAGCGCTTGCGCAACTCGATCTGGCTGAACTGCATGTCATTCCCACGGGGCAGGCCTGGCACAAGAGCAGGACGCTCACACCGGCACAAGACCGCCTCTCGATGACGCGGCTGGCGTTTTCTGGGTTGAAGGGCACCGTGGTAGTCGACAGCCGCGAAGTGTTGCGCGACGGCCCCACCTACACGCTCGACACCCTGCATGAATTGCAGCAGGAACAGCCCGGAGCCGAGCTCGTCCTGATCATGGGCGCCGACCAGGCCAGCGCGTTGCCGACGTGGCACGGCTGGCAGGCTATACTCGGCATTGCTATTGTTTCTGTAGCGTATCGCGCATTATCGGCGGGCGGCACTGCTCGTTTTGATCCGAAGATGCTGCCCGGCCTGCCGGCTGGCGCGCATTTCGAGGCGCTCGAATTGCCGGCCATGGACATCAGCGCCACCGACATACGGCGGCGTGCGGCGCTTGGCGAGGACATTTCCTCGCTGGTTCCGTCCGCCGTTGCACGCTATATTGACCAACACCACCTTTACCGCCCTGCCTGATGACCACTGAAGCCGCCGCCAAGAAAGACACCCAGAAACTCCAGCGAGCCATCATCGATGGTCTCGAAGACGTCAAGGCGCAGGACATCCAGGTTTTCGACACCGAGCATCTCTCACCGCTGTTCGAACGCGTGATCGTGGCCTCGGGCACCTCCAACCGGCAGACCAAGGCGCTGGCCGCCAGCGTGCGCGATGCCGTGCGCGAAGCCGGTTTTGGCAAGCCGCGCATCGAGGGCGAGGACAACGGCGAGTGGATCATCGTGGACTGCGGCGCGGCCGTCGCGCACATCATGCAGCCCGCCATCCGCCAGTACTACCACCTCGAGGAGATCTGGGGCGACAAGCCGGTGCGCGCCAAGCTCGGCGGCACCAAGCCGGCACTTGCAACCGCCGCCAAGGTGATCGAAGAGAAGAAGCCGGTGGCGGCCAAGATGCCCAACCTGCGCCGTGCCAGCGCGGCCAAGACCGCCATCCGCGCGGCCGAGCAGGAAGCCAAGGCCGAGAAGGCCAGCCGGAGCCCGGCAAAGAAAACCGCCGCCAAGAAGGCGCCGGCCAAAAAGACCACGACCGCGCGCGTGCCCGTCAAGGTGGTCGGCAAGCCAGCGGCGAAGAAGCCTGCGGCCAAGAAGGCGCCTGCCAAGAAGGCGCCTGCCCGCCGCGCATGAAGCTGCTGGTGGTCGCCGTCGGGCAGCGCATGCCCGACTGGGCGCAGACTGCCTGGGACGACTACGCCAAGCGCTTCCCGCCCGAGCTCAAGCTCGAACTGCGCGCCGTCAAGACCGAACCCCGCGGCTCCAAGTCGCTCGAGACGCTCTACGCGGCCGAACGCGAACGCATCGAGGGTGCCATTGCCAAGGGCATGCGCATCGTCGTGCTCGATGAGCGCGGCACCGCGCTCACCACCAAGGCGCTGGCCGCGCGGCTGCAGGCCTGGCAAGGCGAGGGCGACGACGTGGCCCTTGTGATCGGCGGCCCCGATGGCCTCGACCCCGCCTTCAAGGCCGCGGCCCATGAACGCATCCGCCTGTCCGACCTGACCCTGCCGCATGCGATGGCGCGTGTGCTCCTCGTGGAGCAGCTGTACCGGGCCTGGTCGGTCAACGCGGGCCATCCGTACCACCGGGAATGAGCGCCGGCTTCATCTACCTTGCATCGCAGAGCCCGCGCCGCGCCCAACTGCTGGGCCAGCTTGGCGTTCGCCACGAACTGTTGCTGGCTGGCGCCGACGAAGACGCCGAATCGCTCGAAGCGGTGCTGCCCGGTGAATCGCCGACCGCCTACGTGCAGCGCGTGACGGGCCTGAAGCTCGATGCGGCAGTCGTGCGGCGCCAGCGCCTGGGACTCTCCGATGCGCCGGTGCTCTGCGCCGACACCACGGTGGCCCTCGGCCGCACCATCCTCGGCAAGCCCGAGGATGCGCGCGATGCCGAGCGCATGCTCGCGCTTCTGTCGGGTGTCACGCATCGCGTGCTGACGGCCGTGGCGCTGCAGCATGGCCGCCGCCGCCATGCGGCGCTCAGCGTGTCGCGCGTGCGCTTCGCGGCCATGACCCGCAAACAGATCGCGCGCTATGCCGCCAGCGGCGAGCCGCTCGGCAAAGCCGGCGCCTATGCGATCCAGGGCGCGGCGGCTGCGCACATCGAGCACATCAGCGGGTCCTATTCGGGCATCATGGGACTCCCGATGTTCGAGACCGCGCAGCTTCTTCGCAGCGCCGGTTTCAATACCTAAGAATTCCATGCAAGACATCCTGATCAACTGGTCCCCGCAGGAGACCCGTGTGGCGCTGGTCGAGCACGGCGCGGTGCAAGAGCTGCACGTCGAACGCACACTGGAGCGCGGGCTGGTCGGCAACATCTACCTTGGCAAGGTCTCGCGCGTGCTGCCGGGCATGCAGTCGGCCTTCATCGACGTCGGCCTCGAGCGCACGGCCTTCCTGCACGTGGCGGACATCGTGGCGCCGTTCACGCCGGGCTCCCGGCCCAGCGCGCCGGCCCCCGAGCGCGACCACCGCAATGGCGGGCCGATGGTGCCCATCGAGAAGCAGGTGTTCGAAGGCCAGTCGCTGCTGGTGCAGGTGATCAAGGATCCGATCGGCACCAAGGGCGCGCGGCTGTCCACGCAGATCAGCATTGCAGGCCGGTTGCTGGTGTTCCTGCCGCAGGACAACCACATCGGCGTTTCGCAGAAGATCCCTTCCGACCAGCGCGAGTCGCTGCGCACGCGCATGCTCGCGCTGATCGAGGCCGCGGCCGCGGCCGACAGCGGCGGCGTGGTGCCTGCCAACACCGGCGGCTTCATCCTGCGCACCAACGGCGAGGATTCGTCCGATGCCGAACTGGCCGAAGACATCGCCTACCTGCGCAAGACCTGGTCGCGCATCCGCGAGGCGTCGAGCAAAATGCCGCCGATGTCGCTGCTGCACCAGGACCTGAGCCTGCTGCAGCGCGTGCTGCGCGACATGACCAGCGAAGACACGCAGACCATCCGCATCGACTCGCGCGAGCAGTTCGATGTGCTGCTGAAGTTCGGCCTCGAGTTCATGCCCAAGGCGGCCGGCAAGCTGCAGCACTACAAGGGCGAGCGGCCGATCTTCGACCTGTATTCGGTCGACGAGGAAATTGCCAAGGCACTGGGCCGGCGCGTCGAACTCAAGTCGGGCGGCTACCTCGTGGTCGACCAGACCGAGGCGCTCACCACGGTGGACGTGAACACCGGCGGCTTCGTGGGCGCGCGCAATTTCGACGACACCATCTTCAAGACCAACCTGGAAGCGGCGCAGGCCATTGCGCGCCAGCTGCGGCTGCGCAACCTTGGCGGGATCATCATCGTCGACTTCATCGACATGGGGCGCGACGACCATCGCGAGCAGGTGCTGGCCGAGTTCCGCAAGCAGCTTGCGCGCGACCGCGTCAAGACCACGGCGGGCGGCTTCTCGCAGCTCGGCCTGGTCGAGATGACGCGCAAGCGCACGCGCGAATCGCTGGCCCACATGCTGTGCGAGCCTTGTGCGGCCTGCGGCGGGCAGGGCATCGTGAAGACGGCGCGCAGCGTGGCCTACGACGCCATGCGCGAGATATTGCGCGAGGCGCGGCAGTTCACGCCGCGCGAGTTCCGCATCGTGTCGTCGCCCCAGGTGATCGAGCTGTTCCTCGACGAGGAAAGCCAGCACCTCGCGGGACTCAGCGACTTCATCGGCAAGCCGATTTCATTGCAGTCCGAGCCTGCGATCGGGCAGGGCCAGTACGACATCGTGCTGCTTTAAAGCGTCGGGTCCTGTCCCGGCGTGGCACTTCGCACCGCCAATGTCTGCAGCCGGGCATAGAGCCCGTCCAGCGCCATCAGCTGCGCGTGGCTGCCTTGCTCGGCGATGCGGCCTTGCTCCATCACGATGATGCGGTCGGCATGCTGGATGGTCGACAGCCGGTGCGCGACGATCAGCGTGGTGCGGTTCTGCATCAGGCGCTGCAGGGCGTCCTGCACCAGCCGCTCCGATTCGGTGTCGAGCGCCGAGGTGGCCTCGTCGAGCAGCAGGATGGGCGCGTTCTTGTAGAGGGCGCGCGCGATGGCCAGGCGCTGGCGCTGGCCGCCGGAGAGCTGCGTGGCGTTGTGGCCGAGCACCGTGTCGATGCCCTGCGGCAGGCTTTCGACGTGCGAAGACAGGTTCGCGGCTTCAATGCATTGCTGCACCCGCTCGCGATCGATTCCGGCGCCCAGCGCCACGTTGGCAGCGAGCGTGTCGTTGAGCATCACCACGTCCTGGCTCACCATCGCGAACTGCGCGCGCAGGCTCCTGAGCTCCCATTCGCTGGTGTCGTGGCCGTCGAGCAGTACCTGGCCGCCGCTCGGCAGCACGAAGCGCGGCAGCAGGTTGACCAGCGTGGTCTTGCCGGAGCCCGAAGGGCCGACGAAGGCCACCACCTGGCCCGGCTCGATCGTCAGGTTCACGCCGTCGAGCGCGCGGGCGTCGTCCTCGCCGCGGTAGCTGACCTTGACCTCGCGCAGTTCGATGCGGCCTTGCGCATGGTCGATGGCGAAGCTGCCCTGCGGCTCCGGGGCCACCTCGTCGATCAGCACCAGGCCGCGCTCGAGCGCCGCGAGGCCGCGCGTGATGGGGGCGGCCATGTCGGCCAGGCGGCGGATCGGGGCGATCAGCATCAGCATGGCCGTGATGTAGGCAACGAAGCCGCCCACGGTCAGGCCCTGTTCGCCGCTCTGCCAGAGCGCGATCATCACCACCACCGACAGCGCGAGCGCGGCCATCATCTGCGTGAGCGGCGTGGTGGCCGCCTGCGCAATGGTCGATTTCACGGCCAGCCGGTTCAGGCGCTGGCTCAGCTGTTCGAAGCGCTCGCCCTGCGCCGCCTCTGCCCCGTGCAGCCTCACCATGCGGTGCGCAAGCACGTTCTCTTCCACCACGTAGGCCAGTTCGTCGGTGGCCTGCTGGCCCTGCTGCGTCAGGCGGTAGAGGCGCTTGGAGAACACCTTCATGATCCACGAGATGCTCGGTACCAGGAAGGCGACGATGAGCGTGAGCTTCCAGTTCAGATAGACCAGGTAGGCGAGCAGCGCCACCAGCGTGAAGCCGTCGCGCGAGAGCCCGAGCAGGGCCTGCACCAGCAGCATGGAGCCGGTCTGCACTTCGTACACCACGGTGTTCGAGAGCGCGCTGGCCGACTGGCGCGAGAACAGGGCGAGCTCGGCCGCCAGCAGGCTCTGGAACAGCACGCGACGCAGCCGCTGCATGCCTTCGTTGGCGATGCGCGAGAGCGCATACTGGGAAATGAACTGCGCGATGCCGCGTACCGCGAACAACAGCAGCACGGCGGCCGGCACGATCCACAGCGCCAGTTGCCCGCGGTTGAAGCCGCGGTCGAGCAGCGGCTTCAGCAGGGCTGCCATCAAGGGTTCGGTGACGGCCGCCAGCAGGGCGCCGATGAGCCCGACGGCCCACCAGTGGCGCGAGCCGCCGAACCAGGTCATGAGTCGCGCCAGCCGGCGTGTCAGGGGAGGGCGTGCGGTCTCACTGCCGGGGGATGCTTGCATGGCGGCGGATTCTACGGGGCCCACCGAAGGGCCCTCGGCGGGCTGCCGTGTAGGACCGCATCGCCCAATACACGTTTTGTGACGGCACGATCGAACCAGTGTGTAACATGTGGCCCGTCGCACCGGGTAGAACTTTTTAACCCGAAACATCTCCGAACCGCATGAACAAGCCGTTGCCAGTTTCCATTCCAACTCCTTCTTCATCGCTTTTTGCACGCCGCACCTTGATTGCGGCTCTTGCTGCAACTCCCATGCTGCCCGCGCTCGCTCAGTTCCGGGTCGAGGTTTCGGGCGTCGGGCTGACGCAGCTGCCCATTGCACTGGTTCCGTTCAAGGGGCAGGACGCCTCGCCGCAGAAGATCTCCGAGATCGTGCAGGCCGACCTCGAGCGCAGCGGCCAGTTCCGCGGCGTCGATGCTTCGGGGCAGGCGCTGGACGAAGCCTCGCGCCCCGACCTCGCGCTGTGGCGCCAGCGAACGGCGGATTCGCTCGTGGTGGGCAGCGTCACCCGCCTGGCCGACGGCCGCTTCGACGTGCGCTTCCGCCTCTGGGACGTGGTGCGCGGACAGGACCTCGGTGGCCAGAGCTACACCGTTCCGCAAGGCGACCTGAGGCTCGCGTCGCACCGCATTGCCGACTACGTCTATGAAAAGCTGACCGGCGACAAGGGCATCTTCTCGACCCGCATCGCCTACGTGACCAAGGGCGGCAGCCGCTATTCGCTCTGGGTGGCGGATGCCGACGGCGAGAATGCGCAGGCCGCGCTCGCGAGCCCGGAACCCATCATCTCGCCGGTCTGGTCGTCCAACGGCCAGCAGCTGGCGTACGTGTCGTTCGAGTCGCGCAAGCCCGTGGTCTACGTGCACAACGTGGCGAGCGGGCAGCGCCGTCTGCTGGCCAACTTCCGCGGCTCCAACAGCGCGCCGGCATGGGCGCCCGATGGTGGCTCGCTGGCCGTCACGCTCAGCCGCGACGGCGGCTCCCAACTCTACACGATCCCCGCGAGCGGCGGCGAGCCGCGCCGGCTGACCCAGAGCGCCAGCATCGACACCGAGCCGGTCTATTCGGCCGACGGCAGCACGATCTACTTCGTGAGCGACCGCGGCGGTGCGCCGCAGATCTACAAGATGAGCGCCAGCGGCGGTGCGCCGACGCGCGTCACCTTCAGCGGCACCTATAACATTTCTCCTTCTGTCAGCGGCGATGGCCGGTGGTTGGCCTACATCTCCCGCGTTGGCGGTGCCTTCAAACTCCATGTGATGGAGTTGGCCACCGGCAATGTCTCGGCCATCACCGACACCTCGGCAGACGAGAGCCCGAGTTTTGCCCCCAACAGCAAGCTGATCGTCTATGCAACGCACCTGCAAGGCCGCGAAGCGCTCATGACGACCACGCTGGATGGAAAAATAAAGGCACGGCTGGCGGGACAGGGCGGAGACATAAGAGAACCGGACTGGGGTCCGTTTCAAAAGCAATGACCAAGGTTTATTTGAGGAGTACCCAATGTTGAAACGTACGATTTATTCGCTGGCCATCGTGGCTCTGATTGCCGGCTGCTCGTCGGGCACCAAGCTCAACGACACCCCGGTGACCGACCGCTCCGGCACCGCCGGCGGCCAGCAGGGCAGCGCGAGCGCGGTGGCGCCCGTCACCATCGATCCCAATGCCGGTACCGCTCAAGGGCCGGTCGGTATCGAACGGATCGTCTATTTCGACTACGACAGCTACACGGTCAAGCCCGAGTTCCAGTCCCTGATCGACGGGCACGCCCGTTTCCTCAAGGCCAACCCGCAGCGCCGCGTTTCCATCGAAGGCCACACCGACGAGCGCGGCGGCCGCGAGTACAACCTGGCACTCGGCCAGAAGCGCTCCGAAGCCGTCCGCCGCGCGCTGACGCTCTTGGGCGTGAACGACTCCCAGATCGAGGCCGTGAGCTTCGGCAAGGAAAAGCCAGCGGTGCAGGGCTCGGGCGAAGAAGTCTGGGCGCAGAACCGCCGCGCTGAAATCCGCTACACCCGGTGATGCAACACGCCCTGTTGCGAGGCGCGGCGCTGGCTGCCGCCTTGCTCTGCGTTTCGGCCGGCTCGCAGGCCGCGTTGTTCGAGGATGACGAGGCGCGCCGCGCCATCCTCGACCTGCGGCAGCGGGTGGAGGCCATGCGCCAGCAGACCGACCAGCGGCTGACCGACGAAAACGGCCAGCTGCGCCGCAGCCTGCTCGACCTGCAGAACCAGATCGAGCAGATGCGGGGCGACCTTGCGCGCATGACCGGCCAGAACGAGCAGCTGCAGCGCACCGTGGCCGAGATGCAGTCGCGCCAGGCCACCATCGACGACCGGCTCAAGCAGAACGAGCCGACGAAGGTGTCCGTGGATGGCCGCGAGTTCACCGCCGACCCCAAGGAAAAGGCCGACTTCGACGCCGCCCTCGGCATCTTCCGTGCAGGCCAGTTCGCGCAGGCGCAGACCGCGTTTGCCGAGTTCGTCAAGCGCTACCCGCAAAGCGGCTACAACGCTTCGGCGCTGTTCTGGCTCGGCAATGCGCAGTACGCCACGCGCAACTACAACGAGGCCATCGCGAACTTCCGCTCCATGCTGTCGCTTGCGCCCGACCACGCCAAGGCTCCTGAGGCCGTGCTGTCGATCGCCAACTGCCAGATCGAGCTGAAAGACACGCGCGCCGCGCGCCGCACGCTGGAAGACCTGACCAAGGCCTATCCACAGTCCGAAGCCGCCCAGGCCGGCCGCGAGCGTCTCTCGCGCCTGCGCTAGCAACGGCGGGATCCTCCGCTTGAGTTCAGCAACCGCCCTTCCTGAAGCAGCGACCGCCGCCGCGAATGTCGTGACCGACACCGCGGCGCCCGACTTCGCGCGCCGCTTCGGCGGCCTCGAACGCCTGTACGGCGTGGCCGGTGCCGCGCGCATCCGCAACGCCCACGTGCTCGTCGCCGGCATCGGCGGCGTGGGCTCGTGGGCAGTCGAGGCGCTGGCACGCAGTGGCGTGGGGCGGCTCACGCTGGTCGATCTCGATCACGTCTCGGAGTCGAACATCAACCGGCAGATCCACGCGCTCGATGCAACCGTGGGGCAGGCCAAGGTCGAGGCCATGCGCGATCGCATCGCGCAGATCAACCCCGGCTGCCAGGTGCTCGCGCTCGATGAATTCGTCGAGCCCGGCAACTGGACGGCATTGCTCGATGCGGCGCAGGCTGCCAACGGGCCCGCGACGGCCGTCATCGACGCGTGCGACCAGGTCAAGGCCAAGCTCGCGATGGCCGCATGGGCGCGCGCGTCGCGCACCGCCTTCGTGACCGTGGGCGCGGCCGGCGGCAAGCGGCGGGCGCACAAGGTCGACATCGACGATCTCGCGCTCGTCACGCACGACCCGCTGCTGGCCCAACTTCGCCAGCGCCTTCGCAAGGAGCATGGCGCCCCGCGCGAGGGCCGCAAGATCGGCGTGGCCTGCGTCTTCAGCCGCGAGAGCGTCGCACCGCCCGATGCCTCCTGCGCCATCGAGGAAGGCGACGGTTCGCTCAACTGCCATGGCTATGGTTCGGTGGTGAGCGTGACCGCGACTTTCGGCCAATGTGCAGCAGGTTGGGTTCTCGACAGGATTGCGAGCAACGCCACGCTATAATCTTTGGCTTTGCCGGATTCAACCGGCAAAGAGAAAACGAAAAAGAAGAAATTGGTTCCGGGACGTTAGCTCAGTTGGTAGAGCAGCGGACTTTTAATCCGTTGGTCACTGGTTCGAATCCAGTACGTCCTACCAGACCCATACAAGAAGCCGCTCCACCGAGCGGCTTTTTTTATTGCCCGCGGATCGGCGTCGGCAAAAAAACAGCCCGCACGAGGGCGGGCTGGAAGATGGCCTGCTGGAGGAGGGAGGATCGGAGAATGCAGGCCACAGGAGAGCCTTCACTATGTTCTTCGAACCTGCACGCAACCTGACCTCTGGCGCGCGCTTCGCGCTCGCGCACGATGCGAGGCTCAATCCTCGTCTTCCCACTTGCCCACGACGGTGCCGAGCACTGTGAACGCGGTGCGGATCGGCTCGTGCTTCGGGTTCAGCGGCAGCAGCCAGCGGCGGCCGTCTTCCTGCTTGAAGACCTTGAAGGTGACTTCGTTGCTCGCATCGAGCCTGGCAATGATGCGCTCGCCGTCCTCGGGTGTCGTTCGCTGCGCGTCGACGAAGATGATCGATTCCGCGGGATAGCTCTTCAGGTGGCCGCTCGGCGCGGTCATGCTGTCGCCGCGCACGCGCAGCGCGTAGGTGTTGCCGGGGCTGTGATGCGCAACGCAGGGAAGCCACCGCTCGGCCTGGATCGCTCCTTGCGCGGCTCCCTTCCATGAAGCGACCTGCGTCCATGCGATGAGAGGAACGGTGCCGGGCGTGCCGGGATTGAAGGACGGACCCGACGGCGGCGTGCGCGTGACCCGGTAGGCACCCGGAGGTTCGCCGGCGTTGTCGCGCGCCGTGCCTGGCTGGGGTACGTCCCATGGCGCGGGGCCGTCGCCGGTGTCGAGCCAGTTGGGGTCGACGCGGTAGGCGCGTGCCAGCGCGAGCAGGGCCATGGAGCGGCCGGTGTCGCCGCGTTCAATTTTCGAGATGTTGGATTGCTTGACGCCTGAAGCCGCTTCGGCTTGCTTCTGAGTCATCCTGGCGTATTTGCGCGCTGCCAATGCGCGCGCGGCAATAGTCTCCATGGGCGCCGATTTAAGCGCAGGCGAATATTCACTTTGGACTCTAGAATAGTTGAAAGGGAGTATTTGCCATGAAACCACGCAAGTTGGTGCTGGCGCCGAAGGCCGTGAGGCCGACGCACAAGCCAATCGAAGAGCGAAGCCATCGCGCATGCGACGTGGCACCGCGCTCAGCCCGTATTCACCTGTTGGACTGAGCTGTGCGCAGGCCGCTGCCGCCGGGCCTGTGGCTCGACCGCGCGCTGTGCGCGCTGTTGGCGCTGCTGTCTGCCGCGGCTCTTTTCCATGGATTCCGTTCGCAGGACGACGGCCTGGCCGGCTTGGGGATCGCTGGCCTGATCGCCGCGGGGTGGATCGGGACCGCGCTGTTCGATGAAAGCGCCTTCAGGCGGTCGCGAGCGCTCCGGGAGGCGGTAGAGAAAGCGTCGCGCTCACGCGAACGCAATCCTTGATGTGCTGTTCGCCCAAGGCGCGCAAGGCTGCGTAGCCGAGCGCGGCGGAGACGATCTGCCCGGCAATCGGCACGTACTTGGCGGCCTGCTTGGCCGTGAGCTTCACGCCGGCATGCCGCGCGAGCTTGATCAGCAGGTCGCGCGTGACGAGCCTGCCGACCAGCAGCGCGCCAACCGTCGTGGCGGCCTTCTGGATGCGCTCGCGCTGGTGCGGCGCCAGCTTTTCGACCTGGGTGACCGACAGGCCGAATTCGGCGCTGATCTGCGGCACCAGGCGCGAGAGCAGGGCCGCATCGGCTGCCCAGTCGATGCCGGGCAGGGGCACGGCGCTGGCGGCCGCGGCCATCAGCGCCTTGCGGCCGATCAGGCGGCGGCTGCGGTGGATGGCCGCGATCAGCTTTTCGTCACCACGGGCCAATTCGATGGCAGATGGCATGCAGGGCGTCTCCTTCGCAGAAAGGTCAGGCCGCGAGCGCCTCGAGCTGGTCCGACAGGGCCAGCCAGCGCTCCTCGAGGCGGCCGATTTCGTCGTTGAGGGCTTTCAGCCGCTTGCCCGCCTCGGCAATCTCGGCTGGCGGCAACGGCTGCGCCAGGCGTGCCTCGAGCGCGGTGCGCTCGGTGCCGGCTGCGGCCAGCCGTTCGTCGATCTGCGCGATCTCGCGCTTGATCGGCTTGGCCTGGTCGCTGCGCTGCTGGCGGTCCTGGGCGTCCTGCCTGGGCGCCGGGGCAGCCGTATTGGCGGCTTCGCGCACCGCCACCTTGGCTTCCTCGCGCAGCCGCTTGGCTTCGTCGAGCAGGTAGCGCTGGTAGTCGTCGAGGTCGCCGTCGAAATCGGCGACCACGCCGCGGCCCACGAGCCAGAACTCGTCGCACACCGAGCGCAGCAGCGCGCGGTCGTGGCTCACCAGCATCAGCGTGCCTTCGAACTCGTTGAGCGCCACCGCCAGCGCCTCGCGCGTGGCCAGGTCCAGGTGGTTGGTGGGCTCGTCCAGCAGCAGCAGGTTGGGCCGCTGCCAGACCATCATCGCGAGCACCAGGCGCGCCTTCTCGCCGCCGCTCATGGTGCCCACGGGCTGCTTCACCATGTCGCCGCTGAAGTTGAAGCTGCCGAGAAAGCCGCGCAAGGCCTGCTCGCCGGTGCTTTCCTTGACGGCGCTTCCCAGTTCGCGCGCCATGCGAACCATGTGCTCGAGCGGGTTGTCCTGCGGGCGCAGCACGTCGAGTTCCTGCTGCGCGAAGTAGCCGATGTTGAGGCCCTTGCCTTCGGTGACCTGGCCGGCCAGCGCACCCATTTCGCGCGCAATGGTTTTCACCAGCGTCGACTTGCCCTGGCCGTTGGCGCCCAGGATGCCGATGCGCTGGCCCGCGAGCACCGAGCGGCTGACGCCGCGCAGGATGGTCTTGGGCTCTTCGCCTTCGATCTCGTAGCCGAAGCTCGCGTTGCTGATCGAGAGCATCGGGTTGGGGATGTTGCCCGGCTCCTTGAACTCGAAGGTGAAGTCGGCCTCGGCCAGGAGCGGCGCGACCTTTTCCATGCGCTCCAGCGCCTTGACGCGGCTTTGCGCCTGCTTGGCCTTGCTGGCCTTGGCCTTGAAGCGGTCGATGAACTTCTGCAGGTGGGCGATCTTGTCCTGCTGCTTGGAGAAGGCCACCTGCTGCTGCTCCATCTGCAGCGCGCGCATGTCCTCGAACTTGCTGTAGTTGCCGCCGTAGCGCGTGAGCTGGGCGTTGGCGATGTGCAGCGTGACGTCGGTCACGGCGTCGAGGAACTCGCGGTCGTGGCTGATGACGATCATGGTGCCGGCGTACTTCTGCAGCCAGGCTTCGAGCCAGACCAGCGCATCCAGGTCCAGGTGGTTGGTGGGTTCGTCGAGCAGCAGCAGGTCGCTCGGGCACATCAGCGCGCGCGCCAGCTGCAGGCGCATGCGCCAGCCGCCCGAGAAGCTGTTGACGGGCTCGTCGAGCTCGTGCGACTTGAAGCCCAGCCCGAGCACCAGCGCCT
>Ga0209051_1002013_pt1 | contig 15513 bp, 16 predicted proteins | sample AraplaCvi_mMS_r2_2_FD_184286 | JGI IMG/M metagenome (GOLD analysis project Ga0209051, IMG submission 184286) | Arabidopsis root microbial communities from North Carolina, USA - plate scrape MF_Cvi_mMS_r2 (SPAdes) (version 2) | ecosystem: Host-associated > Plants > Roots > Endosphere | place...
GTCCCGGTTGTGGATCATCAGCGGCTTGCCGGTGCGCTTGGCCAGGTCGACGTGCCAGGCGAAGGCCTCCCTCTGCTGGGCGGGTTCAGCGCAGCCGTCGAGCTTGCCGGGCCAGTAGAGGTCCATGCCCGTCTCCCCGATCGCGACGACGCGGGGGTGCGAGGCGAGGTCCTCGAGTTCGGCCCGCGCAGCCTCGGTCAGAGCGTCGGCGCGCGTCGGGTGCAGGGCCACCGCGGCATACACGCGGGGATCCCACTCCGCCGCGCGCACCGCCCACCGGGCCGACTCCAGATCGTCGGCGATGGTCACGACGGCCGTCACGCCGACGGCCTCGGCCCGGTCGAGGATCGCGTGCACGTCGTCGGCGTCGGAGGCTCCGCAGGCGTCGAGGTGGGTGTGGGCGTCGACGAGGGGACTGAGCGGCTCGGGAGACGGCGGCCTCTCACGGCGTCGTCCGCCCTCGTGGGGGTGAGAACTCACACCACACAATAAGGTGAGTCCAAATGAAGCAGCCCTTCTACCTCACGACGGCCATCGACTATCCCAACGGTGCGCCGCACATCGGTCACGCCTACGAGAAGACCGCCGCCGACGCGATCGCGCGGTTCAAGCGGCTCGACGGGTACGACGTCCGCTTCCTCACCGGAACCGACGTGCACGGCCTGAAGATGGCGCAGACCGCCGAGCGGGAGGGCGTGCCGACCGCCGAGCTGGCGCTGCGCAACTCCGACACCTTCCAGGCCATGCAGGAGCGCCTCGGGGTCTCCTTCGACCGCTTCATCCGCACCAGCGACGCCGACCACCTGGAGGCGTCGGCCGCCATCTGGAATCGGATGAACGCCGCCGGCGACATCTATCTCGACTCGTACTCGGGGTGGTACTCGGTGCGCGACGAGCGGTTCTTCGCCGACGACGAACTCGAGGAGCGGGCCGACGGCGTCCGGTACTCGATCGAGACCGGGACCCCCGTCACGTGGACCGAGGAGCAAACCTACTTCTTCCGACTCTCGGCGTATGCCGACCGGCTGCTGGCCCACTACGAGGCGCACCCCGAGTTCATCGGTCCGGACGTCCGGCGCAACGAGGTCGTCAGCTTCGTCTCCGGCGGCCTGCGCGACCTGTCGATCTCACGCACCACGTTCGACTGGGGCGTGCCCGTGCCCGATCACCCCGACCACGTGATGTACGTCTGGGTCGACGCGTTGACCAACTACCTCACCGGTGTCGGGTTCCCGGACACCGACGCCGAGTCCTTCCGCCGGTATTGGCCCGCCGATCTGCACATGATCGGAAAGGACATCATCCGGTTCCACGCGGTCTACTGGCCCGCGTTTCTCATGTCCGCCGGGCTCGAATTGCCCCGACGGGTCTTCGCTCACGGCTTCATCAACGTCCGGGGCGAAAAGATGAGCAAGTCGGTCGGCAACGTCGTCGACCCGATCGCGCTGGTCGACGAGTTCGGCGTGGACGCGGTGCGCTACTTCCTGCTGCGCGAGGTGCCCTTCGGACAGGACGGCAGCTACAGCGAGGAATCCATCATCGGCCGGATCAACGCCGACCTGGCCAACGAGCTCGGCAACCTGGCCCAGCGGTCGCTGTCGATGGTCAACAAGAACCTCGACGCCCAGGTGCCCCGGCCGGGTGACTTCACGAGCGAGGACCGCGAGCTGTTGGCCCTGGCCGACGGATTGTTGGAGCAGGTCCGCGGCCACTTCGACGTCCCCGCCATGCATCTGGCGCTGGAGACCATCTGGCTGATGCTCGGCGCTGCCAACCGGTACTTCTCCAGCCAGGAGCCGTGGGTGCTGCGCAAGTCCGAGGCTGCCGCCGACCAGGAGCGGTTCGCCACCGTGCTCTACACGACGTTGGAGGCGGTGCGCATCGCCGCGTTGCTGGTGCAGCCGGTGATGCCCACCTCGGCCGCCAAGCTCCTCGATCTGCTCGGACAACCCGCCGACCAGCGGGACTTCACCGCGATCGGTACCCGCCTGGTGCCCGGAACGGCGCTGCCGAAGCCCGAGGGCGTGTTTCCCCGCTATCAGGTGGAGTGATCTGCGTCACGCCATGTCACACTTCCTCCGTCGGAGGTGTCTTGATGGCATGAACGCACACGAGCACACCACGAAGGTGGTCGTCGTCGGCGGTGGGTACGCCGGCGTGCTGGCCGCCAACCGCCTCCGAGTCAACCGCGACGTCACCGTCACGCTGGTCAACCCCAGACCCCAGTTCGTCGAACGTATCCGGTTGCACCAGTACGTCACCGAGTCCGACGACGCCGTGGTCGACTTCTCCGACGTGCTGTCCGGTGACGTCGACCTGGTGGTCGACACCGCCGAACTCGTCGACCCGGCCGCCCGGACGGTGACATTGGCCTCGGGCGAGGTCCTCGGCTACGACTACCTGGTCTACGCCCTGGGCAGCACCGGGGCGGCGACGACGGTTCCCGGCGCCGCCGAATTCGCCTATCCCATCGCCGAATTCGAGCATGCCGAACCGTTGCGCGCGGCTCTGGCCAGGGTGCACCCCGCCGCCCCGGTCGTCGTGGTGGGCGGTGGCCCGACGGGCCTCGAGGTCGCGGCTGAACTGGCCGAGGGCGGGCAGGCCGTGACGATCGTCTGCGGCGGTGTCCTCGGCCCGTACTTCGGCGAGGCCACCCGCCGGGCGGTGGCCAGACGGATGCGTCGGCTGGGGGTGACCGTCGTCGCCGGCGCGGGTGCGACGGTCGCCGAGGTGCGGCGGGACTCGGTGGTGTTGGCCGACGGCCGCCAACTGCCCAGCGTCGTCACCATCTGGACGGCCGGCTTCGGCGTCCCCGACCTGGCGATGCGCAGCGGCCTCGCCACCGACGAGATCGGCCGACTGCTCACCGACGAGACGCTCACCAGCGTCGACGATTCACGGGTGATCGGGGCCGGGGACGCGGTGGCACCGTCGAACGCACCCCTGAGGATGAGTTGCCAGGCCGCCATCCCGCTGGGCGCCCAAGCCGCCGACACCGTGCTCAGCCGCATCGCCGGCGGCGAGCCCGCCGCGGTCGACCAAGCCTTCACCGGCCAGTGCGTCAGCCTGGGCCGCAAGGCGGGGGTCATCCAGATCGCCCACCTCGACGACCGGCCCACGCGGCTGTTCCTCGGAGGCCGGGTCGCGGCGGCGATCAAGGAAGCCGTGTGCAAGGGCACGGTGTGGCAGCTGGGCCTGGAAGCCCGCAAACCGGGCTCCTACGTCTGGCTCAAGGGCGGCAAGCGCGCCGAGCGCGTGGTGGCGGCCGTCCGGTGACCACCAGCGACCACGCCGACCGCTTCATCAGTCTGCGGCCGCTGCTGTTCACCATCGCCTACGAGATCCTGGGTACGGCAACCGAATCCGACGACGTGCTGCAGGAGAGCTACCTGCGCTGGGCCGAGGTCGACCTGTCGACCGTCCGCGACACCAAGGCCTACCTCGCCCAGTTGGTCACCCGCCAAGCGCTCAACGCCCTTCGCGCGCAATCGCGTCGGCGCGAGGAGTACGTCGGCCCCTGGCTTCCCGAGCCGCTGCTCGTCGACGCCGCCGACGCGTCCTCCGACGTCGTCCTGGCCGAATCGGTGTCGATGGCGATGATGGTGGTGTTGGAGACGCTGAGCCCCGACGAGCGGGCGGTCTTCGTGCTGCGCGAGGTGTTCGGGTTCGGCCACGACGAGATCGCCGAGACGTTGGGCAAGTCCACCGCCGCGGTGCGGCAGATGGCCCACCGCGCCCGCGAGCACGTGCATTCCCGCCGCCGTCGCTTCGAGCCCGTCGACCCGAAGCACTCCCTGGAGATCACCGCGCAGTTCTTCGCGACCGCCTCGACCGGCGACGTCGACGCGCTGATCTCGATGCTGGCCCCCGACGTGGTCTGGACCGCCGACAGCGACGGCAAGGCGAGCGCCGCCCGCCGGCCGGTCGCCGGCGCGGACCGGGTCGCCCGCCTGATCCTCGGATTGCTGCGCTTCAACGCCGAGGGCGGTCGGGTCGAACCCGCGTTCTACAACGGTGCGCCCGCGCTGGTGCTGTACACCGGCGACACCCTGGAGGGCGTGGTCGCCGTCGAGATCACCGATGGGCTGATCACGCACTTCTACGCGATGCGCAACCCGGCGAAGCTGGGCGGGGTGACGGTGCGCCGGAAGATCGCTCGCTGAGCGACGCTTGCGGAGCGAACATGTACCTGAGCGACGCTTGCGGAGCGAACATGTACCTGAGCGACGCTTGCGGAGCGAACATGTACCTGAGCGACGCTTGCGGAGCGAACATGTACCTGAGCGACGCTCGAGCGTGACAGGGTGTGGCGGTGCGCATCGAGCGAATCGCCTCGACCCGCAGCGCCCCGGAGGTGCTGCGGTGCATGGCCGCTGCGACGACGCGGCTCGGTCTGCCTCCCCCGGCGGCGTTGACCGGCGACTGGTTCGGCTCCCGGGCGGTCCTCGCGCCCAGCGTCGCCGTCGAATCCGTCGACCCGGCAGCCGTCTTCGACGTCGGTCCCTCGGCCGGCTCCGAGGCCGTCGGCGGCGGGTGGATCGGTTACCTGTCCTATCCCGACGCCGGGCGAGACGGCGCGAGTCCCCGCATCCCCCAGGCGGCAGGCGGCTGGACCGACCACGTCATGCGCCTCGACGGTGACGGGAGCTGGTGGTACGAAAGCCTTTCCGGGGCCGCGGCACCGGGGTGGCTGCACGACGCCCTGGCCGTCGACCCGCCACCGTCGAGGTGTCACGTCGCGTGGGGTGAGGCCGATCGCGACGCCCACCGCAACGGCGTGCTGGCCTGTTTGGCGGCGATCGCCGCCGGCGAGGTGTACCAGGCGTGCGTCTGCACCCAACTCGTCGGGACGGTGACGGGATCGCCGGTCGACTTCTTCGCCGACACCGTCGCGCGCACGTCACCTGCCCGCGCGGCGTTCGTCTCGGGCGACTGGGGCGCGGTGGCCTCCCTGTCCCCGGAGCTGTTCCTGCGCCGGGCCGACGCGACCGTGACGTCCAGCCCGATCAAGGGCACGCTGCCACTCACCGAATCGCCCGTGGCGCTGAAGAATTCGGCGAAGGACGTCGCCGAGAACGTCATGATCGTCGACCTCGTCCGCAACGATCTGGGCCGCGTCGCCGTCACCGGGTCGGTGACGGTGCCCGAACTGCTAGCGGTGCGGCGAGCCCCCGGAGTGTGGCATCTGGTGTCGACGGTCGCGGCTCGGGTCGACCCGGACGTCCCGACCTCCGTACTGCTGGACGCGACGTTTCCACCGGCGTCGGTGACGGGCACGCCGAAGGGCCGGGCCCGCGAGCTGTTGCAGACCTGGGAGCCGGTACAGCGCGGAATCTACTGCGGCACGGTCGGGTTGGCGTCACCGGTGGCGGGGACGGAGCTCAACGTCGCCATCAGAACGGTCGAATTCGACGGCGTGGGCGGTGCGGTGCTCGGCGTCGGCGGGGGCATCACGGCCGATTCGGATCCCGACGGCGAGTGGGCGGAGTGCCTCCACAAGGCGGCACCCGTGGTGAATCGGTCAGTCACGGGCGCGGAGCACCGCGTCGTAGAGCTCGCGCCGTGACGGCGCGCCGGGGTTATCGGCGATCACCTCGGCGCACGCGTCCTTGACCCTGGCCCCGGCCTCGACCAAGTCGTTGACCTCCGCCACCAGCGCGTCCAGGTCGGCGACCGGCTCGGCGCCTGCCACGACGACCGTGATCTCGCCGAGCACGCCGTCGGCGGCCCAGGCGGCCAGCTCGGCCAGGGTGCCGCGCTTGACCTCTTCGTGGGTCTTGGTCAGTTCGCGGCAGACGACCGCGCGCCGGCCGGGCCCCAACCGGTCGACCGCGTCGTCGAGGCACTCGGCCAGCCGGCGAGGGGATTCGAAGAACACACAGGTTCGGCGCTCACCGGCGAGTGTCGCCAGCCACGTCGACCTCGCGGAGTGCTTGCGGGGCGCGAAGCCCTCGAAGCAGAACCGGTCCGACGGCAACCCCGAGACCGCCAGTGCCGTCGTCACCGCCGACGGGCCGGGCAGACAGCTGACGCTCAGTCCGGCCGCAGCGCACGCGGCCACCAGCCGGTAGCCGGGGTCGCTGATCAACGGCATGCCGGCGTCGCTGACCACCAGCACCGTCGCGCCCGCGGTGATCTCCTCGACCAGCCACGGCACCCGGGCCGCCTCGTTCTGGTCGAAGAAGCTGACCACCTTGCCCCGGGGGGCGACGTCGAGGCTCTGGGCCAGCGACCTGATGCGCCGGGTGTCCTCGGCTGCGACGACGTCGGCAGTGCCCAGCGCCTCGACGAGGCGGGCGGAGGCGTCGCCAGCCTGGCCCAACGGCGTGGCGGCCAGTAGCAGTCGACCGGGTGTCACACCGAACAGAATACGATCGCTGACGTGACCGCCCCGCCCGTCGACCGCGAGCAGCCGGTACCGGTCGTCAGCCCGGGCCCGCTGGTGCCCCTTGGCGACTTCGGCCCCCTGGACCGCGCACAGGGCTGGGCCATGACCTCGGTCGTGATGGCCCTGGCCGCGCTGACCAGGTTCTTGAACCTGGGGTCGCCCACCGACGGCGGCACCCCGATCTTCGACGAGAAGCACTACGCACCGCAGGCCTGGCAGATGCTGGGCAACCACGGCGTGGAGGACAACCCCGGTTACGGGCTGGTCGTGCACCCGCCGGTCGGCAAGGAGCTGCTGGCCATCGGTGAGGCCATCTTCGGCTACGACGGACTCGGCTGGCGGTTCTCCGGTGCCGTGTGCGGCGTCGTGCTGGTGGTGCTGGTGGCCCGCATCACGCGACGGATCACCCGGTCGACGCTGATCGGCGGCATCGCGGGCCTGCTGCTCGTCGCCGACGGCGTCAGCTTCGTCACGGCCCGCACCGCCCTGCTGGACATCTTCCTGGTGGTGTTCGTCGTGGCGGCCTTCGGCGCGCTGATGGTCGACCGCGACGAGATGCGCGAGCGGATGCACGTCGCCCAGTTCGAGGGCCGCATCGCCGAGACCCCGTGGGGACCGCGGCTCGGGGTGCGGTGGTGGCGGTTCGGCGCAGGCGTGCTGCTGGGCCTGGCCGTCGCGACCAAGTGGTCGGGGCTGTACTTCGTCCTCTTCTTCGGCGTGATGACGTTGGCGTTCGACGTCAGCGCGCGACGCCAGTACCGCGTTCCCCGGCCGTGGCTGGGCACGCTGCGACGCGACTTTGGACCGGCGGTGTACGTCTTCGGCCTCATCCCGCTCGGGGTCTACCTCGCGACCTATGCGCCGTGGTTCGCCTCCGAGACGGGCGTCGACCGCCACGAGGAGGGCCAGTCGTTCGCCGAGGGCGGCCTGTTGCCGGACGCGATCCGCTCGCTGTGGCACTTCACCTACGGCGCGTTCAAGTTCCACTCCGGGCTGACGAACGCAGCGGGCAATCACCATCCGTGGGAGTCCAAGCCGTGGACGTGGCCGATGTCGCTGCGGCCGGTGCTGTACGCGATCGACCAGGACGGCGTGGCGGGGTGCGGTGCGCAGTCGTGCGTCAAGGCCGTGATGCTGGTGGGGACGCCGGCCATGTGGTTCCTCGCGGTCCCCATTCTGGTGTGGGCGGTGTGGAAGTCCTTCGTCAAGCGCGACTGGCGTTACGCGGTGGCGCTGACCGGTTACTGCGCCGGGTTCCTGCCGTGGTTCGCCGACATCGACCGCCAGATGTACTTCTTCTACGCCGCGCCGATGGCGCCGTTCCTGGTGATGATGATCGCGCTCATCCTCGGTGACGTGCTCTACGCGCCGCGGCAGAACGCCGAGCGACGGACGCTGGGCCTCTTGGTCGTCTGCTTCTACGTGGCCGCGGTGATCACCAATTTCGCCTGGATGTATCCGATCCTGACGGGCCTGCCGATCTCGCAGGCGACGTGGCACATGCAGATTTGGCTGCCCAGCTGGCGATAGCGCCTCCCCTTTCGCCGAGCCAGCGCTGACGGTCGCGCAGTCACCCTGTGGACAACCGTGGCTGCTGGCTCGGGAGATGTCGGAGATGTCGGAGCCCGGCGACATTCTCCGGTCATGACCACCGTCTTCCTGGGCAGCGAAGCGCTCGCCCGCAACGCGATGACCCGGGGCCAATTGCGGGCCCGCTACCGCGCCGTCTACCCGAACGTCTACACGTCGCGGTTTGCCGAGCCGTCGCTTCACGCCAATACCGTTGGCGCCTGGCTGTGGTCGGGCAGGCGGGCGCCAATCACGGGCCGGGCCGCATCGGCCATGCACGGTTCGAAGTGGGTCGACGAGAAGGCGCCCGTCGAACTGTTGTGGCCGAACAATCGTCCGCCCCAAGGGATCGTCACCCGCGACGACCACTTCACCTACGACGACGTGATGGAGCTCGACGGAATGGCGATCGCCACCCCACAGCGAACCGCCTACGATCTAGGCCGACACCTGCCGCCCGCTGCGGCCGTCGTGCACCTCGACGCGCTGTCCCGCGCCACCGGACTCGCCGCGGAGCACGTCTCGCCGCTGATCGACCGCTACCCGGGTGCCCGCCACGTTCGGCGGTTGAGGCGAGCCCTCGACGCGATGGATGGCGGCTCGCAATCTCCGAAGGAGACGTGGCTGCGGCTGCTGCTGGTAAACGCCGGCTATCCACGACCGCGCACGCAAATCCCGCTCACCGACGAGTTCGGCCGCGCGTTCGCCTATCTCGACATGGGGTGGGAGGACGCCAAGATCGCGGTGGAGTACGACGGCGATCAGCACCGGACCGACCGCACCCGGTACGCCTGGGACGTCAAGAGGCTGCGGCTCGTCGACGAGCTGGGCTGGTTGCACGTGAAGGTGATCTCCGAGGACCGGCCCCCGGACATCCTCCGGCGGGTAGCCCAGGCGTGGGCGGCCCGCCGAGACAGCGGCCACGGTCGTTGAGGCCGCCGTGCGACGACCGTGGCTACTGGCTCGGCGCCCTACAGCGGGTCGCGGGCGACCGGACACGACATGCAGCGAGGGCCACCGCGGCCGGTACCTAGCTCCGAGGCCGAGATCGGCAACACCTCGATGCCCGAATCGGCAAGGCGGGCATTGGTTTCGGTGTTGCGCTCATAGGCGACGACCACACCGGGCGCCAGCGCCAGGGTGTTGTTGCCGTCATCCCATTGCTCACGCTCGGCGGTCACCGGGTCCAGGCCCGTGTCGATCACCCGGAGCTTGCCGATCCCCATCGCGTCGGCCGCCGCCTCCACGAACGGCGCAGCGCTGGCGATCGAGACGCCGTCGGACTTCTGCCGAATCGTGAACGCCGACAAGGAGTCGACGATGTTCGGATACATCACCACGGCGTCTACGTCGACCATCGTGCACACCGTGTCGAGGTGCATCTGGGCCCGCTCCTGCGCGATCGGCACGGCCAACACGGTGTGCGCCAGACCGTCGTCGAAGAGGCTGCGCGCCAACGCCTCCGCACCGGCCGGCGTCGTACGCTCCCCCACGCCGACGGCCACGACACCCGGCGCCAGCAGCAGCACGTCCCCACCCTCGACCGGAGCCGACCGCGACTCGTACGCCCGCCGCACCCCGAGGAACCGCGGGTGGTGCGCATAGATCAGGTCGGTCAGCGACGTCTCCCGGATGCGCGCGGGAAGCGCCAGCGACGTGATGGCCACCCGCGGCCCGATCCAGAACGACGAATCGCGGGTGAACAACAGATTCGGCAGCGGGTCGATCACGAAGTCGGCGTCGTGGTGCATGCGCTGCACCAGCGACAGCTCGCCACCGAGGAACGGGAGCTCGTTGAACGTCATGCCCGCCATGAGGATTCGGGCCAGCGGCTCGACCTCGAGCGTGCGAAGGTAGGCCGAGAGCTCCTGGGCCAGCGGCAAACCCAGCCGCCGGCTGTCCACGGCCGCGGCGATCCCCTGCATCCGCGCCGCCCCACTGGCCAGCGCCTCGGTCAGCAGGTCCGCGAGCAGCAGCACCTCGACGCCCCGCGATCGCAGCAGCGCAGCGAAGGCGTCGTGCTCCTCCTGGGCCCGCGCGACCCACGGCATCCCGTCGAACAGCAGCCGGTCGTTGTTGCGCGGGGTGAGCCGCTGAAGTTCGGGCCCTGGACGGTGCAGGATGACGACCTTGAGCGGTCCCACCTCTGAATTCGCGCCCAGCGTCGTGGCTGTCATGGCTAGCACCGTAACGCGAATCGCCACCCCAACTATTGTTTAGGTCATGGACGTGGTCGAGCTGACCCCCGGGGAGTTGAGCCAGCGCAGCGGCGTGGCCGTGTCCGCCTTGCACTTCTACGAGCGCGAAGGCCTCATCGTCAGCAGACGCACGTCGGGCAACCAGCGCCGGTACGCCCGCGAGACACTGCGGCGGGTGGCCTTCATCCGGATGAGCCAACGCCTCGGCATCCCGCTGGCCCGTATCCGCGGGGCGCTCGCCACCCTGCCCGACGACCGGGTGCCCACTAGCAAGGACTGGGCGCGTCTTTCGGCCGGCTGGCGGGCCGACCTCGACGAGCGAATCCTGCACCTGCAGCGCCTGCGCGACAACCTCGCCGGCTGCATCGGATGCGGCTGCCTCAGCTTGAAGACCTGCCTGCTGACCAATCCCGGGGACGTCCTCGCCAGCAGCGGACCGGGCGCCGCGAAGCTGTAGTTTCGAACGCGTGTGCGATAACCTGGAGCGCGTGACGGGAATCGATCTCGCGATTCAGGACGCACTGTTCGGCCACGAGGAGCGCCGCGAATTGGGCGACGGCGCCTGGGTCGACGTTCGGGCCGGCTGGCTCGCCGGCGGGCCCGGGCGCTCCGAGGACCTCTTCGACGACCTGATGACCGACATTCCGTGGCGTTCCGAGCGGCGCCAGATGTACGACAGGGTGCTCGACGTGCCGCGCCTGGTCAGCTTCCACGATCTGATCGCCCACCCCGCACCGCACCCCGAGATCGCGCGGCTGCGTGTACGGCTCAACGACATCTACGCCGGCGAACTCGGCGAGCCCTTCACCTCGGCGGGGTTGTGCCTCTACCGCGACGGAAACGACAGCGTCGCCTGGCACGGCGACACCGTGGGCCGCAGCAGTACCGAGGACACCATGGTGGCCATCCTCAGCCTCGGCGCGACCCGGGTGCTGGCGCTGCGGCCTCGCTCGGGCGGCCGGTCGCTGCGCCTGCCTCAGAGTCACGGTGATCTGATCGTCATGGGCGGCTCGTGCCAGCGCACGTGGGAACACGCCGTACCCAAGACCACCAAGCCGACCGGTCCACGGATCAGCATCCAGTTCCGCCCGCGCGACGTGCGCTAGTTCCCGCGTACGTCCTTCACCGCCGCGGTCAGCAGGTCACGGGCGCGCTGAGTGTCGACCGGCACTACGGGCTTGCTGGGCTCCACCAGCGGATTGGCCGTGACGATCACCCGGAACGTCGAGAAATCCGCGAGATAGTTGTAGATCTCCCCCGTCGCGGGCTTGCCGCCGACCATCGTCTGCACGACACGGTGGGTGCCCAGCGTGCGCACCCCGTCGATGGCCGGCGCCTCCACGACCTCGACCAAACCCCGCAGGCCGCCACCGGCGAACGCCACCTTCTTGCACGCGTCGCCCGGATCGGGCATCGGCAGCTCCTCGGAGGTCTCCAACGCGATGGCGATGAACCGGTTGCCGTCGCCCTCGGCGGTCGTGGCGGCCATGTTGCCCTTCAGCCCCGGCGGCACCGTGGTGCCCAGCGCCACCTTCGCGCAGTCCGGCGGATCGAACACCGTCCCGGGCGGAAGTGGTTGCTGCGCAAGCAGACGCGGGTCGATGCCCGTCGGTGCCACGGTGCTCACCTTGAATTCCGGCCCGAAGGTGCTCTTGGTGTCGAGCACCTTGGAGATGTCGGCCTTCGCCTCGTCGGGCGCCGGCGCGGTCGAACATCCGGCCACGGCGATCGCGACGGCCGAGCACACGAGCATCGAGATCGGCGTCCTGGACATCGCGGCCAATCTACCCGGCCGCGGGCCGTCACCCGCGAACCGCCGCCACGGTCTTGACGAGCAGATCCGAGGCGAACCCGGGCGCCAGCGGCGCCGCCGACGAGCCCGGGTCGGTGACCACGGTGACGTAGGCGACGTGCTGCGCCAGGTAGGCGACGAACGTCTCTGCATCAGAATGAGTTTCGGTGCCACCCTCGACGGTCGTGGTGACGTCGGCGGACAAGCCCAGCGTCGCAGCGCCGTCGACGGTCGGCGCGGGGACGACGCCGACCGCCCCGGAGGTGTGCCCCGCCGACACGCGCCACGTGCCACACGCGTCGACCAGTGCCTGGTCGAGAACCGCCCCGGCGTCGGCCACCACCGCGTAGACGATGCCGCCCGGACCGGAGGCGGACCACCCGCGGACGGGCGCGCCGCCTGCGGGGGCGCCGAGTCCGGCGCAGGGCGGCGGGTCGGCGGCCCATTGTGCCCCGAGGCCCCACAGCGCGATCGGTTCGGCGCGGGCGGGCAGCGGGGTGAACTCGTAATCCGTTGGCAGATCGGCACGCACACGATCCACCCGCCCGGGATCCACGCCCGCGCTCGGGGCGGGAGCCGACGAGATCGCGGTCGGTCGAGGCGACGGCGCGGACGAACAGGCGGCCACGGCCGACGCGACGGCCAGGCAACACGCGAAGACGCGCATGCTCCTTCGTATCACGCTCATCCGGGGCATTCGCCAGGTACGTTCACCACACGCCGACGAACAGGGGATCAGATGAGAACGCACAGCATGGTCGTAGGTTCGGCCGCCGCGCTCGTCGCCCTGGGGCTCGCCCTCGCGGGGTGCGGGTCGGACTCCACGACGGCCGCGTCGTCGTCCTCGTCGTCGTCGTCCAGCAGTCCCGCCAGTAGCAGTGCCGCCACCAGCAGCGCCGCCCCGACGTCGACCCAGGCCGGCGCCAACAAGACGATCGCCGACTACATCAAGGACAACGGCATCACCGAAACCCCGGTCAAGCGCGGCGATCCCGGCACCCCGACGGTCACGATGCCGACCCCCGAGGGGTGGGCCGACGCCGGACCCAAGACGCCCCCGGGGGCCTACGGCGCGATCGTCTCCACCGACCCGTCGATGGCGACCAACCCGCCGACCATCGTCTCGGTGATGTTGAGGCTCACCGGTGACGTCGACCCCGCCGAGATCTTCAAGTACGCGCCAGGTGAGCTCAAGAACCTTCCGGGCTACGAGAGCGCCGGGGACGGCGGTGACGCGAAACTCGGCGGCTTCGACGCGTATCAGATCGGCGCGACCTACATGAAGGACGGCACCAAGACGCTCATCGCCCAGAAGACCGTGGTCATCCCGGCCGCTGACGGCAACGGCGTCTTCGTGCTTCAACTCAACGCCAGCGGCACCGAGGACCAGATCAACGCGCTGATGGACGCCACCTCCACGATCGACGAGCAAACCACTGTCACACCCTGACCTCTGAGCTAGGCTCCGGGCACACTCCCAGCCCGCACGAACACGAGGAGAGGTGCCATGTCCTATGCCGAGCACCCGGCCCCCAGCGAACCTCCTCAGCCCCAGCGCGGGCTCACCCGGGAGGAGCGCGGCCGTGACGTCAGTGACGCGCAGGCCGAGGCGGAGGCGGAGTCTTCGAAGTGGCGGCGCTTCCTCCACATGATGAGTCCGCGCCTGGTCTGGTCGATGGCCGACGGCTACCCGGTGGTGGTCAAGCAGTTCCTCCAGTTCTGCCTGATCCTGATCTACCCCGGGTGGGTGTTTGCGGTGCTCGTCGGCGGGCTGTTCCAGCTGCTCTTCTACGTGACCGTCTACCCGGTGCTCTGGGTACTGTTCTGGCCCATGCGCAACCACCAGAAGAAGCATCACCCCGAGGAGTACGCCGCCAGCCAGGCCAAGTCCGCGAAGAAGTAGGAGGGCAGTGGGACTCTTCAGCCGCGCGGGTGGCGTCGCCGTCACGATGACGCCGGACGTGGTGCGGCCACGGCAGACCGTCACCGCCACCGTGACGACCGACAGACCCGTCACCAAGGTCCGGTCTGCCCGGCTGGACTGGGGCTACGTGAACTTCTACCAGTACCACTGGGCGGGTCGCGTCGACTCCGTGGCGGCGCAGGCCAACGACACGGTGTGGACCGCGGGCCAGGTCGGCACCAACTACGGCGGCGACCGCGACACCGACGACTGGGTGAGCGTCGTCGTCGAGGACCTTCCCATCGCCACCGGCGAATTCACCGGGGCGACCTCGACCCTTCGCATCCCGTCCTGGGCTCCCGCGTCCGCCCCGGAGATCGCGCGCTGGGAGTGCCGCGTGATCGTCGACCGGGAGGGTCCGGACGCCGAGAGTCGCGGCGAGTTCGTCGTGCGCATCGGCACCGGCGACGTCGACTCCTATCTCGAACCGCTCGAACGCGTCTCGGGGGACGGCGAGACCGTCGTCGACCTCGTGCCGTCGAAGCCGGTGTGGCAGGCCGGCGAGACGGTCACCGGGCACGTCACGCTGACGCCCACCGTCGACCTGCCCGACGGCGATCTCGCGGTCTCGTGGCAGCGCGAGCGAGAGTCGCACCCGTTGACCCGCACCCCCGGCCCCGGAAGTCAGCTCGACGGCCGAATCATGCAGCTCGACAAGCACATTCGGTTGCAGGCCGACACGCCGGTGCACTACCCGTTCGAGCTCGTCCTGCCTGACGACGCCCCGCCGACCGCGGCCGCGGTGCACTCCTCGATCAACTGGTTCGTGCAGGCCCGACTGATGTACGAGGGGTTTGGCGGGCACTCTCTGGAACGGGTGCGCCGCCCGATCACCGTCGTCAACGCTCCCTGACGGTCACGCCCGCGAGATCGCCGACGCCTCGGCCACCTGCTCGGCGGTCGGCCGCACCCCGGTGTAGCGCTCGAACTGCTCGGCGGCCTGCAGTGCGATCACCTCGGCGCCCGTCACAACGTGCACCCCGGCAGCGCGGGCGGCCCGGATGAGCGGTGTCTCCGACGGCAAGGCGACGACGTCGAACACGGTCCGAGCCCGGGCGACGGTGGCGTCGTCGAAGGCCTTCTCGGAGGATTCCGGCGCCCCGGCCATCCCAATCGGGGTGACGTTGACGATGACGTCGGCAACGTGGGTGCCGACCTCCTCGGCGTAGTCGAAGCCGAGCCGATCGGCCAGTGCCCGTCCGCTGTCGGCGTTGCGGGCGATCACGATGCCCGAGTCGAAGCCGCGGTCACGGAACGCCGCACCGACGGCACTGGCCATGCCGCCACTGCCGCGGATCATCACCCGCGACGCCGCGTCGAGCCGGTGCTCGTCGACGAGCCGCTGCACGGCGAGGTAGTCGGTGTTGGACGCCCGCAGGAAGCCGTCGTCGTTGACGATGGTGTTCACCGAGTGGATCGCCCTCGCGGACGCCTCCACCTCGTCGACCAAGGCGATGACGTCCTCCTTGAACGGCATCGACACCGAGCAGCCGCGAATGCCCAGGGCTCGCACCCCACCGATGGCCGCGGCGATGTCGGTCGTGGTGAACGCCTTGTAGACGAAGTCCAGGCCGAGGACGTCGTAGAGATGGTTGTGAAACCG
>Ga0209051_1002014_pt1 | contig 15510 bp, 15 predicted proteins | sample AraplaCvi_mMS_r2_2_FD_184286 | JGI IMG/M metagenome (GOLD analysis project Ga0209051, IMG submission 184286) | Arabidopsis root microbial communities from North Carolina, USA - plate scrape MF_Cvi_mMS_r2 (SPAdes) (version 2) | ecosystem: Host-associated > Plants > Roots > Endosphere | place...
GGCGCCTGCGCCAGGGCGCGTTCGCGCGCTGGTCGCAGCAGCCCCTGCTGAAGGCCCTCGCGCTGCCGTTCGCCACGCTCGGCGGCTCGAGCCTCGTGGAATACCTGAGCCTGATGAACCTCTGAAAGCGCAGGACGGGCGCCCCGGGGGCGCCCGTCGTCATCGCGGGGAGGCCGGCGTCAGTGCACCGTCGGCCCGAACGCGAACTGCCCGTCGGCCACGTCCACCGGGATCGTGTCCTTGGGGCCGAAGCGGCCCTCGAGGATCAGCCGCGCGACCGGGTTCTCGATCTGCTGCTGGATCGCGCGCTTGAGGGGACGCGCGCCGAACACCGGGTCGAAGCCGACCTTGGCGATCTCCGCCAGCGCCGCGGGCGTGACCTCGAGCTTCATGTCCATCTTCGCGACGCGCGCCTCGAGCACCGCGAGCTGGATCTTCGCGATCGACTCGATGTTCTTCTGGTCGAGGGCGTGGAAGACCACCGTCTCGTCGATCCGGTTGAGGAACTCGGGACGGAAGTGCTGCTTGACCTCGCCCCAGACCGCGTCGCGGATCAGCTCGCTCGCCTGGCCCGCCATCTGCATGATGAGGTGCGAGCCGAGGTTGCTGGTCATCACGATGACCGTGTTCTTGAAGTCCACGGTGCGGCCCTGGCCGTCGGTGAGGCGCCCGTCGTCGAGCACCTGCAGCAGCACGTTGAACACGTCCGGGTGCGCCTTCTCCACCTCGTCGAGCAGCACGACGCTGTAGGGCTTGCGGCGCACGGCCTCGGTGAGCGTGCCGCCCTCGTCGTAGCCGACGTAGCCCGGGGGCGCGCCGATCAGGCGGCTGACCGAGTGCTTCTCCATGAACTCGCTCATGTCGACGCGGATCAGGTGGTCCTCGCTGTCGAACAGGAAGCCCGCGAGCGCCTTGCACAGCTCGGTCTTGCCCACGCCGGTGGGGCCGAGGAACAGGAAGGAGCCGAGCGGCCGGTTCGGGTCGGACAGGCCCGCGCGCGAGCGCCGGATGGCGTCCGACACGGCCACGATGGCCTCGTCCTGCCCCACGACGCGCTCATGCAGCTTGCCCTCCATCTGCAGCAGCTTGTCGCGCTCGCCCTGCATCAGCTTGGCGACCGGGATGCCGGTCGCGCGCGCGACCACCTCGGCGATCTCCTCCGCGCCGACGAGCGTGCGCAGCAGGCGCGGCCCCTTGGCGTCCTTGGCCTTGCCGGACTCGCTCGCCTGCGCCTCGGCCAGGCGCTTCTCGAGCTCGGGCAGCTTGCCGTACTGCAGCTCCGCGACGGCGTTGAAGTCGCCGCGGCGCTTCAGGCCCTCGATCTCGAAGCGCACCTTGTCGATCTCCTCCTTGAGGTGCGCCGAGCCCTGCGCGGCGGCCTTCTCGGCGGTCCAGATCTCCTCGAGGTCGGCGTACTCGCGGCCCAGGCGCTCGATCTCGGCCTCGATCATGGCGAGCCGCCGCTGCGAGGCCTCGTCGGTCTCGCGCTTGACGGCCTCGCGCTCGATCTTCAGCTGGATCATGCGGCGGTCGAGCCGGTCCATCGCCTCCGGCTTGGAGTCGATCTCGATCTTGACCTTGGCGGCCGCCTCGTCGATCAGGTCGATCGCCTTGTCGGGCAGGAAGCGGTCGGTGATGTAGCGGTGGCTGAGCTCGGCCGCGGCGACGATGGCCGGGTCGGTGATCTCCACGCCGTGGTGCACCTCGTACTTCTCCTGCAGGCCGCGCAGGATGGCGATGGTCGCCTCGACGCTGGGCTCGTCGACCAGCACCTTCTGGAAGCGGCGCTCGAGCGCGGCGTCCTTCTCGACGTACTTGCGGTATTCGTCGAGCGTGGTCGCGCCGATGCAGTGCAGCTCGCCGCGCGCGAGCGCGGGCTTGAGCATGTTGCCGGCGTCGATCGCGCCCTCGGCCTTGCCCGCGCCCACCATGGTGTGGAGCTCGTCGATGAAGAGGATGATGCGGCCCTCGTCCTTGGCCACCTCCTTGAGGACGGCCTTCAGCCGCTCCTCGAACTCGCCGCGGAACTTGGCGCCGGCGAGCAGGCCCGCCATGTCGAGCACCAGCACGCGCTTGTTCTTCAGCGTCTCGGGCACCTCGCCCTCGATGATGCGCTGGGCCAGGCCCTCGACGATGGCGGTCTTGCCCACGCCGGGCTCGCCGATCAGCACGGGGTTGTTCTTGCTGCGGCGCTGCAGCACCTGGATGGCGCGGCGGATCTCGTCGTCGCGGCCGATGACCGGGTCGAGCTTGCCCAGGCGGGCGCGCTCGGTGAGGTCGAGGGTGTACTTCTTGAGCGCGCCGCGCGCGCTCTCGGCGTCGGCCGAATCGACCCCTGCTCCGCCGCGCACCGCCTCGATGGCCGCCTCGAGCGCCTTGCGCGTGAGGCCGTGGCCGCGGACGACGCCGCCGATGTCGGTCTTGGAATCGGCGAGCGTGAGCAGGAACATCTCGCTCGCGATGAACTGGTCGCCGGCCTTGTCGGCCTCGCGTTCCGCGTTCTGCAGCATGGTCACGAGGTCGCGCCCGGGCTGGACGGCGCCGCCGCCCTGCACCTGGGGCAGGCCGGCCACCAGGGTGTCCATGGCCTGCTTGAGCGCGGCGGTGTTGGCGCCGGCACGGTCGAGCAGCGCCTTCGGGCCCTCGGGTTGCGCGAGCATGGCCGCCAGCAGGTGGGCGGGCTCGATGTAGGGGTTGTTGCGCGTGACGGCCAGGCTCTGGGCATCGGCCAGCGCCTGCTGGAACGCGGTGGTCAGCTTGTCGAGTCGCATGTTTGGAATCCTCCGGAACTCACGCGGAATTGGGGCCAGCTTCGATTCATTTCAAGCGGCGGGGCGAGCGAAAGTCCTGCCCGGGGCCGCCATGGCGCGAGTTTGCCGCGCGGCGCGGCGGGCGTCTTGCGGCGCCGCAAGGGCTACAACTGCTCCCCGAGCATTCGGTAGTGCCCCGCGTGGTAGACCAGCGGCGCCTCGGCGCCCGCCGCGATGCGCTCGACCTCGCCGATGAAGAGCACGTGGTCGCCGGCCTCGTGGTGGCTGCGGCGCCGGCACTCGAAGACGGCCACGCAGCCGGCGAGCACGGGCGCCCCGCCCTGCCCGTCCGACCACTCGCCCGCCTCGAAGCGCGCGCTCGACGGCCGGGCGAAGCGGCGCGACAGGTCGACCTGGTCTTCCGCCAGCACGTTCACCGCGAAATGGCTCGCCTGGGTGAAGGCGTCGATGCTGCCGCTCGCGCGCCGCAGCGACCACAGCACGAGCGGCGGCTCGAGCGAGAGCGCGTTGAACGAATTGGCCGTCAGGCCGACCGGCGCGCCGTCGGCGCCGCGGCAGGCGACGATGGTGACGCCGGTCACGAAGCGCCCGAGGGCGCGGCGCAGTTCGTCGGCGCCCAGCTCGCCCGGCGCCAGCTCGGGCGCGGCGCCGGCGGGCGGGGACACGGGCGTGGCGTCGCTCAATTCAGCACCCAGCGGCCGACCTGCCAGCCCAGCGCCGCCGCGGCGAGCGCACCGGCCACGTGCAGCAGCGTGTGCACGACGGCCACGCCGACCTGCCCCTTGATCAGCAGGCTCAGCGACTCGGCGGAATAGGCGGAGAACGTGGTGAGGCCGCCCAGCCCGCCGGTGACCAGCAGCAGGCGCATCGCCTCGTTGGGCACGCGCGCGAAGGCGACCAGCGAGAAGCCGATCAGCGCGCCGCCGCCGACGTTGACGGCGAGCGTGCCGGCGGCGATGGGCACGGGCAGCGTGTTCAGCAGCACGCCCGCGCCCCAGCGCAGGACGGAGCCGACGGCACCGCCGACGGCGACGATGCCCGCCTGGACGAACGGCGACAGGGGCGCGGGAAGGAGAGGGGTGACGCTCATGTCGGGCAAGCGAAACGGGTAGCGGTGACCCATTGTCGCCGCCGCCGGGCCCCGCCCGCGGCGCAGCCCCGGATTCGCCCTCCCGCGCCGGTGAACGCGGCCTCAGGACGAAGGCGAAGGCCGGCCCGGCGCGCCGGCGTTCTCCGACGCGATGCCCCAGCGCCGCAGCGCCTCGTCGTCCGCCACGCGCGCGTCGACCCAGCGTTCGCCCCCGGGCGTCGTCTCCTTCTTCCAGAAGGGCGCGTGGGTCTTCAGGTAGTCCATCAGGAACTCGCAGCCCTCGAAGGCGTCGCGCCGGTGGGCGGAGGCGACGGCCACGAGGACGATGCGCGCGCCCGGCTCGAGGCGCCCGACGCGGTGGATCACGCGCACGCCCAGCAGGCGGAAGCGCCGGTTCGCCTCGGCGACCATGCCCTCGATGGCGCGCTCGGTCATGCCGGGATAGTGCTCCAGCGTCAGCGCCGAGACGCCCGCCTCGGACGCCCCGCCGCGCACGCAGCCGACGAAGCTCGCGACGGCGCCGACGTCCTCGCGGCCGTGCTGGAGCGCGGCGACCTCGGCGGCGAGGTCGAAGTCGGCCTCCTGGACGGTGACCCGGGACGCGATCATGACGCCGCCGCGGCGCAATTGGCAGGGGTCATGGCCTTCAGCCGCCGGTGACCGGGGGAAAGAAGGCGACCTCGGCGCCGTCCTGCAGCGGCGTGGACTCGTCGGCCATCTCCTGGTCGATCGCCACGCGCACGGCGCGCCCCGGCGCGAGCGCCGTCGCGTGCGCCTCGGTGCGCGCCTGCAGCCACGCGCGCAGGGCGCCCGCGGTCGGCGCGCCCGCGGGCGTCCACTCGAACGACTCGCCCGCGCCCAGCACCTCGCGCAGCGAGGCGAAGTACTTCACCGTGACCTTCATGGCGCGAGCTCCGGCAGCGAGAGGAAGCGCACCGTGTCGCCCGGCTGCACCGCCTGGCCCGGGGGGATGTCGGCCAGCCCGTCGCCCCAGGCGAGCGAGGTCAGCACGCCCGAGCCCTGGTTCTCGAACAGGTCGAGGCCGCCCGCGCCGTTGCGGCGCACGCGCAGGAACTCGCGCCGCTTGTCGGGGCGCGGCCAGGCGAAGTCGGCGCGCATCGGCACGTGCACCGGCGCGACCGCCGTCGCGCCCTGCAGGCGCAGCAGCACCGGACGCACGAACAGCGTGAAGGTGACGAAGCTGGAGACCGGATTGCCCGGCAACCCGATGTACCAGGCCTCGCGGCCGTGCGGTGAGCCCGCGGGGGGCTCCTGCGGACGGGCCGCGAGGCCGGCGTCCGCAGGCTCCCGGCGCACGGCGCCGAAGGCGAGCGGCTTGCCCGGCTTGATCGCGATCGCCCACAGGTCGAGGCGGCCCTCCGCGGCCAGCGCCGGCTTGAGGTGGTCCTCCTCGCCGACCGAGACGCCGCCCGAGCTGAGGATGAGGTCGTTGTCGCGCGCCGCCTCGCGCAGCACGGCGCGCGTGGCGTCGAGGCGGTCGGGCACGTTGCCGAGGTCGTTGACGACGCAGCCGAGGCCGCGCAGCAGCGCGCCCAGCATGTAGCGGTTGGAGTTGTAGATCGCGCCGGGCGGCAGCGGCTCGCCCGGCATCACGAGTTCGTCGCCGGTGGAGAACAGCCCCACGCGCGGCCGCGCGGCGACCTCCAGCGAGGCCATGCCCACCGTGGCCGCCAGGCCGATGGCCGCGGCGTCGAGCCGGCGGCCCGCCGGCAGCACGAGGCTGCCCGAGCGCACGTCCTCGCCGCGGCGGCGGATCGCCATGCCGGGCGCCGGCCGCTCCTTGACGCGCACCGCGCCCAGGCCCTCGCCGGCGACCGCCTCGCAGTGCTCCTGCATCACCACCGCGTCCGCGCCGGCGGGCACCTGCGCGCCGGTGAAGATGCGCGCGGCCGTGCCGGGCTGCAGCGGCGTGCCGACGACCCCCGCGGGGATGCGCTGCGAGACCGGCAGCGCCGTGTCGCCGTGCAGGTCGGCCAGGCGCACGGCGTAGCCGTCCATCGCGCTGTTGTCCTCGGGCGGCACGTCCACGGACGAGACGACGTCGCGCGCCAGCACGCGGCCCCACGCCTCGGGCGTGGGCAGGGTCTCGGTGCGGCCGGCGGGCGCCACGGCGCCGAGCAGGCGGGCGAGCGCGTCGTCGGCGCTGATGAGCGGCGGGCGCTTGGGGTCGGAGGGAGCGGTCATGAGGACCGCATCATGCCGCAGGGCGCGCGGGGAGTCCTTGTCCGGCGGCAATTCCCGCGGGGGACCGGGGACTGGCCTCGGGCCTGTCCCCGCATTCCTGCAGGCGACCGCGGCGCACACGAGGCCGGAGGCCTGTCCCCGCCACGGCTACGAGATCGCTTCCAGGAGCTTCCGGTCGAACTCCTCCGGCGCCTGGATCTGCGGCGCATGCCCGAAGCCCGGGAACTCGACGAGCTTCGCGCCCGGGATCGCCTTCGCGGCCTGCCGGCCGAGCACGTCGTAGCGCCCGAGCCGCGCGCGCACCTCGGGGGGCGCCACGTCGCTGCCGATGGCGGTGGTGTCGGCGGTGCCGATCATGAGCACGGTCGGCACCTTGATGAGCGGGAACTCGTAGACCACCGGCTGCGTGAGGATCATGTCGTACACCAGCGCCGAGTTCCAGGCCACGCTCTCGTGCCCCGGGCCGCGGTTGAGCCCGGCCAGCATGTCGACCCAGCGCTCGTACTCGGGCTTCCACTGGCCGACGTAGTAGGTGCGGCGCTCGTAGTCGCGGATGCCCTCGGCCGAGGTCTTGAGCTCGCGCGCGTACCACTCGTCGACGCTGCGCGGGGGCACGCCCAGCGCCTTCCAGTCCTCGAGCCCGATCGGGTTGGCCAGCACCAGGCGCTCGACCGCCTGCGGATACATCAGGGCGTAGCGCACGGCCAGCATGCCGCCGGTGGAGTGGCCGACCAGCGTGGCACGCTCCACGCCCAGGCCGTGCAGCAGCGCCGCCGTGTTGGCCGCGAGCTGCTGGAAGCTGTACTGGTAGCGCGGCGGCTTGCTCGACGCGCAGAAGCCGACCTGGTCGGGCGCGACCACGCGCCAGCCGGCGCGCGTCAGCGACTCGATCTGGTGCTCCCAGGTCGCGCCGCAGAAGTTCTTGCCGTGCAGCAGCACGGCGGTGCGGCCGTTGCCTGCGCCGTCCTCGGGCGGCACGTCCATGTAGGCCATGGTCAGCGACTGTCCCTGCGACGAGAAGGCGAAGTGCTTGACGGGGTAGGGGTACTCGAAGCCCTGCAGCTCGGGGCCGTAGGACGGCGCGTCGGCGGCGGGCGCCGCGGAGCAGCGGAGCGCGGCGGCGAGGCCGAGCACGGCGAGGGCGATGGCACGCATGGATGGGTTCCTCTCGAAAGTCGGGCGCACTATAGGCCGCCCCTCGAAAGGCCCCATCCCCCTCGCGGGTCAATCGGCCGCGGGCGCGTGCGTCTCGATGAAGGACTTCACCGCGGCCGCCTCGGCCGGCAGCACCGTGAAGCGGCGCGGGCGCGACTCGAGGTCGGCCAGCGCGGCCGGCGGCGCGGGCACGCGGCCGAGCGCCTCCTGGATGGTGGCGGCGAACTTCACCGGCAGCGCGGTCTCGAGCACGACCATCGTCTCGCCCGGCAGCCGGCGCTCGCGCGCGACCTTCAGGCCGTCGGCGGTGTGGGTGTCCACGACGACGCCGAAGCGCGCGTCGGTGTCGCGGATCGTGGCCAGCCGCTCGGCATGCGTGCTGCGGCCGGACACGAAGCCGAAGTCGGCGAAGCGCGCGGCCTCCCGCGGCGCGAGCGAGAACACGCCGTCGCGCGCGAGGACGGGGCCGAACAGGGCGGCGACGCGCGCCGCGTCGCGCCCCAGCAGGTCGAACACGAAGCGCTCGAAGTTCGAGGCCTTGGAGATGTCCATCGACGGGCTCGAGGTCTCCCAGGTCTCGGCCGAGCCGCGCACGCGGTAGGTGCCGGTGCGGAAGAACTCGTCGAGCACGTCGTTCTCGTTGGTGGCCACCACCAGCCGCCCGATCGGCAGCCCCATCATGCGCGCCACGTGGCCGGCGCACACGTTGCCGAAGTTGCCCGAGGGCACCGCGAAGGACACGCGCTCGCCGTCCGTGCGCGTCGCCTGGAAGTACCCGGCGAAGTAGTAGACGACCTGCGCCAGCAGGCGCGCCCAGTTGATCGAGTTGACCGTGCCGACGTGCCAGCGGCGCTTGAACGCGAGGTCGTTCGAGACCGCCTTGACGATGTCCTGGCAGTCGTCGAACACGCCCTCGACCGCGAGGTTGTGGATGTTGGCGTCCTGCAGGCTGAACATCTGCGCCTGCTGGAACGGGCTCATGCGGCCGTGCGGGCTCAGCATGAAGACGCTCACGCCGCGCTTGCCGCGCATCGCGTACTCGGCCGCGCTGCCGGTGTCGCCCGAGGTCGCGCCCAGGATGTTGAGCGTCTGCCCGCGCCGCCCGAGCTCGTACTCGAACAGGTTGCCGAGCAGCTGCATCGCCATGTCCTTGAAGGCGAGCGTCGGGCCGTTGGACAGCGCCTCCAGGGACAGGCCCTCCTCCAGCGGCTTGAGCGGCACGATCTCCTTCGTGCCGAAGACCTCGGGGGTGTAGGTCCGTGCGGTCAACGCGCGCAGGTCGGCGGCCGGGATGTCGTCGATGTAGAGCGACAGGATCTCGAAGGCCAGCTCGGCGTAGGGCAGCGCGCGCCAGCGCGCGAGCGTCGCCGCGTCGACCTGCGGGTACGCGACCGGCAGGTAGAGGCCGCCGTCCGGCGCCAGGCCTTCCAGCAGGATCTCGCAGAAGCGGCGCTCCGCCGGGTCGCCGCGCGTGCTGATGTAGCGCATCAGGCCAGGTCTTCCTTGCGCAGGGACACGATGGGCGCGAGGACCGCCGGCAGCCCCTGCATCTGGCCGATCGCGTCGCGCATGTTGCCCTCGACGGTGTCGTGCGTGAGGATGATGAGGTCCTGCTCGCCGGGCTTCTGCTCCGGGCTCGGGCGCTGCAGCACGGCGTCGATGGAGATGCCGTGCTCGGCGAGCACGGTGGTGATCTTCGACAGCACGCCCGCCTCGTCGGCCACGCGCAGGCGCAGGTAGAACGCGGTGACGACCTTCTCGATCGGCAGGATCGGCGTGGCGCTCAGCGCATCCGGGCGGAAGGCCAGGTGCGGCACGCGGTGGTCGGGGTCGGCGGTGTGCAGGCGCGTGATGTCGACCAGGTCGGCGACCACGGCCGAGGCGGTCGGCTCCGCGCCCGCGCCCTTGCCGTAGTAGAGCGTGGTGCCGACCGCGTCGGCCTGCACGACGACGGCGTTCATCGCGCCCTCCACGTTGGCGATCAGGCGCTTGGCCGGCACCAGCGTCGGGTGCACGCGCAGCTCGATGCCGCCCGCGTCGTCGCGCCGGCGCGTGATGCCCAGCAGCTTGATGCGGTAGCCGAGCGCCTCGGCGTGCCTGATGTCGGCCGCCTGCAGGCCGACGATGCCCTCGACGTGCGCGCGCGAGAACTGCATCGGCACCCCGAACGCGATCGCGCTCATGATCGTGGCCTTGTGCGCGGCGTCGATGCCCTCGATGTCGAAGCTCGGGTCGGCCTCGGCGTAGCCCAGCCGCTGCGCCTCCTTGAGCACGACGTCGAAGTCGAGCCCCTTGTCGCGCATCTCCGAGAGGATGAAGTTGGTGGTGCCGTTGATGATGCCGGCGATCCACTCGATGCGGTTGGCGGTGAGGCCCTCGCGCAGCGCCTTGATGATGGGGATGCCGCCGGCCACCGCGGCCTCGAAGGCGACCATCACGCCGCGCTCGCGCGCCGCGGCGAAGATCTCGTTGCCGTGCACGGCCAGCAGCGCCTTGTTGGCGGTGACCACGTGCTTGCCGGCGGCGATCGCGGCCAGCACCAGGTCCTTGGCGACGCCGTAGCCGCCGATCAGCTCGACCACGATGTCGATGGCCGGGTCGGCGATGACCGCGCGCGCGTCGGCGACGACGCGCACGCCCTCGCCCACCACGGCCCTGGCGCGCTCGACGTCGAGGTCGGCCACCAGCGCGATCTCGATGCCGCGGCCCGCGCGGCGCCGGATCTCCTCCTGGTTGCGGGCGAGGACCTTGTACGTGCCGGAACCGACGGTTCCGATGCCCAGCAGGCCGACTTGGATCGGTTTCATTTGGAGTCTCACTTCACGGTTTGCTTGGTCGCCTGGGGCGATGGTACGGCGCGCGGCGGGCCTCGTCCTCAGGCGGCGTGGCGCTTGCGGTAGCCCTCGAGGAAGCGCGCGATGCGCGCCATCGCCTCGGTCAGGTCGTCCACGTTGGGCAGGAAGACGACGCGGAAGTGGTCGGTCGCGGCCCAGTTGAAGCCGGTGCCCTGCACGATCAGCACCTTCTCCTCGGCGAGCAGCTCGTAGGCGAACTGCTGGTCGTCGGCGATGGGATAGACCGACGGATCCAGGCGCGGGAACATGTAGAGCGCGGCCTTGGGCTTGACCACGCTCACGCCCGGGATGCGGGTGAGCAGCTCGTAGGCCAGCTCGCGCTGGCGCGCGAGGCGGCCGCCGGGGGCGACCAGGTCCTTGATGCTCTGGTAGCCGCCGAGCGCGGTCTGGATCGCGAGCTGGCCGGGCGTGTTCGCGCACAGCCGCATCGAGGCCAGCATGTTCAGGCCCTCGATGTAGTCCTGGGCGCCGCGCTTGGCGCCCGAGACCACCATCCAGCCCGCGCGGTAGCCGCACGAGCGATAGTTCTTCGACAGGCCGTTGAAGGTCACGAACAGCACGTCGTCGGCCAGTGAGGCGATGCTGGTGTGCTCCTCGCCGTCGAACAGCGTCTTGTCGTAGATCTCGTCGGCGAAGACGACGAGCTCGTGCGTGCGCGCGATCTCGACGATCTCCTGCAGCACGGCCACCGGATACAGCGCGCCGGTGGGGTTGTTCGGGTTGATGACGACGATCGCCTTGGTCCGCGGCGTGACCTTGCGGCGGATGTCGTCGAGGTCGGGCAGCCAGCCGCTCGCCTCGTCGCAGACGTAGTGCACCGGCGTGCCGCCCGACAGGCCGACGACCGCCGTGTACAGCGGATAGTCCGGCGAGGGCAGCAGCACCTCGTCGCCCGCGTCGAGCAGCGCGTTCATGCTCATCGCGATGAGCTCGGAGGCGCCGTTGCCGAGGTAGACGTCGTCGACCGTGACGCCGGCGACGCGCTTCTCCTGCGTGTAGTGCACCACCGCCTTGCGCGGCGCGAACAGGCCCTTGGAGTCGGTGTAGGCCGCGGCGTGGGGCAGGTTGCGGATCATGTCCTGCACGATCTCGTCCGGCGGCTCCAGGCCGAAGGCGGCGACGTTGCCGATGTTCAGCTTGATGATCTTCTGGCCCTCGTCCTCCATCTGCCGGGCCTTGTCGAGGACCGGGCCGCGGATGTCGTAGCCGATGTTGGCGAGCTTGCTGGACTTGGCGATCGGCTTCACGGCCGGGCTTCCTGTCGGTCGGGGAGGGAGGACAAGCGGCCGGAGGCCGCCGCTGCGTTTCCAAGTGTCTCATGGGGAAACCCCTGCCCGGCGGTTCGCGCGCCGTCGGCGACCGTATCGCGCCGAGGGCCCCTGCGCCCTGCCGGGCGCGTGCACGGCGCGCCGCCTCCCCGGGCCGATGAACGTTGCCTTGCGCAACGGCGAAGGCTCGAAGATGCTCCCTGGGCGTCCGCCGCGGGCGCGAGAATGGGCCCAACGCCGCTCCTCCGAGGTCCATGAGCTCGATCCCCGACTCCCCTCCGCCCTCCCCGGCCGCGCCGGCGCCGCCCTGGCTGAGCACGCAGCACGAGATGGAGGACGCCGCGCGCCCGGTGCGCAGCCGGCTGGTCAAGGTGCGCATGCGGCCGAACGTGTACCGCGTCGCGCAGGCCACCTGCCTGCATGCCGTCGTGCAGGGGACGGAGGACGCGCGTCGCGAGCACCTCTACCGCGTGACGTTCGAATGGCTGGCCGAGTTCGACAACCAGACCGGCCGGGCGGAGAAGCTCGACGACCGCGCGTCCGCGCACCGCACCGGCAACACGCTGCAGTTGCGCGTGCTCGAGCAGGTGCGGCCCGACGGCCACCGCGTGGCGCTCGCGCGGCTGGGGCCGCGCGGGCAGATCGCGGCCGAGCCGCGCGGGCTGGGGATCATGAGCTTCCTGCGCGGCGTGCTCGTCGAGTGGGTGGCCGGCGAGCATCCCGACGCGGCCGTCGCGCCGGGCGCGTTCCGGCACGAGGAGGCCCGCGGCGACGAGCGGCGCGCGCAGCGCGAGCAGTTCCTCGCCCGCTCGGGCTTCGTGCTGACGGCCGACGAGGACGGCGACGGCGGCCGCTTCGGCATCGGCGCGCTGCGCGAACTGCGCACGACCTGGAACGCGGACAAGGTCTCCGAGATCACGCCCGCGCAGGTGGCCGAGGCCTTCGGCGCCCAGGCGCGGGCGGGCGCGCTCAAGCGCCAGGTCGAGGCGCTCGAGTCGCAGGTCGACGGCCTGGTGCGCGACCGGCGCGCGGCCGAGGTGATGTCGCGCGTCTGGCTCGCCATCACGCTGCTGGCGATCGTGTTCGGCATCGCGTTCGGGATCCAGCCGCGCCTGGCGTGAACGATACGGTACCGGGGACCGGCGTCCGGACACGGGGACGGGCCGAATGCGTGTCCCCTTCCCCCTACGGCCAGGTCAGCATCCAGGCGCCGGCCGCGACGCACGCCACGCCGACGCCCCGCGCCACCGCGCGTCCCCACGGCACGAGCTTCTCCACGAGCACGAGCAGCGCCAGCAGCGCGATCCAGCGCGGGTCCATCACGCCGACGACGAACAGCAGCGCCATGAGGATCCAGCAGCAGCCGACGCAGTAGGCGCCGTGCAGGATGCCCAGGCGCAGGCAGCCGCGGACGTCGCGGCGCAGGCCGCCGTGGCGCAGCAGGAAGCCGAGCGGGGTGCGGCACTGCGCGAGGCAGGCGTCCTTGAGCGGCGTCCACTGCCAGATGCCGGCCGCGACGAGGACGGCCGCGCCGACCGGGGCGCTGGCGCTCGCCATGCGTGCATCCAGCAGCGCCGCGCGGTCGAGCGCCCACTGCACGAGCGTCGCCGCCAGCGAGAAGCCCAGCCAGGGCACGAAGTAGCCGGCGGCGAACCAGCCCGTCGCGGCGTAGGGCCGCCCGGCGGCCGCGTCCTGGCGCACCGCGCGCGCGTAGAGCAGGAGCATCGGCGCCGCCGACGGCGTCATCATGCCGACCATCATCACGGCCCACATCGCGAACACGAGCGCGAACTCCGGCCCGCTCCACGGCGCGGCGGCGGGCGCCATGAGGCCGATGCCCGCGGGCACCATGCGCCAGCCGCGCATGTCCATGCCGCCCATGTCCATGTCCGCGGCCAGCCAGAGGACGTCGGCCCAGGCGAGCACGACGATGACGACGAGCGCGGCCGCGACCACGGCGCGGTCGCGCCGCAGCACGGCCTCGAGCACGCCCCGCGCCATCGCCTCCCTAGGCGTTGGACCAGGCGATCGCCGCGTACAGGCCGTTCCTGCCGGAGTTGTCCCAGCGCATGCCGTGGTCGGTGAAGACGTTGCCGGCGGCGCCGACGGCCAGCGCCATGCGGTCGGGGTTGACGGGGTGGCCGAGGTTGACCCACATCTCGCCGCCCGGATGCATCGTCGGCAGCGGCTCGACGGCGAGGTTCAGGATGCCGGGGATCTCCGCCGAGCGCGTCTTGCCGTCGATGCGGAAGGTGATGGGCACCTTCCTCGTCGCCAGCACGGTGCCGATGAGCGGCGTGAAGGCGGCCATCGGGCCGCCGGCCGCGCCGCTGAAGATCGCCTCCAGGGCGGCGGCCTGCGCGTCGTCGGCGCGCTCGTCGACGTAGGTGCCGGCGGTCCAGTCGCCCTCGGCCATCACGCCGGGCGAGCGCAGGATGACGAAGGCGTTGAGGCCGTCGAGCACGACGTCGCCGTAGCGGCCGGACTCGATGTGGAAGACCAGCGGCACGTCGCAGTGGCCCTCGGTCGGGCGCGCCGTCAGCGGCGCGGCCGCGGACACCAGGCACGGACACAGCAGGCTGCAGCTGCAGTTCTCGAAGTAGTCGCCGGAAAGCTGCCACGAGACCAAGTCCGCCATCGCTCGTCTCCCGCCGGAGGGTGGAAGGTCGATCGTACTCCTCGCGGGCAGGCGCGGCACGCCGGAACCGTCGCGAGGTCGCTCCCGCGGAAAGGGCAAGGCCTTCGCGTGCGCGACCCTTGCAGGACAGGGCGCCACCCCGACTTCCTATAATTCCGTGTCCGGACTTTCGGCCCGAAGCCGGCGGTCCGCACACCGGCCGAGGATCCCTCTTGAAATTCCAGCCCGACCAGCTCGACGGGGTGAACAACATCACCCACTACGACCCCGACCGTCTGCGCGTCAACGCCGACTTCTACACGCAGAGCGTGCTCGTGCCCTGGGTGGGCGCGCCGCGGCCGTGGAAGGTCGCGAGCACCGGGGCGCTCACGCCCGCGCACTTCGAGGAACTGCTCGCGCTCGAGCCCGAGGTCGTGATCTTCGGCAGCGGCCCGCGGCTGAAGTTCGTGTCGCCCGCGCTCTACCGCAGCCTGATCGACCGGCGCATCGGCATCGAGACCATGGACAGCGGAGCGGCCTGCCGCACCTACACCGTGCTGGCCAACGAAGGTCGCAAGGTGGTCGCCGCGATCCTGCTGGACCCGGCCGCGGCCGCAGGCTGACGAGGGTTTGCGTGCCCCCCGATCATGGGGCCGCACGCGATAGCGCGCGGCGGGTCGAGGGTGCAGTTCACTCTATAATCGATGGTTGTGCCAGGGCCGGCTTCCCAGCCGTCGGCCCCTCGAATCAAAGAAGCCTCGCCCCGAGACCCTACATGACGCCTGCCCTGAACAAGCCGCTTCCCGAATTTGAGGCACTTGCCACCAACGGTGTCAAGTTCACCCCGCACGCCTTCTCCGGCCGCGCCGTGGTGCTGTACTTCTACCCCAAGGACCACACGCCCGGTTGTACCACCGAGGCGATGCAGTTCCGCGACCAGCACGCCGAGTTCGTGAAGGCCGGCGCGGTCGTGTTCGGCGTGTCGCGCGACAACATGGCCTCGCACGACAAGTTCAAGCAGAGCCTCGAGCTGCCCTTCGAGCTCGTCGCCGACACCGAAGAGAAGCTGTGCCACATGTTCGGCGTGGTCAAGAACAAGATCATGTACGGCAAGAAGGTGAAGGGCATCGAGCGCAGCACCTTCCTCATCGACGGCAACGGCGTGCTGGTCGCCGAATGGCGCGGCATCAAGGTCGCCGGCCACGTCGACGAGGTCCTGAAGGCCGTGAAGGAACTGAACAAGAAGGCGGCCTGACGCCTCCGGCGCCCGCCCTGCAAGGCCGCCCCCGGGCGGCCTTTCTCATTCGCCGCGCACCCAGGCGCGCGTGGGGCCGTCCTCCGACACCTGCGTGAAGCCCTGCTCCGCGATGCAGCGCAGCATCGCCTCCAGGCCGATCTCGCCGGCGATGCGCGGATGCAGCCGCGCGACGATCGCACGCACCTTGGGCGACAGCACCTTGTCGAGCAGGTCGCGCTCGGCGCCCTGCGCCTCGACCAGGAGGAAGGTGGCGCCGCGCTTGTCCAGCTGCTGGAGGAAGTCGCGCTGCGG
>Ga0209051_1002016_pt1 | contig 15476 bp, 22 predicted proteins | sample AraplaCvi_mMS_r2_2_FD_184286 | JGI IMG/M metagenome (GOLD analysis project Ga0209051, IMG submission 184286) | Arabidopsis root microbial communities from North Carolina, USA - plate scrape MF_Cvi_mMS_r2 (SPAdes) (version 2) | ecosystem: Host-associated > Plants > Roots > Endosphere | place...
ACAAGGATCGTCGAGAGGTCGGATTTCTTCATCAGAGCGGCGCCGAAAATCTTGTTGCCGGCGCAAACGCCTGCTTCCGTCGCCGGAATGATGCCGCTCTCCAGGGTACCGAGAAGAGCGCTGAGTAGTTCATATTGGTCTATTGGCTGTGTCATGTCGTTTTCCTGTCAGACAGCATGTGTGGCGACGGCTTTCCCGTCAGTCCTTCCGGTCCGGTGATGTGTTTCTGCAACGACCAGCGGCACCTCATTTCCCTTGGCGTCGTAGAGCTTCCCGTCGAGGAAATAGTCTCCGTCGTGCAGACGGGCGATGTCCTGGTAACGGATCAGGGAGCTCTTGATCACGGATCACGCCATCTGTTCAGAAAAAACAGAGTGTTATCATGCTGCGAAGGCAAAGCTATACTGTCCTTGCGCCAATTGTGCGCCATCGAATATTTCATTGGCGATCCGGTCCATCGCTTCGTGATGTTTCGGGCTCGGGAACAGATGGCCATAACGGTTCATGGTCGTCTGTATGTCCTTGTGGCCAGCAAACGTCTGGACAGTTTTTTCTCGCATGCCGGCGTTTATCCAACAGGAGATCCCGAAATGCCGAAGCGTATGCCAGGTGAGTTTTGAAAATATCCGGCCCTTCGCGCTTTCCGCCTCCACAATCCTGTCCAGCAGCTTCTCCAGCTTTCTCCTACGGAAACCGCCCTTCGAATCCGGAAACACCAGGTCATCGGGCTTGTTGAACGGAGAATTCTGCCGGTGTTTCTTGAGGCGGTCCAGCAGGTCCCGCGAAAGCGGGATAGTCCGCGTGCCGGCCTTTGTCTTTGTTCCTTTCGTCTCGCGATGCCGATTGCGGGCCTTCGTCACGTTCAACTCAGCCGCATCAAAGTCGATATCTCGCCATATGAGGGCAAATTGCTCGGAAATCCGGACAGCCGTCGCTGCGGAGAAGATTATCTCCAACTCAAACACGCCGGACGCATATCGCAGGAGCGTGCGAAAGGTTTCAATAGAAGGAGGCGTCACCGGGTTGTCGCGGTCCTCTTTCTCGAACAACACCATGCTGGCGGGATTGAAGACCATCACATCCTCATTGATAGCCTGCTTGAAAATCCGGCCCAATGTATGGGTCACTTCCTTTGTTGTGTTGATCGATACGCCATTGTTCCGGAGATTTTTGTTATGATTCCTGATCGCGCCGGTGGTGCACTGACGCAGTTTCATGCCTCCGATGCCTTGGCGGCAGCAGATGTGCTTCTCAATGTTTCGCTTTTCGCATTCGAGGTACCCCATGGAGACCGCCTTAGTGGCGACGCGCTCCGTCAATGTTTCGAGATAGTTCTTGGCGATGTCGTAGACTGTCATCGTCAATGACGACTGCCGGAAGGTTCCCTTGGCGAGCTGCGGCAATATCTCGACAAGAAACGCCTCGGCTTGCTTCTTCGTCGAAAACTGTGGTCGATGCCGCTCGCCAGCCAAGTCGATGTAGTCGACCACATACGCGGTGTTCTCTACGCCGTTGGTTTTCCATTTGCGCTTCGATATTTTTGCCATGGTCTTGCTCCCGTAGATTATTCACGGGAGCATTTTAGCATAATATTGACAAAAACCAAGAAGAGCCGCTAGTGTATCATGTATATAGAAGGCCGTCAACCTGAAGTCTTCTATTATTTGTGAGAGCAAAGCAAGGAAATACGAGTCAGAGTCTTTAATTATACTCTGACGCTCTGTAGGAGTACTAGAGATGGAAGTTAATAATCGACACCTATTCAGTGGCGATCTGTTACTTCACGCGCGCGCGATCGCGAAGTTCCTCGGCGTCAAGCCGAGGCAGGTCTACCAGTGGAAACACGACGGAACCGCTCCGATCTTCAAAATCAAGGGCAGTCTCGCCGCCCTGAGATCCGAACTCACCGACTGGATGCGAAGCGGAGCGCGGTGATGCGAGGCGAATCCGGAGACGGGAAGCCAAGCCAGCAACCCGTTGTTCCGGTTGCCGAAAAATGGAATGGCGGACCCCGTCCGAAGTCCTCGTAATGTATCGGATAATATCAGCGGGCGCTCCGTTCGGGCGAGGGGTTCACGGGCGCGGCCCTCTGGCCGCGGAGCGGATGGCGGCAACCGGCCGAGGCCTACTCAAGACTTCGGTTTTTGGACCCGTCGAACTTTGAACGTCATGCCGCACGGGTGTCCCCGGTCGTCGTACCAGAAGGTCACACCACATCGGTGCAGCGCGGCCAGTATCTTCGTCAGCGAAGCCGGGGTGACCCAGCCGTCGTCCTCCAGTTTCCACACCGTGTGCGAAGAAACATGTGCAGCCTCGGCGAGCGATATCTGTTCCAACCCGGTCCACGCCCGTGCCGCACGGGCGACCTTCGGGTCGAAGAAGCTCACGCCGCTTATGGTTTCGTGGGCTGGTGGAGGGTTGCGAGGCTTCCGCATCCGGCAGTCTTTCTAAAGAACATCCGGCGAACGCGGTCTCCACCGCACGCCGATGCCGTAAAACCGGCCGGTGGCGGCGTCGCCCCAACCGGTGAACTCGAGGCCGAGGCGTTCGTAGTGGCCTCGAAGCGTTTCGTGGGAGCCCTCCAGACGCGCTCCCTGTTCCAAAAGCTTCACCGTTTTCAGGGACAGTCCGGCCGCCAATGCGATCTCCGTCTGTTTCAAGTTTACCAACGCTCTCGCCGCCCGGAACGGGATGGGGTGGTCCTCATGATGATATTTGGCCTTTTCGGCGGCGCTCGCGTCCGGACCGCTCGGGGCGGCCCATTTCGCCCCGGCCCGGGCAAACTCCTTGCCGATCGAGGCGTCGCCGAGCATCTGGAGGCCGCGGCGCGTGTAGAAGTCGACCATCTCGAGGTTGACGTTCAGAAGCAGGTCGGAGGTTTCGACGGTGGAGAGATAGCGATGCAGGACGTTGGCTTCCTGTGCAGCTTCGCGCTGCGTCAGCCTAGTAAGCGCACGGGCGACACGAAGGGCGTCGGGTGGAGCGGGAATCCTCATTCATTCGAAAAGCCGGTCGCCAAAAAAATTGTCAACAAGTACCGCTTGGGGTCTTTAATATCGCAGAGAGTCCATTTATGACGTGTTTTGCGACAAGAAAGATTCGCAGATATCAGAAGGGCAGAACGATGACAAATGATTCGGCATTCGGGAAATGGGCCGGCAGATGCAGTCCGTCGCTGGTAGAGGATCTTCGCCGTCTCGCAGACGACCTCGAAAACGTCGACCGCTGCCTGCAAGCGCGGGAACCGCAAGTGGCGATGAACAGCTGGACCTTAGGAAAGAGGGCCGTGCCGTGCTTGATCGGTCGTTCGCTTGGCCACCCCCATATCTTGGACGGCCGGCCCGCCTTCTCGAGCGAGTTGTTCCATTTCGACCCGGCGCGTGGCGTCGCCCGTACCATGAGCCGCTGGTACCGTCTCGGCACTCGCGTCGAGCCGGAATATTGGGGCGAGCGCTTCCGCGGGAAAGCCGACTTTCTGGAGGACTCGCTGTGATCGAAGGCCGGTTGCCCGAGGAAAAGACAGCGGTGACGGACCATCGTGGCGGCAGGCCACCCGTACCGTGGAAGCCCGGCCAGGCGGTCGGCGCCGCAATCAGACCAGTTCCGGTTTTCAACTCGCGCCGGGGCCTCGCTAAACCGCGGCCGTGCAACTGGAAAAACTTCAAGTCCATGGTGACGGCCTCCTGTCCTGAAGGAGGCGTCGCGCCAACGAATTCTCGTTGGCACCGTACCCGGCCGCGCGTCGAAGTCCGGGGCGAACGCCTCTGGAGGAGAGCTGGCCGATACGGGGACCTGCATTGATGGATATCGTGGAGTTTCTTGAGATCGTGAACTCGGTGCCGCCATCCGGGAGCAAGCCGCGTCCGCCGTGGAAGCTCAGTCAACCCGATGACGAGGACTTCACTACCCTTCCGGTCTATCTCGCCTTTTGCTCAATCGCGGCAGCAGCTCGGCTGTGGAACAGGAAGAACGCGAAGTTCAAGGTGATCCTTTGTTTATCGGAGGAAGGTTGCCTACCGGTCTTTACCACGGCGGCTCGGGTCTTTCTAAAGTGTGTCTCTGAATACAAGCTAGGAACTCGGCCATTCGTCAGTGATTGGAGCGACCGTCATTCCTTTAAAAATCAATATGAAGTCCAGAGATCGGACCGGGCAATCTTCCTCAAAGAGCCCAAGACGGACCTGGATGACGAGGCAAGGCTCTTTGCGGACGCGGTGGTTGAAGTCCCGGCGCGGACCAGCAGCCATGTCGAGGCCGCCCTCAAGCGTTTCGGATTGCCCATCACCGACAGGGACGTCGAGTTACTGCTCTTGGAGCCGTGGTCACGATTGGACAAGGCGTTCCAGGAAGGTCGGTCGTCTACGCTCGCATTGCAGAGGTTGAGGCAGTATCCGCTACCCGACACGTCGATCGTTGCCCCGGTGGCCAAGGTTGGCGGGCCGACGCTCGCGGACATGCACGGATACGGGCCGGTGGTGGAATGGGGAAATGATCTCGCCCGGGACATCGAAGATTACCGAGCGGGCCGCATCCAGTGGGCGGACGTGGACGACGGGGTCTTGCTTTCCGGTCCGACGGGAACCGGAAAAACCACGTTCATGCGTGCACTGGCAAACAGCTGTGGCGTATCCATCATCGTCGGGTCTTTTTCGACCTGGCAATGCGAGGGGTCGCTTGATCACTTTTTGAAAGCCATGCGGAAGGCCTTCGCGGAAGCCAAAAAGAATGCGCCGTCCATACTGTTTGTCGATGAAGTCGACACCTTTGGCAGTCGGAACAGTCGTGATCACAACGACGCCTACTGGACGGCCGCGATCGCCGGTTTTCTCGAACTCCTCGACGGTTTCCACGATCGCGAAGGTGTGGTTGTCGTCGCGGCGTGTAACCATGTGGACAGGCTCGATGCGGCGATCCGGCGTGCAGGACGACTGGACCGCCACTACCAGATCGCGCTGCCCGACACGCAATCCCGACTGTCGATCTTAAAATTCCACAGCGGTATCGAGCTCGATAATTCCGGGGCGGAGATGTTCGCCATGGCCACCGACGGTCTCTCGGGCGCAGATATCGAGCAAATCGCTCGGGATGCGAGGCGGGTGGCGCGACGCCGTCGAGAGACGCTTTCAAAAACCCACATCATTGACCAATTGCGGTCGGTGACGGAACTTCCGGAAGACTTCGTTTGCGCCCTCGCCATTCATGAAGCGGGCCATGCCCTTGTCTCGGTCGAAATCGGCCATGGAGAGGTCAGTGAGGTCAAGATTTCCCGGTTCCGGGTTGAAGGCAAGTCGAGCCAACTTGGGTACGTCCAGTACGGTCAGAGCGGTGCCCGGCCGAAGACCCGGCCGGACTATCTCGCGGCGATCGCCGTCTGCCTCGCCGGCATCGCCGCCGAAACGGAGGTCCTCGGTTGTTTTGCCGACGGCTCTTCGGGTTCTGAAACCGCAGATTTGAATCGGGCGACCGAGCTTGCCTCGATGCTGGAGGGAGCACTTGGGATGGGCCACACGCTCCTGGTCGAGGGTCCTCTGGATCAGCTTGAACGGCTGAGGTCCTATAATCCTGAATTCCGCAGGCGCGTTCACGAAGTTCTGGAGAGCGAGTTCTTTCGCGCGAGGTCCATCATTCGGTCCCGCCGAGCCGCTCTCCACGCGATCGTCGAACGGTTGATGGAAACGAATTCGATGACAGGCAAGGAAGTCATCGAGATCTTACGGCGACACCCCATGGGCACTGTCAGCCTTGCGAAGCTGCCTCGGCGCAGCGCGGGGGCGTAGATGGCGAGGAGGGCGCGCGGGAGGCGGGGCTATCGTCGCATCAAGACGGAACCGGACCGGGAAAAGTCGCTCGGGTCGGGTCTGGACGAAATCGGCTTTGACCCGCTGGGACGCCGCATTGTGGTTGGGAGCGTTCGCAGCGCGGATTGGCGACTGAAATACCCGGCTCCGAGGGCTGCCTGCTACGACCGGTCGACAGGCCGGGTCGTCGTCGAGTTCGAGAACGGCTCGACCTTCACGGTTCCCGGACGAGATCTCCAAGGATTGGTGGCAGCATCCGAGCACGAAATTGCAGATGTCGAACTCCTTGGCGAGACGGGTCTCCACTGGGAGAGCCTCGATGTGGATCACGAGATTGCGCGCCTGATTGCCGGAATTTTCGGAACTCCCAGTTTCTTGGCGGAGTCTGCGGCGCGTGCCATGGAGCTGCATAACAAAAAGCAGGCACATGATTTCGCCGCCTGGGCCCGCGCAGTTGCCGTATATTTGTCGTACGGATTACCCTACAAGGACGCGATAGGTTGGGAACATTACCACATAACCGCCTATGAGGTTGGGTGTGCGGCGCTTGTTGCAATGGGGCAGGCGCATGAGACTGTCGGGGGAGCCAAGCCACGACGATTTCCCGTCCGTCCCGAACCGCCGCCAAGGTGGGACGACATCTCGACCGCGGTCATCTACGTGGCCGCCCAGAACGGCGAATTGCGATTCCGGAAGTTGGACAGACGCGTTCTGTCGCTGAAGGCGGACGACCGCGATAGCGTACCAGTAGCCAACATCGCTGCTGCCAACGGGGCCGGCCCGGCGTGCGCCACGTTCAACGCATACGCGGTTCTGGAGGCTCTCGGACTTATTCAAGCGGGGTGTTGGACGAAGGCTGCTGAAACGGTCCTCTGGCGGTGCAATCCTTCCAAGTGGAACCTCGATTTCGCGAGCGATGCCAAGTTTATCCGGGCGGCTTTCGACGCCGCTGCGAATGTGCCGGACGACATCCGCGCCGAGATAGATGAGATTGTCACCTCCGCGAATGAGGAGACTTGGGCGGCGCAGACCCCGAATGGCGACAATGCCAATGAGACCGGTCCGCCTCCCGAAGCCGAAACGGTGCCGCCAGCAACGCCCGGCGATCTGGGTGGCATGGCGGACGATTCCCGACGACGTCGTCTCGATGTCTTGTTTTTTCGCCGATGGCGTCTGAGCGGCGGTTGGCTCTCCGATGGCGAGGCGAAGTCCGCTCTCGAGATTTATCACGATGCACTGGCGATCGAGATGAGAAAGGCAGTGATGGGTTGGCTGTACCCAAGTCAGCCATCACTGGCGCTTTGATGCCGTAGAACCGGGGGTCCTCCATTACCTCTGCTGCAATAGGAGAATATGCATGAAACTTTGGGTCCTCTCCGACCTCCACCTGGAATTCGAAAAGCCGTTTTCGCAGCCTCCGCCAGCCGATGCCGATGTCATGGTGTGCGCTGGCGACGTGCTGGACAGGGGTATCATCCCGAGCCTCAAGTGGCTGGCCGACACCTACGCCGATGCGATTCCTGTGGTTTTCGTGCCGGGAAATCACGAGTACTACGGGGCGGCGCTTCAGGAGAGTATCCGGGACGCTCGCGAGTTCGCCAGTCGGCTTCCGAACGTCCATTTCCTCGAAAACGAGCACGTCGACCTCGGCGACGTCCGGTTCATCGGCGGGTCCCTCTGGACCGATTTCCGCTTGTCCGGCCGAAACCCGGAGGTCAGCATGGCCTACGCCTTGCACGGGATGAACGACTATCGGAAAATCAAGTTCTCAAAAGAACCGTTCCGTAAATTCAAGCCGATCGACGCCTACCGAAAGCATCTCGAAACCCGCGATTTCATAGGCGGAGAACTGCGCGAACGGTCGGGACGAACGACCGTCGTCGTTACGCACCACGCTCCGTCTCCGCGTTCGATCGACGCCGGGTTTAGGCATGATCCACTCTCCGCTTCTTACGCTTCCGACCTGGAAGACTTGATGTGGGAAACCGGACCAGACCTGTGGGTACACGGTCACGTCCACCATCGAAACGACTTCACGGTCGGCGATACGCGGGTCGTCTCAAATCCACGTGGATACCCTTTTCAGAAGACCACCGGCTTCGATCCGGCCCTTATCGTGGAGGTCGGTATCCAATCCGGATCGAATGAAGACCTGGCGCAGTCGGCGTTGGCGATCCTCGACCGCGCGCCCGATACCGACACCGATCCAGGCGACGAATTTCCAGATGGTGATGGCATGACAAAACCATGACCTGGATGTCGGCTGGCGCGGACGACGTCAAGTCAAAGGGACGCAGGAGAGACGCAAGGCTACATTCCGAGCCAGTCGTTCAGAATCTAAAGGATACCGCCCCAAGACATCAATTTCGAACCATCGAAACGCAGCCGAGTGATTAAACCAAACCGCCTCCGGCGCAGGAGCTCACATGCCTCATCGAACACCGAGCAAAGTTCGCTATGACAGACGGTCCGGCATGGTCGTTGTTGAATTCAGCAACGGTTCTGTATTCATGGTGCCGGCTCGATCGCTGCAGGGGCTGGCCGGCGCTTCCGAAAACGACATTGCCGAGGTCGAGTTCACGCGCGAGGCGGCACTACATTGGAGACGGCTGGACGTCTCCCACCAGATCGATCTCCTGATGGAAGGCATATTTGGAACTTGGGTCGATCCGCCTGAATTTGTGCGAAATCGAGGCGAGGACGCACGTAGGACGGGAGAGCCGCCTCCCCGGCAATGGCTTGGGCCTGTAATCGAGTTCCTGTCAGACAATCTCCCCGGCAGCGGCGAAACTGGCTGGGAGCATGATTTCATAACCGCCTATCAAATCGGTTGCGAGACGCTCGTCGCTTTGGGCCAAGCCGACGAGACCGGGTATGGAGCGGTCCCGCGCGACAACCCGCTACCCGCGGTCCTTCCGCGCTGGGATGACCTGGCGACCGCAGTTGTCTTTTTAGCGGCAGAGAACGGCTTGATCACCTTTCTTTCGGACCGCGAGGGCCAATCGCAACGGCCGGGGGCAAAAGGCGAAACATTGAATGAGCCCAACCGCGGAATGTGGGCCGCTCGCTCCGATCCCAAGGTTACGTCGGTGCTCCGCTCGCTGGGTCTGCTCGACGGAAACGCGTGGACCGCGGCGTCCGAGACCATCCTTTGGCGAGTTGGCCCCGCGGAATGGCGCATCGATTTCGCGAGTGAGCCACGTTTCATTCAGGCGGTGGACGACGCATGCGAGGAGATACCGGACAGCATCCGGGCCGAAGTAGAGCGCATTGCCCAAATTGCCGATGAAGCCATCGCGGCTTTCAGCGCGGGAGGTGCCGACCAAGATGATGAAGATTCCCAATCAGTGATGAGATTGCCGCCGAAAACAGCGGAGCAGGTGAAGGAAACCATCCGCTGGACCAGGCAGCATGACTTCGACGAGTTGTTCTACAAATTCTGGAGGATCGACGAAGGCTGGCTGTCCCCCGACGAAGCAAATCGCGCCCTGGAAATATTCGATGATCGGCTTGCCATTGCGGTGAGAAAGGCCGTCGCCGTCCGGCTCTTTCCGCATTGGCCCCATCTGGCGGAGTGAAGGGCGTGTCCGGGACTGCGGTCAAGCTTGCGAAAAGAATCGTCACCGCCGGACGGGTCAACGCCAAAGCCCGGACCGAGCGTTTTTTACATCCCTGTAAGGCGTTCCTCGTCCAGAAAGGATAATAGACTATGCAGTAGCGGACATCGCGCCGGGGCTGCGGCAAGGAAGGGACATGCGCCAAGGAAAAGCGGCGCACCCAACGCTCGACGACGGGATTGGACCATTCCTTTGTCGGAGGTTGGTTCCAGGCGTCCAAGAATGGGCGGAGATTTGCGGCTCGACGGCCAGCTCGAACTTGTCTTGTATCGTTGAGTGGGAGACCAATCGTAGCTCAAGAATCAAGCGTTCCGACTACCGAGTCTGCGCGCAAAGCGATCTGGAAGCGCGGAAACGGTTTGATTCGATGGAGATAACCCGATGAGTGTCAAACTGTCGATCTCGCTGACCGACGAGCAGGATGCGTTTGCTCGTTCGCTGGTGAAGAGCGGCCAGTATTCTAGCATGAGTTCTGTAGTTCAGCAGGGCTTGGAACTTCTCCGCCGAAAGACGGAAGCTGAGACCGTTGAGACTGAAGCGCTTCGCGAATTGCTTGAGTCGCGTTTGAAAGGACTGACGATCTCTGCGATTCAAATGGAAAGCCGCGTCGATGCGATGATCACGCGGAAGCGGTCTCGGGGAATGAAATAGCGCGATCGCGAAGTAATTCTGAGGGCGAACTGGTCGACAAGACCTTGACGCCGGTCAGGGACACTGACTTGGTAAAGCGCGGTACTAAAAGAATAGCGCTTACGACGACGATTCGACCTCATTCATTGCATCCTGTGTTGGCGATCAGGGTTTGGCCCGCTCCATGGTTGCCCTCCCTCCGCGCAGCGGCCGCATCGGCAACGGGGTGGCAGGACCGCGTGCTACACAACCGTTGGGCATTGTTAGCAGCGGCATTAACAATTACTTACGTTCTCTGATCCCCGTTCACCATTTGTTAACCATTGCCCACGAATTTGCCTTGAGAGCAACCGCTGGGGTGAAGCCGGTGAGGCCGCAGAGCAGCCTCGCCTCCCGCCAAAAGCTCAATGAGGCATGCGTGGTGTTGGTGGTGATTGGTTGATAGAAGTGGAGAAGGCAATTGAGATGTTTGACGCCCCACCACGTCGGCGAACCGTTCTTCGCGTCGTTTGAGTTTCGTCCGATTAGTGAGACCCACGTCCGCGTCTGAACTGTTTTCCGACGTGCGCGTCGGAACCAGCATTACTCTGAAAAGGCAAAAAACTACTTGTCAGCAAACGAGAACCACCAACTTGGCATCGTGGCGCGAACCCTCGACGAGCGGCTTGACGCAACGGGACCTTTCTGTTCGGTCCGTCCTCTCGCTGGACAATGGGCAATCTATCTCGACGATGAGCCCATCGAAGGCACATTTGCGACGTCCCGTAAGGCATTAGCAGGGGCCCGTCACTATAAGGCTGAACTGCACCAAAAAATTGCTGGCGAATTTTTCAAGACGACCGGGCTGTCTGAGAGCCTCTGGACGCTAAATAGCCACGCCGTGGTGAATAAGGTCGATCCCGCCGAGTTCATCGTGTTTTATCGAAGGGCCTTCATGGCACACATCGGCTGTCATGCTCTGCCTCCGCAGAAGACCGTTCAAGATGCCGTCAAGCTCATCAATACAACGTTTCATCTGCCCGGACCGATGTTGCTTGCTTTGGAGCAAGTCTACAGCAGTCGGCAAAATCCCTTGGGACCGGGTTCGGTGAACTGGGAGCTTTTCAAAGTTCTGCGGGAAAAAGGCTTCCTGACATATGACCCGAACGAGACCGACAGACTTGTGGAGCTGACACCCTCTGGCCGAGCCGCACTCTCGCGCGATCCTCGCGGGCTGCCGCTGGAACTGCGTGAGATCATCTTTGAGGGTGCACAACCCGAGGAGCGGGAGCACATAGCAGCTTGGAATAGTCTTATAAGTTCAGGAATAGCTGGGCAGATAAACGCCCAGGGGCTCAAAAACGCTATCGCAAACAGGTGCGAGCTCCGTATTGAGGAGGGTTCCGAAGAGGGGAGGGACATCATCATCCGGGGTCGTGGTATGACGACCGACGGCTTGCAGATCTCTGATGTCCTGGTCGCCTCGTTTCCGACGCAGTGGGAGCCCTTCAAAGCAGCATCCAAGGGCTTGGCCCATGCAATAATCCGACAGCAAGCGATTCTAGCAAGCACGATTGTACCATCGTTAGAACCGCCTAGTCCCGCAAATCAATTTTAGTCGTCGCCCTTCGGCCGGAAGAGAGGTAGGCGGTCTGGAGGAATACAATTATTCCGCGGCGATGAGGACGGGTTGTTCTGGAGGGTCACCGGCTGAATTCCTTTCGGAGCCGAGCAGGAAGGTGCCTCGCACCACGATGCATTTTTGGACCTCCGGGATTTCGAATACGACAACCTGATCGGCCATTCTTCAGTCAAATGGCGGCGCGATGGACGAAATCCAGTGAATCAGTTTACGATTCGCTAAGTAATGCTTGTGAGAGATGCGCGAGGTGGTGATGTTCGGCTTTTTTAAGCGAAGGAAACGTGCGTCGCTTTCGCCCGAAGTCCAGTTGCTCTGGACCGAAGTGGAGAAATTCCGAGTCCGTTATCGAGGTAACAATGGCGTCAATGACAAGGCAATGGAAGCAGTCGCGGCCGAGATTTTAAGGCGACTAACTCATGAGAGTACCTTCGCAACGCAGCTTATTGTGAAGAGGGGGTGGTCTGTAAAAGATGCGGCAAACATGATGATCGCCGAATATGTTTCTGCCGAAATTCTCGCCGGGCAGATGCACGACCGTCGGGGCATTCTCAATGACAAGGGCAAAGCATATCTCAAGCTGTTCAAGCTGTGCACGGAGAGGATGATAAGTTCTGGTCGGATGCCTGCGCAGCAAGGCTATGAGGGGATTCGTGAATTCGAAAAAGAGATCGCGACTATTGGATAGCCCGACCCCGAAGATCGACGTCTTGACGACAGTTAGCGGAGCGAAGGTTTAAAGGCTAGGCGTATCAGGTGTTTGAACCGCCTCTTGCCGAGCGTTGCTTGGCTTGCCGGGAAAATGCTCCCAACACCACCATCTCGTTTGCTCGGACTTTGAGGGGGAATGACCAAAGCCGCCCCATATGTTGCATCCAGCGACCGAACACCAGTGATCGACGTGGATAGTCGCGCCAGCCGCGCTACTGCGTCCATCAAGGCTCATGATGCGCCGTCCCTAGCAATCTCAATGACCAACCGGCCTTTGGTGGCTTTAAGCCATATTCATGGAAGCGGCGGTCGGCTTCCTTCACCGCAAGGGCTCGGGCGGAACCCACGTCGGCGGCCCAGATGGTGATCTTCATTTTGCCTGTCATGAACGTATATCGCTTGGCCGTCTTCTTGCGGCCCGCCGTGAAGCCAGCCTTGAAGCCGCGCCTGTGTTCCAGTTCGTCATGAGTTGACCTGAAGTCATCGGTCTGGGCCGCCCACCATGCGTCGAAGGCTGTTTCAAGATCACTCGTTTTCTTCGGAAGGCGAACGAGCATTTGCGGGGCTTCCAGACGCTTACATCTTCGGGTGTTCCCATTTTGTTCCTTGTCGGTAATAAAGTCAACCTCCTCGCAGGTGGGCGAACTAAGCTGTGCTACATTCTCGGTAATCCAAGGAGATCAGATGCGGGACGCTTTGAGGCTTTCGCCGGAACAGCTCGTCAGTGATGCTATTGCCAATTCGCGGCTCGAGGGCTTCGATGTTAGCGACGAGACCAGGATCGTAATGAAACGCGTCGCCGTCGGTGAAATGTCTCTGAAGCAGCTGAAAACTTGGGAGAACGAGCAAGCTGTGAGAATTAGGCCACCGGCGGGCGGTTGAGATTAGCTTTCAGAGCAAACACTTGAGATGGTGTTGAGCCGGGCAGAGAGGACGACTGCCCGTAGGATCAGCCGACCGTTGAGACGGCGTGGACCTTCATATCATCACGCACTTCGTAGAACCTATTTCCATCGATGTAGATGGCGTGGCACGTGGGCTTCTCGCCCTTTGCTGTCGAGCACGCCTTGTCGCCCTTGAAGGTGAGCTTTGTCTTCACGTCGATTACCTTGCCGTCCACATTGGCCTTGCCGGTGATCGACGCCTTCTTCCAGTTCCAAACCAGGTCAGCGCTTACTGGCTTATCAAAATCGAAAATCTCGACTTTCACGGGCTTCCCGTCGGCAAGAGCTTTGAACTCTTCCATCGTCGCCTTCTTGGCGGTAGCAGGGATTACCGGGAGTTCGCCGGCGTGCGCGCCGCAGATCAGCAACGCGATTGCACCGATGCTTGAAAGAACCTTTCTCATTGAAGTCCCTCGGCGCCAACATTGGCGTCACGTAATTTAGCATCTTGTGGTTGCTGCGCGCAATGCGGAGATTTCAACCACGTGCTTTCATGAGGCCCTCGGTCGCGTTTCCTCGTAACGGCAACGCGTCAATGACGGGTGGTGGTCAATAGCTGGTCATCGTTGAAGTTGTCACAGGACTTTGTCGTTGGGATGGGTGTCGGAGGGAATGTGACATCCAACTCATAAAAAATTCGAGTCTGACAGTTGTTCCTCATTTCTCCAAACTACTATTTCAAAACCTGGCGGCCTGCCAACTTGCTCGCAAGGTCTTAGCGGATGAGGGCTGCGCTTGCGGTCGCCTCAATTACTGCAACGACCGTTCCCTCGTACGCCGACAGCGTTAGAATTCAGATCGGGGGAACCCGCCGCAACAACCATCCGTTCTATCGAGATCATTACCGCGACGACTATCGCGACCGCCGACGAGTTCGCTACGACCGGTGCTGGAGGCAGCCTTACCAGGTCCGGAGCCATCATCATGAAATCACGAAATACCGCACGGTTTGTCGGTAATCGCAGTGCTGTTCGCGCAAGTCGCCCAGCCATAAATCGGTTGGGCGGCTTTTGTTTTTTACGTGATAGGTAGCTCTCGTCAGAGCTCGAACGGGTCTGTTCGCGATTCTGGCGACTTTTGCGCCGTCGCAGAGCATCCACAAAGAATTTTGTTCTTTGTGTGTACTGATTTTTTTCTCTGATCCTGTCAACTGTTCGAGGGGAGTTCATCGCCGCCGGACAGCCTCCGCATGTCCGTGAGCACCTGGACAAAAACCAATGTGCAAAAGCACATTCAGCTGGTGGGGAACTCCGGGAGGACCTCGGAGATCCGTCTTCTAAAGCTTTGGCGAAACCAAAAGGGCCTTGATTTCCCATCGTTCTTCTTGAGGTGACAACAATCGCCGCCTTAAATGGTCGCAACGGCAGCTTGAGCGAAAACGTCTGGCATGTCTTATCCTATCTTCGCGACAGCTTCGCTAACGCGCGGCTCGTCGCTCCGGCCAACACGAACAACATCATTTCCGACGATTTGACGGCTGCGGAGCGTAGCAACCGCGTTCTTGCTTGAACTGATCGCGCGACTTCAACAGCTCGCGACCGTTCCAACGCTTGACATGCGCGAGTATGCGCAGTGGCTCGACGAAGTATAGATACAATATACGACAGGAGGAGGCCGGGGAGGCCAAACCCAATGACGCACAAAGCCACCGGCGCTTGTGAGGCGGATGAAATCGACATCAGAGGATGGTCTAGCTGAACGATCGGTGCGGCGAGAGGCCATCCGGTCGAGAACAACGGTCTCATAAACCTCGATGTGCCCGAACACCCATGACTTGCACTGAACCTGTGCTAAGGTGGCGATGATGTGGGGGCACACGCGTCGTGGAACGTCGTCTTGCCGCAATTCTTATCGCGGACGTCGTCGGGTATGGCCGTCATAGCCGGATCGATGAGGAGAGAACGCGCGAACGTTTCAACAGTGATCTGCATAACGTGATTGAACCCGCAATTACCCGACACTCCGGTCGCCTAGTGAAGACGATGGGTGACGGAATCCTCGCAGAATTCAAGAGCGTTGTGGACGCGACGAGATGCGCGATCGATTGGCAGAAAACGAAGGCAGCAACCTCGGACGAGAAGGATCCACTTGTTTTCCGGATTGGCATCAACATTGGGGACATAATCTCGGAGCCGCCTGACATACATGGCGACGGGGT